>Ga0209733_1000148_pt1 | contig 10793 bp, 14 predicted proteins | sample BlaSpr_A8_OM2_M1_FD_187976 | JGI IMG/M metagenome (GOLD analysis project Ga0209733, IMG submission 187976) | Forest soil microbial communities from Thunder Bay, Ontario, Canada - Black Spruce, Ontario site 2_A8_OM2_M1 (SPAdes) (version 2) | ecosystem: Environmental > Terrestrial > Soil > Boreal...
CCGGATGCGGAAGAAATTCGTCGTCGGGGCTAGTCCGATGGTCGTTAATCCTTGCGCGCGCAGTTTACAGAAACTGCATTGCCAGAGCACGCGAGCGTTAATTTCAACTGAAAGGTAGTGCGGTATCCCCGCACCGACCCGAAAACAGGGTAAGCCCGGCTCAAGTAGCTGTGGCTTACCCTGCATTTTTGTTTCCGGAAAACTTATATATATACGTACAAGACAGTACTGTCCTCAGACTTCCGGTGGACGGTTGTCCGCCGTCAGACGCGCATTAGGACCGCGAGAAAACCGTGCAACAAATGAGTGCAACCCTGTATTTCGAATTCGCCGGCCATCGCCTCAAATAAGAGGCGTCTTAAAGGCCCGCTGGGATTCTGAGGAGATTCATTATGCTACGAGCTTTTGGCGCGTTTCTTGCGGTCTTCTCGCTACTTAGCTTGACCGTGCATTTGGAGGCGTTAGGCACGGTATTGGGGATGGCTGCCTTTTCCCTTTTTGCAATCGATGAACTCCTCGTTCGATTCGCAGGAAGTCAGCGCTCGTCCAGGATTCCGGGAGAGCCATTTCTTTAGAGCCAAGCGCTTTTGTCCCACCCAATTTTGCTGCGCCTCAGAACTGGCAGGCTCACGCTGCCGACGCGCCTAAGTGTGTCTTGCCGTCGACTCCTTCTTCATTATCGAGACGCAGTTCGCACAACTCCGTGATCAGGGTTCCTGCCCACTCGTAAATATTGTGTTCCCGAATCACGCGCCGCATATGTTGCATACGCGCCTGTTTTTCTTCTGGATCCATTTCCAAGGCGACTCGAATGGCTTCAGCCGTCTGGTCGATGTCGTACGGATTCACTTGCAGCGCATCGCGCAACTCTCGCGCGGCTCCCGTAAAGATACTCAAAATCAGCACGCCACTCTCATCGTGACGCGCCGCCACAAATTCTTTCGCCACTAGATTCATGCCGTCGTGCAGCGATGTAACCAGGCATAGGTCCGCTGCTTTGTAGTAAGGCTCGATTTCTTTGTGACTATGCTGCCGGTTGAGCAGAACGATCGGCCGCCATTTATCTCTCTGAAAACGCCAGTTGATCCGACCTGCCTCCGCCTCGACCTCCGCTTCCAGATCGTGATATCGCTTCAGATGACTGCGGCTCGGTGCACCAATTTGCACAAATGTGAACTGCCCTTGATAGCGCGGATACCTTTCAAAAAAACGTTCCAGAGCCAGAAACCGTTCCAGAATTCCTTTCGTGTAGTCGAGGCGGTCTACCCCGACTCCCAGGAAAAGAGCTTCGATGTCCAAGCTCTTCAACAGTCCTGCACGTCCGTCGAAAACCTGTTCGCCAGAACCTTCCGGCGATAGCTCGGTCGCATCCACGCTGATCGGAAACGGGTGCACCGTCGTAGTGTGCCCCAGGCGTTGAACCGTGAAATGTTCCCAGTCAATTCTTGACTCCATAACCCGATCGGCAGTTTGAAGAAAGTTAGTGCAGTGCGATTGGATATGAAACCCGATGAGATCGGCCCCCAAGAGCCCATCCACCAGTTCGCGCTGCCATGGACAAATTCCAAACGCTTCCTGATTGGGCCATGGAATGTGCCAGAAAATCGCTACCCGGGCGTCCGGCCTTTTTTGTTTGATCATTCTGGGCAGCAACGCGAAATGATAATCCTGCACCAGAACGACCGGCTTCTCACTCTCTTTCATCTCCTCCAGCAGGGCGTCAGCGAACTTGCGATTCACCGCCTGATATTGCTTCCAGTCGCTCGCCCGAAAAATCGGACGCGTGTGCGCGATGTGACAGAGCGGCCACAGCCCTTCATTGGCGAAGCCGTAGTAATACCCTTCTTCTTCTTCTTTCGTCAGCCAGATGCGACGCAGCGTATATCGCGGGTCGTCAGGAGGCACCGGTAGCCGGTTATGCCGGTCCACGGTTTCCCGGTCGGCCGTACCGCTTCCGTGTGCCAGCCACATTCCATCGCAAGCGCACAGCACGGGCTCGAGCGCCGTCACCAAACCACTCGGTGGCACACTCACCTCCACCGACTTGCCACGGCGCATGTGGATATAAGGCTCCCGATTCGATACCACAAACATTCGGCCTTCCCCCAAGCGGGCGCGAAGATTCAATGTCAGCTTTTCCGCGGTCCATTGGGACTGGCCCTCCGCCCGCAGCCTCGCTTCCCGCTCAGCAGCGGTGCGCGCGGTATTAAGACTCTGGGCAAAGGTCGCCACCTCCCGCGCCAGGGGCCGGAACAACTCCACGTCCGGCACGCCGATACGCGACGAAGGCATGTGCCCGGTTCGGAGAGCTCTCATCCAATGTGCGGTACGGGCAATCGGCCCCTCGAAACTCCAGCGCACAATCAGGAGAGTTATCAGAACGATCAGGACGACCTGAGCCAGACCACTCAGAAACGTTTCGTGCCAAATGCGAAGACTTTGCGCCCGAATGTAACCTGCATCATGAACAATAGCTAATGCACCCAGGAATTTGCCCGGACTGTAAAGTGGCAACACGGAAATGTGCACAGGCTGGCCCGACAACCTTTGGAATGCATCCGCCTCATGGTTGTCTTTGAGCGTGTCGAGGACGACAGGGGGAGTTTCCGCCATCCTTGGGGCCAGATCGTTGGTGATGGCGATGACGTGACCTTGGGGGTCGTACACTGCCATGCCGATCAAATTCTCGCGATGGGCGAAATGCTGCACGGTTTTTCGCAGAGTCTGAAAGGCTCCCCTTTCAATGTCGCGCTCCACGTTCCCCGCGAGACTCTCCGCCAACACCTCGGCGCGCCGTTGCAGATCCCGTCGCAGGTTTCGCTTGCCCACCCAGACTTCATATTCAGACGCGCAAAGTGAAACCAACATCACACCAATGATCAGGGAGATAATGAGCCGGGCGCTAAGCAATCGCATGCATAAGTCCTCAAGGATGACGGCTCGGGCCGAGATCCCTCCCGCCAACGTGCATCTATCCGTGGCCCTGCCGGTTAACGGGACGCCCGCTAGCCGCGCCGGTTACTCGCAGCGCTAATGTGTCCCTGTAAACTCATGCCCACGGTAATGGTTTTCAGGCGATTCTTCGATGCCACATTCGGTGGTTTTGCTGCTATTTGCCGCTTCCGGGAAGTTAGGGCTAGCAGCCCCTAAGCAAGAACGAACCTTCGGCCTCATCCCAACGCCTTCAAAACCGACACGAACCATGCCATCCTCCTGGCTACAGAGAACGCTTTATGGACCGACAGAATCGATTGGGATAAAAGTGTTTACACAGACGGTTTAGTAGCCACATGGGCAGTCCGCCACTAGGTGGGAACTGATGCGCTAAAGGTGATAGCAAAGTCAATCGCGCATCGATTTTCCAGCGCTCGTCCTTCGGAGAATATTTCTATGGATCGAACGACGACTGTGTTCGCTGGTTTCCTGTTAGTCCTAACCCCGCTGGCATGCGGACAGGAATCACAACCGGCGCCGCAAACTCCCGAGGACGCCTTCGTAATGCAGCGGCCAGTTGCCTGGACGCGAATGCAGAAGCCGCAACCGGCGCCCCAGCCTCTGCCGCCGCAGGACACCACTGTCCCCGAACCAGACCAACAGGACCAGCAGGGAAAGCAGCCGGCGGATCCACAGACTCCATCCCAGCAGACTCCGGTGAACCAGTCCTTTACCGGAAAGATTGTGAAAGACGGTGATAAGTACGTCCTGAAGGTGGCCAGTAACACCAGTTACGAATTACAAGATCAGGGCGACGTAAAGCAGTATGAGAACCAAAATGTGAGGGTCACAGGCAAACTCGATACGGGCACAAACACGATTCTTGTCGCTAAGATCGAATTGCTCTCTTAGGCCCGTCCTTCCCAGAAGCGTCACCGGCGTAGCGCATCGCGCAGGCAGATCGACTATCCGTTAAAGGCAAACTCTTACTGGGTGTCGACGCGGGTTATGTCCACCACATGCAGAGTGTTCGTGGCGGCATCCATCGTTGCCATGATCCTCACATCCTTGCCCTCGAACTTCTTTGCTTTGTCCTGGTCATCCAGCTTGAAGGGACTCTGAGTAACATTTTCTCGGAGAACGAATCCGTCAGCCGACTTTTCGATCTTGCCCTCAAACGCGCGTGCCGACGGATGCGAATTCGTGGCGTCAGTCTGCGGTTGCGGCATCGAACTATCGGGCCCCGTACGCGGCGGAGTCTGCATCGAAGGCGAATCAGCCGCCGATGGCTTCTGCTGAGCCGATAAGCTGATTCCCCAGCCGACCAGGCCAATTAACACAATCACGAAGAGAAGCCGTTTCATATTTTCCTACCTCCAAACTCATCTTGATCTTGCGAATTTCCGGAGGCCGTTTCCACCTGACCCTCCAAACGTCCGAGCGGTAAATTCTAATTGATGGTTCAAGCCTTCCCGCGCACTCAACCTCTTGTCCTACGCTCTTCCCTGTAGTTACCCTGATGACCCAGGCAGGACGAATAACTGCCTTCCAATTGCCTCGAGCACTCCTGAATTACAGGATTTACCCTAGTGCCTCGATTCAAGAAAACCTATAATTTGAGCCATCGCCTTGGTAATTGTGTTGTCGAAGGTCCCGCTATCCTTCCTCGCAACCGGCTTGGAGATTAAGCCATGAGCGCCACTGGAACAGCCGCCTACGCCATGTATCCCCGCAACGTCGCTTTGTCCGACGTCGTTTCTGCCTTGAACCAGGCAGGATTCGGAAACGAAGACATCTGTATGGTGTTGTCGCCCGCTCACCCCGTTGCGTCGGCCGTTGAGGATGCCACTATTGGCAATGTCGCGCGGGAACAAAGCGCAACGAGCGCCCGTGTGATTGGGTGGTTTTCCCAGCTCGGTGCCGTGGTCATTCCTACCGTCGGGTTCTTTATCCGTTCCCAAGCCTTTTTTCAGGCCCTGCTAGGAGAACAGAATTTACCAACTCTTTCTCGAGGATCAGGAACCCTGCTCGGTCTCGGTTTCTCCGAAGATGAGGCTAGAAGACTAGGCCATCAGCTGTGCGACGTCGGCGCCTTGGTATACGTATCCTGCCCAGAAAGGTCCAAAGCAGACGGCGCCATCGAACTGCTGCGTCGGGCTGGAGCAAAAGAGGCTGCGAGCTTGGGCATGGCGCCGGCTGCCCGAGCCGCTGCAGCCTAAAGCTTTCCTCCTTCAGTTTTTGGTTTTTTCTCTACGGTCGTCTCTAGGGAAATTTCTACTCGGCGCTGGCACTGCGCAAGTCCGCCAGCGCCGAGGTCGTCTGCTTCGTTTCACGAACTTACGTCACCCCTGTCCTACCGATTTCGCGCTGGCACTCGACTTGCATCTCTCCCCGTAACCAACTCTTCGAGATTGCGACGCATCCATCTGCAGTCCCGCGGACAGGGATAAGGGTAACCATGAGAAATTACCGTGTCTGGATTGAGATCCTGCTGCTCGGCACTGCGATTGCCGTCGCACTCGCACTTCTGATTGCGACCTTGGGCGCGGCTGCAGGGGAAGCTGCACAAGAGGATTCTCTCTCGACAACCCAGCAAAGCTACGACGGGATGGTGACCTGCTCCCGCTGCGGAGCCAGGCATTCCGGAGCTCTGGGCCACACTGCGGCCGACTGCGCACGCAATTGTGTTCGGGATGGAGCGAGCTTCGTCTTGGTTAAACCTGATGCCACCTACATGCTCGATGGCGACTTAGGTGTTCTGGGAGGGCTGGCCGGGCGGCGGGCCCGGGTCGTTGGGGAGTTGAATGGAAGGACGATCAGGATTTCTTCTGCCGCCTTGGAACGTTAATTCGTTGCGCTGCATCGAGAAACTCGATTTCTGATGGGAGGTCGCTTTCGTGAAAAACTTCCTTATTCGCATTTTGTTGGCTGCCGCTTTGACGTTGGTGTCATTCGGGCTGGCATCGTTGGCACAGGCGCAGCAGGCCGACGAGGATCCTGTTCCCACTAGTCCCCACCAACCGCAACCTACTACGGCTCCAAAATCTCCCCAACAACAGCAGAGCTCTGTGGCTTCTTCGGACGACGATCAAACCCAACAGGCGCTCGCCTTCACTGGCCGCGTGACCAGCGAACAAGGCCGATTGGTGTTGAACGATCCAGTAACCAAAATGAGCTACCAGCTAGACGACCAGACGAAAGCCAAGCCGTACGTTGGCAAGCAGGTCAAAGTCATTGGCAAGCTTGAAATGAAGAGCAACACGATTCATATCGATAGCATCGAACCGGTGTCGTGATTGTCTGGCTTCTGCCTCAGCGCGCGACGGTTCGTCTCATGCGGAGGGTCAGGATCGCCTGATCCTTCGCCCTATCTCAGGCTCAATCGAAAAAGCGTGGGTCTCCTAAGGACAACTCGACCCCGGCCCAAAATACTCAATACAGAATTCACCTTATTGCTCTTTAACGCCGGCGTTAGTTTAATCCCTTACGGCGTATTTGGCTTCTTTTCAGAAGCGACTTCGAACGCGAGATTTTCTCAACTGGGGCTTCCTATGGATCAAGCACGAGCAAATTCGGAAGTCTCGCTCCTAAGGCGGGTAGTCGAGTTATGGCCTTATGTTTTTATCGTTGTCTCGGTCATGGGCTTGGCTTACATCGCTCTGAGCGCTGGCCGCTAACCCCTCCGCGCTGTCTGTCTCGTGCCACACCTGCACTGACTCGCATATGAGTCGCGTGTGTGTCTGCGGTATGCTTCGCCGACCCGAATCGAAGAACAGTCAAACATCGATTCCCTTCGGCAATAGCCCAGAGTTCAGCAGGCGGAGGAGCGCCCGCAGGGGGCTCGAGTAGCAACTCGGGACAGACCTCAACCCCTGGTTCGCCGGCGACTCCACCCGCTAGCACCGCAACCCCACCGGCTAGCACCGCCACACCACCTGCCGGAACCGCGACTCCACAAACCACGCCTGGACAAACCCCTGGCTCCACCTCGCCCAGCGGAACTCCGAACACTACTACGACGGGATCGACGTCCCCGAACAATTCGACTCCGGGAAGTACCCTGCAACCATCCACGGCTAATCCCAACACACCGACTCCTGGCACTTCGCCCAACAGTTCTCCTTGTGGAACAGGCACCGCAAACGGATCGTCGGGCTCCATGCCGAACTCGGGATCCTCAAGTTCGAGCCCGTCGACCCCTGGAAGTCAAGGCAACAGCAGCACGCCAGGAACGAGTTCTACGCCGGGAACGCCATGCCCTTCAACCCCTAGTGGCAGCCCCACCTCGCCGCATGCCTAAACAAAATTTCTCTTCTGCGCGGGCCCGCTGGGCCCGCTTTTTTTGTTCCAAATCTTCAGGCCGGCGCCCAATCGTTCTTCCAGTTCGTAGCGGAAGAAGGTAACCGGATCGCAAGAAACATCGGCTTCCGTTGCCCATTTTCTGGCATCAGAATGCCATGTATCCGGATCAGTATCCCCTCCAATACTACTTCCGCATTCCTTCCGAGCCGGAACCGTTCCCAATTCATGAACCGCCCGATTCGCCGGAGAACCCCGACGTGCCCGTCCGCGAGCCCGACCCCGAAGATCCCGGCCAGATCTGACTGCGAGTTTTACACAGCCCTTCTGAGCCGCCGCTTCGATGCTCCCCTACAGTGAGCGGCGGATGGCCTCTCCTCCCGCAGATCCGATACTGAATCTCAATGTGCTTCCAACGTTCTGGGGATAAGCTCATCCCGATATTCCGAAAATACTCAACCCAAAAACAGGAGGACAAATGGCGCACTACGGCACTCTGAAAGACACGCGAATCGGCGAAGCTGCTGACGATATTCGCGCCTCTGATCTGTATGACTTGAACGAGGAGAAGTTGGGCAGGATTGACGATGTCATTTTCGACCATTCCACAGGAAACATCCGCTACGTCGTCGTGGACACCGGGGGCTGGCTTTCCAGCAAGAAATTCATCGTCCCCGCGGATGCGCTGCACGCCTCACCAGGCATAACAATGATTTCGAAGCAAACCCGGATAAGCGCCAGGTAGAAAGTTTCCCCCCATATAACGAATCCGATCTTGATTCTGAAAGTAAGTGGGCTGGCTACGAAGGGCGCTGCCGTTCCAAGTGGGTCGCCGATCCCGTGATGCACCGCGCGGAAACCGACCGCAACATCACTCCTACCACCCAACAAGCTTCCGGAAATCCCGTCTCGGAGCAAGGAGCGGCTCGAACCCAGGGGTGGCAGACTGGTTCTAAGCCTCCAGTCGGCGCTGGCGCCCGTAGAGCCGACGTCGATTCGGCCTCTTCCACCACCGATCGGATGGTTCCGGCCGGAACCGATTCGGTCGTAATCAGCAACAGCGCCGTTGGAATCGGGGGCGGTGGGATACTTTCCAGAGCCGCCTCCGCGAACGCCGCAAAGAAGCCGTTTCTGGATGCAATACGTGCACCGGCGAGTCTGCCGTCAAGCGCGGCTCCGAAAGCGTCGATACGTTGCGGAAAGCAGTGTAGAAACGTATTTCCCCCGCTCAAACGCAACGGAAATAGCCAGTTAGAGGCACCCTTTCGCAACAGGGCGCCTCATTTCTGGCCGGAAATTACGACTCCTGTCTTATGGAAAGTTAGTTCCGAAGGACATCAAATTGGCATCTCAACTACGGTCATGATCGTGGGCAATCCAAAATCGTGTCGAACGATGGCATTCTGGGCCGTTGCCCTCGTATTGCTGATCGTAATAAGCACGGCATTCATTACCATGCGGAAGAGAACACCTTCGCTTAAAGTACTTCCTATGCACCCCTCGACAGTAACCCTCAGCGCCATCTGACGTTCAACGGCTGGGGGAGACTTTCCACAACTGCGCAAGCGCCCGGGCAGCGTCAGATAGGGCGCGCTTCTCCGCATCCACCGACGATCCAGCGACGCCAGTTCCGGCGCGCTGTGCGATGGGAGTTCGGTATTCCGAGACCTTTCCGGTGAGACCCACTTCATAGATGTCGCGCACCGCGCATTCAAACGCTCGTTTCAAGTTCTTAGCTGAGGGAAGAGCCTGTAAACCGCTTTTGTTCGTCATGGAAGAAGAACTCACTTTCGCTTTCAAGCACTCTATGACGAGTCCCGAAGCGCAACAATACAGCGTTGCACGGAACTGGGACCGCTGTCTTTCTTAGCAATCCTAAAAAGCTTATTTAGGGTGCGCAGCAGCCGTTCATTTATCCGTTGCGATAAACGCATGCCAGGGGCCCAGGCTTGGCTCCAGCGTGAAATGAAAAGCTCGCTTAGGCGGCTGCTGCTTCGGAGTGGATGCAATTCCGGAGAGCGCGCAGGGCGTACAAGGCATCGTCGAGGACTACGTCTTCTTCAATGTGATCCGCGGAACTGGGAAACAGTTCTTTGATACGGGAAAGGATGGCCTTTTCCGCCTCCTCAATCAACCGGGGAACCTTGTTTCGATCGGTTTCAAACAGCGCAGCGTGATAGAGAACATGCCATCCAAGCTGCGGAGAGGTGCAAGACGCGCTCATAGTTCAGATCCTTGGATGCGGCGCTTCCAGGTATCGGTCTGGCGTCCGTCGGTGTGAATGCCGGCGAGTATGGACAATACGGTAGAGCGGAATCGGGAAATATCAGGTGATTCCCGTATTTTGCACAGCCTGAAGGAAAAGCTGTGGAAGGACGCTTTAGGGCGCCCTCCCACCTCGAACTAGGCCGCCCGCCGTGTCCTTTGCTTGGACGGCTGCCGGCTTTCTGTTTCTTCTTCTTGGCCTTCCGCAGCCTGCGAATTGATCTGTTCCGCCAACTGAGTCAGCTTTTCATCGGTCTCTTTCTCTTCCTCCAGGGTCTGCTCGAGCAGGGAAACATGCTCGTTTTCGCCCAGCAACCCCGCGAAATCCCGCGCTGTTCCGTAGCCCGCAATCTCATAATGCTCCACCCTTTGGGCGGCCCCAATGATCGCAGCATCCTTCACTGCGCCCTCATAGTCTTCCGATATCGTCTCGGCGCCTTCTTTGACCAATCCTTCCATTCCTAGACACTTTTTGCCGGTAGCCTTCTCTCCAAGCATCTCGAAAATCTGCTCCAGCCGGGAAACTTGTTCCGAAGTCTGGCGCAGATGTTCTTCGAATCCTTGGCGCAACTCGGCATTCGACGAAGCTTTTGCCATTTTAGGCAGGGCCTTCACGAGTTGGGTCTCCGCATTATAGAGATCCTTCAATTCATTCACGTATAGCTCGCGCAATGAGTCCTTTTGCATCCTTTTCCTCCTTTGTTAAATTCCAGACATGAAGCGGAGTGTCATGCACTGGGGGTTCTTTTCGAAAACTATGTCTCTGACGAGCGCCAAGCAATACCTCAGATGCTGTATGGATTTTGAGCGATTGAGATCTGGCGCGAATGCTACCTCGCGGCAACTGCCCGCTGGGACTCGGTGCGATGATCTTCCTTGGAATGGTCGTCTTTGTGGTAGAAGTCAAGCCCGAAGCGCGATGCTTCGCGCGTCCCGGTGATCTTGAAAGGAAGTTCGGTGCCGGCTCCGTGCTTCTGAAAGAACGGATCGACCGGCTTCAGCAGAATCGACTTCCAGCCCGTCGTCATCTGCGACAGCTTCGCATCTAGTCTCAGCACACCGTGAAAATCAAAAGTATTTCCATCAAGGCTGTACTTCCCCGTCATATCCGCATGCGTTCCTGGAATCAGAAAATGCAAATAGGAAAAAGAGAGAATCCCCTGGTTCAGCGTGAACCTACCCTCTAAGTCCGAGGTCACAACTGGATCGGCCCGTCCCCGGCCCGTCCCATTTTTGCCGAGACTGCGCACACTTAAGGAATCGATCCGGTCCTGAACCTTGTCGTTGGTGAAGTG
>Ga0209733_1000149_pt1 | contig 10766 bp, 8 predicted proteins | sample BlaSpr_A8_OM2_M1_FD_187976 | JGI IMG/M metagenome (GOLD analysis project Ga0209733, IMG submission 187976) | Forest soil microbial communities from Thunder Bay, Ontario, Canada - Black Spruce, Ontario site 2_A8_OM2_M1 (SPAdes) (version 2) | ecosystem: Environmental > Terrestrial > Soil > Boreal...
CTTTGACCGGCAGATTGTCGAGGCATTCGGCCGAACGCTGGCGGATATTGACCGCGAGCTGGTCGAGATGCGTCGGCGTGAACATCGGCGCCACGGTCTTGCGCTGCGCGCCATGGCGCGGCTGATCCATGGCGATAAAACTCTCGCGCCGCAGGTCGGGCGGCGCGTCGCGGATGGTGATGCCGCCGAGCGAAGCCGCCGACGAGAACACCGCGTGATTGGTCTCGATGTCCATGATGTCGTTGTATTTGGTCACCGACCAGTACGGCCCGAAGATGCTGTCCTTGCAGTAATGCACGGGGTCTTCCCGGCGCAGCCGGTCGAAATACGGCCAGAACGTATCGGTACGAAACAATTCGGGGTCGCCGGGATTGAATTCCGCAAGCGGCAGCGAATTGGCGCGCTCCCGCGCGGCCTCGTGATGGCGTGCCTCGGCGGTATCGATCGTGCCATGCATCGGGGTAGCTCCCTGATTGTCCGCTTCCGCGAGGTTCTGCCCGGGGCGGTCGTTTGAGCGAATTACAGCCCGTTGCGCGCGCCAGAGCAAGGGCGAGTTTGGCCGCAGGCAAGCTGGTCCGCTGGTATACAAAGCAGGCGCCGTTCTCGGCGCCTTTCGGGCCGTGACAAGCCTGGTTTCGAAGATTAAGGCTACGGGTCAGAAAAGCCGCAGGATTTGCCCGGAGGCGCCCGACCATGATCCCCAATGCGCATCGGATGTTCAACTTCGATCTCGGCGAGACCGCGGACGCGATTCGCGAGACCGTGCACGATTTCGCGAGCCACGAGATCGCGCCGCGCGCCGACCAGATCGACAAGAGCAATCAGTTTCCCCGCGATCTCTGGCCCAAACTCGGCGCGCTCGGCCTGCACGGCATTACCGTCGAGGAGGAATATGGCGGCTCGGGGCTGGGTTATCTCGAGCACTGCATCGCGGTCGAGGAAATCTCGCGGGCCTCCGCCGCGGTCGGCCTGTCCTATGGCGCGCATTCCAACCTGTGCGTCAACCAACTCCGGCGCAACGGCAACGAAGCGCAGAAGCGGAAATATCTGCCGAAACTGATTTCCGGCGAGCATGTCGGCGCTCTCGCAATGTCGGAGCCGGGCGCCGGCTCCGACGTGGTGTCGATGGCGACCCGCGCCGAAAAGAAGGGCGACCGCTACGTGCTGAACGGCAGCAAGATGTGGATCACCAACGGTCCGATCGCGGAGACGCTGGTGGTCTATGCCAAGACCGATTCCAGCGCCGGCCCGCGCGGCATCACCGCCTTCATCATCGAAAAGGGCATGAAGGGATTTTCCACCGCGCAAAAGCTCGACAAGCTCGGCATGCGCGGCTCCGACACCGGCGAACTGGTGTTCGAGAATTGCGAAGTGCCGGAGGAGAACGTGCTCGGCGAGATCGGCCGCGGCGTCAACGTCCTGATGTCGGGGCTCGATTACGAACGCTCGGTGCTCGCCGCGGGTCCGCTCGGGATCATGCAGGCCTGCATGGACGTGGTGATGCCCTACGTGCATGAACGCAAGCAGTTCGGCCAGCCGATCGGCAATTTTCAGCTGGTGCAGGGCAAGATCGCCGACATGTACACCACGATGAATGCCTCGCGCGCCTATGTCTACGCGGTGGCCAAGGCCTGCGATCGCGGCGAGACCACGCGCGAGGACGCCGCCGGCGCCATCCTCTATGCCTCCGAGAAGGCGACGCAGTGCACGCTCGATGCCATCCAGCTGCTCGGCGGCAACGGTTACATCAACGACTATCCCACGGGGCGGCTGTTGCGCGACGCCAAACTCTACGAGATCGGCGCCGGCACCAGCGAAATCCGCCGCATGCTGATCGGGCGGGAGCTGTTCGAGAAATCGGCGTGATCTGTCGTCCCTGCGAACGCAGGGACCCATACTCCGCGGCCCATCAATAGGCCGATCGGGTCGATGCCTTCGATCGACAATTGGCGCCGGTGGTTATGGGTCCCTGCTTTCGCAGGGACGACAGGAGGGGTTTGGTCTCTACTCCGCCAAACCGTTCGCCTTCTTCACCCACGCCCGCACATCCACGAGCACTTCCGGCAGCGCCGCCTTGACCTCCTCGACGGTCATGCCGGGCTTGATCCGCGGGTCATACAGAATGTTCAAGATGTACTGGTCGTAGACGTCGAAGAATCCCATCGAGACATTGTCGTTGAACATGGTCCAGGGCACCGAGGAAGTGTCGTTGATCGGTCCCAGCGACTGCAGCAGCTCCTCATAGGCGCAATCGAGAAAGACAAAATCGCCGTTGTCGACGGTGAGGATGACGTCGGAGTGCTCGATCTCGTACTTTTCGTTCTTGCGAAAACCGGACAGGCATTGCGGATCGAGCGAGGTGCGGATTTCCTTCGCCCGTTCGCGGCCGTAGGAGCCCGTGATGGTGCGGTAGAGATCGCGGTCGCGCACCAGCTTGACCACGACATTGGCGTCTTGGCTGGTCCCGGCCACAGCAATATCCAGATGTTGAACGCGCTGGCCAATGTCGGCCACGACTTTCGCCAGTTGCGCCTTGCGGTCGGGACGGTTGCCGTCGGCGAACACCCGCACCGGCATGACGTATTTGCGGATGCGGTCGACCCGGCCGGCTAGATGATATTCAGCGCCGAACGCGGTCTTCAGGAATCCGTCCGCGATCTCGCTGTCGGTAAAACTCTTCTTCTCCGCGCGCTGGCGCGAGGCGATGGCGGGGATTTCGGCGGAAGCGGGCGATGGCCGGACGACGCTGCAAAGCGCGAGCGCCGCCAGGGCGATCGCGAGCATCCGAATATGTGAGGAGCGGTTCATTGAAAAAATACTAACGCTGTCGTCCCTGCGACCCGTCTACGCCAACCGCCTTCGTCCGAAGGCGGACTTCGGCGGTCAGGAGGCTTCGCCGGGGTCATGGCGATGGGCCGCCGAAGCTTTAGCGAAGGCGTCAAGCAGGGACCCATAGCCACAGGCTTTAGTTGTTGCGCCAAAGCCGTCAAGCAGCATCTCTCAAAACAAACGCCGCGGCGTATGGGTCCCTGCTTCCGCAGGGACGACGATGATTATTTCCGCAATAGCAAACCCTAATTCTTCACGATCACGGTCGTTCCGACCGAGACGCGGTTATAGAGATCGGTCACGTCCTCATTGGTCATGCGGAAGCAGCCGGAGGAGACCGCCTGGCCGATCGTTTCCGGTTCGTTGGAACCGTGAATGCGATAGAGCGTCGAGCCCAAATACATCGCGCGCGCGCCGAGCGGATTGTCGATGCCGCCGGCCATGTGGCGCGGCAAATCGGGCCGCCGCGCCAGCATCTGCGAGGGCGGCGTCCAGCTCGGCCATTCCTTCTTGGCGGAGATGCGATGCACCCCGCTCCAGCGGAAGCCGTCGCGGCCGACGCCGATGCCGTAGCGCAGCGCCTGGCCGTTGGGCAGCACCAGATAAAGCCGGCGTTCGGCCGTGTCGATCAAGATGGTGCCGGGCGCGTACTGGCTGGCAAAGCTCACGGTCTGCCGCGGAATCGGGCTCGATCCGCCGGCGCTGAAATTGGGGCCGCCGCCCATGATGTCGCGCATGTCGAAGCCCGAAAACCCCTGCGCCCGCGCCTGGCCGGCCCCGGCCAGCAGGCTCACCGCCGCAATCAGCACCGCAAACGCCCGCATCATCTTCTTCCCCCGCAAGCTTGGTTTGACGGCGAGAGACAGTCCATAATTGGGGCGATTTCGCAAGCAACGAGGCCGTGAGGGCCCGGTTTTCAAATGCTGCGGTTAAGAAAGCCGTTCCGGGCGATAGCTGCAATGTCCCGAGAACCCTTTGACGAAACCCGTCAGGAATGATTGATCTTTCGGGGAACCCAAACAAACATCGCGAACGGGAGTGGAACGGATGAACGGTGCGGAAAGTCTGGTGCGGACCCTGGTGGCGGGCGGCGTTGACGTCTGTTTTGCCAATCCCGGCACCTCCGAGATGCATTTTGTCGCAGCGCTTGATAGGGTCGAGGGCATGCGCTGCGTGCTCGGCCTGTTCGAGGGCGTGGTGACCGGGGCGGCCGACGGCTATTTCCGCATGAAAGGCACGCCCGCCTCGACGCTGCTGCATCTCGGTCCGGGGCTCGCCAATGGGCTAGCCAATCTACACAACGCCAAGAAGGCGCATTCCGGCATTGTCAACATCGTCGGCCAGCATGCGGTCTATCACATCGGCTATAACGCGCCGCTGACCTCGGATATCGAGGGCCTGGCGCGGCCGATGTCGGAATGGGTGCGCACCTCGCCCAACGCCAAGTCGGTCTCAAAAGACGGCGCCGCCGCGATCGCCGCGGCCAAGAGCTCGCCGCCGCAGATCGCGACCCTGATCCTGCCCGCCGACACCGCCTGGAACGAGGCCGACGGCATCGCCCAGGTGCCGGCGCCAACCCAGCTCCCCGGCTTTTCGCAGGAGGCCGTCGACACGGCGGCGAAGGTGCTGCACAGCGGCGGCGCCCAGAACCTGCTCTTGATCACCGGCAGCGCCTTGACCGAGAAGGGGCTGGCGCTGGCGCAGCAAATCGCCGGCAAGACCGGCTGCAAGGTGATGGGCCAGACCTATCATCCGCGCATGGCGCGCGGCCGCGGCCGGTTCTCGATCGACCGCATCCCCTATGTCATCGAGCAGGCGCTGCCGCTGTTGAAGGATCTGAAAAATATCATCCTGGTCGAGGCCAACGATCCCGTCGCGTTCTTCGCCTATCCGAACAAGCCGAGCATCTTGAAGCCGGAAGGCTGCGAGGTCCACCGCATGACGGCGTGGGGCGAAAATTCGGTGGCGGCGCTGGAAGCGCTGGCGGATGCGCTCGGCGCCAGGCCGCAGGACGTCAAGCCGCAGAAACTCGCGGAACTGACCAGGCCGACGGGGGCGCTGACCCATGCCTCGATCGCGCAGGCGATCGCGATGGCGATCCCGGAAAACGCCATCGTGGTCGATGAATCCATCACCACCGGCCGCGGTTTCTTTCCGCCGACCGCGGCGGCTCATCCGCACGACTGGCTGCAGAACATGGGCGGCTCGATCGGATTTTCGCCGCCGGTCGCGACCGGGGCGGCGGTGGCCTGTCCCGACCGCAAGGTGATCTGCATGGTCGGCGACGGCAGCGCGATGTACACGATTCAATCGCTGTGGACGCAGGCGCGCGAGGGCCTCAATGTCACGACCATCGTGTTCGCCAACCGCATCTACCAGATCCTGCGCGGCGAATTCGACGGCGTCGGCGCCGGCGAGCCCGGCCAGCGCGCCCAGGACATGCTGAAGCTCGACCGCCCGACCATCGACTTCGTCGCGCTCGCCAAGGGCATGGGCGTTCCCGGCCGCGCGGTCACCACAGCGGACGAATTGGTCGCGGCGCTGGCGGAAGCGATCCCGGAGAAGGGACCGCGGCTGATTGAAGTTCGGATGTGAGGACAGTATGAGGCCGTCATTCCGGGGCGCGTCGAAGACGCGAACCCGGAATCTCGAGATTCCGGGTTCGATGCGCTGCATCGCCCCGGAATGACGCAGGGAGGCCCAATGCAAACCGAGCTCAACAAGGTCGTCACCGCGCTCCAGGAATTCTACGCGCACGAGCGCTTCCTGTTCGAGCAGGATCTCGGCGAGCGCACGCTGACGCATCGCCTCGCGGTGCACCTGGAAAAGCAGTTTTCGGGCTGGGAAGTCGATTGCGATTACGACCGGCTCGGCGAGCGCACGCTGCGGCTGCCGCATGGCACGATCATCTCCACCGACGATCATCTGGCGAAATCGGTCTATCCCGACATCGTCGTGCACCAGCGCGCCATTCCCAACAACCTGCTGGCGCTCGAAGTCCGGAAGGCGTCGAACCATCAATCGCCGGACCACGACCGGCACAAGCTGCAGGCGCTGACCGACCCGCATCTGTGGTTCGCCTACTGGATCGGGATTTTCCTGGTGCTGGGAAAGACCAGCGTCGTCTCGGATGTCTATGTCGGCGGCGTCATCGACAAGGCATTGTCGGCGTGGCTGGCCGGACAGCTGAAGGACGTTGGATTGGGTTTAGGCTGACAACAGCGGGGGTTTCGATCGTCGCGGCCGCGCTGCTGCTGGCGGCCGGACCTTTGGCGCAGCCGGCGTTTACGCAAGCAGCGCCCGCACCGGCGGTCGAAGCCGCCTACCAGGCCATCCTCGCCCATCCAAAGCGGCGCGCAGAAAGCCGCCACGCCTGCTCGGAAATGGTGCTGGTCACTGTGAGGATTTCGACACCTCGCTCCAGAGAGGAGCGAGAAGCGCTGCGCGACGCCCCACCAGAAGCTGAATCTCGTTGAGTGACAGCCTTGGGCGCAAGCGTCGCGCTTCGCGCAGCGCCACAACTGCCTCTTCCTTGCTGCCAAGACCTGCCGCTGTGAGCGCCAGGACGATACGAGCGACATAGAACTGCGGATCGCGACGGCAGGCTGCCCGGACTTCCTCGTGAGCCTCTGTCAGCCGACGATGCCTCGTCAAAGCCAGCGCATAGAAAGTTCCCCAGAATCCCAACCGATGATCGCGGGGGCTGAGCCGCATCCCGTGCCGCAGTTTCTCAAGTCCTGTAGCATCCATCTTCTCGAGAAAGCATAGCGAAGTCCCCAGCGCGACCCATGCCTGTGCATTGCTCGGATCGTTCTCGATCGCTCGTTCCAGTATCTCGGTGCCTCTTTGCACATCGCCGAGTTCCGCCAAGGCACAACCGGCATAGCCCAGGACCTCGGAAGCATCGTGGTCGATCGCCACCGCGCGTTCGGCTTCCGCGCGCGCTTCCGTCACGGCCGCTCCGCCGTCTGCGACGAGGCCAAGCCGCGCGCCCAACGACAAAAAGAGTGCAAGCTGGGCGCGCGCGAGGGCAAAGTCAGGATCCAGAGTCGTGGCTTGCCGCAACAGCGCGGTAGCCTGCGTCAGCGTTTCTTCGCTCCAACCTTTGAGGTTGATCACACCGGCTCCCTGACGGAAGCATGACCAGGCGTTCGGGTTGGCGTCGCGCCGACGCCGGATCAAGGCAATTTCGGCACGAACGAGTTCCGGTTCGATCCGGCCGGCGATCGCGCGCACGATTTGATCCTGCAGTTCGAGGACATCTTTGGTTTGACCGTCAAATCGGTCCGCCCAGAGCTGTGCCCCGGTCGTCGCGTCGATCAGCTGGGTGCCGACGCGAAGCTGCTGGCCGACGAGCCTCAAACTGCCCTCGATGATATAGCGGACCCCAAGCTCGCGCCCGACCTGGCGGCTATCGACCGAACGGCCCTGATAAGCAAAGGAGGATTGCCGGGCGATTACGATGAAGCCGGGAATCCGTGCCAACATCGTGATCAAATCTTCAGTCATTGCCTCCGTCAGAAATTTGAACTCGCGCTCCTCGGAAAAACAGATGAAAGGCAGCACGGCAATGGAGGGCTTGTCGGTAATCGCGAGAGGCTCGGCGGTTTCGACGCACGATTTTGTCGGCGCCGCCGAAGATGCGTTCGCATTAATTTGACAACGCCACGCGCACATCGGCTCAGTAATGTTCTTCAAGGCCTGCGGTCCCATATCATCAAAAACGATATCGACCTTGCCGCGAATTTGTCGATGCGCGTCGTCGGAGATGCAAACGCCTCCGGGTTCCGCGATCCCTTCAAGTCGAGCCGCGATGTTAACGCCGTCGCCGAAGATGTCGTTGTCGTCGAAAATGATGTCGCCGACATGAATGCCGATGCGGAATTCGATCCTGAGGTCCTGCGCCACATCCGCGCCGTGCACAGCCATGCCGCGTTGGACTTCAACCGCGCAGCGCGCCGCATCGACCGCACTGGCAAACTCGACCAACATTCCGTCGCCCGTAGTCTTGACGATGCGACCACGATGCGCGGCGATTGTGGGGTCAACAAGCGCTCTTCTAACCGACTTTAGCTGGGCTAGCGTAGCTTCTTCGTTAGCGCCCATCAGCCGACTATATCCCGCGACGTCCGCCGCAAGAATAGCCGCCAGTCTCCGTTCCACGCGCTCATCGCTCAAGACGCACCTCGGCCCGGGAAATCGAATGCCCATTTAGCGGAAAAAAGGGCCGATGTTCGACTAGGCCCAATGTCCGAGATGGGTCGGTCAAAAGCGCCGATGTGGCCGTCGGCCGTTCACTTCCGGTCTAACCCGATCAACGAACACGCAAGACCGGCCCGACTGGTCCGTTTCGTGCCACATCCGGACTCACGCCGCAAGTTGCTAATCAAAGGTCTAGCCCAAAGCGCCGAATTGGTTCATCATTCTGCCGCATCCCGCTGATCGGGGAATGCCCGCACAACTCAACAAGCAGCAAGAAAGCACGAGGAAACGTCATCGAACAATAACGAGGAGGCACTGCCATGACTGCGACGACCATCACCCTTGGTCCGATGTCGGACGTCGAGCATCAGTCGGCCCTGCGCCGCGCCGTGATCGCGAGCACTGTCGGGACTACCATCGAATGGTACGACTTCCTCATCTACAGCACGGTGACCGGGCTGGTCTTCAACAAGGTCTACTTCCCCGGCTCCGACCCATGGATCGGCACGCTGCAGGCGTTCGGCGTGTACTTCATCGGCTTCGTCGCGCGGCCGATCGGAGCCGTGATCTTCGGCCACTACGGCGACCGCATTGGCCGCAAGGCGACCCTCATCGTCACCCTGCTGATGACCGGGATCGCGACCGCCGCGGTTGGGCTGGTGCCGGGCTACGACTCCATCGGCATCTGGGGTGCGGTCATCCTCACCTTCCTGCGCCTGATCCAGGGCATCGGCGTCGGCGGCGAATGGGGCGGCTCGGTGCTGCTGGCGATGGAGTGGGCGCGGACCAACAAGAACCGCGGCTTCATCACCTCATGGCCCCAATTCGGCGCGCCGGCCGGACTGTTCCTGGCCAATGTCGCGGTGCTGTTCTTCAGCTGGTACTCGGGCGATCAGTTTCTGAACTGGGGCTGGCGTATCCCGTTCCTCATGAGCATTGTCATGGTGGCCATCGGGCTGTGGATCCGCCTCGGCATCCTTGAGACCCCGGTGTTCCGGCGCATCCTTGCCGAAAACAAGGTCGAGCGCGCTCCGATTATCGAAGTGCTCAAGCGTCAGCCGCGCGAGGTCATCCTGTCCGCGCTGTTGCGGATGGCCGAGCAGACCCCCGGATACATTTTCAACGCCTTCGTGCTCACCTACGGCACGCTGGTGGTGGGGGCCTCCCGCAATCTGCTGCTCACGGGACTGGTCGCCATGACCTTTCTCGGCTTCATCACGGCCCCGCTTGCCGGCGCCCTGTCGGATCGCATCGGCCGCAGGAAGGTCTACATCGGCGGCTGCGTGCTCGTTGCCGCGTTCACTTTCGTCTATTTTGCGATGCTCGACACCAAGGTGCCGGAGCTCATTTTCCTGGCCGTGGCGCTCTCGTTCATTCCGGTGATGATAATGTACGGCCCGGAAGCTGCGCTGATCGCGGAGGCGTTCACGCCGCGGCTGCGCTACAGCGGTGCCTCTATCGGCTATCAGCTCGCCTCGATCATTGCAGGCGGACCAGCGCCGTTCGTCTCGACCTGGCTGTTCTCGACATATCATTCCGCGTTCCCGATCGGCCTCTACGTCTGTGTCTGCGCGGCGATCAGCATCTGCGCGGCGTTGCTGCTCCCCGACCAAACCAATAAGGACATTGCGCACGAGGTGAACTACGGCAATGCGTGAAGCGTCCCGGGCGCCTGGCCACGCTGAGCCGGGCGCCGCGCGCGGCACGAGCGGGATCACCTTTCTTCGAGGGTGACCTCGAACAGTTCCTAATGTCCCATGTCCGAGTCGGGTCATTTGCCTCGATTTTGGCATGTCCGCGGCATCTGTGGTGAACATGCTCGTGTGCTTTTTCACTTCGCACACGAGGCCGCGGGTGCAGCGGGCACCCGGCGTTCCGTACGCCCTCGCTTTCGAGGCGCACGGTTCAGGCACACCCCGGGCGCAATCGCGCCGCGGGATCGCGGACTCTTGTCTCTTCGTGGCAGTCTGAAATTTAAATCAGAAATTTACAAGGAAGCCGGCCGCGGCCCCTCACATCAATTCCGCTTCCGGAATCTCCCGCGCCAGCCGCGCGCGCAGCGGCGCGAGGCGTTCGGCATGGTGGCGCCATTTGCCGACCGACGACGAATAGATCGGACGCCGCACCTGGACGGCGCTGGCGGTCGCCGACGGCGCCGGGCTTTGGTGAAACCGCAGCACCTCGTCGTCCCACGGCAGCCCGACAAAGTCGATCAGGCGCCGGCTCGCCGCCGATTGATCGCTGACGATGTCCTCGTAATGGATTTCCAGCAACGCGTGCGACGGCAGTGTCGCCCGCCAGTGCCGCACCAAGCGGCGATAGGCCAGATAATATTCCGCCAATTCGATCTGCTGATAGGAGAAGGAGAATTTTCCGCGGAAGTGCGCCTTGTACATCGCCCAGCACGCGTCCATTGGATGCCGTTGCAGCAATATGATCCGGGCTTTTGGCAGTGCGGCGTGAATCAGGCCGCAGTAAAGATAGTTCTGCAGCGTCTTGTCGATGAAGCGACCATCCCCCGGCACGCGCAGCGCCGTCGCCGCTTCGACATAGCGTTTGCCGAGGCCTGCGGGATCGGACGACGCGGCCTTCATGGCCCGGTCCATCTCGGCCCGAACGCACCGGTTTCTCCCACCGAACGCATCGCGCCACCCGTTTGTAAAGCAAAGGAAAAATGCAAAAAAATATGCCCATTGAACAGTACCGCGCGCCGCGATGGCGGCGACGGCCAGCCG
>Ga0209733_1000150_pt1 | contig 10754 bp, 8 predicted proteins | sample BlaSpr_A8_OM2_M1_FD_187976 | JGI IMG/M metagenome (GOLD analysis project Ga0209733, IMG submission 187976) | Forest soil microbial communities from Thunder Bay, Ontario, Canada - Black Spruce, Ontario site 2_A8_OM2_M1 (SPAdes) (version 2) | ecosystem: Environmental > Terrestrial > Soil > Boreal...
CCGCTCGAATGAAATTCAGATAGAGCAAATCAGCTTTGGCGGCAACTTCCACTGGCAAAATGTGAACGCGCGGATCTTGACCATGAATGGAATGTTCGGTGTCACCACGCCACGGAATGACGCCAGTGCCGGACGCGGTCAGTGGGATCTTCGTGGCGCGTACAAGTACGTTTCGGAGGCCAATGCCGGTTATCACTTTGATGTAAACCACGGCCTCAACATTGATGCAGGAATTTTCGTTTCCTACATTGGTCTTTTTAGTTACTACAATTTCGATAACTGGACCTACCAGCCGTCTTACGTCTCTTCCAACACACCGTGGTTCTTCAACGGATTGCGCATCCAGTGGTTTCCAACAGACAAACTGAAAATTGAGCCCTGGATTATCAACGGATGGCAGTCCTACGGCAGAATGGGCAGCAAACCCGGCCTCGGCGGCCAGATCTTGTATCGCCCGAAGCCCTGGCTTTCGCTCGTCTTCAATAACTATGGAATGGGTGAAGATACGCTAGGCAATGGAGACGGCCAGTTCGGCCGCTCGCGCATTCACACCGACGACAGCGTGGAGATCAAGTATTACGACAAGCCGCAAAACTTCCTCGACAAGATGGCCTTCTCTTTTACCGCAGACTTGGGCTGCGAGTATGGCGGCCACGGAGGCTTCGTTAGCGCACAGGGCAGAGTCATTAACAACAACGTGAATTGCCACCACAACACGGCTACCAGCAGCAAGCAGACATTCGCCGGATGGATGCTCTACAACCGCTGGTGGTTCAAGAAGGACTTGTATGGCATCACTCTCGGCGGTGGGGCGATGGCCAACCCGGGCCGCTACCTGACCTTGCTTCCACCGATCAATGGAGCGGATGCCATTACTGGCTCGCCTTATTTCACGCAGAACCCCGGGGATCCATACAAGGCCTGGGATGCGTCACTCACCTTCGACTGGATGCCCAAGCAGTACATCACTTTCCGTGCAGAGTATGGGTATCGCCACGCAAACGTACCGTACTGGACTGGTCGCGGTGGGATAACCCCCGGTGTCAACGGCACTCCCAGCACCGTTCCCAATCCAGGTGCTGGATCTGTCGTAGGAACCACCACATTCGTCCCGGGTCCGTTCCTGTCTGCCACGCCGGGCTTCACCTGTGTGGCTGGAAGCGCGGGTTTCTGTCCCGATATGCGGAAGGATGAGCCTAGCTTGAGATACGCGATCATGGTGAAGTTCTAGCCTGACGATGACGGAGGTGGCAGGACAACATGGAAGACGTGAACCGGAGCAGCGTTCGGCGTTTGATTGCAACCGCGGCGCTGCTCCGTTTTTTCTTTGCTCTCTCTTTGATTGGCTTGCTGCCGTTGGTGGGTTGTACTGCGCATGCCGATCCGGCGGCCGAGGCGCCGCCGCCGGCGAATATTGTGCCCGGAGTGGACCCCGCCCTGTTCACGGTGGAACATCCAGAGCAATTTCCGCTCGCGGCCGGCGTTGAGCGTCCCGCAAACTCCGAGTTAGTGGTCACGGGCACAGTCACGCCGGATATTGCTCGCAATGTCCCAGTGGTCTCGCTCGCCTCCGGGCGCGTCGTTGCCATTCATGCGCGCCTCGGCGACACGGTGAAGAAAGGACAGCTGTTACTAACTGTTCGAAGCGACGATGTGGCTGGCGGCTTTGACGCGTATCGCAAGGCAGTAGCCGATGAACTTCTCGCGCGCAAGCAGCTAAATCGAGCCACGGACCTATATGCCCACGGCGCTATCGCAGAGCAAGACCTCGAGGTCGCGCAAGACGCCGCAAATAACGCCAAGGTCACTCTCGAGACCGCGACCGAGCATCTTCGCCTCCTGGGAAATGATCCCGACAAACCTATGGGCATCGTGGACATCGTCGCGCCCACCGCGGGCGTGATCACCGATCAGCAAGTGACCAACGCTGCGACCGTGCAGGCCTATTCATCCCCCAGTCCGTTTACGATTTCGGACCTGTCATCCATCTGGATTGTCTGCGACGTATATGAGAATGATCTACCCACGGTCCGGCTCGGGGATACTGCGGAGATTGTTCTGAACGCCTATCCCGCCCGCGTGCTCAAGGGGAAGGTCAGCAACATCAGCGCGATCCTTGATCCCAGTATCCGCACCGCCAAGGTTCGAATTGAAGTCGAGAATCCCGGAATGATGAGGCTGGGTATGTTCGCGAAGGCCACCTTCCGCGGTCAAACCAGAGAGATGCACACGGTTGTCCCGGCATCCGCGGTCCTGCACATGCACGATCGCGATTTTGTCTTCGTTCCTACACAAGACAAGAAATTTCGCCGCGTGGAGGTCGTCAGTGGAGAACTCTTTTCGGACAACACAAGTATGCAAGAGATCAAATCCGGGCTCAAACCGGGGCAAAAAGTAGTTACCAACGCCCTGGTCTTGGACCACGTGCTTGCTCAGTGACGGCTAATCATGGGCTAGGAGTGTCGGTCTTAGACACGCAGTATCAGCCGCCAGAAATGGGAAGGAAACCAGTAAACAGGAAATGATCCGCGCCCTCGTAGATTTTGCCCTGAACAACAAGTTTGTGGTGCTTGCCGTGGCCTTCTTGTTGCTCGGTTGGGGAGCCATCTCGTTTCACAACCTTCCGGTGGAGGCCTACCCCGACATCGCGGACAACTACGTGACCGTCATTACGCAATGGCCGGGGCGTTCCGCGGAAGAAGTCGAGCAGCAAGTCACGATTCCAATCGAGATTCAAATGTCGGGAATGCCACACATGACTTTCCTGCGATCCGAATCCATCTTCGGCCTGTCGTTCGTGATCATGATTTTCGACGACAGTTCGATTAACGACTGGAATCGGCAGAAGGTGCTGGAAAGGCTTACTCAGGTCAATCTCCCCGCCGGACAAAACCTGCAACCGCAAATTGGCACCGACTGGAGCCCCACGGGCCAGATCTACTGGTACACGTTGAGAAGCACAAATCCCCGTTATGACCTGATGGAATTGAGGTCGATTGAAGACTGGACGCTGCTCAAACAATTCAAGTCCGTTCCCAATGTGGTGGACGTTTCCGACTTCGGGGGCACGGTGCGTGAGTACCAGGTAAGGGTTGACCCAAACAAACTGGTCGCTTATGGATTGAGCATCGGCCAGGTCGAGCAGCAACTCGCCAATAACAACACTAATGCCGGCGGCAGCTTTGTGGAAGTCGGCCTCCAGCAGGTGAATGTTCGCGCCCTGGGGCTCTTCAGCAATGTTCAGGACATCGAGCAGACCGTCCTAAAGACTCAGACCGGCACCGCGCTTCGGGTTAAGGACATCGCGGCCGTAGTCCAAGGTCCAAAAATCCGGCTAGGCCACATGGCTAGAGCCAACCACCTGGAGGACGGGCGCATTGTCGATGAGCCCGATGTCATTCAGGGCGCGGTGCTGATGCGCAAAGGCGCGGAAGAGCAATCCACGCTCGATGCCATTCACAAGAAAGTGGACGAACTCAATAGCGGCCTTCTGCCTCCCGGCGTAAAAATCGTTCCCATGCTCGACCGCAGCGATCTGCTCCACTTTACAACGCACACCGTGATGCACAATCTGGCGGAAGGAATGATCCTGGTAACGATCATCCTCTTCCTGTTTCTGGGCAATGCGCGCGCCGCCTTCATCGTGGCGCTCACCATCCCCTTCTCTTTGCTTTTCGCCTCGATCTGGCTTGACCTGAGTAAGGTTCCCGCGAATCTTCTGTCGCTGGGCGCACTGGATTTCGGCATGGTGGTGGACGGCGCAGTGGTCATGGTGGAAAACGTTGTGCGGCACCTAGCCCGGTTGCAAAACACTTCAGGTTCTGTCGCAAGCCGTCGCACCACGATGACGATAAAGACGCCTGCCCAGGCTATTCGCGAGGCGGCACATGAGGTGCAGCGGCCTGTGTTCTTCGCCATCGCGATCATCATTACGGCCTATCTGCCAATCTACACGCTGCAACGAGTCGAGGGCCGGTTGTTCAGGCCCATGGCCTTGACCGTGACCCTCGCTCTGCTGGGCGCCCTGACCTTCTCCATTTTGATCGCCCCGGTTTTGGGCAGCGTTTTGTTTCGCAGTGGAGTTCGGGAGTGGCACAACCCGGTCCTGACTTACCTGACCGAGCGCTACCGCAGGAGGCTACGCTGGTGCCTCGGACATCGCACACTTACGGTCGGCGTGGGGTTGGCGGCACTGGGGGCAAGCACGATCCTGTACTTCAGCGGAATCATCGGTTCCGAGTTTTTGCCTCATCTCGATGAAGGCGCAATATGGGCGCGTGGCACCCTGGCGAACAGCACGAATCTTACGGAAGGCGAGAGGTACACGACCAGCGCCCGCTATGTTTTCGCCTCCTTCCCAGAAGTGAAAACGGTTGTATCGCAGGTTGGCCGTCCGGATGACGGAACCGACACCGGGGGTTTCAGTAATACAGAATATTTTGTTGACCTGAAGCCGCACGACGAGTGGCGCCCAGTATTTCATGAGAGTAAAGAGGCACTGATCGCCGCCATGGAGCGCGCCCTGCAGAAGTACCCGGGGGCGGTCTGGAACTTCTCCCAGCCTATCGAAGACAACGTCGGAGAAGCGATGACTGGCACCAAGGGTTCGCTGGCGCTCAAGATCTTCGGGGACGACCTGAAACTTCTCGAACAGAAGGGCGAAGAGGTGGTGGGCGTACTGTCGGGTGTCCCCGGCATGCATGATGTCAAGCTCTTACCCGATTTCGGCCAGCCCAATCTCGACATCACCATCGACCGCCGGCAGGCTGCCCGTTTTGGAATCAATGTGGCCGACATACAAGACGCGGTCGCGACGGCCGTGGGCGGGAACGCCGTGAGTCAGGTGCTTCAGGGTGAAGCGCGTTACGACCTGGTGGTGCGCTATCAGGAGCCATACCGCAACACGCAGGACGCCATCGCGAGAGTTCGCCTGCTCTCCCCCAGCGGGGAGCGGGTGTCTCTGGCGCAGTTGGCCAAAGTTGAGGTCAAGGACGGCGCATACGACATCTACCGGGAAGGCAACAGCCGCTACATTGCAATTACCTTCAACGTGCGAGGCCGGGATCTGGGCTCCACAGTCGAGGAGGCGATCAAACAGATTAGTGAAAAGGTGAAGCTGCCGCCGGGCTATGGCGTCGGTTGGTCAGGGGAATACGAGAGTGAAAAGCGAGCGGAAGCGCGTTTGCTGGTGGTCGTGCCCCTAACCATTCTGGTGATCTACATCATCCTCTACACCATGTTCAAGTCGGTGAAGTGGGCGCTGCTCATTCTCAGCACCGTTGTCATGGCTCCTATCGGCGGACTGGCGGCTCTGCTGGTGACGGGTACACACTTCAGCGTGTCCTCTGGAGTGGGATTCCTGGCGTTGTTTGGCGTTGCGGTTCAAACCGGCGTAATCATGCTCGAGTACATCAACCAGCTTCGCGCCCGCGGCTTCACCATCGTGGATGCCGCGGTTGAAGGCGCGGTCCTGAGGCTGCGCCCCATCATGATGACCATGCTGGTGGCAACTCTCGGACTGCTGCCGGCGGCTCTATCGCACGCAATTGGGTCCGACTCGCAGCGGCCATTTGCGATTGTTATCGTCGGCGGTCTTATCTCTGACCTCGTCATGAGCATCATTCTGTTGCCCACGCTCTATGTCTGGTTCGCCAGCGAACGCGATGAACTCCCGGAACCGGAGGGCGCGATTGAGGCTTAACATCTCGCACTTCCGGTTGAGACGAAAGCGGTCATGCAGGCTGGCGGCGATTCTGGTGCTCCGGTTCCTGATCACGCCGTCCGCGGAAGCACAGACTCAGGGCCCGGTCAGGATCACGCTCGACGAAGCCATTCAGTTGGCGCTGCAGCACAACCACAATCTGCTGGCGGCGCGCACCACAATTCAACAAGGCCAGGCGGAGGAAATAACCGCCAACCTGCGACCCAATCCATTTCTCTTCGCCGATTGGGAATATTTGCCGCTTACCAAGTCCTCTCAAAACACGCAGTATCTTCACGACTCAACCGAGGCGGACCTCGGTCTAGGCTACCTGATCGAGCGCGGGAAGAAACGGCAGCATCGACTACAGGCGGCGAAAGATATCACGGCGCAGACCATCTCACTTGTGGCCGACAACGAGCGCGGCCTTAGCTTCGGTGTCGCCTCACTGTTTGTTAATGTGCAGCTCGCCGAGTCGACGCTCGAACTCGCTCAGATTGACCTGAAAAGCTTTCAGCAGACCGTAGACCTCGGCGCGATGCGCTACAAAGCCGGCGCCATCAGCGAGGACGATTATCTAAAGATCAAGCTGCAGTTATTGCAGTTCGAAACAGATCTGCAGCAGGCGCAACTCGCCCGGGTGCAGGCGCTGTCGGACTTGCGACAGTTGCTGGGATACGAATCCGTTTCCCCTGATTATGACATTACGGGACCATTCGATTATCAGCCCCTACAGGGCAATCTCGAAGATTTTCAGTTGAAGGCCTTGCAGAATCGGCCCGACCTGCGCGCGGCTCAACAAGGTGTGAGCGCTGCGCACAGCCAGTACGAATTGCAAAAAGCCATTGGCAAGGTTGACGTCACCGTGCAAGGCAACTATTCGCATGTCAACGCGATCAATGCGGCTACCGTCTATACCAGCGTTCCGTTGCCCATCTTCAACCGCAACCAGGGCGAGATCGCTCGGGCGAACTTCGCCATCACGCAGGCGCAGGAACAGGAGAAAGCGACCAACGGCCAGGCACTGACGGATGTACGCGACGCATATGAGGGCCTGAGAACGAACGACAAGGTGGTGACGCTCTATCGCTCGGGCTATCTCGATGTTGCCCAGAAAGACCTTGACATCAGTGAGTACGCCTACAAGCGGGGTGCCGCCAGCCTGCTGGATTTTTTGGACGCGGAGCGCAGCTATCGAGCCACGCAGCTCGCTTACCGGCAAGCGCTGGCTTCGTATTTGCTGGCGGTTGAACAGCTTCGAGAAGCGGTGGGTGTGAGAAACCTGCCGTGATTGTTCGACCCGAGTAGCGATTCACAGAAGGAGTCGGATCAGTGGATAAGCAAGAGGTACGAAGGCGGATCGAGGAAGTTGGCATCATTCCGGCGATTCGCGTGTCTTCGACCGAGGACGCGCTCTTTGCCGCCGAAGCTGTGTCACGTGGCGGGATCCCCGTCGTGGAGGTCACGTTAACTGTGCCCGACGCGGACACAGTGATCTCTCACCTTGTTCAGAATGCTCCTGAAGTGATTGTCGGAGTAGGAAGCGTATCGGACGTAGCGACGGCGCGCCGCTGTTTGGATGCCGGAGCCGAATTCCTGACCAGCGATGGGTTTGACCCTGAGATCGTGAACTTCGCGTTGAAAGAAAACGTAGTCGTGATTCCAGGAACACTGACTCCGAGCGAGGTGATGAGAGCGTGGAAGCTGGATCCGGACTTCGTCAAAGTTGTTCCGTGCGCACAAGTGGGCGGTGAGCGCTACATCCGATCGCTGAAGGCCATGTTTCCCCACGTGCCTTTGATCGCCGCAGGAGGAGTCAATCAGCAGACTGCTTTTGGCTTCATTCTCGCAGGCGCCGTGGCGCTGGGTATCGGTGCTGAACTAATTCCGAGGGAGGCGATCCGGATGCGCCAACCAGATCGCATCGCGGAGTTGGCGCGGCGGTTTTGCGGCTTCGTCAGCAGCGCTCGCAGAGAGGCGCGTGGTAGCTCAGCTTGACGCCGAACGCTTTTGAAGTTTCTTTAGGGATAAATGTTCGAAGCAACATGGCGAGACAAACGTCAGAAAGGAGTAACAAATGCCACAGGAAATCGGTAACGGGTCTTCCCAGACAGGAACGCATGATCCGACGGAACCCTCTTCGTTTGTGACCCTGGCGCGAATGGAGCGCGATCTGAACGACGTAATTGAGGCGCTGGCTCTGCTCGGAGTGAAACGCTGCGTTCGGTGCAGGAAATTCCTTCGCAGCGACAACCCAGGAGCACTCTTCGAGACCGGACAGTTCGGCGAGATCGTCTGCTACGACTGCATTCCCGTTTGGTGGTCTTCGCAGTCGATGCGACTCGGTGTTGCCGACCGAGAGCGGATTGAGGGCAAACTGGCGACGTGGTTGCGAAAACATCATCGTGCCGAGGTCGTGAAGTCAACCGCGGGCGCGGCGCCGGACACTAGTAACGCGGAATTCCAGATCGTAGCCAAATGCGTTGAGTGCGCTGGCTCGGGAAAGCTCATGGAGGGAGAGCGCTGCCGATTCTGCAATGGACTTGGGACGGTGCGGATCGTCGTGCCGAAGTAATGCGCAAACAAGAGCGTAAGAAAGACGAGATCGTCAATGCTGATGGCTGCGAAAGTAGTCGCACCCGCGGTGTCGGCGACCAGCGTTTCACTTTATCACCGATTCGAACCTAATGAACGCGCAACAACGAAGCGGATCTTACTTTTCAGGGGAACTTGCGAAGCACATTATTACCCAACGGTAGCGAACTTGTTCCAGGAGGTAAACGTGGTGTTCACGGCTGGGAAGAACATCCAATGTAACCCTCGCTTCGGGATACGTAAGCTCAACAAGCTGGTTGCGTAACTTTAACTTTGCCTTTTCGCCCTCAGCGTCATTCGCTCGATGCCGTTGGTCAAGAAGATCGCCGCAAGTATTCACGCGTTCGCCATTCGACCACAATTCCGCTGATGGGCGGACCCGGCGTTCACAGTCAAGAAGATTACCCTTCAGCAACGACTTTTCAAAATCAGATACTGCTCCAGCGGCCATAACTTTCGTGCGCTCTTGCTCTGCCAGCAGAGCCCGAGCCGTTTTCGCATCCAGACCATGTTGCGTGAAATCAGTACGGAAGTGACTCGCGCAAACAGAGGAAACTCCTGGCTCAATGGCCGCTGCGGTTGGCCTCACAGCTCCTCCAAGTCCTCCGAGAAGAATAAAAACACTCACCAGAACTGAACATTTCAGCTTCATTTGTTTCTCCGACCGAACTGGAGACTTCGCTTCCTATATCCTTGCAAGATATCTATCCGGAAGTGAAAAAGTCATGAAGACGCCGACCAGGAATCGCACATAAAATGCGAGGCTTGTCGTGCACAGTACTGTCATTGCCGCCGTCACGAACATTTCGGGCCTCCAGGCTCGGATCCCAGCGCCTGAACCATTGCCTGGAATCACTCGCCCAGATCATTGGATACGAACACCCGTAAAGTTCGAATAAAGAGATCATGAATTGTTCGTAAGGTGCACAAAGCTGGGCTTGGAGCCTCGCTACGACGGTCAGGACTATCCCGGTTCAGATCGTTGCCACACCAAAGCGCGAAACTGAACGGGTAGCTCTAATTCATCTACGGAGACTATTTGTGTTTGTTTCGCTTCAAGTCCCCGAGGAAACCGTGAATGCAGATCGCGGTGAAAAGGACTGCAAATAGACAAATACCAACCATTGCGGATTCGAGCATAGACCCTCCGGCAGGTCGCTACTGACATTGCACCACCCACCGGATAAAGAAGGTCTAAACACATCATAAAAAGGGCGTAAAGGAACGCAGTCATCTCTACGACCTTGGGATAGCTTGAGAATTTGTGGGAAAAAGTGTGCGGACCGATCTCATTCTGCAATGCCCGCTCGCGTGATTGATGCAGAAGTTCGGTGTAGGAAAGCCCATCACCTCTGCTTCGAAACCAACAGAGACCACAATGCGCAGTGGAACATGTGGTCCCACTGTGGTCCGATAACTGTGCGTTCGTATCTCTTCAATGACCCGGTCAACAAGATCTGCCAAGATCCGGCGACGTTAAGGGGACGATAAGAAGTGACATGCGATGCCTTCTAGCATCAAACGATGTCCGCCGACACCGTTTGATATCAATCAGTTACATCTCGTTGTTGCCCCTGTCACGGCAGGGCCAGAAGGTACAGTAGGGAACGAGAGGGTGTCGGAGGGAACCGGAAGGAATCAGACGATCGTTAGTATGCGGGGGCGTAGTTCAGTTGGTTAGAACGCCTGCCTGTCACGCAGGAGGCCGCGGGTTCGAGTCCCGTCGCTCCCGCCAAGAATCATAAGCGGCCGCGAGCCGGCCGCAAAAAATGGCCGGCTACAAACGGCGGTTTCCCCCCTCAATCCAGAAGCACCATCCGATTCAAGAGAATCGCGCGGGCCGTTTATCGGCAGCGCGTGCACAAAGCTGGACTCGGCTATCGCAGGTAGGTTTTCACCATGTCGATCACCTCATCAGCCGCGTGCGTCTGCTCCGAATTCGGTTTCCGCTTGGGGTCAAGCACATGGTGTCTGATGTGGCCTTCCAAGAGCTCAGTCATCAAGCTGTTGACTGCCCCTCTTGCTGCGCTGATGATCTGCAACACCTCGGAGCAATCGCGTCCCTCGTCTAGGACCCGCTCAAGAGCCTCAAATTGCCCCCGGATGCGCTTGCTCCGCAAAATCAGCTTCTGTTTGTTCTTGATTGTATGACTCATTCGCAAACGAATGATATCATGCCGAAACTTGCACTATACCTATGGGGGTATGTATCATGAGCCATTCTTTTGCGCGACTTCATCATGTGGCAGCGCATGGCCTTCGTCATAAGCGTTGTGCTTCTGGGATTTAGTGGAGGCGTGCTCGCCCTTTTTGTTCGGGGCATGCACGCTGGACGGGGAGCAGTAACAGGTTTCTGTTTTGTTTCTGCGGTGGCTGTCGTGCAGACTTGGCTGGTTGCCTCCGAGATCGCCAAGGCCCGCAGGCAGTGCGGCAACATTCGAAATGCATGTTGCAGAGG
>Ga0209733_1000152_pt1 | contig 10682 bp, 8 predicted proteins | sample BlaSpr_A8_OM2_M1_FD_187976 | JGI IMG/M metagenome (GOLD analysis project Ga0209733, IMG submission 187976) | Forest soil microbial communities from Thunder Bay, Ontario, Canada - Black Spruce, Ontario site 2_A8_OM2_M1 (SPAdes) (version 2) | ecosystem: Environmental > Terrestrial > Soil > Boreal...
CACGGTTTGACGATAGCAAATCAAATGTTGTCATCCTGAGCGCGTCTTTTGCGCGAAGGACCTATGAATTCCGCAGTCGCACGGGCGCTGCCCGCGAATTGCATAGGTGCTTCGGACCGCAAAAAGCGCGTTCCTCAGCATGACAAGGAAAACTCGCTGGTTCGTCGGAGTTCCATAATCTATGCGCAAGTCTGTAGTCCGAAAGCGATCGATCAAGCCTGGCCCTCGTTTCTTGCGCGCGTTTTTATTTGCTGCGGAAAAGCATAAGGGCCAGACTCGCAAAGCCTCGACCATACCCTACATCGCGCACCTGATGGGGGTTGCATCCCTCGTACTCGAGGCGGGCGGTGATGAGGATCTCGCCATCGCTGCTCTCCTGCACGATGTGGTCGAGGATTGTGGCGGAGCGCCCATGCTGAAAGACGTTCGCCGCCGCTTTGGGCAGCGCGTCGCCAAAGTGGTGGACGGCTGCACCGACGCCGACACCTACCCCAAGCCGCCCTGGCGCGAGCGCAAGGAAAAATATCTTCGCCACCTCCTGACCGTCGACGCCGATACGCGCCTGGTTTCGGCTGCCGATAAACTGAATAACGTGCGTTCCATTCTCAGTGACTACCGCGCGGTCGGAGAATCAGTGTGGTCACGGTTCAATGGCGGGCGCGAGGGCACTCTTTGGTACTATCGGACTTTGCGGGATATCTTTCTCCAGCACAAGCGGAATCGCATCACGCGAGATTTGGAATTGGCCGTGATGGAACTCGAATCGCTGGCCGAACAAAACGCCATTCCCGGCGGCAAGATTTCGAAACCGTTCTTCGAAGCGTGACGCTATGACAGCGCGCATGATCGATCAAATCCGTGCTTCCAAGCTGCCCTCCAACATGATGCAGTTTGCCGCCCGTGGGGCGCTCCAGGTGCCCCCGGCCGAAAACATCGAGATCCTGGTCTATCTTGCGCGCCACAACAAGGTCTTCGGCGAACTGGCTCGCATGACGCTTGCGGGCTGGGACGAAAAAGCTTCGCGGGCCGCCGCGACCGATCCGCAAACTTCTGCCGAGGTGTTGGACTATTTCATCTCCCCCGACAACTTGCGACCGAAGCTGTTGCCCGCGCTCCTGGAGAATCCCTCGGTACCCGAAGCCAAACTGCTCAAACTTGCGCACTCTGCTTCCCGGGAATTGATCGAGGTCATGCTTAAGAGCGCGCGGGTACGCGCACTGCCGAGTGTGCTTGACGCTCTTCGGTCCAGTCCCTACTTGAAAGAGGAGGAGGCCAAAGAACTGGGGAAGTTGTTGACGGTTGCCGACTCTGCCGCGAGCCAACCGGAGGACGAGCCTGTAGTCGGGCAGCCGGAGTCCCCGGCCGAACCAGAGTCGGCGAGTTCCGACATTTACGCAGACGGTGCCGACGATGAAACCGTTTCCGCTTACATCAACGATCATATGCACGACATTCAAGCGGAGGGAGAAAAGCCATTCCAGGCAATTGGCGGCATTGTTGAGTTACTGGGGCCGGATTATTTTCCAGTTCTGGACTCTGGGGAAATCTCGGCCCCCGCCGAACCGGCCAAGCCCGCCGGCCCAAAAACAGCCGCTGTACCCAAAAAGCCGCAAGCCGACCCTAAGCGCGAAAACGCGCTGCAGAAAATCAACCATCTCGACGTGAAGGGCCGCATCCAGTTGGCATTGAAGGGCAACAAAGAGGAACGCTCGCTGCTGATTCGAGACGGCACGAAAGTCGTCGCCCTCGCAGTGCTCGAAGCCCCGAAGCTTTCCGACGGGGAAGTGGAAAAATTTGCCAGCCAGAAGAATGTGCTGGAGGCGGTGCTGCGCCAGATTCCTCTGAAGCGTCGCTTCATGAAGAACTACAAAGTAGTGCGCAACCTGGTGGCGAATCCGCGAACGCCCCTCGATCTCGGCCTGGGCCTGATGAAAAACCTGCTGGTCGCGGATCTGAAAAATCTTTCCGCCAACAAGGAAGTTTCAGAAACCATTCGTAAGCTCGCGATGAAAATGTTTAAGCAGAAGCTGGACGCCGCTGCCAAAAAATAATCCGGAGACCGCATGGCTTCTTCCCCGCAATCCGATCCCATCGCCGCAGTGCTGAAGCGTTCCAAGACGGTCGCCGTCGTCGGTCTTTCCTGTAACCCTTTGCGGCCGAGCCATGGCGTGTCGGCCTATATGCAGACCCACGGATATCGCATCATTCCGGTGAATCCGCAGATCGAGGAATGCCTGGGCGAGAAGGCTTACGCGTCGCTGCTCGACGTGCCGGAGAAGATCGACATCGTGGATATTTTTCGCCGGCCGGAGTTTGTGGAAGAGATCGTTGACCAGGCGATCCAACTCAAGGTCCCGGCCATCTGGATGCAGGAAGATGTGGTGCACGAGAAGGCCGCCGAAAAGGCGCGCAGGGCTGGGATCTTCGTCGTGATGGACCGCTGCATCCTGAAAGAACACCGCGCCCGGATGCGATGATAGAGGCGTCCTGCAGGTTCGCGATCTATTTCCGCCCTGTCATCCTGAACAGCCTTGTCATCCTGAGCTTTGTCATCCCAAACAGCTTTGTCATCCTGAGCGAAGCGAAGGACCTCTGCACTCCCCGCCAAGCGCACGGGTGTCCTTCGCTTTGCTCAGGATGACAAGGTGGGCAGTTGGCGTCGACGGGCCACTGCGAAACGCCCAACTAGTGTCCGACGCCTACAAAAACCACGCTGGCATCGTCGCGCAAATTTGCACCGTCGACGAACGATCGGACGTCGTCCACGATGCTCACTGCGGACGAACCCGCCTTCCCCGCGTGCTCGGCGAGACGGCAGAGACCGTACTCCTCTGCCTTCGCGTTCTCGGCCTCGGTAATCCCATCACTGTAAAAGACGAGCTTGGAACCCTCCGATAGCGCGATGCTGGTTTCCGAGTAGTCTCCGCAGCCGAGGCCCAGCGGTAATCCGCGCTCGGTGTCCAGGAAGTGCTCGCCCTGCTTATCGATGAACAGCGGCCGCAGGTGTCCGGCGTTCGCAAAGACGACGGTCCGCGTCGAGGGGTCGAGCACGGCATAGACCATGGTCACGAATTTTCCAGCCGGAAAATCATCTACCAGCAACTGGTTCAGTCGAGTCAGCACTTCTCCGGGCGTGCAGCAGGCCTCTGCCAGCGAACGCAGCATACCGCGGGTCGCGGACATGAGCAGGGCGGCAGCGGTTCCCTTGCCCGAGACATCGGCCAGAACCAGTCCCCAGCGCCCGTCGGGGAATGCAATAAAGTCGTACCAGTCGCCGCCCACCGCGCGCGCCGGCACGCTGAGGCCGGAAACTGCAAATCCGGGAATGTATGGAGAACTTTTCGGCAGCAGCGCCTGCTGCATGGTGCGCGCTTCCTGGGCGTCCCGGTCCATGGCCGCGCGTTCCGCCCGCTCCGACTGAAATTGCCGCGCATTATGAACCGCAACCGCAATGTGATCGCAAAGGGCCTGCAGAATCCTTAATTGCTGACGGGGAAAACCGTCCACGTCGGGATGAGACGCCGTAAAGACCCCTACCAGTCGCTCTCCCACGCGCAACGGAATGGCTACCTCGGAGAGCGTCGACTGCTCGCATGCAATGTAGTACTGATCTTTACGCACGTCGGGCGCGTACCGCATCTGACCGTTTGCCGCGACGTAGCCAACCATTCCCTCGCTGCCAATTTTCAGGCGATGTCCTCTGTCATGCAGACTGCAGCCCCGCACTCCGCTCAACACCATTTCGCTGCGGTCTTCGTCGTGCAGATAGATGCTGGCTTCCAGGCAGCCGAAAGTCAGGGCGACCTCGTTGACAACACTGTCGAGGAGTTGGTCGAGATCGAGAATCGAGGTGATTCTCTGCGCCGCTTTCTGCACGCGCTGCAGGTCTTCGATGAGATCGGCGGTCAGACCGCGACCGAGGGAGATCTCGTTGAAGGGGGCATTCGGAGTCGTAGCCATCACACCAATCCTTCCGCCTGAAGGAGGCCCAAGCGCTTTCCTGATGCCCCATCAGATGTCGCATAGTCTGGTTACGATTCTTTCTTTGAGCCCGAAGAGGAGCTTTCGCTGACCCGCGAGCGCTGCCGCTTGATCTCTTCCATCCGCTCCCCGATTCGCTTCTCGATGCCTTCCTTTGTCGGCCGGTAATATACGCGATCGCGCAAATTGTCCGGCAGGCATTGCATGTCGGCGACCTTGCCTTCGAGATCGTGTGCATACTGATATCCCTGGCCATAGCCGAGTCCCTTCATCAGGCCGGTGGGCGCGTTGCGCAGGTGCAGGGGGACGGCATCGGCCGCAGTCTGTTCGACATCCTGCTGAACGTCACCGTACGCGGTGTACAGTGCATTCGATTTGGGCGCGACCGAAAGATAGACGACAGCCTGAGCCAGCGCCAGATTGCCCTCCGGCATGCCAATGAAGTCCACCGCGTCGCGGGCCGCCATGCACAGCGAGAGCGCATTCGGATCCGCCAGGCCAATATCTTCCACCGCCATGCGCACCACCCGGCGGGCGACATAGAGCGGATCTTCTCCGGCTTCGAGCATGCGGCCGAGCCAATACAGGGCCGCATCCGGATCGCTGTTGCGCACCGACTTGTGCAGCGCGGAGATCAGGTTGTAATGCTCTTCGCCAGTCTTGTCGTAGAGCAGAATGCGCTTTTGTAGCGCGTCGCGGACGATCTCGTCGGTGATCTCCATCGCGCCTCCGGCATTTCTCTGCGCCAGCCCAGCCGCGACTTCCAAGACGTTGTAGGCGCTGCGTGCGTCGCCGCTGGTATAGTTGGCGATTTTTCTTAACACATCGTCCGAGGCGATCAGATTCTTTTCTCCGAACCCGCGTTCTCGATCGGTAAGCGCGCGCCTGAGCAGCAGCACGACCTGGTCTTCAGTGAGCGGCTTCAGTACATAGACGCGACAGCGCGAAAGCAAGGCGGAGTTGATCTCGAAGGACGGGTTCTCGGTGGTGGCGCCGATCAGGCGAATATTTCCTTTTTCCACGTGCGGCAGAAAAGCGTCTTGCTGTGCCTTGTTAAAGCGATGAATCTCATCGATGAAGACGATGGTGCGAGTGCCGTATTGGCGGGCGCGCTCCGCCTCGGCCATCACCTGCTTGATCTCTTTGATTCCTGCGAGGACGGCGGAGAATTCGATGAACTCCGCCTTGGTCATGTTTGCGACGATCTTGGCGAGCGTAGTTTTCCCGGTGCCCGGAGGTCCCCAGAAGATGAGTGAGCCTGTATCGTCGCGGTCAACCTGCGTGCGCAGTGGTTTGCCCGGACCGATGAGGTGCTCCTGGCCGACGAACTCTTCGAGCGTGCGCGGGCGCATGCGGTCGGCCAGCGGGCGGGAAGCGTCGGCCGCGCCACTGGCGTTCGGGATGGGCTGGAAGAGACTCATGAGCTAACGAAGGGCATTTTCAGCCTACCAATATAGATGACAATGCGCCCTGGGCGACTCGCCCGTAAGTTATTGGGTCTTCGTGGAAGTCATTGAAACTCGTAGGAGAGCCCTACGGCCATAAAGCGGAATATTTTTGCGGATGGGCTTGGGCCTTGGGACGTCAGCGATCGTCGCTGTAGCGGCGTTTGCGGCTCAGGAAAGGGCATCCTAGCGAGCAATTAGATTGTTAAATGTAACCTGAAAGAATTGCGAGCTCAGCCTTACGCATCGTTCAATACAATTATGTACGTACAATTGGCTAAAGAGCCACGGCATGAGTCGTAGGCACAAATTGCAGTTCCGGCGCAACGGGCAAGACGCCGATCTCGGCTGCGTAACGGTAGAACAGCCGCAATCCTTCCAGGCACCCCGCGTCAAGCTGGTAATGGATGTTCTGGGTCAGATAACTACGCACGGCCGCTTCGGTAATCTGCAGCCGCGGCGCCCATTCGCGGGAGATCTGGTCCAGGCTCGAAGGCTCCAGTCCGTGGTCGCGCGAATTCTGAAAGATCGCGGCCAAATCCAACGATGGCGCGGCTTCCTTGAGCGCATCTCTGCGTACAGCCCAGAAGGCAAAGACGAATGGCTTGCCGGTATGGCGAATCCATTCCTCTGCCAGATCGAGCGTGTGATAGCGGGCGCGGTCGATTTTCAGCGCCGGATCTCCGATGAGCAGGCCGGCATCATGCGCGGCCAGCATCTGATCAATGTCAGGCGCCATCGACGTGAAAGTCCGTCCACTGCCCAGCCACTTCTCGAACAGAATTTTCGTCAGCGCCACCGACGTCATGGAAGAAGTATCCAGCGCGACCGTACGAATCTTTTCGACCGGAACCTTGCTGACCAAAAGAATGGAGCGCACGGCTCGCCGCGAAGCAATGGCCACGTCGGGCAAGACCTGCAGTCCGGGGATTTCGGCGTACGCCGCCGCGGGAATGATCCCAACGTCGGCCGTGCCCTCCGCCAGCGCGCGGGCGCAATCCGAAGGCAGGGTGTAGGAAATATCGAAAGCGTGACCGGCCTCTCCGTGCTCGAAATCCCACATCAGCGGGGCAGTATTAAGGTAGGAAATGGCCGAAATGCGTAAACGTCTCATGCTTTCCACAATTTTAACAAACCCATTGTGACGCATGACCTTGACTCCGCTCTCGGGCGCTAATTACAGTCGGCTCGGAGTGCCTTTTTGTCCAACGCCGCTGTATCCCCGGCCGCAACCCATCTCTTGGAATGGCTCGCTATTTCGCTGACCCCCGGCCTGGGGCCGACGAAGGCGCGCAAACTGGTCGAACATTTCGGCTCGGCGGAAGCCGTCTTCCGCGCTTCGTTGACCGAATTGGAGAGCACAGGCATCCAGGCCGTGTCGGCCCAATCGCTAGCCACGGGGAAGTCAGCCGAACTTGCTCGGGAGGAGATTGCGCGCGCCGCCGCTGCGGACGTCACCATGGTTTCGCTGGACGACCCCTCGTATCCGCCGCGCCTGAAGGAAATCTACGATCCGCCACTTGTTCTACGTGTCCGTGGCGACGCCGAGGTGCTGACCAAGCCCGGCATCGCGATGGTGGGAACGCGGCATCCCACGCCCTATGGCTCCGGAATGGCCGAGCGCCTAGCCTGCGATCTGGCCGCGCAGGGATTGGTCATTATTAGTGGCATGGCGCAGGGCGTCGACACCTCCAGCCATCGCGGCGCGATCTCTGCCAAAGGCAAGACGGTCGCGGTGTTTGGCACTGGGGTGGATGTCATCTATCCCAAGGAAAACTCGCGGCTTTCGGAACAGATTCTGGCGCTGGGCGGCGCGCTGATCTCCGAATTTCCTCTGGGGACTTTTGCCGCGCCGCAAAACTTTCCTATCCGCAACCGCATCATCAGCGGAATGTCGGTCGGTGTTCTGGTGGTCGAAGCCGCGGAATACTCCGGCACGCGCATCACCGCGCGCTGCGCGTTGGAGCAGAATCGCGACGTCTTCGCGGTGCCCGGCAACGTCACCAACAAAAATTCCTGGGGGCCGAACACCCTCATCAAACAGGGCGCCAAGCTGGTCGCGACCTGGGAAGACGTGTGGGAAGATCTCCCGACAGAAGTACGACTTGCATTGACTCCGCCCGCCTCGCCTGAATCCTCGGGCGCCGCCTCCGCATCTCTATTTCCAGACGAAGGGCTCCCTCCTCACGAAAAGCGAATCCTGGGCCTGCTAAAAGCTGACGAAACCACGCACATCGACGAAATAGTCGAGCGCCTGGAAAACGAAATGTCTTCCTCGGAAATCTTTGCTGCCCTGTTTGAGCTGGAGTTAGGCGGCAAGGTCAGGCAGATGCCGGGGAAGAATTTTGTAAAAAGCTTCTAGCTGCTAGCTCCTAGCTTCTAGCTAAACCGGAAAGGTGGATCGCAGGATGGAACCCTTCAAGGACTTGAAAGTATGGACGAAAGCGCATCAACTGACGCTGGCTGTCTATCACTGCACTCGCAGATTTCCGAGAGACGAGATTTACGGATTGACCAGTCAGATACGGCGCGCGTCTGCCTCCATTGGAGCGAATATTGCGGAAGGATGCGGTCGGAGGTCGGATCCGGAGATGAAGGGTTTTATTCAGATTTCCCGAGGCTCTGCTAGCGAATTGGAATATCACCTTCTGCTGGCGAGGGATCTCCAATTGTTGACCGTCGAGGAGTTCAAAGATTTGGAAGCGAAGACTCTTGAAATTCAGCGGATGCTGGCCGCGCTGACCCAACGATTGGGGCCGGCGATTCTAGCTAGAAGCTAGCAGCTAGAAGCTAGCAGCTTCCGTCGAGTAACTTGTTGCTTTCCGCCCATTCGTGCTAGCTTCGAAAACAGAACTCCAGGGAAATTGAGGTTCCATTGTCAAAAGGTTTAGTCATTGTCGAATCGCCGGCCAAGGCGAAGACCATCCAGAAGTATCTGGGGAAGGGCTTCACGGTCGAGGCCTCGCTCGGCCACGTGAAGGATCTGCCCAAGAGCACACTGGGTGTGGATATCAAGAACGACTTCGAGACGGACTACGTCGTCATCCCCGGCAAAGAGAAAGTTGTGGCCAAGCTGAAAAAGCTGGCGGCCTCGGCGGACGCGATCTATCTGGCGCCTGACCCCGATCGCGAGGGCGAGGCGATTGCGTTCCACCTGGCGGGCGAACTCGAGGGGGACGGCAAAACGAAAAAGGCCAAGAAGCCGAAGAAGGGTGAGCCGGAAGCTCCGCCGCGAATTCAGCGCGTTACCTTCAACGAAATTACCAAGCGTGCGGTCCAGGCCGCTTTTGAACATCCTCGTGCGATCGATCAGAATCTGGTGGACGCGCAGCAGGCTCGCCGCGTGCTCGACCGGCTGGTGGGCTACCAGGTCTCGCCGCTGCTGTGGGACAAAGTTCGCCGCGGTCTGTCTGCGGGACGCGTGCAGACCGTCGCGCTGCGCCTGATTGTCGAGCGCGAACGCGAAATCAAGGCATTCGAGAAGAAGGAATATTGGACGATTGACGCGCACTTGGCCGCCAGCAAGCCTCCGGCGTTCGACGCCCGCTTTGTGGGTAAGGGCGAGGAAAAGGTTGAAGTCACAAACGGCGAAGACGCGGAAAAGATTCGCGCCGCGCTGGAAAAGGCGGACTGGGTAGTCCGCTCGGTCGACAAGAAAGAACGCCGCCGCAACGCTGCGCCTCCGTTCACCACCAGTAAGCTGCAACAGGACTCGTCGCGCAAGCTGCGTTTCAGCGTGAAGCGCTCCATGATGATCGCGCAGCGCCTCTACGAAGGCGTCGAACTTGGCGAAGAAGGCCTCGTCGGTCTGATCACCTACATGCGTACCGATTCCACGCGCGTCGCTCCCGAGGCGATCCAGGAAGTGCGCGAATACGTGGGCAACGAATACGGTCCGACCTACCTGCCCGAAGCTCCCAACACATTTAAAGAGAAGAAGGATACGCAGGGAGCGCACGAGGCGATTCGTCCGACTTCGGCGATGCGCCATCCGGACCAGGTCAAGCAGTATCTAAAAGAGGATGAGTTCAAGGTCTACAAACTGATCTGGCAGCGCTTTGTGGCTTCGCAAATCAATCCCGCGGTCTTCGATCAGACCACGGTCGATATCGACGCCAAAAATGGCAATGAGGTTTTCTGGTTCCGCGTGACCGGATCGGTGCTCAAGTTCGACGGATTCCTCCGAGTCTACGAAGAGTCGAAGGAAAGCAAGGACGAGGAAGACGAAGAACTGAAACACAAACTGCCCGCGCTCGAAGCGGGACAGAAACTCACGCTCAAGGAACTGAAGCCGGAGCAGCATTTCACCGAGCCGCCTCCGCGCTACAACGAGGCGTCGCTGGTGAAGGAACTGGAAGAGCGCGGCATTGGACGTCCGTCCACATACGCAGCGATTCTCTCCACCATTCAGGAGCGGCAGTACGTGCAGAAAGTCGGCGGAAAGTTTTCCCCGACTGAGATTGGCCTGGTCGTGACCGATCTGCTGGTCGAAAATTTCCGCGATATTTTCGACGTGCAATACACGGCGCATCTGGAAGAAGAGCTGGACGAAATCGAAGAGGGCAAGGAGACTTGGACCGACACTCTTGGAGATTTCTACAAGAAATTCCAGAAGGATCTGAAGTATGCCGAAAAGCACATGGAAAACATTAAGCGGATGGAGAAGCCCACTGACGAGAAATGCGAAAAGTGTGGCGCGCCGCTGGTGATCAAATGGGGCAAGCACGGCTCGTTCTACGCGTGCAGCACCTACGATAAGGAAGATCCGAACACCTGCACCTTCACCAAGGAAAATCCGATTAATCTGCCCGATCTCGATTCCGCCGACGTGCAGGAGACGGGAGCGGCAGAAGAATATTGCGAAAACTGCGGCCGGGTGATGGTGCTGAAGCGCGGACGTTTTGGGCAGTTCATGGCGTGTACGGGATATCCCGACTGCAAGACGACGCGGCGTTTGGACCAGGGCAAGAAAGTTCCCGATATTCCGCTCGACGAACTTTGCCCGAAGTGCGGGCGCAACATGATGATCCGCCACGGACGTTTCGGCGAGTTCACCACCTGCAGCGGCTATCCGGAATGCAAGTACGTGAAGCAGAACTTCATCGGCGTAAAGTGTCCCGAGTGCAAAGACGGCGAGTTGGTGGAAAAGCGTGCCCGCAAAGGAAACACTTTTTATGGCTGCGGAAATTATCCGAACTGCAAGTTCACTTCCGCGCACAAGCCGATTCCGGAGAAGTGTCCGAGTTGCGGCAACGA
>Ga0209733_1000153_pt1 | contig 10669 bp, 10 predicted proteins | sample BlaSpr_A8_OM2_M1_FD_187976 | JGI IMG/M metagenome (GOLD analysis project Ga0209733, IMG submission 187976) | Forest soil microbial communities from Thunder Bay, Ontario, Canada - Black Spruce, Ontario site 2_A8_OM2_M1 (SPAdes) (version 2) | ecosystem: Environmental > Terrestrial > Soil > Boreal...
GTCCGACGATGCCTGCCGGACTGTTAATCGCAAAGTAAACGCCAGGCTGGAGTACGCAGGCCGCGATGATGGCCATGACCGCGACCGCAGATTCGGCCATCATGGCGCCGTAGCCGACCATGCGGGCCTCCGTCTCGCGCGCGATCAGTTTGGGCGTGGTTCCGCTCGAGATTAAAGCATGAAAGCCACTAATCGCTCCGCAAGCGATGGTGATGAAGGCGAAAGGAAAAATCTTGCCCGCAAACACTGGCCCGGAGCCGTCCACAAACCGAGTGAAGGCGGGCATGTGCAGCGTGGGATGCAGCGCCACAATGCCGATACCGAGAAGCCCGATCGTGCCCAGCTTCACAAAAGTGCTGAGATAATCGCGCGGCGCCAGCAGCAGCCACACTGGAATGGCGGAAGCAGCGAATCCGTAGACGATGATGAGAATCGCTAGAGTGGGGGCGCGAAGCGTGAAAACGCGCGCCAGGGCTGGATTCTGCGACGCCCATTGGCCACCCCAGATTGCGAGCAGTACAAGAACAAAGCCCAGCGCAGAGACTTCCAGCACTTTGCCGGGACGAATCCGCCGCAGGTAGAGTCCCATCAGGAGCGCGATGGGAATCGTCATGGCAATCGTGAACGTACCCCATGGACTGTCTTTGAGCGCGTTGACCACAACCAGCGCTACCACACCCAGCAGAATGACAAGGATCGCAATCACCGCCGTATACGCGACAAAACCGCCCGCGCGCCCAGTCTCTTCTTTCGCCATTTCGGTGAGCGACTTGCCGTCGCGGCGAACAGAGAAAAGCAGGATCACGAAGTCCTGCACGCAACCGGCAAACATAGCTCCCGCCAACACCCACAGCGTTCCTGGCAGGTAGCCAAACTGCGCAGCTAATACCGGACCCACGAGAGGACCTGGTCCCGCGATGGCGGCAAAATGATGCCCAAACACCACCCATTTATTCGTCACCAAAAAATCACGGCCGTTTTCCAGTCGTTCAGCAGGTGTCGCGCGGCGGGCATCGAGCGCGAGAATCTTCACTGCAATGAATCTGCTGTAGAACCTGTATCCGAGGGCATAGCAGCAAGTCGCCGCCACGACCAGCCAGAGTGCGTTGATCGGCTCTCCGCGGTGAACGGCCACAACCCCAACCGCCACGGCGCCGAGCAGGCCCAATGATCCCCAGGCAAGCACCGAGAAGGTTTTATTCATGTCCGTCGAGCATTGTGTCGAATCTTCCGCCGCAGCGCAACGCTAATGTAAACCGGCGTAGAAGGCCATGCCTGAACGATTTTCTCTGGGCTCTTTGGCTTTGGCGTCAGTCGATTTAGTGTTACTCTATTGCTTCCAAACGATTCACCTCCGCGTTTTGGGCCATTTCGTCGCCCCTGTACCCGAGGTGTATTCGGAGAACCTTATTCTGAACTCATATTGGAAGGGGAAAGTACGATGAGAATTGGGATGTTAACCGGCGGCGGCGATTGTCCCGGACTGAATGCGGTGATCCGCGCCGTAGTGCGCAAGGGTGTGTTCCATTATCAGGACGAATTTGTAGGCTTCATGGAGGGCTGGCGCGGCCTGATCGAAGACAAGAGCATGCCGCTCGATCTGGACGCGGTGGGCGGAATTCTTCCCCGCGGTGGGACCATCCTGCGCACCTCCCGGACCAATCCCTCCAAGCGTCCGGACGGCATCGACCGCTGCATCGCCGCAATTGAGAAGCACAAGATCGACGCCCTGGTTGCGATCGGCGGCGACGATACTTTGTCGGTGGCCCAGAAGCTTCACGAAAAGGGGATCAAGGTCGTCGGCGTCCCCAAGACCATCGACAACGATCTGGGCGGAACGGATTACACTTTCGGATTCGATACCGCCTGCAACGTCGTGTGTGAAGCGATCGACCGCGTCCACACTACCGCCGAGGCTCACAACCGCGTGATGGTCGTGGAAGTGATGGGACGCGACGCCGGCTGGATCGCCCTCTATAGCGGCATTGCCGGCGGAGCAGACGTGATCCTGATTCCCGAGCGGCCGTTCGACGTCGACAAGGTCGCCGAGTCGATTCGCCAGCGCCATGAGCGTGGCCGTTACTTCTCCATCGTCGTGGTGGCGGAGGGCGCAAAGTTTTCTTCCGACACCGGCTCCGGAGCTCCCATCCTGCAAGACATGGGAAAGGATGAATTTGGTCACGCTAAACTCGGTGGCATCGCAAATATTCTCGCCCGCGAGATTGAGAAGCGCACCGGCTTCGAAACGCGCGCGGTTGTGCTGGGACACATCCAGCGCGGCGGCTCTCCGAGCGCTTTCGACCGGGTCCTGGCGACGCGCTACGGATTGGGCGCGATCGATATGGTTCACCGCGGCGAATTTGGCTGCATGGCAGCGCTGCGATCGAACAAAATTGTTTCCATCCCGCTGAAAGAGGCGATCTCCCGCAACCGCGTTGTCGACAACGAAATGATTCAGATCGTCGACGGCCTCTTCGAAGAAATCGGCGTCAAGGAAGCTGCGGGCAAGTAACTGCGGCGGACTCAGAAGTGATCTGCCCTCTTCGCCCGCCCGATCCGCATGAATGAAATCTATCGACATCTGGCGCCATGGTTGCTGACCATCACCGAGGCGATCATGGTGCTGGCTGTCGTGTTTATTTCACTGCGCAGCCGGTCGCGAGAGACTCCGACATTCTTAGATCGTATTGCGCATCTCTTCAGTCGGCTCGCGCGCCGCCGCACTGCAGCGGTTTGGTTTATCGCGGCACTGGTGCTGAGCATTCGTGCAATCTTGATTCCGCTGCTGGGAATTCCTCTTCCCGACTGGAATGACGAATATAGCCACTTACTGGCGGCCAACACATTCGCCTCGGGTCACCTGACAAATCCTACTCACCCGATGTGGATCCATTTCGAGAGCTTTCAAATCATCCAGCACCCAACCTATATGTCGATGTATGCGCCCGGTCAGGGGCTGGTGATGGCAGCAGGCATCGTGCTCGGGGGTCATCCTTGGGTTGGGATATGGCTGATCACCGCGATCATGTGCGCCGCGCTTTGCTGGATGCTGCAAGCATGGTTTCCGCCTACCTGGGCTCTGTTCGGGGCAAGCCTTGCCGTGCTGCGCTTTGCGACTTTCAGCTATTGGATGAACAGCTATTGGTGCCCCGGCCTGGCCGCAACTGGAGGCCTGTTAGTGCTGGGTGCGATTCCCAGGCTCCGCAATCGCCCAGGGGTTCGGGAAGGAGTTCTGCTCGCGCTAGGCCTGGCGATGATGGCGAACAGCCGGCCTTACGAAGGGTTCGTTTTCAGCATCGCCGTGGCGGTGGGTGTTCTGGTGTGGATGAAGGGTCGAAGGTTCCCACCGTGGCCGCAGTTGTTCTGGCGGATGTTTCTCCCGGCAACGTGTGTTCTCCTCGTCGCAGCCACAGCCACCGGCTACTACTACTGGCGGGTCACAGGAAGTCCGTTCCGCATGACCTATGCCGTCAACCGCGAGACGTATGCGGTGGCTCCCTACTTTTTGTTTTTCTCGAAGCGCGCCGTCCCCGAATATCATCACGCTGTGATGCGGGACTACTATGCGGGATGGGAAGTCAGCCAGTTCGACGAGGCTCACACACTGGTTGGCTTCTTGCGCAGGACAGCTGACAAGATTCTGCAGCTCTGGCGGTTTTATATTGGTCCGGCGTTCTTGCTGCCCTTAGTTGCGTTTCCCCGGATCGTCCGTGATCGTCGCATGCGTCTCGCGCTCACTGCCGGCTTTATCTTTTGCCTCGGTTGGCTAGTGGAGACATGGACTTTTCCTCACTACGTCGCGCCCGCGTTCGGGCTGGTCTATCTCGTGCTCGTCCAGTGCATGCGGCACCTTCGCCTGTGGCGCCGCCATGGCGCTCCAACCGGGCAGTTTCTAGTGCGAAGTGTCCCAATCGTATGTGTCGGAATGATTATTTTGCGTCTCGCCGGAATCGTGGCGCATGCTCCGCTCGAACCTCGCTGGCCGTTGGGCAACATGGATCGCGTACGCATCGTAGAGCGGCTGAGCGCCATTCCGGGGGCGCACCTTGTTATTGTGCGTTATGGGCCCGATCACAATGTGGATCGCGATTGGATCTACAATGCTCCAGACATCGACCGGGCACGTATCGTATGGGCTCGCGACATGGGAAAAGAACAGAACCAGGAGCTATTGCGCTATTTCCACAATCACCATGCGTGGCTGATGTCTGGCGACGAATCTCCGCCGCTTCTTGAGCCGTATCCCGTGAACTGAGGTTCAATTTCCTGACGCCCTCCCGCGATCATCCCGGTTCGTGGCTGTCGGCAAAGCGCTTGCGCGCTCACGCAACGATTCTCGCGCTCTGCCTGTGGTCGGTCTACGTGTGGAATGTCGCGACTCCCGGCTTGCGCGATCGCGCCGGAAACCTCAAGGGAACTGATTGTCTACATCTCTACACGCTGGGGTCACTCGCGGCTGCTCATCGTGGAGCCGATTTGTACGACATGAATGCGCAGGCTGCGCTGGCGGCGCAGCGTGTGCCGGAAGCTGCGGGCATTCGGTACCTGCCTTTGTATCCGCCGCAGGTTTCAATCTTGTTCGCGCCGTTCGCCCGCCTCACCTACGGCTGGGCGTTGGTCTTATGGTGGATTTGTAGTGCAGGCATCTACGGCGTTTGTTGCTATATCCTCTGGCATGCTTGCCTAAATCTACGGGAGTACCCGGGCACCGTGGTTATTTTGGCCGCGGCGTTTCCCGCTTTCTTTCACCTTATCGCCTGGGGCCAGACCTCTGCCCTTGCGCTCGCCTGCTTCACGCTGATGTTTTTTCTGTTGCGCGACCAGCGGGAACTCCCGGCCGGCATCGTCCTCGGCTGCCTGATTTTCAAGCCGCAATTGGGATTGGCCGCAGCCATCGTATTCGTATCGATCGGCGCGTGGAAAATTGTGTTGGGAGCGGCAATTTCGGCGGTGGGAGAACTTTCCGTAGGAGTTCTCTATTACGGCATCGAACCATTCCGTCAATGGATGCGCACACTATGGAATGTGCCTACCATGCTGCCACTGCTCGAGCCCAAGCTCTACCAAACTCACTCGCTGAGAACGTTCTGGTCCCTACTCGTGCCTTGGCCCGGACTTGCATTCGGCCTCTACGTTCTGAGTTCAGCGGTGGTGCTCGGCTTTACGATTGCAACTTGGACGCGCAGGCAGGCCGTGCCACTGTCTCTACGGTATTCAGCGCTGCTTTTCGCAACCGTGCTCGTGTCGCCGCACCTCACCGTTTACGATTTGGTAATTTTGGCGCCCGCATTTATCCTGCTGGGCGACTGGCTTGTAGGTCAGCAGTCCACATCCTCGACCCGCCAGTTGGGGACTTTTCTATACCTGGCGTACATGCTCCCCCTCCTTGGCCCCTACGCTCGATGGACGCACGTCCAGCTTTCGGTTGTGGCGATGGTCGCGACGGTGTACTTGATCTGGCAGAACTCTCGGGTAGGTCGGCGACTCCCGCAACTTTGATAACGAGCATGGATACAACCACGATCGTGGAAACATCGTAGGCGGATTCGCCCGTAGCGCCGGCGTCCCGCCGGCTGTCGCGAGGGCAGTTTGCCCTCGCAAATCGCGCGCTGCCTGCACCCACTAAGCTTTATCATTCTGCTTCCGAACAACCCGGGGAGTCTCAGCTTCGCCGCGCTTTCGGTTCTGAACGGCGCTCACTGGTTATTCATGCGGATTCCTGAACAGAAATGCCAGTGCTTGCGGAAACCGACGCGCCCAGGCTGACTCGTGATGCGTGCCGCCATCCTCGACGACCAATCGCAGTCGGGTGTCATCCAGTCCCGCGCGGCGCAAGGTCGCGGCCAGTTCGCGCACGTCGTCCACCATGCTCTGATCTTTATCTTTCCGTCCAGCTTCGGCGGTTCCGGTTGCCAGGAAGATTCGCTCCGGCCAACGTTTGACGCTGCGGCTCAGCCGAATCAATTGCCGGTTCGAGGCCCAGAGAGCCGGACTCTCGAGCAGCAGTCGCCCGATCATTCCCGGGCGTACAGCCGCGGTATAGAGCGCGATTAGAGCCCCCAGGGATGATCCGCCCAACCCCGTATTCTCAGGCCCATTCGCCACGCGGTAGTTGCCGGCGATGAATGGAATCACTTCCTTGAACAGAAACGTGGGATAACGCGTTCCCTGCACGCGCAGCATCATCGGCTGCAACGAGCGGTGCGGCATGTACTCGCGAATGCGGTCTTTACCGCCGTTGTCCACCCCCACAACGATCATGGGCGGAACTACACCTTCGCGGATCAACCGATCGCCCGTCTCATCCACCTGCCATTCCACTCCCGTAAAGGAGGTCGAAGCTTCAAACAAGTTTTGCCCATCATTTAGATAGAGCGCCGGGTAATGCCGTTCCGCGTTTGCCGGATCGTCGTATCCGTGAGGCAGCCACACGCGCAGGAATCGAGTGTTTCGAAAAATGCGGCTACGAAACTCATGCAGCCGCAAATCTCCGGTCGCTGCTTGCACGCGGATCGTGCTGGAAACAGCGCCGGCAGATGCGTTCTCAGTTTGCTGGATTTCGTCCATCAGGAAAACGTGTTCTCAGAATACAATGGCGGACCCGCCTTACGCTCTTGCACTTCTCATCTTCACTGCGATCGCAAGGAGACTGATCAGAGAAATCATTGCCAGCGACGCCAGGCACAGAATGCACCAGGTCATGAGTTCGTACGCTTCTATATAGGTAAGGTAGAGGGCGAAGACGAGTCCTGCGAGAGCCGCTCCCAGCAGTCGGTTCGGCGTTTCCTCACGCGACTTCCAGAACGTCGCTAGAAGAAACAGGGCTCCGTACCCGGCGAAACCAATCGCCGCCACGGGAATTCCAAGGACAGTCGAATACTCGCTGCGGTTCACAATGTCGCAATTGAACTGCTGGCTAAAATCGCAGTACGCGGTCGCCGATTTTGCATAATGGCGGTGCAGCGAAACTGCCGACAGGATCATGCCTGCCAGCGACAGAATTGCGATGAATCCAAACAATATGCGATTCGCGCCCCGCTTCGCCGACGCTTCAGACGTTGGGGCCGGCACCGAATCGGTCATGGCAGGCTGCATCCCGTCTTGTCACTCAAAGCCTCCAGAGACAAAACTCCTTCCCTCGGAGGTTCCGTGTCAAACTGCCAACTGGGAAACAGCTTGACTCCGGCGATCTTGCATTCCGTCGCCTCGTCCCTGGAGCCCTTGATCCCACATTCCACATACGGCACGTAGTGGAATGCATCGCCGAACATTTGTTTCTGTTCGATGCAGTGCGGGCACCAGTAAAGGCCGTACATCTTGGCCTGCTTATTGGCCAGGCACTGCGCGAAAGAATCGTATTTGTGATTCCGGTAGTACCGGCCGCCGAGAAATGCGGCCGCGAGCAAGATCAGCACCACGCCATAGGTGGCGGTCTTCTTCGTTTTGGCTTCACTTCGGTCAGTTCCTTCGCGCTCTTGCTGCTTTTGCCGTCGTTCCTCAGACATGATTCACCCTTATATCACGGCGCTCAAACATCGCGGCGATCAGGCGACGATCTTTAGCGCTGCCGGAAGCACATCCAGTTCCTCGCAATGCAGGCTCAAAACTTCCCCGTCGACCATAACATCTGCGGGAGTCTCCAGATTGAACTCGACGCGGCGCGCGGCCTGACGCTCCGCCAGTGGGTGTTCAATATGCGTGCCGTCGTAAAGCCCGGGCAAATTGCAGATCAGTCCGAGTCGCCCGATCGGGCCCCAGCGAACATATTCGACCAAACCATCATCGATTTCCGCTTGAGGCGCAATCATCATGGTCCCGCCCGTGAACTTGCTGTTGTTGAAAGTCAGGAACAGGCAGCGCCGGTCGTCAAACTTCGCCGCGCCATCGACTCGCACCGGGAAAGGCCGGCGCTTAAATCGGGCCAACGTCAGAAAAATCGCGGCCTGGTACCCGAGTTCTCCCCATGCACTGAACCGCCGGGCGCGCAAGGTCGCCACGTCTGCCGAGAAACCCATACTCAACAGATTAATGTAGTGAATCACCCCGGCACGGTGGCGCAATCGCATGACGTCGCAGGGCCGGCGCCTCCCGGCAAGCAGAGATTCAATCCCATACTCCACGCCGAGATTGCTGAAATCGCGCAGAAAAGAGTTTCCCGTGCCGAGGGGCAAGAACGCCAGAGTCGGCGGTTCCCCGCCGGCGGCTTGCGGGTACAGGCCGTTCACGATTTCGTAGGATGTTCCGTCTCCGCCGACGGCGATGAAGTTCCGGATACCGCGCCCATAGGCTTCGCGCGCAATCGCAGTCGCTTCCCCGGGAACGCTCGTCTCTGCGATCTGCACCTCGATGCCGCCGGCCTGCAAGCGCTCCAGCGCCGGGCCTAGCAGTTTCCGAGTCCGTCCACCGCCGGCGGCGGGATTCACGATTGCAAGGTATTTTTGCCCCAAAGTTTCTGACCCAGTTTCACTGCAAGGAATGCATTGCGCGGCGAACTCAACATCAGCGGTCCGTCACAATCCAACGATTGCTTTTCGCTCCACCGATTTGCCGATTTCTTCCGCCAGAGACTGTCGTTTGATCTTCATCGAGGCGGTGCGGGGGAAATCTTTTTCCCAGAGCAAATATCCGTCCACCCGTTTGAAATCGGGCAGCCGTCGATTTCGAGTAGAAATTTCTTCCAGCAACTTGCCATCTATTTTCTGACTCTGTTCCAGACGCAGCACAAGGACCAGCGTTTCGCGCCCGAGTTCTTTTTTCGGCCAGATGTAGTTGGCCGCAAACACGGAGTACTCTTTCACCGGCAGGCCGTCGAAGACAGTCTCAATATCCTCCGGGTAGATGTTCTTGCCGCCCTCGGTGACAATCATATTTTTCTTGCGTCCGAAGAGCTGCAGATGCCCGCCGCGCTCAAAGCGGCCCAGATCGCCCGTCAGAAGCCAGCCATCGACGATGGTCTCAAGCGTCATCTCGGGATCGTCCAGGTAATGCGACATCACCGTCTTGCTGCGCGCGGCCACTTCCCCTACACCTTCGGCATCGGGATTCAGAATTCGCAGTTCGACCCCGGGCAGCGGCTTGCCCACCGTATCGGCGCGGAACGGCTTGAGGTCGTTGAGCGTGAGTGCGGTCCCCGCTTCCGTCAGACCGTAACCGTTGACCACCGGAATGCCGAGATCATAAAAGAACTGCATCGTCGAGGGCTCCATGAATGCTCCGCCGGTAATCAACGCCAATAACTCGCCTCCGAATCCCCGGTGCACGCTGGAAAGCAACAAGCGGCTAAGCCTTACATTCGGCCGGCGGCGGGTCAGCAACCGATTGGTCGCAATCATGGCATTCAGGTACGCACGCTTCCACGACGGCAGTTCATCGAACTTCGCGCGCAGGCCGCGCTCCAGATTCTTCACGATCATCGGGACCAGCGAGACATACGTTATGCGGTAGCGCACAAACGCATCGCGCACGAACTCCGGACGCAGCGTGCGCAGATGCACCACGCAGGCTCCGCATACGAACGGTCCGATGAAGCCCACCATGAAATCGATGGCGTGATTAGTGGGGAGAATGCTCAAATAGCGCACGCCCGGCCAAAAGGGATACCACGCGGTCAGCGCCCGACACTGTTCCAGATAGTTTTCGTGAGTGAGGACGCAGCCCTTGGGCCGCCCGCCCGTTCCCGAGGAATAGACGATGCAGGCGACGTCGTCCCTCTGTCGCATGACGAAGTCCGGGGCGCCTTTGCGCTTGAAGTCCTCCCAGCGAAATGCACCCGCCAACTCCACGCCCAGCGGGGCTTCCGTCACCAGAACAATCTTGGTGCCGATGTTGTGGAAGTCAGGCAACTGCATGATTGCCCGCCACAGGTGATACTCGACGATGAGCACCTTGGCTTTAGAATGCGCCAGCAGTTGCAGATGCTCCGCGGCGGTCAGCTTGTAATCCAGCGGTACCAGCACTCCGCCGCAGTAAAAGATGGCGTACGCCGAGATCAGCCATTTCGACTGATTCGTCATGATGATGGCGGCACGATCCCCGGCATCGTAATCGGCGTCCTCCAGAGCGCGCGCCAGCGGGAGCGCCATCTCTTTGAAATCGGAATAGGTCAGACGGACTTTCTCGCGATCACGCTCGGCTTCGATCAGGCAGATCTCGGAGGAAAAGCGGTCGAGCGCATCGCTCAGCGCTGCGCCCAGACAAGTGTATTGACGGAGATCGAGCATAAGAAAATTGCCGACTGTAGATTGTAGATGGCTGATTCACACACCGGACAGGATGTCTGCCGTGACGTTCCTCGGCAATCAACAATCAGAAATCAGCAATGGGATTGTCCTCTACAACCGGGCCTGAATCTTGGCGGCCAGCGTACGAAAGTCGGTGACGCCTTGCAGTTCATAATCCGGCAACTCCACCCGGAAATGATTCTCTAATTTTGTGAGCAAGTCGAGCGTCTGCAGGCTGTCGATACCGAGCGCCGTGAAGAAGTCTTCGTCGGGAGAGAGTTTCTCGCGCGGCACTTTGAAGTGCGCCGCGGCAAGCGTGAGTATCTCGTCGAGCGTCTTTTCCGCTGTTTCCATAAAGAGTTATTCTAATCCAGTTTCGCTTAGGGCAAATAGGGCTGGGCGTCGGTGCTCTCCACAAACTTCTTCAATCCCGCTTGCACCGCGGGCCG
>Ga0209733_1000156_pt1 | contig 10612 bp, 8 predicted proteins | sample BlaSpr_A8_OM2_M1_FD_187976 | JGI IMG/M metagenome (GOLD analysis project Ga0209733, IMG submission 187976) | Forest soil microbial communities from Thunder Bay, Ontario, Canada - Black Spruce, Ontario site 2_A8_OM2_M1 (SPAdes) (version 2) | ecosystem: Environmental > Terrestrial > Soil > Boreal...
CTAGCAAAGAAAACGCCGACTGCGGAACTCGCCCCGGCGAGGGCGAGACGCCCTCGCGACAGCCGGCAAGGTGCCGGCGCGACGCCGCAGGAAACCCCGTTACTCGATGGCATAGTTGGGGGCCTCGCGGGTGATCATTACATCGTGGACGTGGCTTTCGCGCAGGCCGGCTCCGCTGATGCGCACGAAGCGTGTTTTCTGCAGCAATTCGGGAATTGTGGCGCAGCCGCAGTAGCCCATCCCCGACTTCAATCCGCCGACCATCTGGTGGACGATCATCGCGACGGAGCCGCGGTAGGGAACGCGCCCTTCAATGCCTTCGGGAACCAATTTTCCCAGGCGGTTCGATTCGCCATCCACAGCCGAAACGGCCGCGGAAGAATCTCCCTCGGTGTTCTGGAAGTAACGCTCGCTGGATCCTTGAGCCATGGCGCCGATCGACCCCATGCCGCGGTACGACTTAAAGGAACGGCCTTGGTACAAAATCAATTCGCCGGGACTCTCGTCAGTGCCGGCAAAGAGAGACCCGATCATCACGACGCTTGCGCCTGCAGCCAGGGCTTTCGTGATGTCGCCGGAATATTTAATGCCGCCGTCGGCGATGATGGGCACGCCGGCATCCTTCAGCGCGCGATAAGCTTCGGCGATCGCCGTAATCTGGGGCACGCCTGCGCCAGTGACTACGCGCGTGGTGCAAATGGAACCGGGGCCAATGCCGACCTTAATGCCGTCGGCTCCGGCGCGCGCCAACTCGCAAGCGCCGTCGAACGTGGCCACGTTTCCGGCGAGCAGCTCGACGCCGGGCAGCTTCGATTTCACTAGCTTCACCGCGTCCAGCACTTTCGTCTGATGGCCGTGGGCGCTGTCGATAGCCAGCACGTCTACCTTGGCTTCGGCGAGTTCTTGCGCGCGCTCGAGAAAATCTCCGGTCGCGCCGATAGCCGCCCCTACGCGCAGGCGGCCTTGTGGGTCCTTGGCGGCGTTGGGATATTTCAATTTCTTCTGGATGTCTTTGACCGTGATCAGGCCCTTCAGGTTGTACTTGTCATCGACCACGAGAAGTTTTTCGACGCGGTGCTCGTGCAGAATTTTTTCTGCCTCTTCGAGCGTGGTTCCCACGGGTACGGTGATCAGGTTCTTCTTGGTCATCACTTTGTCGATGGGAATGTCGAAGCGGGTTTCAAAGCGCAGGTCGCGGTTGGTGAGGATGCCGACCAGTTTGCCGTGATCGGTGATGGGCACGCCGGAAATTTTGTACTTGCGCATGACTTCGAGCGCGTCGCTGACTCGGTCGGTGGCCGACATGGTCACCGGATCGACGATCATGCCGCTTTCCGAACGCTTCACCTTGTCGACTTCATTGGCCTGCTGCTCGATGGTCAGATTACGGTGAATTATGCCGAGCCCGCCCTGCTGCGCCAGCGCAATGGCCATGTGCGATTCCGTGACGGTGTCCATGGCGGCGCTCACCACCGGAATATTCAGGCTGATTTTGCGGGTAAGCTGCGTCTGGGTGCTGGCCTGCGCTGGAATGACATCGGAGCGCGCGGGCAGGAGAAGGACGTCGTCGAAGGTAAGAGCCTCAGGAACCGGAAAATGAATCATAAATGTCTCTGAATTCCCCAGCGGTGTGGGTAAACTTCCATTCTAGAGACGGCAGGGGGATTGAGGCAAATGGATCCCGATAAGTGCAATGGGGATTTTTCAACAGTTGTCGTGGAGAGGCGGTCAATCGAGTTCGTAAACTGCCTTTTCCGATTCATCCGCAACAGAACCTTCAGCGCGCTTTTCTGTCTGCGTCAGCTCTGGTTCAGGCTGCATCGGCGAAGTGCCGAAGATTCTCTTCAATAAATCGTGCTTTTCTGCAAGTGCCCCGGCGGTGTACGCAAGACCCGCATAGAAAGGTGCCACTGCCGACGTCTGTAGCGCGACACGGACCGGATCAACCCCACCGAAGCCGGGAGTGAACGTCGGCATAGTTCGCTGGATCACAAAAAAGTATTGGAATCGGGTCGAGGAATGAGGCGCAAGGACCGAAACCTGAGGTTCCGTGAACTTCAATAGTTCATAAGTGAGTATGAGCGTGGGCAGAATCCAAGCATATGTCGCCAATCTCCCGAAACGCCTAGACACGAGATAACCAACAACAAAAGCGGGAACAATACTTACCAATTCAAAATGCTGAAGCCAATCGCTGCCCGTAGGTGTGTGGCTCGACATTCCCAAGAGAGGCAGTATCCAAGCGTACCAGCGGCTGAGCAGCCACGGACCGAAGTGGATTCCACAGATCGCTGCGGCAGTGGTATGAAGCGCAAAAAAGCCAATGCCAGCAATCCCTGCTGGCCACACAAGGCCAGCGCGATGTGCAAGGCTATCTACTTCCTCCTGAGGAACAGCCTTCCCCGCCAGCCATTCTTTCCAACTTGACAGCGCGACTGCGTACCACTGCCACGCCACAGCGATCCCGGCAAAAAGGTAGTAGAGAAGGAGAAACGGGCCGAAAGTCTGCAATCCGAAGAAGGGCACAAGTAGAATCGCAGCTATCGCCGGGGCAGTCAGCGTTAGATGCCCGATGGCAACCGCACGTGATGTAAGCGCGTTGTCCATATTGCGGCGGCAGTATACTGCCGCGTGTGCGAATAGTCCATTTGTCAGTTGTTGCTATCAGCCTTAGCGCCCAAAGCCCCATGTCTCATCTCCCGCCGGTTTGTCTTTTACTCACCACGGGCGTATATTAGAGAACTGAAGACTGCTGTGTACCGGCAATTGGCGAAGCACACCAGTGGGCGCAAGCCCACTTTTTAGTTGGGCCCTTCGGGTGTTGCAGCCGTCGCCCGTAAGTTACTGGATTCATGGCGCTTGACGTTGAACGTGTGCGGGAAATCGCGGAGCGGGTGGCCGCCTCCAGCGGGCTCGAAATCGTGGATATCGAGTTCCTCGGCGGGGGCAAGGCGCGCATGCTGCGAGTATTTCTCGACAAGCCCGCGGCGGGGACCGATCCGCTAGCCGGGGTTACGCACGAAGACTGTGCGAACTTCAGTCGCGAGTTTGGCACGATCCTCGATGTAGAAGATGTGATGCCGGGATCGTACAGGCTGGAAGTTTCGTCGCCCGGGTTGGATCGGAAGTTGATCAAGCCGGCAGACTTTACCCGCTTCACCGGAACTCGCATGAAGTTGACGACCCGGCAGCCGGTAGGCAATAACCGCCACTTTGAAGGACGGCTGGAAAGTTTCAAGGACGGCCGGCTGACGCTGGACTTGAGCGTGGCCAGCCACAAGTCGCGGAAGAAGATGGGCACGGCGGCCGGCGAGAAAATTGAAATCGATTTCGCCAACGTGGAGATGGCGAATCTGGTGCCCGAGATCTAGGTTTCAATGTTTCAAAGTTATCAAGGTTTCCACCTTTCAACTTTGAAACCTTGAAACGTTGAAACTTTATTTATGGCGAGCGAGCTCTACAACACGATCGACGCACTTAGCCGGGAAAAAGGCATTGATCCGCAGATTGTGGTCAGCGCGGTGGAAGACGCCATCGTTATGGCGACGCGCAAGTACTACAAGTCCCAGGAAAATCTGCGGGCCAAGCTCGACAAGGAAACCGGCAAGATCAACGCCTTCGCAGTGAAGACTGTGGTAGAGACTCCGGAACAGGTGGAAGATCCCAACCTTCAGATCACGGTGGAAGATGCACGCAAAACCGATCCGTCTCTCGAGGTCGGAGGCGAACTGCTGATTCCGAAAGTGACCGAAGGCATTCTAGGACGCATCGCGGCGCAACTGGCGAAGCAGGTGATTTTCCAGAAGGTGCGCGAAGCGGAGCGCGACACGGTGTACAACGAGTACATCGGGCGCGTGGGAGAGATTGTTAACGCAACCGTAAAGCGCGTCGAAGGTCCGGATGTGATTTTCGATATCGGCAAGGCGGAAGCTCGCATGCCGCGCAAGGAACAGTCGCGCCTGGAATCGTTTGCCATCGCGGAGCGAGTGCGGGTTGTGATTGCGCGCGTGGAACGTGCTTCGAAAGGTCCGGGCGTTGTGGTTTCACGCGCCGCGCCGGAACTGGTGCAGCATTTGTTCCAGACGGAAGTTCCCGAGATTTACGACGGCACGGTCGTGATTCGAGCAATCGCGCGTGAAGCTGGCGAGCGCACCAAGATTGCGGTCATGTCGAAGGACAAGGATGTGGACGCGGTGGGCGCTTGCGTCGGCATGAAGGGGATGCGAGTGCAGTCGATCATCCGCGAATTGCGCGGAGAGAAGATCGACATCATCGAGTATCACGAAGATGCCGTGACCTTCGCCGAAAAGGCGCTGCAGCCAGCGAAGGTGAGCCGCGTCACTGTGGTCGATAGCGCGGATAAGCATTTGGAAGTCGTGGTCGATGACAGCCAGCTTTCGTTGGCGATCGGCAAGAAGGGTCAGAACGTCCGTCTGGCGGCGAAGCTGCTCGGCTGGAAGATCGACATCAAGAGCGAGGAAGAGAAGCGCCAGGAAGTCGAGTTGCAGATGGCAGCGATGGCCCCGCAGGCGATGACCCCGCTGGAAAACGTAACGGGCCTGGGCGAAGGGCTGGTGGAGAAATTGAGCGCCGCGGGCGTGACTACGGTGGAAGCTCTTGCCGATATGACGCCGGAGCAACTCGAAGCCATCGAGGGCATCGGTCCTAAAACGGTGGAAAAAATCAGTCTCGCGGTGAATAATTACTTTGCGAGCCTGGATGCGGGCGCCGCCGAAGGGGAAGTCCCGGCGGAAGGCGCGACCGCAGAGGGTGATGTTGTAGGTGAAGAAGGCGCGCTGGAAGCTGCCGCTGAAGCGGCATCCGGCGAAGTGGCCGCGGAAGAGGAAGCGGCGGCTCCTGAGGCGACGGCGGAAGCCGAAGCCGCCCCAGACGAAAACGAAGAGCAAGAGCCGAAAGATGGCTCCGCTCCCGAAAAAACTGAATTGTGATGGCACGCGCGCACATCTGCGATGGCGTGCGAGTGCAGGACGCTGACTCCGTGAGGATGCAATGAAGACTTAAGCGCAACGCGGGGTACAAGAAAGGCCGGATGAGCAAGGTTCGAATCAACGATCTCGCCAGGGAGCTGGAAGTTAAAAGTAAAGCCATTCTCGACGCTCTACCGATCGTCGGAGTGACGGAGAAGAAGACCCATTCCAGTTCGCTCGAGGAGCATGAAGCGGAAAAAGTACGGGCCCACATCCGCGGCTCGTCCGAAGCGCAGTCGCTGTCCGCCCGGTCCGCGCGTACGCTGCGCGGCGAAGAAGAAATCAAGACCAAGATCGATTTGTCGCACATCTCCCGGCCCGGAGACGTGCTGAAAGCTATCACGCAAAAGAAGGAAGCAGCAGCGGCCCCGACTCGGCCCGCGGCGCCTCCTGTGGCGGCCAAGCCTGTGGCTGTGCCGCCGGCGGTAAGACCGACGCCACCTCTGGCTGCGCCTCCCGCACCGTCAGCAGTTGCACCACCTGCGGCGCGACCCGCAGTGGTCGCTCCTCCGGCCGAGAAGCCAGCTGCGCCAGTGACGCCAGCGGCCGCTGCTCCAGCAGTTCCCGCACCGCCGCGCCCGGTTCCGCCGCCCGCTGCGATGGTACCGCCAGCGCCCACGGCTACAGCGTCGGTCGCTCCTCAGCCACCCGCTGCCGCGCCGCGCCCGGTTGCGCCACCGGCAGCTGCCGCACCACCGCAGCCTCCCGCGCCCCGCATGATTGTTCCGCAAACTGGACCGCGTCCGGTGTACAAGGCACCGCCGCCAAGGCCCGTCGCGCCCACGCCGCAGACTAGCGCTCCCGCAGGGACCACCATGCGTCCCGCGCCCGGACGTCCGGTGCCTGGGCAGCCAATTTTTCAGCGCCCGCGTCCGCAGGTAGCCGGCGGTGGCCCGCCGCGTCCGTTGCGTCCGGGTGAGCGCCGTCCGATGCATCCCACGCGTCAGGCTCCTGCAGGCGCGCGTCCTCTTGGTGTCGGTCCGGGGCTTCCGCCTCCAGGACCAAGTCGTCCCGGCAGTCGTCCGGGTGCTCCCGCGCGCCGGCCCGGCCAGCGCTATGTTCCGCGTGGCGTAAAAGAAGGCCCCATGAAGGGCTACACGCCACCGCCGCGCATGGTGGTGTCGAATGAGCCGATGCCGATCACGCGCAATATCACGATTACTGAGGGCATCAGCGTTAAGGATCTCGCGGAGAAACTGGACATTCGCGCAAAGGATTTGATTTCGCGCCTGCTTGGCCGCGGCGTTTTCGCCACGATCAACCAGACGCTCGACGCCGAACTGGCGAGCGAAATGGCGCGCTTCTTCGGCGCCGAGACGAACGTGATTACTTTCGAAGAGCAGGCGTCGAAGGACATCGATGCTGCGGCCGGGAGCGGTGAAGAGTCCGCGATCGAAGTCACGCCTCGTCCGCCGGTGGTCACAATCATGGGTCACGTCGACCACGGCAAGACCACGCTGCTCGACTCGATTCGCGAAACCAGCGTTGCGGAAGGCGAAGCTGGCGGCATCACGCAGCATATTGGTGCGTATAAAGTTCGAATTACCGATAAAGAATCTCCGGCCTATGGTCGCGAGATCGTGTTCCTCGATACTCCGGGTCACGAAGCGTTTACGCGCATGCGGTCACGGGGAGCGAAGGCCACCGACATTGTGGTACTGGTCGTGGCAGCCGATGACGGCGTCATGCCGCAAACGATCGAAGCCATCGATCACGCACACGCCGCCGAGGTTCCGATCATCGTCGCGGTAAATAAAATCGATAAGCCGGATGCGATGCCCGATCGCGTGAAGAAACAACTCGCCGATCGCGGGCTCGTGCCGGAAGAGTGGGGCGGCAAGACCGTATTCGTCGATGTTTCGGCGAAGAAGAAAACGAATCTCAACCTGCTGATGGAAATGATCTGCCTGGTGGCGGATCTCGCCGAACTCAAGGCGACTCCGGAGCGCGCTGCAACTGGCGTTGTACTGGAAGCGAAACTCGATCGCGGCCGCGGACCGGTCGCCACCGTGCTGGTACAGAACGGCACTCTTATCGCTGGCGACAATTTTGTAGTCGGCAACGTTTACGGCAAAATCCGCGCCATGTTCGACGATCGCGGCAGCGCGCTGGCATCGGCGCCGCCATCCACGCCGGTCGAAATTCTCGGTATGGAAGGTTTGCCGCAGGCCGGCGATCAATTCGTTGTGGTTGCGGATCGCGATAAGGCTCGGGGCATCTCCGAATATCGCGAGCAGAAAGCGCGCGAAGCCGCGCTGGCCAAGAGTTCCCGCGTGTCGCTGGAAGGACTGGCGGAGCAGATCAAGACCGCCGGCACCAAGGAACTGAACATCATCTTGAAGGGCGATGTGCAGGGCTCGGTGGAAGTGCTCAGCGATTTGCTTTCGCGCCTTTCGAATGAAAAAGTTCGGCTCAGGCTGCTGCGTTCGGGCGTGGGTGCGATCACCGAAACTGATGTGCTACTGGCGTCGGCGTCGAATGCCATCATCATCGGCTTCAACGTGCGGCCGGAGCGCAAGGCGCAGGAACTCGCCGAGCAGGAAGAAGTCGACATCCGCCTGCATTCGATCATTTACGAACTGCAGGACGAGATCAAGCGCGCCATGACCGGTCTGCTCGAACCGACGATCAAGGAGACCTACCAGGGCCGCGCCGAGGTGCTCGAAACCTTCCGCATTCCGAAGGTCGGAACCGTTGCTGGTTGTCGTGTGCTCGATGGCTTGATCAAACGCGACTCCGAAGTGCGCCTGCTGCGCGACAACGTCGTCGTGTTCAAGGGCAAGATCGGATCGCTGCGCCGCTTCAAGGACGACGCCAAAGAAGTCACCAACGGCATGGAGTGCGGCATCTCGATCGCGAACTATGGCGACATCAAGGCGCGCGACGTGATCGAGGCCTTTGTCACGGAGCGGATTGCCGCGGAAGCAATGGTGTAAAGAAGTTCTCAGTTCTCGGTTCTCAGTTCTCAGTTATAACGCGTGGTTTTTCTGAGAACTGGGAACTGGGAACTGGGAACTGCATGTCGATCGCTTTCCTCACCCTCGAACTCCACATTGAAGCCGCTCAGTCCATCAAAGACAGGCGCCAGGTTGTGCGCAGCTTGAAAGACCGGCTGCGTACCAGCTTCAACGTTTCCGTCGCGGAGCTCGATGCTGCTGAACTGTGGAACCGCGCCACGATCGGCGTGGTCAGCATCTCCGGCTCCCGCGACTACCTCGACGGCCTGATGAAGAACGTGGAGCGCGCGGCCACCCGCATCGCCAACAACCACGGCGCGGACGTCGCAGATTCCTTCGTGGAATATTTCTAGGAATGCTCACGTAGCGACAGCCGCCTCGGCTGTCCGAGCCAGGGCGAAGCCCGGCGTTACCAGTCGACGCTTGTTAGCGGTTCGCCAGCGCTCACAACCTCGCTGGGTTTCAACATCCCCTAACACATTGTTACCTCCGTACTTATCCCTTTCCCACCGAACCGCGCGACAATAGCGATTCCGAATTACACACTTGGACCCGATTTTCTGATATTCTCATGCGTTTTACCTGAGAGGGTTTGAGCCGTGGAGAAGCGTGGGCTGAAATACCATCGCGGACGGGTCGGCGAGGCTTTGCGTGAGGAGATCGAGACGCTCGTGGAAGGAGAACTGGCCGATCCGCGGATCGGGCTGGTAAGCGTGACCGCGGTCCATATCGCGGACGATGGCCGGTCCGCGCAGGTTTGGGTCAACGTCGAAGGCGATGACGCGGATGCAGACCAGAGCCTGGAGGGACTGCAAGCGGCGCGCGAATATATCCGGCATGAACTCGTCGAGCGCTTGCGGCTGAGACGAGCGCCAGAGTTGTATTTCCGGCTGGACCGCGCGGAACAGGAAAAGGCGCGAGTCGAAGAATTGTTGGCGAGGGCCAAGAAAAGGGCTAAGGCGCACAAGGACACCGGTGGAAAAAAGGCATAGCGACGTGCTGGAGGATGTGCTCCGTAGGATCGGAGAGCACGAACGATTCGTGCTGACTTCGCACGCCAGGCCGGACGGAGATGCCGTCGGATCGGCGCTGGCTTGCTGCCAGATTCTGCGAGCCATGGGCAAGCAGGCCGATGTCGTGCTGCATGACGGCGTTCCCCGCGTCTACCGCTCGCTTCCGTTCGCCGACCAAGTCGTGCAGTCCAGCCACGTCGTTGGCAGTTATGATTCTGCGATTATTCTGGAATGCGACAGCATTCACCGCACCCGCCTCGAAGGACTGGAAAATCGATTTCTGATCAGCATCGATCATCATGTCAGCGGACGCCCTTTCGCCCACGTCAACTGGATCGATCCGCACGCCGTCGCCACCGCCGAAATGGTCTTCCGTCTAGCTCGCGAAGCGGGCGTGAAAGTCTCGGCCGAAGTTGCGACCTGTCTTTACACCGCGCTGATGACCGACACCGGTTCCTTCATGTTTCAAGGCACGAACGATAACACCTTCGCTCTGGCGCGCGAACTGGTGTTGGCGGGCGCCGATCCGGCGCACTGCGCGCGCGGCATTTATTTCGCGCATTCCGTGGCCAAGATTCGCCTGCTCGGCGAAGCCCTGCGCAGTCTAAGTGCCGACGGTCACCTCGCCTACGCCTGGGTAACACGGAAGCAGATGGAGCGCTGTGGCGCCATCGAAGAAGATTGCGAAGGCTTGGTCAACTACGTTCTCTCCATCGGCGGCGTGGAAGTTGCGGCGTTCTTCCGGGAATTGGCGGATGGGCGATACCGCGTGAGCCTGCGCAGCAAGGGCAAGCTGGACGTCGCTCACGTGGCCGAGAGTTTCGGCGGCGGAGGCCACGCATGTGCCAGCGGTTGCTCGGTCGACGGTCCACTCGCCGAGGCCGTGCGCCAGATCCTTTCGCAGCTTCGCCGCGGACCTTCCGTACAATAGAAAACCTATTTTTGATTGTTGATTTTTGATTGCTGATTGGAGAGCTCTAAGGACTGCTATGCTTTTCCATCAACAATCAGCAATCATCAATCAACAATTTCTTTCATGACCGCTCGCACACGCACGGATGTGTTGCTGATCGCAGGCTTCTGTGCGTTTCTGTTTTTTTACGGCTTAGGGCACTTCGGGCTGATCGGCGCCGATGAGCCACGTTACGCGCAGGTAGCGCGCGAAATGCTCGAGCGCAGCGATTGGATCACGCCTGTGCTCGGCGGACAGGCCTGGCTGGAAAAGCCGCCACTGTATTACTGGCAGGCGATGCTGGCGTATGCAGTGTTCGGTTTTACTGACGCCGCGGCCCGGATGCCAGCGGCGATCGACGCAACCTTGCTCGTGATCGCTGTCTATCTTTTCTTCCGGCGCTTCCGTCGCGGAGTGGAAGTGGATGCTGCTCTGATCACGGCGTCTTGCGCTGGCATGATCGGCTACGCACGTGCCGCTTCGATGGACATGGCGCTCGCCGCCACTTTCTCGAGCGGGATGCTGGCATGGTGGGCCTGGCGCGAGACTGAAAAGCGCACATACCTTGCGCTGTTCTACGTTTCTATGGCTCTGGGCATGCTTGCCAAGGGGCCAGTCGCGCCGTTTCTGGCGGCTGCCGTAATTGTGCTGTTCGCGGTGGGGACACGCGAGTATCGACTTGTTTTGAAAACATTGTGGCTG
>Ga0209733_1000157_pt1 | contig 10607 bp, 12 predicted proteins | sample BlaSpr_A8_OM2_M1_FD_187976 | JGI IMG/M metagenome (GOLD analysis project Ga0209733, IMG submission 187976) | Forest soil microbial communities from Thunder Bay, Ontario, Canada - Black Spruce, Ontario site 2_A8_OM2_M1 (SPAdes) (version 2) | ecosystem: Environmental > Terrestrial > Soil > Boreal...
CTTGGCTGACCGGTAGGCCTGATCTTTTTGCAAAGCTCCTGCATACGCCAAGAAGACGTAAGTGTCTGCGAGTCCCGCGTAAGCAAGAGCGAAGTTTGGATCTTTCTGGATCGCACCTTCGAAGTAGCGTTGGGCCTTCCTAAGTGAATCAGGTTTGGTGAATTCGTTAGTAAGGTAAAGGCGTCCCCGGAGATAGTCATCGTACGCCGCCGTGTCGACCACGTGGGCTAAGCGAAGCTGAGACTGCTGCATTGGAGTGAGTTGTGCGCGGACTTGCTGCGCTATGGCGTCCGTCACCTCACCTTGTAGCCTCAGGATATCGCCGACATCGCGGTCGTATGTTTCTGCCCAGAGGTGCTGATCCGTGGGTGCGCGGAGGAGCTGGGCGGTGACACGCACCCGTTGGCCCGAACGAATGACCGATCCTTCAACGATCGCGTCGACGTTCAATTCTCGCGCAATTTCCGGCAGACCCTTCTTTGCGCCCTTGTACTGCATGACGGAAGTTCGCGAGATGACGCGCAGCGAGCCGACTTTGGCGAGGTCCGTAATCAACTGGTCGGTCATGCCATCGGCGAAGAATTCCTCCGACGGATCACCGGACAAATTGTCGAGAGGCAGGACCGCAATGGAGTGTATGGGTTGAACTGCCGCTTTCGCGTAGACATACCGCCGCACTATCCAGGCGGCGAGTCCCAGCACGAAAAGAGCACAAAGTATAAGGACGAGACTCGGATTACGCTTTCGCGGCTTGGCGAGGGTCCCCCTCTGACTGGCATTGGCAACGGGTTCCTCGGCAACGCGCGGCGTCTGAAAATCTTCTACGGGTCCAATGAACCTGTATCCGCGGCGCGGCAGGGTTTCGATACAGTGCGGCGTCTCCGCCGAATCGCCCAGCACTTCGCGAATACGGGCGATGGCATTGTGAAGGCCGTGATCGAAATCGACAAAGGTATTAGCTGGCCAGATTTGCGTCTGAAGTTCTTCGCGAGTCACGACCTCGCCGGCGTGTTCTACCAGAATCGCGAGTACTTGCAGCGGCTGGCCTCGCAACCGCAGCTTCACGCCGCGTTTTCGCAGTTGTCCCGCACGGGTGTCCAGTTCAAAGCCATCGAAACGGAGGGTGTGGCTGACTGAGGTCGTGGTGCCCATGGCAGACGTCCCAAAAACTCAGCAAACTTTATCACAGTTTCTGCTTTGCCGAATACTGCCCGGGCGCGGCAGGTTGAGCTTGGCGCCAGCAAAGAGTCTGGCGGAGCTTGGCGCTCCGCCGGACAGCCGGGGCGGCTGTCCCCACAGCGTAACGCTGTGCGTGGCCCTTTTTTCAGCAAGTTAGCGATGGAGAAAACTTTGGGGAGGGCTGGAGGCACCGGGCATTGACGGATACGGGCTTTCCAGCGAGAGTCGCGACAGAAATCTGGCGCTCGAGCACGAGGCGGTGGTGACGACCCAAGCAGCCGGTCAGCCGTGCCGTGGCGAACGCACAATCCTGAATACGAAGTAGGAGATCACAATGAGAACGACTGTAGCGAAGTTCTGTCTAGCCGGCGGCCTCTTGACGGTCGCCGTCGCCATGCTCGCGCTGGCGCAAGGGAAGCCGGACCAAGACTCTCGATGGCACGATGATTCACCGCGGGTTGCACAAGTCGTAGCCCTGGACGAATGCGACCCGGTCACTTTTAATGCGGCGCTGGGGGCGGACTTCTGCAAGAACATCTCCCTTGGAGCATCCACCACATTCGCCAACCTGTTTGCCGAGGCAGCGGCTGGAACTCCGGACCCCAACTGGGATTTCGAGCCAGACACGCTGAAAATCAAGGAAGGAACGATTGTCAGCGTAGTCGACCAGGGCGGCGAGCCGCATACCTTCACTGAAGTAGCTAACTTCGGCGGAGGCTTCATACCACAGCTCAACGCGGGACAGGAAACGGTCCCGGAATGTGCCGGAGGCTTTTCCAGAGTCGCAGTGGCCAGGACTCGGCTCCTCCAAGGCAGCCAAGTCCAGATCACGGGTCTGTCGAAAGGCACACATCATTTCGAATGCTGTATCCATCCCTGGATGCGCATGAACGTCGAAGTAAAATGATCCACGGGGAGAGAGAGGGCCCTCGAATCGGATGCCGTTGAGGCAGGGCTCACAGCCCGTGCGGGCGGCCGGGCCGTTCGTGCCTAATCTTGCTTTCCTTCATGGGCCAGATAGGGAGCGGCTCGTCTTTACACTTTTCGTAGGGATGAGCCTTTCCCGCCCGTAAATCTTCTCCCTCGCGTGAGTCGCCCTGCGACCTCCTCAAAGTTGACGCTCTGACACCGGGAGGGAGCCCCCGTGAGGCCTGCGCGAATGGATTTCGCAAGGATTCCTTTAAACAGGCAGGCCGAATGATGGCCTTTATTGCACTTGGGCGCGGTCCCGGGTGAATCGTGGGAACCGGCGAAAGGGCCAATCAGCGTATTGACAACCTGCTGTTTTCGGGCGAAACTCCGCTACGGACGGTGATTTGGTCGTCCAGGGCCCTTTGGTTTATGGCGCAATCTTCGACATCGGAACCAGATCCATCGAAAAGCGTTGTGAGTGCCACTGAAGTGCTGCGCGCCCAACCGGACGATAGCCGCTTCGAGGCCGATTTTGCACATCTGGCGGCATGCCTTGCCGCGCAAACCGGGGGCGGCCTGTCGCCGGAACTTTCCAACGAACTAGCCCTGGAAATCGTGCTCAATGAAGTGGTGGAGCAGGCCTGCCTGACTACTGGAGCTACCGGGGCGGCGGTTGCGCTGGAACGGGATGGAGAAATGGTCTGTCGCGGCAGCAGCGGTTCCACGTCGCTGCCGTTGGGGACGCGGTTGGAGTCTGGTTCGGGGCTTTCCGGGGAATGCATGCGTACACGGCAGACCCAGCGCTGCGATGACACGTGGGTGGACCCGCGCGTGGACCGCGAGGCCTCGCAACAACTCGGCGTGCGTTCGGTGATGGTGATGCCGCTTCTGCGCGGGGCTGAACTGGTGGGGCTGTTCGAATTGTTTTCTCCATTACCACAGGCCTTTGGGGAGCGGGATGAACGTACCTTGGAGGCCTTGACCGGTCGGATTCTAAACAATCTGGAGCGTGCGGCGCAGCCACCGCCTCCGCCGCTGCAAAATGAGACTTTCGCCATTCCTGAAATTCAGCAAATCGTCCCAGAGAATCCAGAGACCCCGATTCCGGAGAGCTCGATTCCACAGACCCCGATCCCGCAGAACGTTGTTTCAGAGGCTCCCCTTCCGACTCCCCAAAGCGGGTTCGATGCCGTCACGTGGGCTCTCAGGATTGCGGTTCTGGTTTGCGCGGTGATGCTGGGGTTGTTGCTCGGACGACACTTGGGGAGGCCGAAGGTGGTGGTGCGGTCGCATCCCGTTTCGGCTGCCGCGGCGGGCCCCACGTCTACCGCGGTTAGTGCTCCAGCGGCCGCGAGCCAGTCGGGGAAGCAGGAAGGTGCTGCGCCGGGGCAAACATCCACTTCCGCTTCCGCCAAAAGGAACAAAAAGGCTATTGCGCCAGGCATCCTGCTGGTCTTTCAGAACGGAAAAGAGATATATCGTGTGCTCCCATCGGGAAACTCGACTGCGCCCGGTCAGGCCGAATCGTCATCTGCGGAGTCGGGCAGCGGGGTGCAGCGCGCTTCTTCCGAAGAGCCGGACAAAGTGGTTGATCTTCCGCCCGCGGCGGCTGAGGGGAGCCTGTTACGCCGCGTCGAACCCCAGTATCCGGAAGACGCTCGGCAGCAGCAGATTCAGGGAGCGGTGGTGCTGGAGGTCCGCATTGGCGGCGATGGCGCCGTTCAGGATGTTCAGGTCATCAGTGGTCCGGCAGAGTTGGCGCACGCTTCCATCGATGCCGTGAAGCAATGGCGCTTCAAGCCGCATCTCGTAGACGGGCGCCCAATGCCGATGCAAACCAGAATCACGCTTAACTTCAGGTTGCCGCAGTAAAAGTCAAAGTCTGTCGAGCTTCGCTCGACGGACAGCCGAGGGCGGCTGTCCCCACATTGAACATTGCCATGAGAGTTACTCTGGTGCTTCCAGAGCGTCCGGCGTCAACGCTGCGTGCTAGACTTAGAAAATTCGCCGAGTCCAATATCGGCTTAGTTCGGACCGTCCCTCGCGGTCCCTTTTTCAAGAGGAAATATGAAACCAGCCGTCGATGCAGCTAGTAGTGTTTCCCAGGATCTTTATCAGAAGATTGTTTGCTGCCTGCGCTGCGAGCGGAAATTGGAGCGCTACCAGTTGATGCGCGTCAGCCTGGTGCCGAGTGGCGGCGCATCCGGCTACGCGATCCTGTCGTGTCCGAAGTGCGGACACGTGGAATTCGTCGCGGATTCCAGTCCACTGCTGCAGAGTCTCGAATTGGTGTCGGTGGACGCGGGAGACGGAGACTAGCTGCGGCGCCATTGGATCGCGCCGAAAGCGAGGCTCGCCAATCGGCGCGATGAATCGCGGGAGACTCCTTAGAACGGAATATCGTCGTCGGTGATCGGACCCGCCCCAGCTCCCGCCGGCTCAGGCTCGGGCGTGCGCTGATCGAAGTTGTTGCCGCCTCCGCTTGCAGAGGAAGATGCCCCGCGCGAACCGCCGGCGAAATCCCCGCCACCGGTGCCCTCACCACGTCCGCTGAGCATTACTAGATCGTTGACGATGATCTCCGTCATGAACTTCTTCTGGCCGGAAGTCTTGTCGTCCCAGGAGTGGGTTCGCAGGCTGCCCTCGATGTAAACTTTGGCGCCCTTCTTCAGATATTCGCCGGCAATCTCCGCAGTCCGCGCCCACGCGGTGATGTTGTGCCATTCGGTGCGGTCCTGCCAGTTGCCGTCTTTGTCCTTGTAGCGATCATTCGTGGCCAGACTGAACTTGGCGACGGGGGTGCCGCTTGGCGTGTACTTTACCTCGGGGTCCTTGCCCAGATTTCCGAGAAGAATGACTTTATTGACACTTCTTCCTGCCATATCGGTGCTCCTTTGCAGGGGTTCACTATAACAGAAGGAGCCCGGTGGAGATCGTGCGGTTGGTCACAAAATCCGGGCGGAAGTATCGTTTTGGGCAGGCTAGGGCGAGGCCATTGGGATGGTCCTACGCGAGATCCCTCGCCCCGCTGGCAAAAGAGCGGGGCTTCGGGATGACGCCTCCAGAAGGCCGTTCGAAGATCCGAACTGCACAACTATTACCAACGATATCGAGGTTCATAACCGGGCGTGGTTCAGGTTATAATTCGGGCCATGCCTCCTGCACCCGGCGCCAACAGAGCTGTTGGGATGGTTCCCGATGAGCTCAAGTTTGAACCGAAGTCGAAGGGCCTCGCTACGCCGCGCAAGAAGAAACCGAAGGAACTGGCGGTCATCACCGAGTGCTGCACGGGATGTGCCGGGTCGCCCGCCTGCGTGGAATATTGTCCGGTCGAGGATTGCATGTTCTGGGTGCCCGACGAGGACAATCCGCCGTTCGGTCGCATCCAGATTGATCCCATCCTGTGCATTGGCTGCAAGAAGTGCTTGAGCAAGGGGCCAGATGGCTGCTTCCTCGACGGCTGCCCCTGGGACGCGATCGTCATGGTGGATACGGCTGAGGTGGAGAAAGAAGTTGGGCCGATGGCGATTTAGAAAGCAGCTGTCAGCGCTCAGCTTTCAGTTGCAGCAGATCCCATTTATTGCCGTACAGATCTTCGAAGACCGCGACAGTGCCATAGGATTCCTCGCTGGGTGCGCGGCAGAAGTTCACGCCGCGGGACGTCATCCCCTGATAGTCGCGCCAGAAGTCGTCGGTGTGCAGGAACAGAAAGACGCGGCCGCCGGTCTGGTTGCCGATGCGGCTGGCCTGCTCGGGGTTCACGGCTCGGGCGAGCAGCAAGTCGGTCCCGGCTGATCCCGCCGGCCTGACCCGCACCCAGCGCTTGCCGTTGCCGAGATCGGTGTCTTCGATTAAATGAAATCCTAACTTGGTTATGTAGAAGGCGATGGCTTCGTCGTAATCGCGCACGACCAGAGCGATGTAGCCGAGCTTTTGCGGCATGATTGTTTCAACTGGAAACCAGCTGTAGAGCGTTGCAAGCAACCTCTCTACGATTAGTTTATTCCGGCCCTCGTGCGGATTGCTTTTTCCGTCTCCTCCGCTTGTTGGCGCACGTGATCGGGAATGTCGGGGAGATTTCGTTCGTAGGGACGAAGCGCTGCTAGATCGTCCGCCTGACCTACCAGATAGAGCGCACGTAGCGCTTCCCACACTTGTTCGGTGCTGGGATCGACCACCGCGACTTCGGAGCCGGCTGCTACACTTGCGCCGGGTTGAGAGACCGATCGGATTCGACCCGGGATCGGCGAGCGGACTTCGACCATCTGTGACGAGCCTGCCGTCGCCAGCTTCGCGAGCAATCCGCTTTGATGGATGGACGTGCCGGGGCGGTCGGCATCGACGACGCGACCACTTATGGGAGCGTTGATCGTGGCGGGTTGCAGCAATGCGACGATCTGCGCACGACCGGTTGCATCCCCGAATCGTACCAGCGACAGAGCCGCATTTCCGCGCACCATGGGCGAAGAGTCGGCGAGCATCTTCAATAGCGCTTCGTGAAATCCCGCGCCCGAAATGTCTTGCCCCATGACCCAGGCGTCGGTGTTGCGCACTTCTTCTACGGGACAGACCGCCAGGCGGAGCAGGTCGGGATACCACTGTTTTACTGCATCGTGGACGGTCCTGGCGTCATCCTGGGTTTTGTCCTGCGCGGCCATACGCTCACCCATTTGCACCAGCGCGTGCTGGATGTGGCGCGGCTTCTTGTCGTCGTGCAGATATTCGGTCAGTTGCTGGTCGGAAAGGTGGCGGCCGAACCACGTGTTCCACCAGAACAGGAAGGGCATGAGCACGATGAGCCAGCCGGTGGCGAAAAACAGAATCTTCTGCGTGCGCGACATGCTGCGCTTGGGCTTGGGTGCAAGGGCCGACTCATGCGGAGTTTCTGGAGTGCATGCGGTTTCTAGTTGGTCGCTCATGCGTTGTGCGAACTTCGGGTCGTTTTCAGTGCAGGCAAATTGCACGGATCCTTCGCTTCGCTCGGATGACAGGCGCTTCGCTCAGGATGACAAAGTGAAGTTTACTCCTCTGTATCTGCGTCGAGCACGCGTTCCTGCTCAAGGTAGTGGGACATAGCATATTGCGCCAGAAGCGGCGTCTGGAGGCGGATTTCGGCGCCGATCCACTCGCCCTTGGCATGCGGAGCGTCGGGTGGATGGTTGCAGCGTCCGCCGCTGCCGAACTGGGGACCGAAGTCCGCGCTCTGAATCTGATCAAACTGCTGAATCTCGCGCCACGCGGCGTCGCCGACGGTTCCGGAAACATCGATCTTTAACTTCAGAAGGGACATAAGAAATCGTTCACCACGGAGACTCTGAGGCACGGAGAACGCAAGAAGATAGAAAAATCAGAACCTGCAGCTCCCCGTTATTCTGTTTTCTCCGTGGCCCTGTGCCTCCGTGGTGAGCGCTAGCTATGGGGGAACCATTGGTAGAGCATGAAGTAGACGATGACGCCGGTCACCGAAACATACATCCACAGGGGCCAAGTCCAGCGGGCGATGGCGCGATGCTTGTCGAAGCGGGCTTTGAGCCCGCGGGTTAAGGTGATGATGGCCAGAGGAACGATGACGATGGCGAGCGTGACATGCGAAATCAGAATTGTGAAATAGACCGGGCGGACCCAGCCCTCGCCTAGAAATCTAATATTTCCGACTTTGAAATGGAAGAAGAGATAGCATCCCAAAAATAACGCCGAGGCAATTACGGCGGCAATCATGCAAGCGCGATGGGCGGCGATGCGGCCGCGCGCAATCAGGCCTCGTCCGGTCAGCAGAAGCACGGCGCTGGTCCCGTTGAGGGTCGCGTTCAGGGCAGGGAAGAAGGCGTATTGTTCGGCGATCACGCGGCGGGCCTCGTACTTCTGCGATTTGCCATCAGCAACGCGACTGCGAACATGATCACAGAAAACAGCGCGAGCGTTGCCATTGCCGTCGGCAACGGAAAGCTCGTCTCCGCACCGGGGTACAGGAGGCCGCGCAAGGCCTCCACACCGTAGGTGAGCGGGTTGAGGCGCATGATGATGCGAATCCATCCCGAGGCTCCGGCGAGCGGGAAGAGTGCGCCGGAAAGCAGCCAGAGCGGAATCAGGAACAAGTTTACGATGCCGTGGAAGGCTTGCGAGGAATCCATGGGCCACGCAATCGCGAAGCCGAGAGCGGTCAGGGAAAACGAAACCAGGAAGACCACGACTGCCACCAGGAGCACGGGTAGCAGTTGCAGATGAACTCCAGCGAACGGGGCGAAGATCAGAAAGATCATGCCTTGGACGGCCGACAGCGTGGTGCCGCCCATCACCTTGCCGAGCACAATCGCGGTGCGCGGCACCGGCGCGACCAGCACGGAAAGCAGGAAGCCTTCCTTACGGTCTTCGATCACCGACATCATGGTGAAGATGGAAGTGAAGAGCACGATCATGATCAGCGCGCCGGGATAAAAATAATCCAGGTAATGCTGCTGGCCGGGGCCGCCGCCGGAACGAAACGAAGTTCCGAAGCCGGAGCCGATGACCAGCCAGAACACCAGCGGCGACGCCAACACGCCGACGACACGCGTCGGTTGACGATAGAAGCGCACAATTTCCCGCCACCAAAGAGTGAAGGCTGGCAGCAGTACGCCCGCTGAAGCTGGCTTGCCAATCGGCCGCGCTAACGTTGTTGCCTGGGTCGCCATTACGGATTCGCCTTCGCAGCGGGGGCAGTCGCGGGGGATGCTGGTTTCGGTGCGGCGGCGGCTTTGGCCGGCGCTGCAGCCTGCTTTTTGCCAATCCATCCGCGGTCGCGCATTTCCCAATACGCGTTCAACAGGAAGCACGCCGACATTGTCAGCAGAATGAGAGTCATGAAAAGACCGTCGACCGTCGCCGAAAACGGCCAGAGCACGATCATGCCGCTCACGATGATCCACACCACGCCCACCAATGGCAACAGACCGAGCACCAGAGAGAGCACCAGAATCATGGGACGCAAGCTACCTCCTCTTCCTCTTTTTCTTTTCTTCGGAACTTGGTTCGCGCTCTTGGCTCCAGAACTTGTGGCCGGTGCGGTGGATGAATACATCCTCCAGCGCGGGTTTGCTGACGGAGATTGCCTGAATCTCGCCGGGGAACGCCTCGACCAGGTCGGGAACGAAGCGGTGGCCGCCCTCGCGCTCGATGCGAACCTGGTTGCCCATTACGGTCGCTTCTACGTGGAAACGGGAGCGGATGTGCTCGGCCAGCACATCCGCGTCACGCGCCGCATCCAGCATGATTACGTCGCCGCCAATTTCGCTCTTCAATTCTGTAGGCGTGCCCAACGCGACTAGATTTCCTTCATTCAGGATAGCCAAACGATCGCAGCGTTCGGCTTCTTCCATCAGGTGAGTTGTGACTAGCACAGAGACGTTTTCCTCATCGCGCAGCATCTGCAGATACTGCCACAAATCGCGGCGCGCGCCCGGATCGAGGCCGGTGGTGGGTTCGTCCAGCAGAAGCACTCCCGGGTGATGCAGCAGGCCTTTCGCGAGTTCGATGCGACGTTGCATCCCGCCGGAAAATGTCTCTACGCGTTCTTTGGCGCGGTCGGCCAGCCCTACGCGAGTCAGGATTTCTACTACGCGTTTTTTGAGGATTGCTCCGCGCAGGCCGTAGAGGTGTCCCTGGTGCCACAGGTTCTCGTACGCGGTCAGCTTTGCGTCGACGCTCGGCGCTTGAAATACTACGCCAATCTGGCGGCGGACACTCGCCGGATCCTGTGCCGCATCCCATCCCATGACCACGGCGCGACCGGCAGTCGGAATCATGAGCGTGGAGAGAATCCGGAAGAGCGTGGTCTTGCCGCTGCCATTCGGGCCGAGCAGACCGAACAACTCTGCGGGGCGAACGTCGAAGGAAACGCCATTCAGAGCCGTGCGGTTCTCGTAGCGATGAACCAGATTCTGAACGGAAATTACGGACGTGGGGGTGTGCTCGGATTCGGGACCGGCATCGGCGAGTGCAGAGACTTTTGAGACCAAATTAAATCCCCAGGGACTAAGAACAGTTTACGACATCTCGTCGAAAGTTAGGACCGGTGCTAAAACCTTTACGTTGTCGGTTCCGACGGACAGCCGCCTCGGCTGTCCCTACGTGGATCGTTCTATGTTCATGCGGCGGAGGGATCCTGTTCCGCTTGCGGCAATCGTTCTTCGAAGGCGACCGGCACGTGCCTCCACACCTGAATGGCAAGGATCACCGTGGTGGCGAGGAGAAGCGCTCCTACGGCGACGTGAGCCACTGTAGACACCACCATCGGAAGCTCAGGCTGCACCGCGTCCCGGCCCCAGGACACGCGCGTGAGAAACGCTGTGAAGCCGAGGCACAGCTGGGCTATCACCAGCGACAGCATGAGAATTGCCGGGCGACGAACGGCCTCGATCTGCGAGTAGACCGTCAGCGCTCGAATCGCCGTCCACGCCAGCACGAACGAGACTACGACGGCGTGGACTACGTGCGGCCACCAGCTTAAACCGTGATGACGGAACATCGCCCCTAGGATC
>Ga0209733_1000158_pt1 | contig 10598 bp, 7 predicted proteins | sample BlaSpr_A8_OM2_M1_FD_187976 | JGI IMG/M metagenome (GOLD analysis project Ga0209733, IMG submission 187976) | Forest soil microbial communities from Thunder Bay, Ontario, Canada - Black Spruce, Ontario site 2_A8_OM2_M1 (SPAdes) (version 2) | ecosystem: Environmental > Terrestrial > Soil > Boreal...
AGAAGCCGTCGATCCGGGTCCAGGTCGACCCGGCAAAGCTGGTGGCCAAGGGCCTGTCGCTGGAGGACGTCCGCAACCAGATCGCGATCACGACGGTCGACAGCCCCAAAGGCAACATCGACGGCCCGACCCGCGCCTACACGATCTACGCCAACGACCAGTTGCTGGATTCGAAGGACTGGAACGACGTCATCATCGCCTACCGCAACGGCGGCCCGTTGCGGGTTCGCGATATCGGCCAGGCCGTCACCGGGCCCGAAGACGCCAAGCAGGCGGCCTGGGCCAACGGCAAGCGCGGCGTTTTCCTGGTGGTGTTCAAGCAGCCGGGCGCCAACGTCATCGACACCGTCGACAAGATCAAGTCGCTGCTGCCGCGGCTGGTGGCGGCGATCCCGCCGGCGATCCAGATCGAGGTCATCAGCGATCGCACCCAGACCATTCGCGCCGCGGTCGCGGACGTTCAGTTCACGCTGTTGCTGACCATTGCGCTGGTCGTCATGGTCATCTTCATCTTCCTGCGCAGTTTCTGGGCCACCATGATTCCGACCGTGACCGTGCCGCTCGCTTTGCTCGGCGCCTGCGCGCTGATGTGGGTGTTCGGCTACACCCTCGATAACCTGTCGCTGATGGCCCTGACGATTGCGGTCGGTTTCGTGGTCGACGACGCCATCGTGATGCTGGAAAACATCACGCGCTATATCGAGGAGGGCGAAAAGCCGCTCGCCGCGGCGTTCAAGGGCGCCAGCGAAATCGGGTTCACGATCGTGTCGATCAGCGTTTCGCTGGTCGCCGTGCTGATCCCGCTATTGCTGATGGGCGGCATCATCGGCCGGCTGTTCCGCGAATTCGCGGTAACGCTGGCGATGACGATCTTCGTTTCGATGGTGGTGTCGCTGACGCTGACGCCGATGATGGCCTCCCGCTTCCTGCGCGCGCACGGGGAAACCAAACACGGCAAGTTTTACCAGTGGAGCGAGCGCGCATTCGACGAGATGCTGCATGCCTATGAGCGCGGCCTCGACGTGGCGATGCGCTGGAAATTGACGACGCTCCTGATCTTCTTCGCGACGCTGGGACTGTCGGTCTACCTTTTCATCGTGATCCCCAAGGGATTCTTCCCGCAGCAGGACAACGGCCTGATCACCGCCACCGCCGAGGCTTCGCAGGACATTTCCTTCGTCGCGATGCGGGATCGGATGGAGGCGCTCGTCAAGATCGTGCAGGACGATCCCGACGTCGCCAGTGTGGCGATGGCGATCGGCGGCAGCGGCAGGGCCGGCAACAACGGCAACATGTTCATCACGCTGAAACCGCGCGACGAGCGCGCCGCCTCCGCCCAGCAGATCATCGCCCGGCTGCGCCCCAAGACCGAAAAGCTCGAGGGCGCCCGCCTCTATATGCAGGCGGCGCAGGACGTGCGGCTCGGCGGCCGTCCGACCCGCACCCAGTTCGAATACACGCTGCAGGATGCCAATCTCGCCGAGCTGAACGAATGGGCGCCGAAGATCCTGGCCAAGATGCAGACCTTGCCGGAGCTGCGCGACGTCGCGACCGACCAGCAGACCCAGGGCACCACGCTCGAGCTGAACATCAACCGCGATACTGCCTCACGCTATGGCATCCAGCCGCAACTGATCGACGACACGCTGTACGACGCGTTCGGCCAGCGCCAGGTCACCCAGTATTTCACCCAGCTCAACAGCTATCACGTGATCCTGGAGATCCTGCCCGAGATGCAGGGCAACCTCGACACGCTCAACAAGATCTACGTCAAGTCGCCGACCACTGGCGACGAGGTGCCGCTGTCGACGTTCGCGAGCTGGACCAGCGTCCCGGTCCGGCCGCTCTCGATCAGCCACCAAGGCCAGTTTCCGGCGATCACCATCAGCTTCAACCTGGCGCAGGGCGTGGCGCTCGGCCAGGCGACCGACGCCGTGCAGAGATCGATGGTTGAACTCGGCGCCCCGGCGACGCTCAACTCGAGCTTCCAGGGCACCGCGCAGGCATTCCAGCAATCGCTCGGCACAGTGCCGCTCTTGATCATGGCCGCGCTGGTCGTGGTCTATCTGATCCTCGGCGTCCTCTATGAAAGCTACATTCACCCGATCACGATTTTGTCGACGCTTCCCTCGGCCGGCGTCGGCGCGCTCGCGATCCTGATGGCGTTCGGCTACGATTTCAGCCTGATCGCGCTGATCGGCATCATTCTCCTGATCGGCATCGTCAAGAAGAACGGCATCATGATGGTCGATTTTGCGATCGCGGCCGAACGCGACGAGCATATGTCGCCGGAGCAATCGATCCGAAAGGCCGCCGTGCTGCGGTTCCGTCCGATCATGATGACGACGATGGCGGCGATGCTCGGCGGCGTGCCGCTGATGCTGGGCACCGGCACCGGATCGGAAATCCGCCAGCCGCTCGGCTACGCCATGGTCGGCGGCCTGATCGTCAGCCAGGCGCTGACGCTGTTCACGACGCCGGTGATTTATCTCTATCTCGACAACCTCTCGAACTGGTTCTCCGGCTGGGGACGGTCGGACGGTGCCGACCAGGAACACCCCGAGCGCGAGCAAGGCTCGATCAAGCAGGCCGCCGAGTGACTTGACTTTGATCGCGGCACGCCGACACATCCGAACCGCATTGTCGCGGAGCCGGTTCAATGAAAAAATCCATCAAGCTTGCAATCCTGGTCGCGCTGCTTTCCGTCGGACCGACCGGGTTCAGCCACGCCCAACAGGCCCCCAGGTCGAAAGCCGGGCCGCGCGCGGCGCAGACGGCGCCGGCGCCGGCCACGGCAGCGGCTCAAGCCGAGGCGGCCCCGCCGGCCAATGCCGCCGCCCCGCCCGGCTGGGCCGCGCGGTGCAGCAGCGCCAGCCGCGACGCGCCGCTCGAGTGCGCGATGGAGCAGACGGCGGTGCTGAGCAAGACCGGGCAGTTGATCGTATTGGTCAACATTCGCGTGCCCAGCGACACCCACACGCCGGTCGCGCTGGTCCAGTTGCCGCTCGGGCTCAATCTGCCGGCCGGCGCCAAACTTCAGGTCGATGACGGCAACGCTGTCGACCTGCAGATCCAGACCTGCGAAAACCGCGGTTGCTTCGCCAGCACGCCGATCGCGCCGGAGTTTCTGGCGGCGCTGAAATCCGGCAAGCAGCTGAAGGTGTCGTTTCAGAATCTCGCCAAGGAAACCGCCACCATCCCGATGCCGCTGACCGATTTCGCCGCCGCTTACGACAAGATAAAATAATCCTCCGTCATTCCGGGGCGCGCAAAGCGCGAACCTCAGATGTGCAATTGCACATCGGGGAATCTCGAGATTCTCCGATGTGCAATAGCACATCGTAGTTCGATGCGGAGCCTGTCATCGGGCCGCGCTTCGCGCGGACCCGTTGGCATCGTCCCGGAATGACGGCAGGACCTTCACTGCCACGCCATCTCGGCGGCGCCGATGCCGTCGCCGTCGAGCTTCTGGTCGTCGTGCATGGCGACCGTGACCCGCTTAAGCTGCCTCAGGCGATGCCGAGATAGACCTTTTGCACCTGGGGATCGTTGGCGAGATCGGCGGCGGTGCCGGACAACACGCTTCTGCCGACCTGCAGCACGGTCGCAAAATCGGAAACTTCCAGCGCCAGCTCGATCGACTGCTCGGCCAGCAGGATCGTCAGCCCTTCCTTGTGCAGCCGCCCGAAGGTCTCGTACATCGACTCGACCACGGCCGGCGCCAGACCCAGCGACGGCTCGTCCAGCATCAGCAGCTTCGGATCGCTCATCAGCGCGCGGCCGACCGCCAGCATCTGCCGCTCGCCGCCGGACATGGTGCCGGCGCGCTGGCTGCGCCGCTCGGCGAGTTTTGGAAAGATTCCGTAGACGCGCTCGAGCAGCAGCGCGGTGCGCGCCTTGTCGCGCAGCGGCGTGGCGCCCAGCCGGAGATTATTCTCGACGCTCTGCTGCACGAACAGCCGCCAGCCTTCCGGCGACAGCGCCAGCCCCTTGCGCACGATCGCAAACGCGTTCTCGCCGGCGATGGTCTCGCCACGAAACTTGATCGATCCGGAATGCACCGGGATCAGGCCGGCGATCGCGTTCAGCGTCGTGGTCTTGCCGCCGCCGTTGGAGCCGAGCAGCGCCACCACGCTGCCTTCGGGCACCTCCAGCGACACGTCGGATACGCCGATCAGGTCGCCGTAGCGGACCTCCAGATGCTCGATCTTGAGCAGCGGGCCGTTCACGTCGCGGGCCCGCCCATCAGCTCGACCGGGGTGTGGCCGGCGGCGGCTTTGGCCGCGCGCTTGCCGAGATAGGCTTCGATCACGGCGGGGTTGCCGGTGACCTCGCGCGGGCTGCCGCGCGCGATCTCGCGGCCCTGGTGGAACACCACCACCCGGCTCGCCAGCGACATGATGACTTCCATGATGTGCTCGACGATCACCAGCGCAATTCCGGAACGGTGGATGTCGCGCACCAGGTCGATGGCCAGCTGCACCTCGCGCTGGGTCAGGCCCGCCATCGCCTCGTCGAGCAGCAGAACCTTTGGTTCGGTGGCGAGCGCGCGGGCGATTTCCAGCCGCTTGCGACCGGGCGTCCCGAGCGAGCGTGCCGGTGCATCTGCAAGCCGGCTCATGCCGACGCGCTCCAGCACCGCGCGGGCGCTTGCTTCGGCCGCTGCCCGATGGGGGGTGCGAAGAAACGCGCCGATCATCACGTTCTCCAGCACCGACAGGGTCTCGAAGGTCTGCGGCACCTGGAAGGTGCGGGCGAGCCCGAGCCGCGCCCGCGCCTCCGGCGGGAGCTGCGTGATATCGTGGCCTTCGAAGAAAACCTCGCCGGAGGTCGACCAGAGATCGCCAGTCAGGCAGTTGAAGAAGGTGGATTTGCCGGCGCCGTTCGGCCCGATCAGGCCGAGAATATCGCCCTGCTCCAGCGTCACCGATGCGGTGTCGACCGCCTTGAAGCTGCCAAAGGCTTTGGTCACGTCGCGGGCTTCAAGGAGCATGCCTGGTTCCTTCCGCGACCGCCGCCTTCGCCGCCTTGTCGCTGATGCTCCAGATCCGGTTGATCAGCGTCAGGATGCCGCCCGGCTGAAACCGCACGATCAGCACGATGATGGCGCCGTAGACCACGAAGGTGAGGCCGGCGCCCTTGCCGCCGAGCAGGTTATTGGAGATTTCCTCCAGCGGCACCAGGATCGCGGCGCCGACCAGCGGCCCGAACAAGAGGCCGGCGCCGCCCAACGCCGCCATGATCAGCATCTTCACCGAGATCAGGATGCCGAGCCCGGATTCCGGATCGACAAAGCCGAACATCATCGAATAAAGCGCGCCGGCGACGCTGGTCAGCCCCGCGCTCAGCATGAAGGCGTAGAGCTTGGTCCGGCTCGCGGGCGCGCCGAGCGAACGCGCCGCGCGTTCGGAATCCCTGATGGCACGGAGATAGAATCCCATCCGGCTGTTGGCCATCCACCAGGTGATGCCGAGCGTGATGCAAAGCACCGCCAGGAACAGGTAGTAGTACGGCAGCGCCGAAATGAACGAGAGATCGAACACGTTGCGCGGCACGCTGGGGCCACTGAGGCCAACGCCTCCCCCCAGATAGCCGGTATTGGTGACGACCAGCCGGCAGAGTTCGGCAACCGCGATCGTCGCCATGCTGAAATAATGGCCGGACAGCCGCAGCGTCGGTACGCCGATAACGGCCGATATCGCGACGCTGACGACGATGCCGGCGGGAATTCCGACCAGCGGCGACAATCCGAAATGGGTGTAGGCGCCCATCGCCGCATAGGCGCCGCAGCCGAAGAACACCACATGCCCGACCGACACCTGGCCGGCATAGCCGCCGACGATGTTCCAGGCCGAGGCCGCAATGGCATAGAGCAGCACCAGCGCGCCGAGCCGCTGCTGGAATGGCGTCGAGAACCACAGCGGATAGGCGATCACCAGCGCCAGCACCACCGAGGGCCACAGCAGGCGCCGCATCACGTCTTGCCCATCAGGCCCTGCGGCCGGAACCAGAGGAAACCGAGGAACAGCGAGTACACGACGATGTCCTTGTAAGCCGCGCCGATCAGATAGCCCGACAGGGATTCGATGACCCCGATCAGAAGCCCCGCCACCAGCGCGCCGGGCACGCTGCCGAAGCCGCCGAGCGACACCGTGACGAAGGCAACGATGCCCAGGGTCTCGCCGACCGTCGGCACGATGTAGAAGAAGGTCGCGATCAATGCGCCGGCAAGGCCGGTCGCGCCCGCGGCGATCGCCCAGGCGATGGCCTGCATGGTATCAGGCCGGATGCCCATCAGCTGCGCCGCGGTGGAATCCTCCGCGACCGCCAGCATCTTGGATCCCAGCGACGTGCGCGTCAAAAGCAAATGCAGGCCGAGCGTCACCAGCAGAGCGACGGCGCCGGCCAAAAAGCGCGACGCCTCGATGCGCAGGCCGGAGATCACATAGGTACCGCCGACGATATTGGCCGGCAGCGTCAGGAAATTGGCGCCGAACCACCAGAACACCGAATAGCGCAACAATAGCGCGAGCCCGAAGGTGCCGAGGATCTGGGCCAGCATCGGCCCCTTCATGATCTCCCGGATCATTCCGAAATAGACGATGACCCCGAGCGTCGCCAGCACCAGCACGGCGAGCGGCGCGCCCAGCAGAGGCCCCGCGCCGAGCAGCGTATAGACTACGAACGCGACATACATGCCGAGCATGACAAAATCGCCATGGGCGAAATTGACGATGTTCATCATGCCCCAGACCAAAGTGAGGCCGGAGGAAAACAGCGCGTAGACCGCACCCAGCAGCAGGCCGCCGACAATCACCTGAACGAGGATAGTGGACATGCCGTAGGACTCTTCGATGAGGCTTACGCCGCTCCATTGCCGTCATTGCGAGGAGCGACTTGTCCGCCGTAGCTCAACGAGCGAAGGCGGAAGCGACGAAGCGATCCAGCTTTCTGTACCGCTGCACTAAAGCTGGATTGCTTCGCTTCGCTCGCAATGACGGATAGTTGAAAGGGACGGATAAATGGAAAAGGGCGGGACCGAGGCCCCGCCCATTCGGATGTCACCAGCCCTTATAGACCAGTACCGGGTCCTTCTGGGCGCCGGCCTTCGGCCAGACCGCGACGTAGTTTTCGCCATCCTGCAACTGAATGATGAAGCCGGCCGCGAGTACGTTCTGGCCTTTTTCGTCGAACTTGACGCCCTTGTAGCCCATTATCAACTGCTCGGGTTTCATGTCGGTCGCCTTCAACGCGGCCTGGATCTTGGCGGGATCGGTCGAGCCCGCGCGATCGATCGCATCGCACAGCACGAAGAAGCCCTGCATCTCGCGCGCGGCGGTATCGTCGAGTTCGTCGCCGCTCTTCTTCTTGTACATCTCGGCAATCAGCGCGGTCGGCGAGCCGGCGGGGCCGACGCTCCACGACGAGCGGTTGAAGGCGCCTTGCGAAAGCTTGCCAGCCGTCTTGATGAAGGACGGATCGGAATATCCGGCGTCGTCGCCAATGATCATCGGCGGTTTGTAGTCGAGCGCCTGCATGGTCTTGGCAAACAGGATCGCGTCCGAGGTGTAGGTGATCATGATCACGACGTCGGGCTTCTTCTCCTTGAGCTGCAGCACCTGACTCTGCACGTCGGTCGCGTTCGGAGCATAGGCGATGTCGAGCGGCGCGTTGGCGCCGTTAGCCTTGAACACGCTGGTGATCACGCTCGAGACCGAGGTGCCGTATTCGGTGTTGTCGTGCACCAGCGCAACCGTGTCGGTCTTGGCGCCGGCCGCCTTCATATCCCTGAGGAAGTCGTAATAGTCCTTGGAGAAGTCGGAGGCGACCGGCGTGGTCCGGAAGAACCATTTGAAGCCGCGCTCGGTGAGGTTGGCGGCGACCGACTCGCCGCTCAGGAAGGGTATGCCGTATTTCTCGGCGATCGCGCTCGCCGTCAGCGTCACACCCGACTGATAGGCGCCGGTCAGCGCCACCACCTTCTCCTCGGTGATCAGCCGCAGCGCCTGGTTCTGTCCGGTGGCCGGGCTGCCCTGGTTGTCGGCGAACACCACTTCGACCTTGGCGCCGCCGAGGCCCGCAAGGCCTGCGTTCTTCGCCAGCGGCAAATTGCCGAGCTCGGGATGGGCGTTGTTGATGATGTCGACGGCGGTCTCGATCGCGGCCTTGGCATGGACGCCGGCGCTGGCGGCGTTGCCGCTCAGCGGAAAGATCGCGCCGATCTTGACGGTCTGCTGGGCAACCGCGCTGCCCGCCAGAGCGGCGGAAATCGAGGCGGCACAAAGCAACCCGAGGATATGCTTGAATCTCATGTCGATGGTCTCCGAAACGTTTTCCACGCGATGCCAGGCGCTGACCCTTTTGGGCAGGCCGGGGCATAACCCCGCAACTTCCGTTACTTATTGGCCCGTTCAGCATTGCATGCCGAATTGGCACGGGCAAGTTGCCGCTAGCCACACGCGGGGCATCAAAAGGAATCAGATGGCCCCTGCGATTGCCTCCCGGATGGGCAGATCGGGTTTGACCGCGACGTAAACGGTATTGCGGGCGTCGGGCTCCCCATACGCGTTGTCGAAGGTCACGACATGGGCGGTGGCCGTGGCGAAGGCGCCTGCCAGCATGCCTTGAAATTCCTGGTCGGGCGGGTCGTTCGACCAGAGCGCAAAAACGCCGCCGGGATGCAGATGATCGGCCAGGCTTTTCAGCCCCGTCGGCGTATACAGCGCGCCGTGGCGCGGATGCAGCAGTTTTGTCGGAGAGTGGTCGATATCGACCAGCACCGCATCGAAGCGGCGGCCGGGCGCATGCGCGTCGAAGCCGTCGGCGGAATGCGACAGCGCAAAGAAATCGCCATGGACGAGACGGCAGCGCGGATCGCGGGTCAGCTCCTTGCCGAGCGGCAGCAGCCCCTCTTCATGCCATTCGATCACCTCGGCCATCGCGTCGACCACGATCAATGATTTCACAGCCGGGTTTTCCAGCGCGGCCAGCGCGGTGTAGCCGAGCCCGAGCCCGCCGACGACGACATCGAGATCGCCCCGCGCCAGCGCCGCCAACCCGAGCCGGGCAAGCGCGATCTCGGCCGCGGTGAACGCGCTCGACATCAAGAATTCGTCGCCGAGTTTTATTTCGTAGATGTCGAGGCCCGTGGTGAGCGACCTTCGCCGCCGCAGGCTGAGCGTGCCCATCGGCGTCGGGCGGAAATCAAGCTCTTCGAAATTGACGCTCATGCTTTGATTGTCCTGACCGCGATTTCAACCCGCTGCGGGCTCGCGGTGGCCTCCTGAGATGGTCATTGCGAGCCAACGGGTAGCGCGAACGCGCTCCCGATGACAGGCTCCGCGAAGCAATCCAGTGTGAGGATGGCAAGCTGGATTGCTTCGTCGCTTGCGCTCCTCGCAATGACGTCGGCTACATTTCGAGCCGGCCCCTCAAGAACGGCATCCCTGCGCGCTTGCCAAGGCCGGGAGGTAGCGGGTAGAAGGGCGCACGCTTGCGGGCGACTTGCCTCAGCCGTCGCAAGAACCGCAACAATAGCCCTTAAGTATTTGAAGTAATTGGGGAATGGTGTAACGGTAGCACAACAGACTCTGACTCTGTTTGTCTAGGTTCGAATCCTAGTTCCCCAGCCAGATGCCGCTGTCGAGAAGCGCCGATAGCGCCGCGGTTGTGAACAGCCCGATTCAGGCCCCAAGCCTGAGACTTACACCCGCACAAAACGGACATCGCCTTAGCGTCAGTGAATGTCCGCTTTGGGCAGCGGAACAACGAACGTCGAACGTTCGCGGTTGATGTCTGTTGATGGACCCCAAACCGGAAATTTGGACTTCAAGCCAGAATCTGTCTACGATTCAACCTAACTGAGCGGCGGCCCGGGGCATCCGGTTCCAGCCTTTTCTTCGTTGTGTAGCGGCGCAACGCTCGCATTTGGGGGGCAATCTGCTCAAGGGACTTCTCACATTCGGCTTGGCCCGGCGGCCGCTGGTCCTGATGGGCTTGCTCGCATTTATTGCCGCAGGCACGTTCGCATTTTCCAGGCTCAACATCGAAGCCTATCCCAACCCGGCGCCGGTGATTCTGGAAATCACGGCGCAATCTCCGGGCCTGTCCGCGGAGGACATGGAGCGCTACTTCACGATCCCGATCGAGGTCGGCCTTGCCGCAACGCCCGGCGTCGACGTCATTCGCTCAACCTCATTCTATGGCCTGTCCTTTGTCCGCGTCGTCTTCCAGTACGGCACCGATTACTATTTCTCGCTCACCCAGACAGCCATCAACCTTCAGCAGAACGTCAGCCTCCCCGGCGGTGTTACGCCGCAAATCCAGGCGACCAGCCTGGTCGGCGAGATCTACCGCTATGAGGTGATCGGACCGCCGCACTTCGGGCTGAGCAACCTGCGCACGGTACAGGATTGGATATTGCAGCGGCGACTTCTTGCCGTCCCTGGCGTCGTGCAAGTCAATACCTGGGGCGGCACGACCAAGGAATACGACGTCGACGTCGACTTGCAAAAACTTGAAGCCTACGGCGTGACGCTGCCGCAGGTGATCAGCGCAATCGGCAACGCCAACATCAATGTGGGCGGCCGCACCATCAA
>Ga0209733_1000159_pt1 | contig 10598 bp, 10 predicted proteins | sample BlaSpr_A8_OM2_M1_FD_187976 | JGI IMG/M metagenome (GOLD analysis project Ga0209733, IMG submission 187976) | Forest soil microbial communities from Thunder Bay, Ontario, Canada - Black Spruce, Ontario site 2_A8_OM2_M1 (SPAdes) (version 2) | ecosystem: Environmental > Terrestrial > Soil > Boreal...
GAAATCTGCGAAATCATGAAGGCTTACGACGTTTCATTCAGTTTGGGCGATGGTCTTCGCCCCGGCTCGATTTATGACGCCAATGATGAAGCCCAGTTCGCCGAATTGCGCACCCTGGGAGAGTTGACACAACGTGCTTGGAAACATGACGTACAGGTGATGATTGAAGGCCCCGGTCACGTACCGCTGCAACGCATCCGGGAGAATACGGACGAAGAGTTTCGGCACTGTTTCGAGGCTCCCTTCTACACTCTGGGGCCGCTCGTCACCGACATCGCCCCGGGCTATGATCACATCACGAGCGCGATCGGGGCTGCGCAGATCGGATGGTACGGGACAGCCATGCTCTGCTATGTCACTCCCAAAGAACACCTTGGTCTTCCAAATAAAGAGGATGTTCGTACGGGCATCATCAGTTACAAAATTGCAGCGCATGCGGCCGATTTGGCAAAGGGTTGGCCTGGGGCGCAGCTTAGGGACAACGCGTTGTCGAAGGCGCGCTTCGAATTTCGTTGGGACGATCAATTTAACTTGAGCCTCGATCCCGAGCGAGCGCGGGAGTATCACGATGAAACCTTACCTCACGATGGGGCAAAGACCGCACACTTCTGCTCCATGTGTGGACCAAAATTCTGTTCGATGAAAATCTCGGAAGAGATTCGCGCCACTTACGGGTCAGACGAGCAAAAAGGAATGGCGGAAAAGGCTCGCGAATTTGTCGCTGGTGGCGGTGAGGTTTATCGGTGACGCAACCCGACATTGCTATCGTTGGTGGCGGCTTGCTAGGCCGGCTTCTGGCATGGCGCGCTTCCACTGCCGGCCTGCGTGTCGCCCTCTACGATGCGGCCAGCAGCCAGGGAGAAGGCTCAGCCGCATGGGTGGCAGCAGGGATGATTACTCCTTCGGCAGAGGCCGTCGATGCCGATCCGGAAATCGTAGCGATGGGGCGGCGCAGCCTTAGCCTGTGGCCGCAATGGCTCGCCGAATTGCCAGAGCCGGTTTTCTATCGTGATGACGGAACGCTACTGCTCTGGCATCGCGAGGACGCAGGCGAGGCACATCGCTTCGAGAGACTGCTCGCCACGCGCGACGCGCATGCGCATCTGGTTCACGTCGATCCGGCTCGGCTCAATGAGTTGGAACCGGCACTCGATTCAAGGTTTCAGCAGTCCCTGTATCTTCCCGGCGAGGCACAGATTGACAATCGGGCCCTGCTGAAGACTCTAGCCCTCGCGCTCGAAGAAGCCGGTGTTCAGTGTCACTGGCGCACGTTTGTAGCGGGGGATGCGCTGCCCGCCGCGGGCATCGTTGTAGACTGCCGCGGCATGGGCGCACGCCAAGATTTGTCGCAACTGCGTGGCGTTCGCGGCGAAATTGTACGCCTCGATGCGCCGAACGTTGAATTGCGCCACATGCTGCGCCTGCTGCACCCGCGGTTTTCCGTCTATGTGGTACCTCGTGCTGAGGGTAAGTTGGTTGTCGGGGCCACCAGCGTCGAGAGTGACGATCGCTCTCCAATGTCAGTGCGCAGCGCCTTGGAGTTACTCACCTCCGCATACTCCATACTGCCGGCCCTGGCCGAGGCGCGCATCCAGGAGTTCGCCACGCAGGTGCGACCAACTCTTCCCGACAACCGGCCTGCGTTTTTCTATCATCTCGGACGGCACGTGCTGAGAATCAACGGACTGTATCGTCACGGTTTTCTGCTGTCGCCCGCAATCGTTGAGGAGGCATTGCCCTTGCTATCCGGGCTATGGGAGGAATCGTACACCGGACGATGGTCCTGCCTACGTATGTGTCTCTATGAGGTCGAGGAGGAACAAGCATGTCCGTCCTTGTGAACGGCCGAATGCAAAATCTACCAGAGCCGCCAACTTTGGCGGCATTGTTGGTAGCGCTCGCCCCGCCAACTCCTTTCGCAGTAGCCTGCAATGGCGAATTCATTCCGCGCGAAAACCATGCCGGATGCGAAATCCAGCCGGGCGACCATATCGACATCGTGCATCCTGCGGCGGGAGGGTAACGTGAACGATAGTAAAGCAGAAGACACACTCACTTTGTATGGACAGAGCTTCGCGAGTCGCCTTCTACTCGGCACATCGCGGTACGAATCTGCGGTGCAATTGGCGGCTGCTATACGCGCAGCCGATCCCGCGCTGCTTACCGTATCGGTTCGGCGGCAGCTTCCTGGTGGACGCCTAGGTTCACAGAATGCAGGTGGGTCTTTTTGGAATTTGCTGGGCGAGACAGGTCGCAAGATCCTCCCCAACACCGCAGGCTGTCATACTGCGCGCGAGGCAGTGAATACGGCCTCCATGGCACGCGAGTTGTTCCAGACGAATTTCATAAAACTCGAAGTCATCGGAGATGAAGTGAATCTCCAGCCAGACCCCTTTGGTCTGGTTGATGCCGCCCGAGAACTCGTAAAACTCGGCTTCCAGGTCTTGCCGTACTGCACAGAAGACTGGGTTCTTTGTAGACGTCTAATGGATGCTGGCTGTGAGGTACTCATGCCCTGGGCAGCTCCCATCGGAACCGGTCAGGGACCACGCAATCCTCGCGGTTTACGCGAACTGCGCGAACGTGCTCCCCAGATTCCGTTGATCGTGGATGCGGGTATAGGCCTTCCCTCTCAAGCCTGTCAGGTGATGGAGTGGGGCTTCGACGGCGTGCTCTTAAATACAGCTGTGTCGCGTGCCCTTGACCCAGTCCAGATGGCAAGCGCATTTGCCAAAGCTGTAAAAGGAGGCCGCAGCGCGTTCTTGGCTGGGCCAATGATCGTGCAGGAGAGAGCTGTTTCGAGCACTCCTGAAATCGGCCGTCCCTTCGCATCTGATTCGTCACGATCAGAAGGTACAGCGCTTCGCGCTGGCTCGTTCCATCCGTAGCTACTACACGATTGCCGGTGCTCGAACCTACGCCAACCGTGGAAACATCGATTCTCGAGTTGGCCACTCGGAACGGATTCCACCGTTCAGGTGTTTTCCAGTCCTAACTCTTGGCCGCTCTGCTTAGAACCTTCCAGCTGTGCGACATTGACGATTTATCCATTTGTGAAAATGGGTTCAAGCGTTGCCTCTCGGTTTCATCGACACAAGTGCTCACATTCTTCCTGTGCACACTGAGCTGGCTAGTTTCTAGAACGGATCCACGTCACCAATGTTGACGCGTCACCATCATTCGACGCCGGCTGACAGCCAGGCTCACTGCTTGAACTTCCTCACGACCATCTAACACATGCGCCTTCAATGACCTAACTTCCCTGGATCGATCCGTGCGTTTGGCAACAGCCTTGCTTTTGACTCATTCAAGTTTCCAAACGAGGAAACCTAACAGACGCGCTGAGATCGCGTTGATTGTCAGCTTGAAAGCTGAACCTAAGCCAACAATCGATTCTGGTCCAGCAGAAGGAACAATCGGAGGAATAATGAAGGGATTTCAGACTGCAGTCGCTGTTTCGGGATCGGGGCGGCGCCGCCACGTCGCAACGGAAGACTTCCACCATCAACGAGAGTGCGCAGTTGCCTCGGCAAGATTGTCCGCGCGGTGGCCCCAATTCCGCGCGGCATTGTGGATCCTGGCAGTCGCCATGAGCATGCTGTCTCGCGGAGTCGTGCCAGCCCGCGCACAGGAATCCTCGGAAAAAGGAACATCCGAGATAGCCAAGCAAGCCCAGAATCCCATCGCGAGGCTAATCTCAGTGCCGCTAGAAAATGATTTCAACCCTCACACAGGGATCAAAAAAGAAGACGGCTACGTCCTGCAGTTCAAACCTGTTGTCCCCTTCAAGTTGTCGGATGACTGGAATCTGATTACTCGGACTGTTGTCCCAGTAATCCAAGTTCCCGACCTCGCTCCAGGCGTGAACGGAACGACCGGGCTGGGAGATGTGCAAACTTCGTTGTTCTTTTCACCTGCAAAAGTAGGCAAGGTCATTTGGGGTGCAGGGCCAGTCATTTCCTTACCTACCGCAACAGACGACATCCTTGGAACAAAGAAAGTCAGCATGGGACCCACTGCAGTTGCGCTGACTATCCGAGGGCATTGGTTATTTGGAACGCTGGTGCAAAACCTATTCTCTGTGGCAGGACCCTCAAAGCGACCAGATGTAAATCAAATGCTGTTGCAGCCCTTCGTGAACTACAACATGCGGCACGGGTGGTATCTAACGTCGTCGCCGATCATTACCTCGAATTGGGAAGCAAATAGCAATAATCGATGGACCGTACCAGTGGGTGGCGGAGTCGGAAGGATTGTTCACTTCGGAAAGCGTCCTGTGAACACCTATGCGCAGTTTTTTCGAAACGTGGAGCGTCCGGACGGCACAACAAGCTGGTCCGCAAGATTCGACATGACGTTTCTATTCCCAAAAACGAGGTGAAAGGAAAACAGATTCTTGAGGCAACTACAGACAGCCGAAAGGGGACGACTACCATGACTAGTTCAGCGACACCAGCTCCAACACAAACCTCAACAACCACCTGGAACATTGACCCCGCTCACTCCATCGCGGAGTTCAAAGTAAAGCACATGATGATCGCCAATGTGAAAGGCCAATTCTCGAAGGTTTCTGGAGCTTTGTTCCTGGATGAATCTGACTTGGCCAACTCGCGCGTCGAGGCTGTCATTGAAGCTGCCTCAATCGAGACTCGCGATGCCCAACGCGATGCTCACCTGAAGGGCGCCGATTTCTTTGATGTGGAAAAGTTCCCGACCCTGCACTTCAAGTCCAAAGGCCTCAGTGTCGTCAGGGACGGAGAGTTGACCGTCGAAGGCGACCTGAGCATACACGGCGTCACCCATAAGGTCCGCTTCGCGGTGGAAGGGCCCACTCCACCTACCAAGGACCCATGGGGCAACACGCGGGTTGCGATCTCTGCGAGCACAAAGATCAGCCGAAAGGACTTCGGACTGACCTGGAACGCTGCCCTCGAGACCGGCGGCATTCTCGTTGGTGATGAAGTCACCATCACTCTCGACGTTGAGTTCGTAAAGGCCTAATTTCCTTGCGGAAAGCAAGGTAGCTCGGGGTTCGCCCGTTTTGCCGGGCTGCTTCGACACCAAATGCGTTGTCGTTGATGGCCTGACCAATGAAACCCACTTCCAGAACGCACGAAGGGCGGCTGGCCTTGGTAACCGGCGCCGCCCAAGGTATCGGTCAGGCAATAGCCTTGGCGCAATCAAAAAACCTAAAGGGTGTCGAAGAATATCTCATTGAGATGACGCGAATCCGTTAAATTGCCCGAGACCGGCGGAATCCTCGTTGGGGACGAGGTCACTATCACTCTCGATGTCGAGTTCGTGAAGGCCTAAAGTGGAAGGGAGAAGTTTCGCGTTAAAGGTGCTACTTAGGAAAGGGTCGCTGTCTCATCGATTCTGTACAGGAAGTCGGTGACAGCGCAGCGTTCTAACCAACTGAACTACGTCCCCAACTTGTTTTTTTACCTTTATCGGAAACCCGCGTCTTTAGAGGCTTTCCTCAGGTTCAATCGATTCGCCTGTGTCGCCTGTTTCAACCCCTTAGAACCAAATTTCGAGGTTAATGGACACCATGGACACCAAGCTCAACGGTTTTCCAAAAACTGTGCTACAGGCAACACGAACCCAGAGCAGCTGTCCCTGCCCCGTGAATGAATCGTAACAGAGGCAAACCGAGTTGGTACAGGCTCCGACCAAGCCGTACTCTCGCAGCGAAACAGCACTCTATCGAGGGGGATTGGTGGCGCGGTTTGCGGGGTCTGCTAGGCTCGAAAAGTAAATAATTGCATCTCCCCTGAGGTACTGCACGAAGATGCTCTCAAGACAATCTTTGGCCGAAGAGAAATGAGTGTGCCTTGAGTTGAGTCAGATTTGCCGCTTGTTCCCAAAAGACCCATGATCAAGCGGTCGGGGAGGGTTAGGGCCCGTCACACGTGCAAGGCGGAGTCTCGCGGCCATTGTCACCAGATCGGCGAGAGAGTCAGCCTTCATCTTTCGCATCACCTGACCTCGGTGCGCCTTTACCGTGATCTCGCTGATGTTGAGCTCGCCCCCAACCTGTTTATTCAATAGACCGCCGGCTACCAAGGTCATGACTTGCCTTTCGCGAGGCGTGAGCGACGCGTAACAGTCCCGAAGCGCCCGCAGCTCCGCCTCGCGACTAAGTGTGGCCTGGCTGCGCTCGATGGCGTTTCGGATGGCACTCAACAGCACATCATCGCCGAATGGTTTCGTCAAGAACTCGATAGCGCCCGCCTTCATGGCCTGGACGGACATCGGTATGTCACCGTGACCCGTAATGAAGATGATCGGCATGTCGGTCCGATCGCTGGCGATGCGTTTCTGCAGATCGAGACCATTGAGACCCGGAAGAGAAACGTCAAGTATGAGGCAGCTCGGAACAAGGACTCGTGGGCGGCTGAGAAACTCCTGCGCGGACGCGAATATTTCCGGCTGCCAGCCTTCGCAGCGAATCAACAACTCCAGCGACTCGCGTACGGAGACGTCGTCGTCAACGACGAACACGATTGGTGTACCGTCCGACATGGGTGATGACCCCACTTCATGGACAAGTGCGCGGGCTATATCCATTTTATATCCTCCTGACGCAGCACATAGCAGATCACCTAGCTCACTCGAAGTGCGACATTGAGCGCTTGAAGCAGAGCCGTGTCGCTGAATGGCTTGAACAGGCACTCCACCGCACCCTGTTCGAGCAATCGCGAGCGCACAGCCTCATCTCGCTGAGCGGTGATGAAGACGATTGGAATCTCTTGCCGACGGCGCTTCAATTCCTGCTGAAGGGCGGGTCCGGTCATTCCAGGCATGGCAATGTCGAGGATCAGACATCTGGTTTGGCCGACGCAATCGGACGCGAGGAACTCTTGCGCCGATGAGAACGCGCGGACTGCAAAGCCGAACTCCTTCAGCAAGTCGGGTAGCGACTCACGCACGGACTCATCGTCATCGACTATTGACACAAGTGAACGTGTAACTTTCATAGATTTTGTGCCGGATCCGTCACGGCTGGTGTCCGAATGCCGCGACTGGTCTCGGCGGCCGTCAAAACCCTCGGGTCCGCAAAGAAGGGCGGATGAAAAGGCGACTTGGGGGCGGTCCATGTCACAAGGATGCGCCACTCCAGTGGAGAGCGCCATTGTCCCTTGGTATTGGTTCGGCGCCGATATCAACACCGGCGCGGCGGACGAAGATGATCGCGATCTCTTGTAAGTGTGGATTTCATAGATTTCTCATAGAGCATCCGTATCGGCTCTGGCAGGCGACCGCATGTCACGATCACGGTCGGCGCGGGTCGCGCCGTCGAGTCCCCGAGGAATAGAAAACGAGAACGTAGCTCCCGGACCGTTATTCAGCGTTGCCCATAAACGACCCTGATGACTCTCGATAATGGAGCGACTCACGCATAGTCCGACCCCCATACCGTCATTCTTAGTTGTGTAGAACGTTTCGAAGAGTCTGTCGACAGTCTGAGGATCGAAACCGATCCCCGCATCTTTCACGCTGAGGAGCACCCGATCGCCTTCGTCTCGTTCGGTCCTGATCAACAATTCCCTAGGGCGATCATCGACGGTAGTCATCGCATCCGAAGCATTCCGGAGGAGGTTCAGAATTACCTGCTGCAACTGCACGCGGTCACCTGCGACCAGCGGGAGGTCGTCGGCAAGTTCACATCGCATGATCAGCCGGTTTCTTTGAAGCTCACTCAGTGACAGAACAATCACCTCTCTCGCAGCGTCATTCAGATCGACCTGCTCAGCGAGCGTATGTTTCTTGCTGAAGAGTGCGCGCAATCGCGTGATCACATCAGACGCACGGTTGCCATCGCGAATCGTTCGTCGGGCCGTTTCACGCGCACCGTCGACGTTCGGCGGATCCAAGGTCAGCATCCGCAGACAAGTGCTGGCGTTAGTGACGATACCTGAGAGCGGCTGGTTCACTTCGTGCGCGATTGAAGCCGTCAAGGTAGCGAGGCTCGTGACACTGGCGACGTGAGCGAGCTCCGACCTGGCCTTGGCAAGTGCCTCTTCCGAACTTTTACGCTGGGTCACATCCTGAACCGCACCGATATATTCCAGCCGCCCGTCATTGTCGCGAATCCCGTGCGCGATCAAGTGCAGGTATTTGACCGTATTATCAGGCATCAGTAACCGGTGTTCGTACTCAAAATCTCTGACCGCGCCTCGCGCCCTTTCGACCATATCGTTCATCAGCGGGATGTCTTCTGGATGGACTCGAGTGGCGATCAAGTCAAGCGTCACAGGCACATCCCATTCAAACCCAAAAATGCGATAGAGTTCCTCTGACCACGTGATTTCGCCTATCTCCACACGCCAGGACAAACTGCCGATTCGACTCAGACGCTGGGCTTCGGCTAGAAACGCTTCACTGCGTTTGAGTGCGTCCTCTGCGCGCTTCCTCTCGTCAATATCGGTGTCCAGAGCGCACCAGCGAAGGATTCGTCCATTTTCATCTCGGACGGGCAGCCCGCGCACCTGAAACCAGCGATACACGCCATCGAAGCGTCGGATGCGCGTCTCGAAGTCGTATGGATCACCCGATGCGATCGATCCCATAAAGAGCCGGACGACACGAGGAAGGTCCTCAGGATGAACCGTGTCGCTTGTTCCCCAGAGCCTCAATTCCTCCAGCGTCCTGCCGGTGTACTCCACGAGTTGGGGATTGACGAGTTCTACTTCGCCAGCCGGCGTAAAGAGTGCCACCAAGCCTGGAATGCTGTCGACAATTAAGCGTAAATTTTCCTCACTGGCCGCCAGGGCTTCCTCGGCGCGCCTGCGTTCGGCGACTTCCTTTCTCAGCACTTCGTTGGCTGCAGCAAGTTCTGCGGTCCGTTGCGCGACGAGTTGATCGAGTTCGTCGGCAACGTGCTTCTGCTCGGTCAACATTCGTGCCTGTTGTAGCACGGTCAACGCCTGGTTAGCCGCTATGCCCAGAAGAAGTGCCTCGGTATTCAGCGGGAAATCTGCTCGACAAGACCCCGCTACGATGACCCCGAGTTCACGGTGAACTCCAAGAGGACAGGACACGAGTGAAACCTCTTCGTCTCCAATGTGACTGCGTTCCTGGATATAACGTTTTTGTGGGTCGTCTCCCAACCAGCGCTTGAGGGACGCACAGAGTTCCCGCGGTCGGAACATCTGTTCTCGCGATTGAGCGACCCTGACCGTCTCGGAGGGCGCTGCGTCGATTAGGTCTGTCAAGCTCACATACACGAAGTCCAGATCGAGCATGCGAAGGAGTGAGTCGAGCAAGGTATGAACGATGTCAGAGGGTTTACTGCCACTCCACATGGCAGGAAGAGCGAGGAGGCTGACCAGATCATTAATGCAACGTTGAAGGCGCCTGATCTCGCCGGCGGGATGTTCGATTTGCGCTTTCATGGTCAGCCTGCCGTCACGGGCCGCGCAGGCTGCCCTGCCCGCCGTGCGCGTATTTCGCGCAGGAACTCCCCTGGCGGCACGAAGAACGGATTGTGCTGGAGAATGCCGCCGACGATGACTAACGGATGCGTGCGCATGATGTCAATCACAGCGTCTCCGCCGAACTTCGAAAGGCGGTACGTGCAGATGACCGCATCATCGTGGCGACACCACACATCATTGACCCTCGCTTCAAACTCAATCAGATCGTCGATGTGCGACTGACCGTCAGGCACCCAGTCCATGCGGCAAACAATGCGACTCAGGGGAAATCCTCCCTCGGCATTGCCGCTCGCCATCTGCTCGAACGACTGCAGCATGCGATCCTGATCGAACCGACCGTCTTGAAGATAGGCTTCCGTGCTGCTCCGAAGTTCAAATTGGCCGCTTCGTTCGACAGCGGTCGAGTCAACTCCTATGCCGGCTAATCGTTGCAGGTGGTCACGGTGTTGATCAGGACTAATGACGTGGATCGCCTTGTCTCCACGCTCGAACCCATCCTTTATGAACGGCAATAGCACGCGATACTCTTCTTCATCGCTATTGAAAAACGCGCAGACATGACGTGTTTTGCCGAGTTGCGATCCAGCCAAGGAGATGGGCGCCAAGATTGTTTTCATAGTGAGTTCCTCACCTGACGCCTCGGCAGTGGCTCCCCGCATCATTCCCACAGAAGAATGAGCCACCCCGTAGGTGCGTGTCCATTGTACTTTGGTATCGGTTCTGCAGAACTGGCCCGACAACACATAATAAAGATCAAAGCGCACAAAGCCTAAGAGAAAAGACTAGAAAGAGCGTCACCCTCCCTCCCCGCCGATATGAAGGTATGGTCGATACCATCGTCTAATTGTTTCGTGTCTACGCCTCTGGTGTGATCACACTTGTGCACGCCATGTGAGTCATTCTGGTCCACCTGGCGGATAAAAGCCCCACTACTGGCGCCGGCATAGCTGAAACGCACGAGGATCCAATGAACACGAAAGAATCATTGTCCACTTCCATTTGCAAGGAGCAGACGCTGATGGCGGAGCGCGAGTTCTCAGCGTTCATCAGCGCGGTGAAAGAATTGCTCGGTCCAGATCAGGCCCAGCTTTCGGCAATGGACTGGCTCGACGAGTTGGAATTAATGGATAGCCAGCCCGGATCTACAAGCCGACATTG
>Ga0209733_1000164_pt1 | contig 10432 bp, 13 predicted proteins | sample BlaSpr_A8_OM2_M1_FD_187976 | JGI IMG/M metagenome (GOLD analysis project Ga0209733, IMG submission 187976) | Forest soil microbial communities from Thunder Bay, Ontario, Canada - Black Spruce, Ontario site 2_A8_OM2_M1 (SPAdes) (version 2) | ecosystem: Environmental > Terrestrial > Soil > Boreal...
GCCCAGCGACGAGGGCGGTACGCCGTGCCCGCTTTTCAAGATTTTCTCGGATGTACCTGTGGCCGTTTGCTAAACGGGCTCATCGCCTACTCCTACGATGATTCCGCAATCGCTCAGACCACCTGCAGTTTGAACCGATTAATAACGAGGTCTGCTCCTTCTACCGCCTTTTCAAGGTTCAGCGCCTGCTTGATCGCCTCCAACTCCACGGAAGTCTCCTGCTTGCGGATGCCGGATAGAACAGCTTTCCGAAACTCCTCTCCGCTTCCTGCTAGAAGGTCTTGCCACTGAGGCAGCGGAAGCGTCACGGTAATGTGTTTGTATTCGGCGGGAACCTTGGCTTCATCGATGATCCTGACCGAGGGCGGGCACTTCCTTTTCTTGAGAGTGTTCGTTCGGCCCTCCAACTTCTTCACCCCGAGGTAGTCCAGGACGCGCAGCACCATGGCGCTCACGCGCTCGGCCGTCGCTTCGAAGTGTTTCTGCCGGGCTTGCAGCCTCTTCCCTTCGGCCTTGGCCAACTCGGCCATCCCTTCACAGAAGTGGATGAAATCGGCCACGCGATCGCGTTTTTCCGCCGCTCCCTCCAGGTAAACGGTCAGCGCCCGCTCGATCTCCGGCGTAAGCCCTTCCTCTTCGGCCGACTCTGCCAGAAGCACGAGACTCTCTTCGATCTGAAATAGCGTGAAGTCTTTTGCAAGTTCCGTTGAGGCCGTGATCTCGGCGACCGGCGCTCCACAGCCATTGTCATGTTCTGGCATTGAGAGTCTCCTCCATGCGGTTGAAAACCCGTACCGCCTGGTCAGGATTGAGCTTCGCCTTGGGGTTGAGCCGCAACTCGCTTAGGATCTTCACGTACTCGGCGTTCCCAAGAGTTCGCTTTGCCTCTCCGAAACGCACTCGGAACGCGTCCAGCAACATCCGGTAGACATCGCGCGCCTTTTCCAGACTCGGGATGTTGGTCACTTCGCGATAGCCGTGCCGGCCGAGAATGTCGCCGTATTCAGGCACTCCCAAGACGCTCCGCATGCTGGTGAAGCGTGCAGCCATGTTCCGACTCGTGAGGCCAGTGGGCGCGGCGTTCCGGCTCTGAGTGCTGTTCGGCATCGATGCGGACCTCGGGGCGGGCTGTGACGCCGTGGACCTCGAGCCGTTCTGGTGAGCGCCGCTGCCGTCTCGGGTGCGCTCATCGTGCAGCCCCTTGTATACGTCCATGCCGATTCCCAAGTAGCTCGCGCATTTCGAGAGCGCATCGGTGCAGGCGCCTTTGTAAGCGTCACCACGATCGGGATTGTCGTTCCCTCCAAACTGCTCGATCGCAATGGAATATTTCGGGATCGTCAAGGTCGCTCTCACCACCACCATCCGGCCGGTTTCGACGATTTCATTGTCTATATGCCAGCCGTTCAGTCCGAACACATCGTTCAGCCGTTCGACAACGTAGATGACTTTGATTCCCGAGAGCCCCGGCTTCTGCGGGTTGGGCGACACTGCCTCGCGCGGAAGTGGCTCCTTCAGCTTCACTTTCAGGTCCTCCGGGAGCTGCGGCAAATCCTCGGAATGTTCCGTGGGCGGAGATGAGATTGTCGCCGCATCATGGGCTTGGTCAACCCCGTTTACTGGTTGCATTTTGCTTCTCCTTCCAGATCGAAATTTCTCTTCTTCTCGAGCGGCAGCTCCAGTTGGACCGCACCCGCCTCCGTCGTTTCTTCAACGCTCTTTCGGATCGCTTCGGCCGCTTTGCTGCCGATCGCGTTTTCGAGTTCCAGCCAGGTCGCCTCGTAGATCCGCTCCAACTCGTCCCGTTCTTTGCGGATCTGTTGAACGCGCTTCTCCGGCAAGCGGGGGTTGCTGATACGCGCACTGAGCAGTCCGACCATCCGGAAGCGCGCAGTTTGTTCTTCCCTGCTGATCGCGATCAGGGACAGGCGGTCATCGGCCGCATAAACCGACTCCGGATTGGTCCAGTTCCAGCGTCGGATTTGGAAGTGGAACGGACTCGATACGATCGGCTCGAGAATCCTATCGCGGACGAGCTGCGCTATCAGCAAGTCAAAGCCCAGCGTTTCCGCCTGGAAGCCCAGGCCAGCAGCTTGCTGCAAGTCCGTTCGACTGATCGCGCTCTTTCGTGACCGCCAAACGGCCGTCTGACAACGCTGGTACAGAACTAGATCCGTCGGCCGCAGGTCCAGCACCGGAAGCAAGCCAAGGAATGACTGCCACTCGTACCGTAATTCAGCCGATCGGCACCCAGAATCCGATAAACCTTTCTCTGTCATGTGCTTACACTTTCTGTCGGCGTTCGTTTGCGCGGTTTCTGAATCCGGGTTATGCTCAGGCAGCCATGAACTCAGTGGTGGACACGATCGTTGCGGCCCCCGCCAGCTCCGAAGCGCACTTGCCTTCTCGCGTCCTCGAAATCAGACCGGAAGAATCGAAACTGGTCTGCGTAGGCGCGGACGGCCGCGAGTTCGCGCTCTCCCGCCTCGTCGGTTCGAATGTGCGGATCGGTGACGAGGTCCTGGTGCCGGCGTCCACCGGGACTGCGACTGCGGACACCGAGGTCTACATCCGGAAGCCGTCGCTGCGGCGAGCCGATGTCTACCAAGTCAAGGCTGGTTATGCTGCATTGCCGAAGCTGGACAAGCGAGAAGAACCTTTCGTGCGTGTTCAGGTCGCCGAAGGCCAACTTGGCATCAACGCCATCCACATTCCGTGCCCGGTGATTCGCGACTACTTCTTTGCCGCCAATCGGAGAGCCTCGTGGCCGAGCCAGCCTACTTTCTACTACGTGCTTCGTCTGCCACAGGACGTGACGTACAAGGAACTGCGTCTCGCTTATCGGCTCCGGCGCCTGGAGTTTCAGAAGCAGAACGCATCCAAAGCAGAGCTAGCCACGATTGAGCGTGCCTACAACATGTTGGCCGATCCCGACATCCGCGGCGTATATGACGCGCTGATAAAAGATTCTGCGATTCCTGTTCCATTCCCCTACTCCGGTTTCGGATCTCTGTTGGTACAGGGAGAACGATCTGCGGAGAGTGGCGTTTTCTTTGCGAACCGAATTCTGGCCTTCATGCCGGAGCGCCGGCGCCGTACCGTCCCGGTGCCTCTCCGCAAACTCGACTACTTCGAAGATTATGCGATCCTCCGAGACCGCCATCGCAAACTCGAGGTTCTCATCGACCACCAGTTGTTGCCGCTCCGATGGGATCCAACCTGGAGCCAGTGGCGCCATCTCATTACTGCCACCGTCGAAATATCTGCCGACTTCATTCACACGGGCCGCTATCGCAAACGCGGCGGCGAGTGGAAACTAATCGAATGGGAAACCGCGCTCCCCAGCCGAACCGAGCTGGAAATGCCCGAAGGCCTCGAAGAAGATATCCTCAAGGCGCGGAGTACACACACGCGCTTCGGTCAGTACTGGCAACAGATCGACCGTCTCCGCGCCCACGTGCAAGAGATTCCCACGGAGCGAGGCGAATTGAGCCGGCTCTGCTGGAATCTCGGTCTGCCCGGCGACTTTGATGTCGCACAGATCACCTGGCGTCCGGATTACGATTCCTACTATCACGAGCAGCTAACCAAGCGCACGCGAGCGATGTACGTGTTCCGTGACGAATACATTTTTGATCTAGAGAAATCTGTAGTCGTCGAGGTGCCGCAGGCCGGTCATGCGACCTACGTCTTCACAAAGCCAGACGATGTCAAGCAGTGGGTGTGGCAGTATGCTAAGACGACCCGTCAGGAGATCCGGCTCAACCGCGACAATATTGCCGAATCGCTCGGGTTCCTTGGCCGCGTCGTTCATGGAAAGAACAAGGCCGAATGGCTGAAAGAACTCCGGACACGCATTGGAGAGTCTCCCCACTACGCTCAAACCCAATAATCGGACTCGACCTGCGCGCGAGTACCCTTTTTAGAAAGGTACATCGTCGTCTTGCAGGTCCTGTTCTGCGGGCTCCGGTGCGCGATCGCGGTGACCATTCGAGGGCTTGCCTGGGGTCGGACGACGTGCGGATCTTTCTCTCCCACCTCCACCGTTGCCGTTGGAGTTGCTGCTTGCGGTCCCACCGAGCAGCACGAGGTTCTCCGCCACGACCTCTGTGACGTACCGCTTCACGCCTTCCTTGTCGTCGTAGGAGCGCGTTTGCAGGCGCCCTTCTACATAAAGCTTGGAGCCTTTGGTAAGGTACGTGGCCAAATTCTCCTTGTTCCAGATCACAATCGACATCCAATCCGTCTCTTCGTGAACCTGCTTGTCGGAATCCGTCCACTGGCGATTCATCGCCAGCGACACCCGCGAAACAGGTGTACCGTTTTGGGTAAATCTGGTTTCTGCATCGGCGCCCAGTCTTCCGACAAGGATCGCTTTGTTTACACTACGCTCAGCCATTGAATTCTCCTCTTCGTTCCAAATATTCGACTGCTTCTTCGGACCAGGAGGGTCCGCCACTTCCTCGATCACTGGCGAAGAAGCGCTGAGACATAGTCCCCGGTAACGCGCCTTCGCCGTAGAAACCTCGCAAGGAGTTAAGGATGTGATATGACTCCAGCCACAAGACGATACGGAGCTACCTTATCTCCAGTCGATATGCATTTCCGGCGGTAGTGGATGCAGCTTCCCACACCCATCGCACATCAACCAGTACGCGTCGCCCTCTTCCGACACGGCTCGGCTTGATCCATCCCAACCGCTCGCTATGATCGTGTCGCCGACGATTTCTACCAGCGCGTGAGAGACTTGGTACCCCGATTCTTCGAGGCGCGGCGTACCTCGGTGCCCGCATTCGCACACCAGCACTCCGTGCTCGATGTTGGCCACCGGAGGCCTGCTTTCAACTGCCTCTCCGAGAAATTGCGCCAGTTTCGTAGCGTCGTCCAGGTTGAGCAGTAAACGCGCTGGGCCAACACAGTTGACGCGCCGCCTCGGGTAGAAATCAATGTTCAGCACTTGGCCGTCTGGGTCGGTCGGAATGTTCATCAGTTCCACGCTGTGGAGCTGGAAATAGCCGTTTCGGCCTTTCCCTTGGGATTTGCCGCTAAGCTCGATTCGGTTCATCGGTTTGCCCTCCGCAGATCCTTCTCATAAAGCGCTCCCGTGTCCCTCGTGGCTGTCGGCACATGTCGCTTCCTAACGCGATCTCCCGGGCGAGTTCACGCTCTTCATCACACAGCTCGCGTGTGTCGAGCTCGATCAGCTCCCGATCCACAATTGCCTGTTCCAGTGCTAGGAGTTCGTTGCGGTTCCCCGTGCGCTGCCGGCGTGCATCGATGCTCCGCAGAATTGCGGCGCCGCAAGCCAGGCGTTGTTTCGTTGTCATTTCCCACCTCACGTCAACATGCCTCAGTCCCACCGCCAGGAAACCGGTGACACGGCCTATCCTGGTGCCGTGCCTATGGGGAGAACCGGCATCGGTTACCCAATACCGGCAGCCGCGGGTTACCAGGAACCGCGAACCTTCGAACCTATGGCCGCATGCGGCCTCAAAGGTTCCACTGTGCTATGGGGGTGTCTCTTTTCGAAAGGTTTCTGCTAAACGGAAGGCGTCGTGTCGCCGGAGAGATCAGGCGTGAGTTTCGATTTCGCCCACGGCCTCGGCTACAGCTCGCAGCCCTCAACGTCTTTGGGAACGTCCACGCTACCGGATCAATACAGTCTCAACGAAACGCAGCCGTGGACTCGGCACAGGCTCCGACTGTCCAATTGTCTGCCCCGCCGTTTCTGTGTTCGTCGACCCATCGCTGCGTGTAGCTCTTTAGGCCCTCCAGCCATTCTCGAGCGTCAGACGAATTGAGTCGCGCGGATTCGTAGTCCGTAAAATGCTCACTGCCGGCCTGTCGTTCCTTAGCGCGCAGCATATATTCCGACAACTCCCCGGTCGCCCTTGTCATCGGCAGATACAACCAGGCGGGCGTGAGTACGAAAGCCAGCTTGTCGGCCACGCAGAGTCGTGAGAATTGCCGGCCGTTGCGCTTCGCCCAATAGCGCGAATGCGCGGCTGTAAACGCAGCCCAAGACTCACCGAAAAGCAGGCCCATGATTCTTGCGCCGAGTTCCACGTGCGTCTCCCCCTCGCATCCGTCCATGTTGGGCTTCGAAATATAGCCAATGTCATGCAGGCAGAAGCTGGCCCATAACCTGACGTCCCAGGGGAAGCCGTACAATTTGTACCAGGCGACCGCGAGGAACCAGGGGTGCAACACAGCGCAATGCGCACCGTACAAGACGGATCTCGTTCCAATAGTCATCGTTGCCTCCGCGATATTCCCGAATTCTCGACCGTGAACGCTGCTGCCCGATTCGCGATCAACCTGCCCGCCCGTGCCGCCATCAACCGTTGGTATCTCCGCCGCTGATTCTGCCGGTTCCGCTCCTTCTCCCACGCCTTCGCGCACTTCGGGCATCGCACGGCGTTGGGAGACGTACTCTTGCACGGCGTCCCGCAGTCGACGCAATCGTAGTGGCGGAGCTTCATTTGCAGATACATCACCCACCTCCCGCCCTCCGCCTCCGGCGATTTCAGAGGAATCGCTTACTCCACTAGATACGCTCCGGGCTTAGTTGAAATGGCATCCTGTGGTCGGACCGCCGAACTCCTGACACGGTTTCTCTCTCTCAGTGCGATCCGGTTCGCACCCCATCGTGGTGTGGAGGCACTGCCGCAGCCCACATCCGGATAGGAGAAGGGCACCAATGCTAAGCAATATCAGCCCACTATTTACTGCCTTCTTCATGCGATCTCCTTGCCCCTAGACTCCTTGCGCTAGGGACACGATATCCGCGGACATTGAGGATTCTTGTTCTTCTTCGTGCGTCGGTGGTTGTTGTTGTTGCGCCACAAGCCGCGAGTAGTGCGGATGCGGACAGGCTACACAATTCGCACCGCTCGTGGCTGCCTTCACCGCCTCGTCGAACCCGAATGGCAGTTCGATTTCCTCGCCAGACCTAGTGAAAAACTGCGGCCTCACACAACCCCTCAAGTCCTTGTCCTTGCCCCAGAGCTCCAACGCTAGATAGCCGTGTTCCCCTCGGAACACTTCTTCGGCTTCGAGCTTTGGCCGTTGCCGGGCCTCAACTGCAACAGGCCGGTGGCGTGTGATGCACAGGTCGTATGTCCGCGCGATTCGAAGCATCTCGATCCGCGTCAGCACGGGCGCGATGACGACGGCATGCGGCCCGTTGACTGTGAGCGAATCGAGCGTCTGCAACCACGGGAGAGGCTCGCCATTCTCTCCGGCGAAGCTAACGTAATAGCCAACGTCGTCGGTGGCTCCGCCCGATTCCACACCGCGTACGACGTATCGTTTGGCTCGTCCCTGGTGTTCCAGGCTCAACTGGGGTTGTCCGTAGATCGCCAATTTGCGCAAGCGGTTAATCACCGTGGGCGTGAATGTTAACCCCCACCGGTTCAGCCGTCGATCGGATTCCATCGAGATCCATCCTTTCGTTCGTTCCCAAACCCGCTTCCAGCGCCTCGCGTCGGGCGAGCGCTACGAGCGCGAGCGTGAGCTCATCTGCAGCGCGCATCGTTCGCAAGAGCGCTTCGTGGTCCTCCGCTCTCCACACTTGCCCGACTCGGTCTGCTGATACGTCCCCAATCCATTTCCGGACCGCGATCGATCCGTTTAACTCCCCTTGCGTCACTTCGCTCATGACTCCCTCTCTGGTCGGCAATCCACGTACGCCCAACCCCGCTGACATGCGGCAGCAACGAGAACAGCATGCCGATTACGATCAACTGAATGCCGCGTCGGTTCGTGATGCCAGCAGCCGCCGCAAGTAGAAAAGCCAAAACAGCGCCCGCCGTGGCGATCGACTCAATCGATACATCAGACACCGATTGCCTCCGTGACCCGGCGGAATTCTTTCCGGAAATCAACGCGCACTAACTGGTCACCCTGTCGGACGTAGCAGTGCCCTTCGGCGTCCAGGATCAAGTACCTGCGGCTGTCGATGTGTTTGTAATGCTCAAGGCCGTTTTCCCGCCACATCCACATGAACTCTCCGCACCGACAACCGATCAGGCGTTCTAATGGCTTCCAATTGGCAGGTTGAAGCTCCATCTCAGAACCTTCCCCCCGTCACGCCCGAAGCCGCCGAACAGACAAACCGCCGCATCGCGATCAATGTGATCAGAGCTCCGGCTGCGACAGATTCCCCGTTATCCCACCGCATACGCACTTTCCCTTTTCTCCGGAATCGGGCATCCCAGAGCCGCTCGAATCATCTCCTTGCTGCAACCAGCCCAGCAGATGTACTTCTGCGGTTCGTCAACCGAGATCGCCAGGTTGTCGCCGCTCTTGTCTCGCCCCGCCGCGGCGCATGAAGGGCATCGCGTGATCCAGTTTCTCCCCGTCTTCCGCCGTACCTGGAGATGATCCAGGATGTGAAACTGCCTTTGTTGTGCCGGGTACTGCCAGCGTGGAGTTGGCTTGATTTCCTTCTTCTCGATTTCACTCGGCCTTCCCAACTTCTGGAGCAGAACTCCGAGTTGCTCCTCGGACAGCTTCGTCACGCGCTTGAGGAATGCCAGTTGATTGTCGAGATTGTAATCGGCGCCGTAGAACCAGAACCGAGCGCTGATCGTGCGGTGAATTCCCAGCGGTCCACGGATAGCATTGCCGAAGTCGCCATCCTTCAACTCATCGTGCTTCGGGAATATCTCGATTCCCTCGGCCGTCCCCGCTCCTTTTACCGGGATACCGAGTTTCTGAGCCAAGCCGGAGATCAGCAGCCGGCACTGTCGGGCCAGAAGCGGCTGCTCGCCAAATATCCAAAGGTGGGCGCCGCGTCGGCTCTGTTCCAGTGCCGCGTCCACCTTTTGTTGCTGCAGTTCCCACTGCAGTTCACAAAGGTGCTTCAGCGAGTCCTTATAATCCCCGTCCATGGCAATCCACTTGCATCGTTGCGTCGCCGGACTCATCGCATACACGCCGATCGTCAGATCACCTTCCAGATGTCGCCGGACCGTCTCAGCCGCCAGACTGGGCGCCTCGCCGTTTTTCCCGGCCTTAGGCCGGAAATAGTAATAGCGGCCGCTTTCCGCGTGCGGCCGCATCGATTGGAGAACGTAGGCGCGCCGATTCACGAACAGCTGCCAATAGTCCTCCACATTTGTGGAAGTTGCCTGATAGCGCTTGGGCATAGCGGCTTCTCGTTTCGTCCTGCTCTTTCATAACCCGAATTCAAAACCCGCGCAAATGAACCGGCCAGGCGGTCGGTCAGCTCGCAATTCGGCGGTCATACCTCCGTTCAAGCAGCCACGGGCGCTGCGCCAGCATGGTCAGCCGGTGCGTCCGTTCCAGTACCTCGTATTCGGCCAGACTGTAGCCGCCCCATTTCTGGTCGTTGAAGTCCACGAGGTAGAACACCCCGTTCCTGCGGTCGAAAACATAGACTGCACCTGACTCCGGATCCTCCGGGACCAGGGTAAAGAAAAGGGCACCGGCCGGAAACTGAACCCAACGAACGATTTGGGCTTCTGAGCGCTCCGCCAGCCCTCGGCTGGCTTGGTCCAAGCCGACGCTTCGCTCCAAGCCAAGATCTTCCAGTGTTAGGATCGGATTCGCTGTTAGCGTCGGCGATATTCGTACTTGCATGTTGAACCTCCTGATATTCAATGGGTTACGTCCTGAGACACGCCGAGCGCAGTGAGTCTGTTCGGATCTCCATGCAGGTGGGTCTTAGGGCGGGAGTTGCGGGTTGGCCGATCGTTGAGAGTTGGCCGGGATGAGAGCTAACCGGGCGTAGCGCTATATATAAGGTGTTGTCGCCTGAACTCGCCTTGTACCGATTGCCCGGGCGGCCAGGGAGAGAATAGACGCGTGGATGAGGAGCCAAAGTTGCGTCCGTTACCGCCGCCGCCGCGGTGTCGAGGCATCCCTCTGGGCGACGGCAATTATACGGGCTGCGCGTACGGTTATGGTGACCTTGCTCCATTCACCGGGCCGCGCGATTGCCCTGTCTGTAACGGGTCGGGGTTCGAAGGCCGCATCGAAACAACCCTGCCGCATTCAGATTTTGGCGATCCGGATTGCTGCGGCTGCCTGAACGGCGTTATTCGCGGGGATCAGGCTGATATTGTCTGCAATGAATGCGGTACCGTGCTCCGCACCGTTCCCGTCGCAAATGTTGGGCAGACGCTGACAGAACTGGAGCTCACGCTTGAGGTTGCGAGCGAAGTTTGCCCGCATTGCGGGTCGGTAAATCTATTCCCAGGCTTTTCAAGAATGCTCGGGTTCACCTGTCGGCAGTGCGGAAAGGCCGTTCTGCGTCCAGAGTAGCTAGTCTAGCCTGCCGTGCAACCGCGGGGTACGGCCTACAGAAGAACGGAATGGCAACAAACTGTCAAAGTGATTGCGAACGCTGGCGCTTTTACCGGAATCGATCGTGGTCGGCTTCGGTCGGCTTTGGGTCCATGGAAGA
>Ga0209733_1000165_pt1 | contig 10418 bp, 12 predicted proteins | sample BlaSpr_A8_OM2_M1_FD_187976 | JGI IMG/M metagenome (GOLD analysis project Ga0209733, IMG submission 187976) | Forest soil microbial communities from Thunder Bay, Ontario, Canada - Black Spruce, Ontario site 2_A8_OM2_M1 (SPAdes) (version 2) | ecosystem: Environmental > Terrestrial > Soil > Boreal...
GAGGACAAACAGGGTATACTTGAGGTACTTAACCTCGAAGACCACGTCCTATTGCGCCTTCGCGATTGAGAGATCGGGAGGGCATTTTTCTGTACCTGTATCAACGGGCGTCCTGAAACAGTCCGATTTGTCCTCGGACACCACGTGGCTGGTCATTCCCGAGACGCACGTCCTGATGAACTGAGTTTCGTTGGATCACGTTCACCCGCAGTCCCACGAGGAATGGTTCCAGTACGACAACCGTTCATAACCTGCCCGCATGACAGGAGCGCACTATGTCTGGAGTCAATGGCGACAAATCGAGGTTCAATCGAGTACGAAAACAGAAGCTGGCGCGTCGCATCCGAAACCGCGAATTGTTTAAGAATGCGGCATCACAAGGCAAACCAGCGGGAAAGAGTTCCGAGAAGAAGTCAGTGGGGGCTTGAACACGTACCGAGTTTGGGGGCTGCTTTCGGAGCGCCCAGGCGAGTGAAATAAATGCGCCAGAATCCAGAGTTTCAGAAGATGTACTGAGAGAGGAACTGCAATGAAGAACCTTTACGTAGGAAATTTGCCCCACAGCACAACCGAGTCGGAGTTACGAACGGTTTTCGAGGCTCATGGTGCGGTGGAAAAAGTCAGCATCGTGACCGATCGGGAGACGGGACGCGCCCGGGGTTTCGGATTTGTGGAGATGACCAACCCTGCCGAAGCCGATAAAGCGATCGCGGCTCTCAACGGAACAGAGCTAGGCGGGCGCGCATTGAAGATCAACGAGGCGCAACCGAAGACCGACCGGCCCAAAGGCGGCGGTGGTGGTGGTGGAAAGCGCTTTGGCGGCGGTGGAGGCGGTGGTGGCCGCGGACGCGATGACTATCAGGGCCATGCACGCCAGCCGCGTGAACCACGCTGGTAGTTTTCTTGTTTCCTGGAAGCAGCCGGACGCAGGATGTTGCGGGCCGGCACCACTAGCAAAAAAACTAAGGAGGAATTGTGAATGCCACGAGGAAGATCAACTTTTACTAAACGCCAGAAAGAGCAGACGCGCCAACAAAAACAGCGCGACAAGGCAGAGCGCCGGGTGCAGCGCAAGCAGGATAAGCCCGAAGGCGTAGTCGTCGACGAGATGCAGGAACTGCGTGAGCACGCCGAGGCACAGGCAGCATTGTTCCGCATCGGCTCCGAGGATGAACCTGGTTTACCAGAAGTCTTTCTACCCGGAGGCAAAGTCGACCGCTAGCAACTTAAATGGGAAAAGCCCCACTTCTCGCGAAGAACGCGAGAAATGGGGCACCCACTTTCCCTTCCGATTAAACAAAAACCTCGCCGGGCAAGGCCGTCAGAGTGCGCGAAGCCAGCGTGTTTTGGACGAAACGCTTGGGCACCGCAACACCGGACGGATCCATTTGCATGCGTTCGATACGCAACTTCAGAGTACGCTCGATGTTGCGAAGTTCCACGACTTCGACTCCGGAGGCCAACGTAGTAGCGCGGCCGGACAGGCCGGCCCGACCGGTTCGGCCGACACGGTGGATGAAGTCTTCCGCCATCTTGGGCAGATCGTAGTTGATGACGTGGGCGACGTCGTCGCAATGCAAGCCGCGAGAAGCGATGTCGGTGGCGACCAGCACTTGAAAGCGGCCTTCCTGAAATCCGCTGAGGGCACCGTTGCGCTGCGACTGCGAGCGATCGCCGTGAATCATGGTGGCGGTAAAGCCGTCGCGAGCCAGTTCTTGAGCCAGGCGCTGGGCGCCACGCTTGGTGCGGGTGAAGATGAGAGTCTGTCCCTTTTCGGCGTAGAGAAGCTGACGGAGAACGTCGAGCTTTTCGCCGGGACGGACTTCGTAGGCCTTTAGTTCAACGCTTTCGGCTGGTTTCAGCACGGAACCCAGAGCAACCCGCACGGGATCGCGCATGTATTCGTGTACGAGTCCGGCGACGGACTGCTCGAGAGTCGCAGAGAAACACAGAGTCTGACGGGACTTGGGCAATATCGCCAGGATGCGGCGAATGGCTGGCAGGAAGCCCATATCGAGCATGCGATCGGCTTCGTCAAGGACCAGCATTTTGATGTGACGCAGATCGGCAAACCTGCGATCTGTGAGATCCTGCAGGCGTCCGGGAGTAGCGATGATCAAGGAGGAGCCGGCGCGAAGGCCCTGGATTTGAGCTTTCTCAGAAACGCCGCCGATGACAAGCGCGGCTTTGGGCATGCCTTTGGTGCGCAGGTTTTCGTATTGTTCGTGGACCTGCATGGCGAGTTCGCGCGTAGGTAATAGAACTAGCGCGCCGGTCTGGGCCGCAGGTTCGCGGCGAAGCATTTCGATCACCGGGATCAGAAATGCCAGAGTCTTGCCAGTGCCGGTCTGGGCAGTGCCGATTACGTCTTTTCCCTCAAGAGCGGACGGGATCGCGCGCTCCTGGATCGGCGTTAAGGTGATGAATTGAGCTGCCGCGAGCTTCTGCTGCAAGGCAGCAGACAAGGGCAGTTCTGTAAATGTGGTCATTCTAGATTTGTTCTTTCTGGAGGGGCGCGGTCGACCTATACACTTCTATACGCTTGTGTCGATACACCAGGACACACGTAAAGCTTTCCATGCCGCTCACGTTCATTTTTGATTTAACGCTGGAACTAAACGGCGGGCAGGAAAGGCGGAGATAAAGCTGATCCAACGAGGGACCACCGCTTCACGAGCAAACCGTGGAAAAAGCGTTAAAAAGAGTATAGCACAGTGTAATGAAAGCGGCAGTTACGAGCGTAATGCGCGTTGTCTGGTTTCATCTTTGCGAATTTTGTTCGCGGTATACCTTAAAAGCGATGCATTCACGCATCTAACTCGTTTGGGACAACGACTGGAAGAATGGTCGCTAATCAAACAGTCCTAAGCTAGAATTGGGAATCCCCGTAACAAAAAAATTGCGAATGGCCGAAACAAAATTCTCTTGCTTCTGGCATCGACCGAACCTTGGCCGGGGTACACAGGCCGCGGTTTCGCTTCACGGTCACACCAACCGATCCAAGGAAAGTCTTCAGCTCATTCCGGAATTGGCCCGAAAGGGTCCGATGCTGCATGAAGCTCTGGAAAAGCAATGCCGAAGGTCGCGGATCCCGGTAGATTTTTCGCGGGCGTATTGGACTCCGCCGCTGACGCCCGAACTGGCGTACGCGACTGAGAAAGACCAGATCGAGAGTGCTCTCGGACTACGAGCCATCGTCTCGCTTACCGATCACGACAACATCGAGGCGCCTTTGTTACTGCGAACCTTGTCGGAGTCGGCGCATACGCCGATATCGATGGAATGGAGCGTACCGTTCGGAGGCACCATCTTTCATCTTGGAGTGCACAATCTGCCGGCCGGGCAGGCGCAAACCATCATGGGCGATCTCGTTGGGTATACACAAAATCCGAACGACCAGCGGTTATGTGAATTGCTGGCGATACTCGATGGATTCCCGGATGTGCTGCTGGTCTTCAACCATCCTCTGTGGACGCAGTCTTGCGTAGGGGTGAAACGGGGCAGGGATGATCTCGATCGATTTTTGACGTGCGCGGTGCAGTTCCTGCACGCCTTCGAGCTTAATGGAACTCGCAGCACCAAAGAAAACACTCGCGTCAAGGAGTTGGCGGACCGATGGCAGCGTCCGGTCGTCTCCGGCGGAGACCGGCACGGGTGCGCGGCGAGCGGCGCGTTGAATGTAACGAGTGCTGAAACGTTTTGCGAGTTTGTAAGCGAGATCCGGCAGGAGCAGCGCAGCCATGTGCTGCTGATGCCGCAGTATGCCGAGCCGGTAAGCGTCCGCACGACGCGGACGCTGCTGGACGTGATTCGCAATTATCCGGAATACCCGAAGGGATCGCGCCGATGGGACGATAGAATCTTCCATCCCGGCCAGAACGGCGGACCGGATCGACCGATCTCGACGCTCTGGGAAGCCCCTCCAGCGTTCGTGGAACGTATTTTGTCGTGCGTCCGGTTGTTGGAGCATGCAGCTGTGCAACGGGGGCTGGCGCGCGTGTTCAGGCCGTCGGTCGTTTCAGAAATGCCGTCCGAACTTTCGGCGGAGCTTATCCCGGCTGAGGTGGTAGCGACGGAGGCAGTTTCATCCGAGGCACTCTCGTGAAGAAGGATAGTCCACGGGTCGCTTTTTTTCCTTGCGTCTACCATGAAGTGGACGGGGTGGCGAAGACCAGCCGGGAGTTTGAGGCATTCGCCCGGCGCCATCAGACTCCGTTTTTCATGGTGCACGCGGGCCCGCGAGACGAGGTCACGACGGCAGGGACGGTCACGCGCGTACAACTCCCGCGCAGTCCGATGAAGTTTCCGCTCGACCGGGCTCACGACTACGACCTGCTCTTCCTGCGACATTATCGAAAACTGGAATCGTGGTTGCGCGACTTCCGCCCGGATGTGGTGCAGATCACGGGCCCGAGCGATGTGGGCATGCTGGGGGCGTACGTGGCGTACAAGATGGGAATCCCGCTGGCCGCATCGTGGCAAACCAATCTCCACCAATATGCGCGCAGGCGCATGGCGGCTGCCGTGTCGTTCTTGCCGAAGGCGGTCGGCGGGAAACTTGCGGACGTCACGGAAAGATTGAGTTTTCGAGCTTCGGCGCGGTTCTACAAAATTCCGCGGCTTCTGTTTGCCCCGAACCGGGAAATGGTCCAGGTGCTGGAGGCGGCTACGGGCAAGCCTTGTTACTTGATGTCACACGCTGTAGACACGGCGGCGTTCCGCCCGGAACTGCGTGAGCGGCAGGATGGGACATTCCGTATCGGCTACGTGGGACGCCTGACGGCGGAAAAAAATGTGCGCGTGCTGGCGCGTTTAGAGCAGGCTCTGCTCGACATGGGGCATCGGGATTTTCATTTCGTCGTGGTGGGGGAAGGCGCGGAAGGGGAATGGCTGCGGCGCAATATGCGGCAGGCAGAGTTCACCGGCGTGCTGACGGGAACGGAACTCTCACGCACGTTCGCAAATTTCGACGCCCTGGCTTTTCCGTCGGAGACCGACACGTTCGGCCTGGTGGTGCTCGAGGCGTTTGCGTCGGGAGTACCTGCGGTCGTGACGAATTGCGGCGGGCCGCAATATACCGTGCGCCACGGGAGCAGCGGGTACATTGCGCGGGACTTTGAGGAGTTCACGGCTTACACGTTGAGGTTGATGTCCCAGCCTGAGTTGCTCGCGAGTATGCGCGCGGCGGCGCGGCAGCAAGCGCTGGCCACTTCGTGGGATCGCATCTTCGAAGGGATGTATGAAGCGTACGAGAGCTGTCTGTCTCCCGTCCCCGACACGAGCCACAGTTTGTTGGATGTGGCCACCATCTAATTTCCTCCGTATTACTTCTGCCAGAAGCCATCGCATAATGAACAGAGGGAGTAGCCTTCGAGTCCCTCAGGGAGTAAAGCCCGCATCATTTGGACTCCGAGCGGCACGGCTGAAGCCGTGCCCTTCCCAGTTGACGGTACAAGTAATCGGCTTTCGAGCGGCGCGCGTACGTGACGCTGCGGAGAAAACGCGCACGTGCCGCAGGAGACAAGTTGAGGTAGGCAAGGGGCCGGAAATCGGGCACAATCATTGCGGGACCGGAGGTAAGTACTTGAAGATCTCGCAAAAAGGACTGTACGCGCTGCAGGCGATGATGACGCTGGCCCGCCGGCACGAACAGGGCGCGATCAAAATTCGGGAGATCGCGGCGGATAGCGATTTGCCGGAGAAGTTCCTGGAACTGATTCTGCTGGAGTTGAAGAACGCGCGCATTGTCGACAGCGTGCGCGGAGCAAGAGGCGGCTACCAACTGAGACGTGCTCCGTCTGAGATTCCTTTGAGCGATATTATCCGACTGGTGGATGGACCGCTGGCGCCGATGGGAGATGCCGAGCAGTTGCGAGGGTTGATCGCGAAGGGCGGGGATCATCGGGCGCTGTATGAGGTATTTCTGGCAGTGCGCGATGCGGCCGCAAAGATTCTCGAGAACACGACCATCGCGGACGTTGTGAGTAAGAATAAGAAGGGTGCTGGCGGAAAGAGCGCGACGAGTGTGGGAAAGAAGAAAGCTACCGGGGCGTAGCCTGCCTTGGTCGGGGCTTGCCACGCTCCGGTGGGAGGTCTCGCGTTAAACCGGGCGGACGAATGCGTCCGCCACTACACGACGAATGCGTCCGCCGCTACGCCTAGAGCATGTTTTCCAGGCGAACGTAGCTCGCTTCCATTCCGCGTTCCATGCCTGTCGCAAGCATGGCGGCCCGGGTTTGAGCATCGGGAAGGGTCATGCGCATGGTCATCAGCGTGCCGGCGCCGTCAGCATCAAATCTCGTTTCAATGTGATTGTCCGGCGTGGGATCCGGCAAGTGCATCCGCTCCACATGAACAATCCTGCTGTGAGGCTGCAGTTCAAGATATTCGCCGGTCACATGAAATCCGTTTCCTTTGCCGTTCTTCCACTCGTAACGGATCTTGCCGCCTGGCCGCGCATCATTGATGCAGACGGGCATCGTCCAACCCTCCGGACCGAGCAGCCATTGCTGGATTAACTTCGGATCTGTGTGCGCGCGGTACACAGCTTCGGGAGACGCAGCGAAGCGCCTGGTCACCACCACATGGGTTTCACCTTCGGTCTTAAGAGTCATTTTGCTCATCGCTTTTCTCCTCTTTTGTTTGATTCCATGGCGGCCAGAACTCGATCCAGCCGGTCGTAGTTTCTTTCCAGGCCTTTTCGCAGCATCGCAAGCCATTGGTCCATCGCTTCCACGCCGGCCTTCGCGAGCCGGCGAGGGCGCTTCGTGCCTTCCACTCGAGTGACTATGAGTCCCGCCTCTTCCAGCACCCTGAGGTGCTGGGAGATTGCGGGTTGCGTCATTTCGAACGGCCGCGCTAATTCCGTTACCGTCGCTTCTCCCGAGGCGAGACGTGCCAGGATTGCGCGACGCGTGGGATCGGCGAGAGCTGCAAAGGCAGCGTTGAGGTTGGAATGAGTCTGCCCCATTACGTAAGTACTACCTTATATAAGTTATAACTTATTGTCAAGTGGAAAATGCTAAGTCAGCCAAGGGTCGACTAGATCGCCTAGACGGGAACCGCCCTATTCGTAGCGCAATGCCTCAATAGGATCGAGACGGGACGCGCGTATTGCTGGAATCATGCCGCTGACCAATCCCACCAGCGCCAGGATTGCGGTAGAAACCAAAACGCTGACGGGTGAAATGATGAGTCGAATGTCGCCCGCCTCTCCGTGCTGGGCGAGTGCACTGTAAAAGGTGAGAGTCCCCACAGAGAAGGAAATGATGTAGGCGAGCCCAACACCTAAAAGACCGCCAAGAAAGGTAATCGCGAGCGCTTCGGACAAGAACTGCAAAAGGATATCAAAGCGGCGAGCACCCAACGCCTTCTCCACCCCAATCTCGCGCGTTCGCTGGGTTACGCTGACCAGCATGATGTTCATCAGCCCCACGCCGCCAATCCCCAGAGTCAGAGTCCCAATAAAGGCCAGCATCACCTGGAGTGCCATAGTAATGATGCGAAATTGCGAGAGTTGCTCCATCATGCTGAAAACGAACAGAGCCCGCTTATCGTCGGAACGAAAATTGTGTTGGGCTGCCAGCGTATTGCGAACCGACTTCTCGACGCCTCCATAGTTGTAGCCGAGAAAATCTAACCAAATCATGTCGATGTAGTATGTATTGCGGAAGTCACTCAGGGTGGGAAAGGGGATGTAGACGACGCGGTTGATACTGTTCTCGGTGCCTTCCTGGGGTCTGGGCCTAAGCACACCGATTACTTCGTATGGAATGCCGCTGATACGAATCTTCTCGCCCAAGGGGAAACGGCCGGAAAACAGCTTTTCCTTGGATTCCGAGCCCAGCACACAGACACGCGCGCGCAGTTGCAAATCTCCGGCACTGTAGAAACGACCAAGACCGAGTTGCAGGTTCTGAATTTCCTGGAGCGCGGCATTGCCGCCATGAATGCTCCAAACGTACGAACGGCCCTCATAGCTGACGGGCTCATCGAGAAACGATTCGGGAGTGATGCGGGTCACTTCCGGCACATTCACCACGACACGATCAATGTCATCCGTGGTCAACCGGATACTGGTGCCGGCCTTGTTACCTCCGGCCTGCATCGACGTGCGCCCGCCCGCGATGCCCATTGCCGCCATGCTGGCATAGCTCCGGAATATGTTGACGATGGCCGTTGAGAAACCCGTGCCATAGGCGAGCAAGAGCACTACGGTGGCGATTCCCCACGCCATGCCCAGCATGGTAAGCGCACTTCGCTGACGATTGTGCCTGAGTGATCCATATGCTTGCGAGAACACATCTGTCGCCTGGATCATTGGTTACTCCTGACGAAGGGCTTCCACGGGCTGGAGCAAGGCCGCCTGCCGCGCGGGATAAAGTCCGGCGATAATGCCGGCCAAGGCAAGGCTGCCCATGGCGAGCACAGCCGTGGCTGGGTAAATGTGAGGCAATTCGAATCCATCGATGGGCGGCACAAGTCCGAATAGCTTGGTGGCCACGTAGGCCGCGGCCACGCCAATGGCGCCGCTGATTCCGGTAAGCATCAGCCCTTCTAGAAAGAACTGGAACAAGATGTTGCGTTTGGTAGCGCCCAAAGCCTTGCGCAGGCCGATCTCTCGGGTGCGCTCCGTTACCGACACCAGCATAATGTTGATCACTCCGATTGCGCCCAGACCCAGTGTCACCAGACCGACGGCTCCCAGGAACGTATCCATGGCATCGGAGATTTTGCCGACCATCTCGGCGGCAGCGATCGAGTCCCAATCGTCAAAGGCGTCGGGCGTCTCGGGATCAAAGTTATGGTTTCTCGCGACGATACTCCGCACAGCCTTCTTGGCTTGTGCGTGCTGCTCCCGTGTAATGGGCTGGTAGGCTACATACTTGATGGCTTTTGCGTTGCCTGCCCCCTGCATCGGGAAATAGGTAGCCATGGTTGTATAAGGCATGATCAGGCGCATGTTCTGGCCGTTGTTGTTTCCGTGACCAACCTTCTGCATCGTCCCAACCACCTCAAACGGAACGCCATTGATAAGGAGTGTGGCGCCCACGGCTGGCCGGCCGGGGAACAAGATGCGCACAAATTCGCTTCCGATCACGCAGACATTGTGGCGCTCGCGTTCGTCGTTCCAATTCAAAGAGCGCCCTTGTTCTATCGGCTGGTAGCGAATGCTGGAGAATTGCGGCTCGGAGCCATCCACATAGCCGTTGCTGCTGCCAAACTCGCTCACCAGGCGGAGGTCACCGCGGTAGATTATCGGCGTGGCAACGGACAAACTGCGAGTTGCGAATGTCCAAATAGTCCTGGTAGTTGAGGTAGTACTGGCGAGCCGAAAGCTGGCTGCCACCAACCGCCGGCACCCGTCCGTTGTAAATCTGCATGAAGTCTTCGCCGAAGCTCGCCAGATTCCTGGCGGTTCCCGCGCGAAAACCCTCTCCTAATCCCACCAGGAGCAGCAGCGACCCCACTCCCCAGGCAATACCGAACATGGTGAGGAAGGAGCGAAGCTTGTGCGTCCACATGGCACGCAACACCTCGTCGAAGCTGGCGACAAATCTCCTCATAACCGAAGCTACGAACATTGGACGAACAAAGTTCCGACGTGCGCGCTTTATGAGTGTCGTCCTCGCTGCTCAGCAACCCGCCAAAGGTACTGAGGGGGTCAAACAAAACATGTGCAGCTATGCTTAGCGCCGCAACGACAAGGACCAAGCCCTGACTTGGGTTCGCTAAGGCAGGACTCAGAAATCCTCAAGGTAAAGCCTCTCCGCCTTGGCTATGCCCTGCGATGACAGGCGTCACAGTTCGGCGTGATGCTGAACACCAAGCCTTGACTTAGCTCCAGGACGGAAGCATAATCTGGCGACTCTGAGAGAGCCTTTCCGGGCCGCTCACTCGCACCTCGTGCGACCTGTCTGCGCTCTCCGACACGTCGGGCCGAGCCCAAGGCGATCCGGCGCCTTCCGCATCTCTCTATCGAGCTTCGAGGCGGCAATGCAAGGCCACATCCATAAGTCCCATTCGCATCCTCGCTCGAATAATTTTTTCACAACCCAGTCACCCAGGAGGTGATTATGTTTAAAGCAAAATCAGCTCGAATTATTGCCGCAGGATGGTTATGCGTTCTGCTACTGGTCAGCCGTGCAATGGCTGCCCCGAAACATTGTGCGCCGGTGGGCGGCACGTTCATGACGAACGTCGGTGGATTCGGTAACAACACCACGCTGGGCGTAATCACGGGTGACATCAAGGGCGCGGTCGGGGTGGAAATCCTGGGTATCAAAACTGCAAGTGACGGCACCACCACGATTACGCTCCAACACCACCTCGTGACGGAGACTGGGGATACGGTTTTCATCGACCAGGCACAGGCAATCGGTGTCTCCGTGGCACCCGGCTTGTTAGCGCTTACGCAT
>Ga0209733_1000170_pt1 | contig 10363 bp, 6 predicted proteins | sample BlaSpr_A8_OM2_M1_FD_187976 | JGI IMG/M metagenome (GOLD analysis project Ga0209733, IMG submission 187976) | Forest soil microbial communities from Thunder Bay, Ontario, Canada - Black Spruce, Ontario site 2_A8_OM2_M1 (SPAdes) (version 2) | ecosystem: Environmental > Terrestrial > Soil > Boreal...
TTCACGGCGGTAACACGGGTTCAAATCCCGTCGGGGACGCCAAATCTTTTCAAGAACTTAAGAGAGCGCAGGCAGTTTTGCGCAGGCACAAAAAGGAACATCGGGAACAATTATCCGATCAAGGTGCCTTGCAACATCCATGTTTGTAAAGACTTACAGATATTGTTTCGTGGGCACAAAAAGGCACACTTCAAGCATCAGGCTCCCACGCCCTGTGTTTGCCGCGTACGGATCAACCCGACGACGTCACTTTGAGCTTTGCGCTTCTGTGACGTGACCGCTTGCGTGTAGGTGTCCATCGTGACCCGGCTGGAGGCGTGTCGAAGTAGTTCCTGCATGACCTTGATGTCGGCTCGGTTTGCCCGGAGCAAGGTCGAACACGTGTGCCGAAACGTGTGCCATCCAATGCGCTTGTTTATTCCGATGCGACACGCGGTGGGACGTATCACATTGCGCATGATGGATTGCCCCCAGTAAGGTCTTCGGCCCTGGCTCTCTGGGCTGGCGAAGACCCAATCCTCCGCGGCCCTGTACTGCGTATGCTGACGCCAGATTTGGAGGGCTTCCGCCAAATAGGGGTCGAGGGGGATTGGCTTCTGTGACGCCTCGGTCTTGCAATGGCCCACCACCTGCATCACGATCGAACGAGTCACGTTGACCTCATTGGTGTAAAAGTTGACATCCGCCCACTTGAGCCCAAAGAGTTCGCTCATCCTCAAGCCGGTAGCGACGTCCAAGAGCACAAGGGTGCGTTCTCTAAGAGCAAGCGCTTCCAGCAGTTGTCGTACCTCGTCGACGCTCAGCACTACGGGAATCTTCCTTCGTTTCGCACTCTGCCGCACCAGGCGGATGGGATTGCGATCGTAGATTTCATATCGCATACCGTGATTGAAAAGGATGCACAGGAGGTTTCTTGCTTTAGCGCAGGTCGCTCGGGCCAAGGGTAGAGAACGTAACCATAGTTCGACTTCCCCCGCCTGAATGCGGGAGAGAGGATAGGCTCCCCAACGCGGCAGGATCCACTTGTTGAGATAGCCCTGGTAGGTTACCTTGGTCGAATGAGTCTTCCAGGCAGTATCGGGTTCCAGTTCGCGTTGTCGATAGTGATCGACCAACTCAGACACTGTGATGGGTTTGGCTCTCAGTCTTGCGTTACCTAGGTTGATGTCGCGGCGGAGTGCGGTGATCGTTCGCAGCGCCGCCGATTCATCCGCGAACTGGCGGATTGAACCGACGACCATCCTGCGTTGTTTGCGCTTGCCATCCGGGCCGGACTCCCGCCACCTAAACTCCCAAACGTCGGGACCCTTCAATCGCTTGGACCGCGTGATACTTCCGTTTTGCATAGTGGCTCCTTTTCTACTTTTAGTTTTGTTCGACCAAAACTTCTTGGTCGGACTGCTATTGTGGCAAATAAGAGAGGCTAACAAGATAAACGGGCACGGCTGTGTCGATCCGCCGGTATGCCTTGGATATTGGTGAACTCAGCTATTCCTTGAGGTGCTTTGCACGCGGCTACAATCGAGTGCAAACGGCCAGTTCCTACTAGGAAATGTGGGCTACCGCTTTGCTGCGGCGATGTCCCGTTGTTTGCCCCAGACCAGCAAGATAAGCGGTGGCGCGAACAATCGTTGCGAGGCAAGCTGACTTTTCAATCGGCCTGCGCAACTCGGAGGGCAACAGCACGCACCGGATCGCTTGCGGATATCGCGTATTTCGTAGGCTCGACATGGCGTTTGCAGGGAGTTCACACCCGTGTTCGCGAAACACTTAACGTCGTTCTGGCTCATCGACTCGCTTGCGATCGGGGTGGATCGGATGAAGCGTAACTTTGGGCCGATGCAAAAGAAAGGGAGAAAAGGAGGAGCATTAGAGAGAAGGGAATTGACGGTCGTCGTCACCGCCGAGTTGGATTGCTTCCGGTCGGCCGACCAACTGGGAACTACTCCATTCGTGGACACAAGGGCGTCTCTCGGTACCTTCTGGTGAGACTTCCTACAAGCCGACTTCTGGCCCGCTTCGGTCCCAAATCATGACGCTGCGTGGACGGATTACAAGCGTCACGCAAAGGAGCTTCTGGCCAACCGCAACGCGGGATTTTTCCGTTCAATCTTCGTCCCTTCTTTGGCGCCTGCTGTCGCTAGCTCCGGGAAAAGACAGGTTTTCGCCGATGCCCTGGACCAAAAGCTGAGCCAACACCGCTATGGGTGGCCTTTGCTCTTCTCTATGCTTGCTCCGGCCGGTAAGGCCCGAGAAAGTGCCGTTGCCAACTGGTCAGGGTTGAATCCAAAGGGCCGGGTTTGCTTTTGTATGCAATGCGGCCTTGCGAGTAGATCAAGTAAATGCGATCAGGCCAGCCCGTATATGCCCGTTCCGTCGAATTGCCAAACTCGTCGAGCACGGCTGGAAACTCGATCCCAAGTTTCCGCACACAAGCCCCGGCGACGAATGCTCTTTCTTCTTCCGCCTTCGGGCTGGCAAAAACAACCTTGTCTTTGACATTGCTCTCCATCTGCCACACGTCGCTGGAATGCGCTTCGGTAATGTAAACAACCAGGAACGCGACGCGCCCGCGATACTGCTCGTAAAGCTTGTTGAGGGCAGGAACCTCCCGCCGGAAAGGTGGTCAAGTGTAGCTGCCGAATACCAAAACCACGGGTTGCTGTTGGCTTAGCACGGAGAGCTGAAGCCGCTCGCTCTTGTCCAACTTGATCAGCGAGAAGTCCCGCGCTTGATCTCCGACGTGAAGCCTCCCGGCGCGAGCGTGGATCCAGGCAGTTTCAAATGGAAAGATCAGGATTAGCAACTCGCCGACTTTGAGGACCCAGTCGTCCAGCGTCGCTCGGCTGATTTCCAAGCCGATGTCCCTTTCCAGAATCACACTTTGCCGATGCAGCGGTATGTGATTGCAATATTTGCCGACGACCGTCTCATTCGTGCAATGGACCATTTTCGTGACGTGCGACGGTGCGTGGACAGCGATACAGAGTGTTAAACATGAAAAGCCTCCTGGCGGGGAAGGCTCTGCTTCTGTTCTTCTTTTGTCCAGATCAGACGGTAACTCTGGGCTCGTTCACGTATCGTCCTGGTAGCTAAACAGGGTCAGAGTGGGTACCTATTCGGTCTCGAACTGATCCGACTTCCTGCCAGGGCCTCCAAGTCCTCTAATTTGCCGCGGGCTGTGAATTACGCGTCCGGAAAGTTCTCCTTGAAGTGGCTGTTCGGCTCAAGAATCATACGGTTGCGCGTATAGTCTAGGATCACCGTAAATCTCCTAAGCACTTCTGTGCCTATCTTCCGCACATCGTCGGGGTTGCCCGAGCAACAAGCGGCAGTTGGGGCGTCCAACCGAAAGGATCCAAGTTGTAGATATGACGCCCGGCCGAGCACTCCTTCGCCCGATTGCCCCAACCCGACTCCCGTCTTCACTTTGCGTACTGGAGCAGTCGTTTTGAGAATCGTGGGATCATCCACGGCGTCGCCCGAGCCACTGTCGACCAGGAACTCTCCTGTCTCTGGTTTTACTCCTGGAACAGCGATGGTCCCCTCGATGTACGGCCATTTGCCGCGGAATTTGATTGGGAAAACCCCGCCCGGCCCCGAGTACGAAAACACTGACGGATCGGCGATGGTCATCTTTCCGGCTGCATAATCGACCGTAATGACGTAACGGCTTATGAAGTCATAGCCCAAGAATCCATCCATACGATGATGCCCTTGCAGTCCGGTCAGGTCGGCCGTGTTGACGCGGTGCTCGGGGGAAATCAGTCCCGGCACTTCGAATGTGACCGACTCAATAAAATTGACCGGCACAGTTCCCGCGCCAGCGCCGTGAACAGTGCCGCTCCCCGATGCTTGCAGCCGTAGGCGTTTCGCAACGCCGGAATCCAAGTAACTGGACCCAGCTCCTGTATCCAAAGAAAACCAGAGATGTTCACTTGAACCGGCGATTTGCAACTGGAAGAAGACGCCATCAAGGGTTAACTCGAATGGGATAACGGTGCGCTTATCAGCGGAGGAAAAGTGGTAGGGCAGCGCGGGCGCAGCTTGCGCAGGGGCCTCTCCGGTGGATGTCTGCGCTTTAGAGTTAGTGTTCACCACGAGCAAAAGCACTACGACAGCAAAGCATTGTTTTTTCATGTTTGACCTCTTCACCTTGAATACCGCGGTTAAGACTACATCGCGCACCGGCCTTCTTGGCATGGATAGTAGACATGTGGCATATTCATGGTGTGAATATACGAGAATTGGATTTAAACCTGCTCGTCGGCTTTGAAGCCATGATCATCGAAAGGAGTGTCAGCGGCGCCGCCCGTCGCGCCCGGTTGAGCCAACCCGCGATGAGCAACCTTCTCGCGCGCCTGAGGAAAACCTTCGAGGATCCTCTTTTCGAGAGAGCGGGGCAGCGCATGATTCCCACAGCACGCGCCCGGCAACTAGCCGCACCTATCGGTGACGCTTTGAATGTCATCAGAAAGGCGATCAGTGAGCGACCCTCCTTCACTCCTTCCACTGCCGATGTCCGCTACACCATAGCCACGACGGACTACGCCGAAGTTGTGATCCTGCCGAATCTACTGCGGACGATTAAACGTTGCGCGCCCAAAATTGCGCTCCAGATGAAAAGGCTCAAAGGGATTTTTGATATACCGGTCGCTGAACTGGATGTTTGTGACTTCGCCCTAGGGTTCTTTCCGCTGCCGCTGCCACCCGGACGTGGGCTCAATGGGACTACATTGTTCCAAGAGCGATTTGTTGGAATCATAAGCAAACGGCATCCGATGGCTCGCCAGAAGTTTGGCCTCCGCCAGTTTCTTTCGCTTGAGCACATCAGAGTGAACTACAGCGAGGAGGGACCTGGTTTGATAGGTGATGCCATACAGAAGGTCGGTCATCGGCGAAAGGTTGGGCTCATCGTGCCCCATCTTGTGACTGTACCTTTCTTGACGGCGCATTCCGAGATGATGGGCATCGCTCCGCTGCGATTGGCTCGGATCTTAAGTCCCTCTCTGGGACTGCGGATAGTCGAGCTTCCGCTCGAAGTGCCACCTCTGACCATGTCTCTTGTATGGCATGAGCGGCATCAGCAGGATGTTGCGCATCGCTGGTTTCGAGAATTTGTCCCCCACAATACAACGTTTCCCTGACAAATATGCCGGTGGGCACACATTCGCTGAGGGTACGATTCGCAACTAACCTATTTCCTGCCCTACTCCAGGACTGGATCGAGGCGGATGTGAGCGTTCAAGGTAAATTTGCGACTTCCGCGGCCCCGATTTCCTTGCGAACAGATTCAGTTCAGAGCCGCAGATACTGATTCCTCTCTGCCAAATCGGACTCTTCAACTTTGAGCAGTGGCTGCAGCGTGTTCCCGTGCGCAGCGTACACACGAAATTGAGATGCCAACCCTGTGCTGTGTATCACGTCCGGACCACGATTGGTGTCACTCCTCCGGTGTCAGAGTTACGGGATCGAAAGCGTGTGTCTAGGCAGAACATAGTGGCGACTCTGCGGCTCCGGATCAAGAATCTTGAGGAGAAGAATCGCGAGCTGACCGGACTTCTGGAGCTTGTATATGGGGAACTTGCCGTGGCACGCGAGCAGAACGTCTCCGTAGGGAGCGCTCCTTCCCGGTTGCAAGTGACTCAGCAGGAACCAGAAACAGGCAAATTCTAGTTGTGAGGGAAATGCCTGTTATCAAAAACCGAGCAACTCCCGTCCGACTGAGGGAACGACAGCTATTGCGCGGGGCGACAGTTCCTCACGAACTATTAGTTAGCTAGAAATTAGAAGCTAGTTTCCTATGCAATTTTGCAATCTCCTCTACTGAATCTGTGCTTGCTGTGCCGGCCCTGACTCCAGAGTCACGTTCTTCACGTTGTCGTCGGGAATTCGGTCAATCAACAACGCGAACGGATCGATTCCTGCTTTCTCCGGCAGTTGGGCCGTCGTGAACATGAAAGTGGAATTGCGCTGTGTGACATGCATACGTTCGCGGTAGAGCGTATTACCGTACTTTCTCCTCCCTGCTGGCTTGGCAAATGCTCCGATGTCGATCCAGTCATCCACCGGCACTTCAGTTTCGTTGCCTTTGGCATCGGCCTTGAATTTGCGGGCTTCCACGTTGATGGTGACGTCATATTTTCCATCCGCGCGCTTCACCGCCGTGGCTTCCAGAGTACGATTCGAGAACAGGGTGATATCTTCAAACAAGTCTTTGATCAGATATTGCAAGTTGGGTGGAGTCTCCTGCCGCAAGGCATCCACCAGAGCATAGGACGTTGGATAGGGTGCAGGGGCATAAGCATACTGGTGGATCAGTTTGCGCAGTGCGCGATTGACTGCATCTTCGCCAATCATCTCCCTCATGCAATAGAGCGCCACAGCCCCCTTGTTATAAAAAATGTAAAACTGCTTGTACTCGACCTTAAGCAGCGGACGTTCCTTCAGCCTCTCCTGGCCACGGGCGCTCAGGTACAGGTCCACTTCATATTTTAGAAACTTGCGCATCATATCCCGGCCATACTCCTTCTCCATGACCATGAGCGCTGAGTATTGCGCCAAGGTTTCGGAAAGCAGCGTTGCTCCCTCCATGTTGGCGCCGATGATCTGTTCGTCCCACCACTGGTGCCCCATTTCGTGAGCCACCACATAGAAAACAGTATCGATGTCGTCGGGATGGTTCAGATTGGCAATGAAGCCGAAGGATTCAGAATAGGGCATGGTACCGGGAAACGCGGCGGCAAAACCGGCCACGCGCGGAAACTCGACAATGCGGGCTTCTTTATGCTCGTACGGCCCAAAGTTCTTGATGTAGTAATCCAGTGACTTCTTCATGGAGTTCATCATCCGCGGGACGTTCCAAGGCTGTTGCTTAAGGTAATAGACTTCCAGCTTGATGCCATTCCACTCCTCGCGGGCCACTTCATAGCGAGCTGAAGCGAGGCAGTAAAGATTCATCGACGGATGATCCAGTTTGTATTCGAAGTAGCGGCGGCCATCCTGCTGCCATTCGCGCACCAGCGATCCCGGAGCAACAGCGATTTGATCGGGCGTAGTGCTGATGATGGCGCTAATGTCTATCCAGTCTGAGTGCCCGGGGATATAGGTGTCACGGCAATCGTCGGTGCAGTTACGTTCGGGGGCAGGCATGAGGTCAACTTCCTGAAGGCCATATTTTTTGCGCTCCACCGAATCGGTTAGCTCGCGCCAGTAGTTGTACCCAATGATAGGGGCCAGGTAATTGGCCCCGCTGACAAGCGGACCGAGGTTGCTGAGGAACGTGCCGTTTTGGACGACTTGCGGATTACTCACATTATTTTCAAACCCCCGATTCTTGCTCCTCACGGTGAAGCGCAGGGTGCGCTCTTCGCCTGGCTGCAACGGTGAGGTAAACCGATACACGCGATAGGACAGCCGCGTGTCGTCTTTAGTGAGAGCAGTTCCCGGAATGTCAATCGACGTATCGTAGCGCAGGTCGAGTGAGAAATGAATTTCGTCCAGGGGATGGGAGTAGGGGTTGTAGATGATTTCCTCGCCGCGTATGTTGACATTGCGGCTCGATGGGAAAACGTCGATCGCGTACTTCACGCTGCGCACGCGCGGCTGGGGCAGTTTGTCGAACGGCTTATAAGTCTTCTCATATTCAGCTTGGACGCGCTCCACGTCTTTGGGTCCGAGAAGAGGATTCAATACTTCGGTGTTGTACCAGATCCAGCCTCCGCAGGCGGCAAAGGCCAGCAGAGAGAAAGCCGTGGCGGCTTTCCACCCGGAACCAAACCGCAAGGCTGCGTTGCGGCTGCGGTCTTGCCATCGATCTTGCTTCCCACGCGGCCAGAACATTACCGTGGTGATGGCCAGCAGCACGCAGAAAAGCAGCCAATAGAGCGTGAACCAGTCCCACGCCAAACGATAGGGAGTATCGCCGAAGAAATCCGAATAAATAACGTTGGGCCTTCCCGCAAATTGAACGAGGTTTGTCGCCACGTTCAAGGCCTGCCAGAGATAAGTGTTCACGAAATAGTAGGTGATGAAAACGAAATACCCCACGTACTTGTTGGGCGCCAGGACGTGGATAAAAAAAGCCAGAATCGCCAAAAAGACGAACCCTGAACCGTCTCGCACCAGCAATTCGTGAACATAAAGACCGAACTGGAAGCGATGGTAGCCATGAACTGCCTGAGCGACGATGCCGGCTACCAGACCCACGGCCTGAACCAACATCACCATGCCTATGAGCGTAAACAGCCGCGCCCCATAGGACACCCAGTCCGGCGTTGGCGTGGCGTCGGCGATTTCGTCCATTCGCTCGTCGCGGTCCTTCCAAACCAGAGCGCCAGCGAAGTAAATGATGATGATGATCAGAAAGAAATCGAGAGTTCCACGAATCAGATCAATCACCGCGTAGGTTACGGGAAATGTTTGATATGTTTCATTGCCCTGGAACTGGGTTCCGAGTTCTAAGACCAGAGCGGAAATGCACATCACAAAAGCGATCAAGACAACTACAACAAAGGTTGTATTCCTGGCCATTCCACGGAAATGAATTTTGAATGATCCGAGGAATTTTGCCCATGGCGAATCTTTCAGTTGCGGATGAGGCGTGAGGGCCACGACCGGAACCATCCCCGGTTGCTCGTCCGGTTCAGGCGTTTTGCTTTTAGTCCGCCGCTCGGCGAAGCTGAAGCGGGAGTATGCGACCGCAAAAGCTGCGCACCCCACCCCAATCCAAAGCAAACGGTTCCCAAGAAGTAAGCCACTGAAGCTCGCAGAGAGGGTATTCTTGTCAGCCACAGTCCAGTATTTGGTGACCACGGCAAATGCCCTGGCGCCGAAAGGGTCAAGCAGGGCCCTAATTTGCTCCCGCTGCACGTCCTGAAAAAGTTGACCGCTCACAGCGCGGCCTAGGAACAGGAGAATTGCGGCAATAAAGGAAGCGATGTCCCTGCGCCACACAACAGCTACAGCAAACAAAATGGCTGCCGTGAAAAAGGTGTCGGGCAGGGCGAACAGCAGAATACCTTTCCAATGCGCTATCCAGCTCACCGCCTCCCAGCGTTCCGCATCCGCCCACGGCAAGTACTTGGCCAGCAGAATGCCGAGAGAGACTCCCAGCATGGGTATCGCCGAGATTACAGTGGCCCCGAAAAAGCGCCCCAACAGGAGGTCCCGGCGACGCAGGGGCATGGTGAACATTATCTGGTGGGTGTTGTAGCTGAAGTCGCGCAGAGCCGCAGAATTGACAAATATGGCGGTCATCAGCAACGTGAGCACGCCCATGCCAGCGTAAAGGAATGCGATGGTGAACGGAGCATTACGGTAAATGTTGGAAAGGTTGAGCTCCGCCATGACCTCATCGGAACTGGTCGCGCCACAAATCAGCAGGCCAATGACAAAGAGGAAGATCCATAGCATCCAGGAGCGAAGCCAGAAGCGAATTTCAAACCACGCGATATGCCAGAACATCGATGCTCTTTAATTCCACGAACGGATTTTGGTGAAGAAAACGTCTTCCAGGTCGGGCGCGCTGGGAGCAAATCCATCGGAGAGGGGCGAGGCGCTATAAACATGAAGAAAAGGGCGTCCGCCGACCAGCTTGGTGGAAACTACCTGGTAACGCTGCTCGTAATCGGCCAGCTCGGTTTTGGCGATGGAGATTTGCCAGATTCGCCCTTTTAATTGAGCGATGGCGTCCTGCGGACGCCCCTGATAGAGCACCTGGCCCTTGTGAATAATCGCCGTGTTGGTGCACAGATCCGTCACGTCTTCCACGATGTGCGTGGAAAGAATCACAATCACCTGCTCGCCAATCTCCGATAGCAGATTGTGGAAGCGGTTCCGTTCTCCGGGATCTAAACCCGCAGTAGGCTCATCCACAATCAACAGTTGCGGATTGCCAATCAGCGCCTGGGCAATACCGAAGCGCTGGCGCATGCCTCCGGAAAAACCGGTAAGGGCCTTCTTGCGGTCCTCGTACAGATTGCAGCGCTTCAGCATCCATCCGACCACATCTCTTCGTTCCTTGGTCTTGGTGACACCTTTGAGCAGGGCGATGTGGCTGAGCATGTCCTGCGCGGACGTGCGAGGATACACGCCAAACTCCTGGGGCAGGTAGCCCAGCCGTCGCCGCACTTCGTCCTTTTGCTTCAGTACATCGATGTCACCCAGCGTGGCCGTGCCGCTGTCCGGCTCCTGCAAAGTTGCCAGTGTGCGCATGAGGGTGGATTTGCCGGCGCCATTCGGGCCGAGCAGCCCGTACATGCCTGCTGGAATGGTTAGGGAGACGTTATCAAGCGCCTTAACACCATTCTGGTATGTTTTCGAGAGGTTCTCAATGCGAAGTTCTATGCTCATGTCCTCACTT
>Ga0209733_1000172_pt1 | contig 10354 bp, 6 predicted proteins | sample BlaSpr_A8_OM2_M1_FD_187976 | JGI IMG/M metagenome (GOLD analysis project Ga0209733, IMG submission 187976) | Forest soil microbial communities from Thunder Bay, Ontario, Canada - Black Spruce, Ontario site 2_A8_OM2_M1 (SPAdes) (version 2) | ecosystem: Environmental > Terrestrial > Soil > Boreal...
TACGCCGCTCTTTATACAACGCCTTGACGGCGCCAGCACTTAGTGAGGTGAACTCCTCGCCATCGACTGTTTTGACCTTGTAATCACCCGCGGTAAGTTTCATCCCGCGCTTTTTCAACTCTCGCATCGCAAATTCGAGCACCTTGGAGCGATATAAAGAGTCGTCCCCGACTATTCTCAGCAACTCCTGATCAGTCCACTTAGATAATCGCTCGCTTACTGATTCACCGCCCATAATCTTTCCCCTTTCGAGAGGCAGGATCTGCCGTAAAGTAGCAGATTGGTTTTTCCGCTGGCGCGCATCAAACTTAACTTCAATTGAGGTCTTAACGCTATGGTAACCCTCATTGATGGCAAAGCTTGGAAGCGCGTCCGATTCGCCATTTTTCTAAGAGTCACCGAAGCTTGCAATTAGGGCTTGGCCCCACCTGGTGCTCCGGGAACGGATCCTGTCGTAGGCGTTGTCGGCGAGGCTGGCTGAGTCTGCTGGCTCTGTGACACCAAGTTCTTCACGGTGTCCGAGCTGAAACCAAGTAAAAACACCGCAAAGAGTGCCGATGCAGTATCCATCTTCAGCAACTGGTCGCGCGCACCGGCCAGCAGCCCGAAAAGCGCTGGCATAAGAGTGATAAAAAAGCGGAGGATTTCAGCCCGGTTCCGGTCGCTTGTGTAGTACCAAGGATCTTCTGTCTTAACCATTTTGATAGTCCGCTTCACAACGACAGGCTCCTTATCGCCGGGCGCCTGAAAGCTGAACGTGACGTGAAACGAATCGGCATGCGGGAAGTAGTGGGAAGGCTCCCACCCGATCTCGCTATACTCGTGCCCGAAATTCCAACGGCCTTCGAATTCCAGGCGCGCCGCAGCAGTATTAAACCGCTGGTCGCCAAAGCGTACGCTGAACCGGATAAGATCGTTGGCCACGGGCAAGTTTGGATCAGTCTCGATTTGCACGGCGCCCGCGCGGCCGGCTTCCACCAGATCGCTCGGGTAGACTCCCTCCTGCATCTCCCGCACGAGCAACCAAGCTGTGCGGATTGCTTCAAAACTTTCCAGGCCCAGTACGACTAGCAGCCGTTTCAATTGATCGTCAAAACGGGTACGAAGCTGGTGGTTCTCAGTCACGTGGTAGATCTGTAGAAATTGCCGGATCACTTCGAGCTTGAACAGGTCACGGTCTAGCCGGGAACTCTCCTCTATCCGCGTCGGTGCTGTGGAGACAGTCAGATCAGCAAAAACTCCCGGCAACGCTTCATGAATCTTCTTATAGACGTTCGTTTCTGTGTAGGGTTTAAGCTGTTTCTGAAGCGCTATGGCACGCGTGAGCAGCTCTTTCGCAAACTTGTCATCGAATCCCTCCGTCTTGTCCATCAACGTGTCGGCTTCGGCTAGGAGCTTCTGCGACTGGTCGAGTTCCTCGTCGGTAGGCGCCACGTGGCTTATCACTTCGGCTGCCTTCCGCACGGTTTCGTCGGCGTAGTTCAACAGCGAAGGCGCGGCGCCCTTCACATCCAGCATCTTCAAGCGGTTGTGTGCAGCATCAATCTGCTCCGCCAGATGAACCTGCCTTTCCAAAGCAGCTCTGCCCTGGCTGACCTCGTTGAACACACGGTTCAGGTCAGCGCTGATACTCATCCGTAATCCCAGTAGCTCGCTTAGGCGCTTGCATTGCACCCGTATAACAACCCTCAGGCGAGAATCCACCTGGTGCGAGATGCCACCGATACGCTGAGCAAGTCGCGCCAAGCTTTCACGGTAGTCGCTGCGCTTGAGGCGGTTAGGCAGTGCCACTGATCCGAGAAAAGAGAACATCGCACCCGCGAATAGGAAAAAGATCAGAACAATGTTCACGAACCACGCACGAGTCGACTCCGAGTAGTTGCGCAGATGCACCTTGACCGGGATAACCTTGCTCGGCCAGTAGGCCGCGCCTTCGACTCCCGGCGGCCGAAAACTCAAGGTGAGCTTCCCATCTTGGTCGTAGTCTTTCGGTAGGCCGGTGAGCCAGCCGTACCACTTACCGTCAGGCCGAATCGTAAACTTGACCGAGCTGTTTGGGGTCACGACGCTGCTGTCGTGGAACGACGTTCCCGCCAAATGAAAATCCCACTCAATCTGGTAGGTTACCGGATCGTCGTTTTTCAGGACGACGTCGTAGTCTTCGGCTCGCTGGAGCGTGATCTCTGGCTTGGCAGGGTCTGGAGCTTCCACTCTCACACCAAAAGGAAGTCGGTATTTTATGGCCACAAGCTTACCGACCTGGATTCCATTTACGGTTAGGGGAGCTTCAGCCTCGCCTGCTTCCCAGAGGTTATTGACTTGGACCTTGACGGTTGCGGACTCACCTGGCTGAATGGCCGGGAGCGCAAACGTCGAACCGCTGCTCTTTCCTTCGGTATCCGAGAAGATGACACTGGTGCCAAGGCCTAGCTTCGTCATCTTGCTGGTGAAATCGCCCGCCGTCAGCCTGGCCTGGACTGACTTCGTGCCGTTAGGAGGGCAGAACTCGAGCTGCCTGCTCGCTGACGTAGCGTTCAGATCCACAACAAGGCTAACCTGGTGCAACGAGCCGCCGCCGCACAGTGTGGGCAGTGATGACTTGCTGCCCTGGTCGGCCGACTGCTTCTTGTCTTGAGCGAGCGCGTCGCGACTCGCCGCGCCTAAACAAAAGATGGCGCAAAGGAGAAACAGGACTGAATGGCTAGAGATTACCGCAAGAATTAACGTAATGATGTGTGGGACTAGTAGACCAATCCGCTTCCTTCCAACGCGGCTGAGGACTTTAATAAGCTCGGTCATAAGCGGCGCCTTCAACTAGAGTCAACGCAAGGTCTGGTATTTTTGCTCCGTTTCTTGGCTATCAGGTTTGGCCGCCGCGTCTCTGCCTCGCTACGCAAGGGCAATGACGCGCCCCACCAAACCCAGTACGGAAGAAACTGTGTCTAGAATTGAGATCGCGTTGTCCATTTGATCAAGTTTGTTTTGAATGTGTCTGAAGCAACAGCTCAGGCGTTCGCTAGACTCCAGATTGCCGACGGCCTACTTTCCAGGAGGCGATAATCCGAATTAGTAGTGCAGGCCAAACTCTAGATCAAGCGCGCGCTGATGCCGCGTCAGGGTGTTGCGAAATACACACGATGATACAGTTGGCTCTCGACTTTGGCTGAGGCATCTCCGCCTATCACACGCTTCTAAACGTCACTTGGAGCCGATTGGGACCAGAAATGTATGGCTTTGTCTTTTTGATATAATCGTCGCCGTCGTCTGAACTGCGCTCTTCTTTCTTCCAATCCAAATCGATGGTCTGATCAAGTACGATGCTGGAATCGAGAGAGCGGAATCTTAGGCTCTTCGGGAGAGTGTTTCCGTCGTTTCTGCTTCTTAAAATTATCGTTGGATTGGAATTCAAAGAATTCACGTTCAGCTTTATCAGCGGGGGAACTAAAGTAAGCGTGATCATGTCTTGGGAGACCATTATGGCGGAGGGATACTCATGCCTCCACGGTTCAATCTCGGTCTCGATCCCTCCACCCCATCTTATCCAGAGGGCTATCGAAGCTTGGTTGACAACCTCTTCGAACGCCTTGCTGTTTTCTTGACCAGGAAGAATAGGAGAAAAGCGTACTGTACCTTCCTTACGCGAAACGGGGCCGAAATCAATCTTCCATGCATCGCCGCGCCTTTCTGCTTTCATGGTAGCGGCGCTGTAAGGGAATTCTTCGCCAGGGGGGAATTTCGCGGGCGATTTAATCTTGCTGTATAGCTCGGCTATTCTGGACCATTGTTCAGTTGACGGTTTGAAGGATATCTCAATTCCCGAAAGGTCATGGTCTGCCCTCATATTCAGTAGGTTCTTATTCACCCGCTGCAACTCCGCAATGGTGTCTTGTTGTGCCGCCTCAGTTGCGAGGAAAACTACGAAACCCACTAAAAGCATCGCGAGGGTGAGCCAACCGATCGGGTTGAGCTTTTTCTTGCCCGCATCACCTGTTGGAAAGCGATGCGCCTGGATTGCGCTTGCCACACCAACAGCTAGGATAAGTACTTGAGAAACCATTTTCAATATATGCACGTTCATAAAGCACCTTCACGTTGCGCGTCTCAAGACAGCGCTGATCAGACACATCTGTCGATTTCATTAGAGGTTGTGTTGGGAGATACCTAAGACCAATCTCAAGAGAGAAAAGGCCAAACTGAACAGCAGTTCTGGGCCGAGCCTGGCGTACCTTCCATCTGAACTTCACCTCCGCGATGCAAACGCCGGGCTTTTTTGTTTCTTGAGAATTGAGCTGGCGATGGTCAGAGTTGCCGCCGCGCGCGGGGACTCCTCCTTAAGGTCATTCGCCAAAGAGAGCGCCAGTTGCAAGTCATCTCGTGAAAGTAAATCGAAGAGATTTACTATATTGAACGAAGGTTCATCCACGCTAATCATCGAAATCACGTTCTTCGTCCGCAGGCGCGCAGAAAGCTTGGCATCCTCGCCGGTAAATCCCGGCACAGCATTAGCCGCCTTGATCGCGTCCGAGGCCACGCTCCATGAGCGGAAACGATCGATAATGAAGAAGGAAGCGGAGACGCAGGCGAGAGCATAAACTCGGTTGGCCTCGCCAACGTCAATTCGGTTGGCCTCTGTAGCAGCGTCGTCAAGCAGTTGAGACACGCGACCAGGATCGGATTTCAATAGACTCCCGATCTCGGAGAGCGCCCAGACCCGGTGCAGCGGAGAGAGGTGACCGTTACGGACAATACGCAATCCTCCATCTACATCCTTCTTGCTTATTGCGCGGCGAACAATCGCGAGATCCGCGAACGCACGAGCACTTTCCTTTAGATTCTCATCCTCAATCTTGTCGGCGAACTCACGAATTCGCGGATCGCCGCTCGCCGCTCCGGCTCGGATGGCTTTGACGTAAAGCGTGTCACGCTCTGCACTATTTGTGGCGCCGCCGAGTTGATTTAGTATCTCCGTGACGGTCTCTCTATTTGGCCCCTCAGAGCCAAGACCTAACCGCAACATACTGTCTTGGCCGTTCGTAAATGTTTCAGGAGCATCCGGTGAGAGCAGCGCAAGTTGGGCGTTCAACGCGGGAACGTAATTGGCCGCATACCGTTCGAAAAGCGGCAGCAGCCGCGCAACGGTAAAGTACGTTCCGGCGCGTCCGGCTATGCTACGATCTTGAGATGGTAGCGGTGGTGGCCGCAGCAGGATCGCAGCGGCTATTCGGAAGAAGTTAGACCGCAACCCCGGCGACAATTCGTAGTTCTGCGCCGTCTCACTGAATTGATTCGAAACCCGGCCGCGTTTTGTTGCAGTAACAAGAACTGTAGGAGTAAATGCATAAGACGAGAGCAGTGAAACTGCGGTAGCGTCCGCAGACGGATCGTTTGCGGTCAACGCCAACAATTTGGCATACAGTTGATCTGCCGTCTCAGAGTCTTTCTGCCGCAAGAGGCAGAGGAAAATGATCCCTTGAGATGTCGCGTAGCCGAGTGCAGGTTCAGCGAAGGCTTTGGCCTCCTTAACGTCTCCGGCGTTGAGTAGTTGCAGAGCAACTTCCAACCGCTTGGCTATGGCTAGTCTCGGTTCGGTAGGATCAAAAGAATCCGGGACGGTTTTTTGCTCAGCAGCTCCGTCCTCTCGCTCTTTTTCTTCTTCCAGCTTAGCTAGAAGGATCTCGCCGAGAGCTGGATCACGTCGAGCAGCGAGTCCCAGGACCTCAGAACGCATGCTGGCAGCCGGAGGTATCATTGTAATGCCACCGCCGCGCGTGCTAAGAGCACGCTTACGCGCCTCTTCGGCAGCTTGCTCTCCATCTTCGTCCGCCTTCTCGGCAGTTTTCCAAGCGCGAAGAAATAGTTCGCGGGCCCGCACTTGATCGACGCTCCACAAAGCGTCCGCAGCTCGTGCTTGGGTGCGCACTCGCAGAGTTTGATCCTTGTAGCGTTCTGATTCATCGACCAGCGAATTAATGATTGAGACGGCAGTCGCTCGCTGAGCCAGATCGATGGCCGGGGATTCACGAACCTTTGACGGAGCCTTGGTTTTGGACGGCTCTCGATTCAAAGGATAATCTGTGGCTGTAGAAGTTTGTGCCTGAGCCTGAAAGCAAATAGTTGCTGCGCAGCAGAGGGTGAGTACCCAGACGCTGGTGCTATGAGCCATTGTATTTTTGCTCCTTCAACAGAAAGAGGTGGGTTGACCCAGACGCCCGCTGCTCGACGTTAGAAACAACGATTGAGGAAGGGCGTTTTGGGGATCGACCGGACAGCCCGAAGTACAAGAACGGGACTTCTAACTTCTGTTGGACGAGGCCCATCCTGTTCTCACTAGCCGGCGTTTAGATCCTCGGGTCGTACTTACCCGCCGCAACAGACAGAGCCGCAAGAACCGCAGCCGATACAGTATCCGGCGTTAGGGCAACAAATCAGACCGGCGCACGATCCACAGTCGCACCCTGTCAACTCAAAATCCTGTGGTGTTGGAGAAAGAACTCGTCTGGGTACAACTCGGAAGGTGAGCGGATCTTTTCCCATGCTGACACCAAAGTCTCGCAGCTTCACGAGAGACACTTCCTCATCCACACCAGCGACGTAGGTGCCCACAGGCGTAGATTTCAGAGCGTCCCAATCATGACAGGTCTTAATGTTGTTTGCATCTCCGACTAAGGCGAAGAGGCTAACCTTCACTTTGTCGCCTTCCATCTTCGGCTCCAGCTTGATTGCCGAAACGGCAGCTTGGCTTGCGCCATCCGCCGCTGGAACCCTGATGACGACCATAGTGGTCTTGCCGCCGTTCGCGGCGGGAACATAGAAAGGTTTGCTTAGGGCGATCTCAATCCCTAGAGGGGATGCGTTCGGTGCTCTGCCTTTTCTGGCGTAAGCAGCAGCAACCAGAACGGAGATCAGTAGAACTCCTATTGCAATTAGGATAGTTCTCTTCGAAATTTTCATGGGGGGATTTCTCCTTTGGAGGGCAAGGTTTTTTTAAGGCCGGAGGTCTCGAAGAGACAGAGTATTCACCTCAGAATTATAAAACTAATAAGTCGGCAAGGTTCCCAGAGAGTTGGCCGACAAAGGATAGTCCAACGTCAAAGCGAGTACAAGAAAAAGGTTTGCCGTTGCCGGAATAACAAGGCCAAGAAGGCTTTTCAAACAACCTCGCGGCAGGCAAAGAAAAGCGCGATTCCCTAGCGGCGCGGTCCGGAGAGCTGTGGTTGATTTCTGCCATCAAGAACGGGAAACTCACGACTTTCTACCCTCTTGGTGCGAACAATGGTCCAGTGCTCTGAGATGCCTAGAAAGCCTGGCATTGGGTGCGGGCACTCGAAAACATACGCCTGTATTTGCTGGTCTGTCAAGCCCTATTTATTGTCTGTCAAGAAGAAAACGCTCCTTGCAAAAATTGCGCTACTCCTTGCGCTACTCCTGATAAAGGTTTGTCTCATCCTTTATATAAAGCGTGACACGTGGAAGGATTCCCTCATCAATTTCCAGCAAAGCGAGGAAGAAATACCACAGAGGTTGAGAAGGTTTCATTTTCTGCAACTGCTCGGTACAAAGGAAAGTTGAAGGACGCCAACTGTTCCCTCGCTGCCTAAAACAAAAACAGGCGGCCAACAAGCTTTGCTTTTGTTTTTGATTTTAGAACCCAATGACCCGCCGACAAGTAAAAGGACCAATATCGATGAAATTCACCATTCCCCGCTCAGCACTTCAGAAAGAACTCGGATTTGTACAAAGCGTCGTAGAACGGAAGAATATGATCCCCGTTCTCGCTAATCTGCTGATCGAATCAATCGGAAACAATTCCATTCGAATCAGCGGAACCGATCTAGATGTCACCATTCGCGCCGACGTCGACACAGATGAAATCCAGACCGAAGGCGCAATCTGTGTCCAGGCTCGCAAGCTTTTCGACATTGCCAGATTGCTTCCTGAAGGACCAGTGACCTTCACAAAACAGGAAAACGAATGGGTTACCGTTGAGTCCGGACAAGCAAAGTTCAAATTGCCAGGCATTGCCAAAGAAAGCTTCCCAGACCTCCCAACTCTAAAGACAACCCCTTTCACTATTCCAAGCTCGCTTCTCAAAAGCCTCATCGAACAAACCATTTTCGCGATCAGCTCTGAAGAAGGCCGGTACACTCTTTCCGGAGCCAAGTTCGAATTAAACAAGAGTGGCACAAAGGTCATTACAACCGATAGCCACAGACTCGCACTCGTTTCAACGAAACAGACAGTTACACGATCGTCTGATGAAACGCTTGACCTTCTGGTCCCGCGCAAGACGCTTGCCGAACTCACCAAGCTCGCAGCTGACTTCGACGGCGACATTTCTCTTGGAGCCGACGACAATCACATCTACTTCCGAGTAGGAACACGCACCATCATCTCTCGCCTTCTATCCGGGCGATTCCCGAACTATGAGATGGTTTTGCCCAAAAACAACGATCAGTCAGCGACCTTCAACACCGCCGAACTAAGCAAAGCTATCCGCAGAGTCGCATTGATGGCCGACGATCGCTCGCACTCGATCTCGCTTACGTTCGAAAAGGGCAAAGTCACCATCCGTTCCAAAAGTCCCGAAGAAGGCGAGGCCGTTGAGACAGTTTCCGCCGACTTCTCCGGACCAGAAACCACGATCGGATTCAACGCTTCATATCTTCAGGACATTCTGAACGTAACCAGCACGGAAACCGTGATCTTCGAATTCAAAGATGCCAACAGCCAAATACAGATGCGAGCGGCAACTACCACGGAGACAATAGACGCCTTACAAATTCTGATGCCACTTCGGATCTGATCGACAAAGAGACGGCAAAAAGGAAGTTGATTCGGGAGAATAAAGTTTGGAACTTACTTTTAACGTCTGCGACTTACAGAATAAAGTTCGCAACTCTAGCAGACAACGAAGGCATAAATTGATAGTCAGGTCTTGAATGTTTTTTTGAAGCATAGCGACGCAAGTTGAGAAATAAACGCCGTCGGCGAGTAACCGAAAGATAACAGTTGAATCCCCTCCCGATTCAACGAAATTGCTGATGAAAGCGTAGGCGACTTAACAAGCTTACGCTTTCTTCCTTTTGGAGGTCGGGGCGAGCGCGTAATCAAAGAAATTCTCTGGGCCATTCCGAAAGGATCGACCATTTCGCTACTCGCGGGAAACGATTACTGCGAGCCCATCGAAGCCAAGCTCAAGCAAAACGGCTTTTCCTTAAACCGCCCACTCAAAGGCCTCGGGATCGGCCAGCAACAACAAAGACTCAGCGAACTCACTCGCTGACGCTCTTAACCCTTCGCACCCTAACCGGCTATGAATGACGACGCTTGCCAGCTCTTAACAGCGATCGACGACGGAGAGGCGGCTGCCGCCAAACTTCTCGACGATAATTACGCCGCGCAACAAAAGTTCGACGGCAAGCGCATCATTCTGACTGTCGACCGCTCCTCGATTACCGCCCACAATCGCAGCGGCTTAGTCTGCGAGATCTCGCGCAACATTCTTGACCAGGCTAAACAGCTTCAGGGCATTGCCCCTCTAATTCTTGACGGCGAGTGGCTAAACCATACCAAGGCATTCCATGCCTTCGATCTGCTCGAAGTAGACGGAACCGACATAAAGCGACTGCCGTTCTCTGAACGACAAGACCAACTCGATCGCATCCTGTCAATCGCCGGTTTACCCAGTATTAAGTCCGTAAGAACCGAGTACCGACAGGCCGGCAAACTGACGCTCCTGCAAACAATCCACGATCACAATCTCGAAGGTATCGTCCTGAAAGCCAGGCACTCTCCATACAAAGTCGGACGGCAGCCAGATCAATTCAAATACAAATTCACAGCGGTCAGTTCATTTGTGATTACCGGATTAAATGAAAAGCAGTCTGTCTCATTAGGCGCATTTGACGAGAGCCACCGTCTGGTTAACTGCGGCGACGTGAAGATCAGAAACCGGTACTTCAAGGTCAGTGAAGGCATGATCATCGACGTTCGATATATGCACGCTTTTCGACAATCTCACCTGGTCTACCAACCCCGCATGATAGCCATACGCGATGATCTACAACCCGAGGCCTGCACACTTTCCCAATTACGTTACCAAGGCACGGAGATAACCGTTGCCTAATCGACTCTACTCCGAGGAGCAAAATTCATGGCACTCCGATCAGTCTGGAAAGGCAACATAACCTTCTTACTTGTCTCCGTTGCGATCAAGGTTTACACCGCAGTCGAATCCGCGCAAAAGATCTCGTTTAATCAATTGCACGGCGAAACATGCCGCGGACCTGTCGGCCATCAACAGCATTGCAAGACTTGCAATCAGATCGTAGACAAGGACGAGATCGTCAAAGGC
>Ga0209733_1000173_pt1 | contig 10353 bp, 12 predicted proteins | sample BlaSpr_A8_OM2_M1_FD_187976 | JGI IMG/M metagenome (GOLD analysis project Ga0209733, IMG submission 187976) | Forest soil microbial communities from Thunder Bay, Ontario, Canada - Black Spruce, Ontario site 2_A8_OM2_M1 (SPAdes) (version 2) | ecosystem: Environmental > Terrestrial > Soil > Boreal...
TGTAGCGGCGGACGCATTCGTCCGCCCCGCGAAGTCGGGCACGGAAGTCAAAATCCCCACCCTCTCGCAAAGAACGCGAGAAGGGTGGGGCACCCTATTGGTGGTGACAGCCGAGGCGGCTGTCGCTACGTGAGTTGAGCGGCTACGCGAGGTAACACTGCGCGCAAGAGGGACTCGAAGATAGCTTTCACGCGTTCACCCGTTTCCATGACCTCCGCGTGCGAGAGCGGTTGGTCGAGGATGCCCGCGGCCATGTTGGTCACGCAGGAAATTGCCAAGACTTTGATTTCCATGTGGCGCGCCGCAATCACTTCGGCGACCGTCGACATTCCCACAAGGTCCGCACCGATCCTTCGCAGATACTCGATCTCAGCTGGCGTCTCGTAGCTTGGGCCGAGCAGGGCGGCGTAAACGCCTTCGTGCAACGGGATACCCAGCTTCGCGGCTTCCTCGCCTGCAATCTGGCGATAATCGCGGTCGTAGGCTCGCGACATGTCGGGGAAGCGGACGCCGAAGCGGTCGTCGTTGGGACCGACCAGGGGATTGGCGCCTTGTAGACTGATGTGGTCGCGAATCAAGACTAACGCTCCCTGCGAGTAGCTGAGATTGATGCCGCCTGCGGCGTTGGTGAGGATGACGGCGCGAATTCCCATGCGTCCGAAGACGCGGATGGGAAACGTCACTTCCTGCGCCGAATATCCTTCATAGAGATGCGCGCGTCCCTGCATGGCCGCGACCGCTACGCTGCCGGCCTTGCCCAGAACCATTTGGCCTGCATGGCCGATGGCGGTCGAGCGAGGAAATGTTGGAATGTCGGCGTAGGGAACGCGGGTCGCGTCGGTAAGCGAATCGGCGAAGGCACCCAGGCCGGAACCCAAGACAAGGCCAATCTTCGGCCGCAGAGGAGTTCGCGTCAGGATGAATTGCGCCGCTGCGTCTGCCAGTTGAAAGTGATCAGGCATTTGTTACAGGTCGCCGTCGGCCAGATGGCGGCCGTGGCCGTTACGTTCCAGCCAATCATACAGAAACGTCTGATACAGATAGGAAGCAACGATCTCCTCGCCGAGTTCGTGGGTTTCTGTGCAGATGAAAGGCAGGCGCAGACCGGCGAGCACGGCGATCAGCGATTGCGTGATGCGGTTAGGATTAGCAGCGCGGTAGGGATATTCGGATTTGATTTCAGTCAGCGACGCGGTGATGACGAGCAGGCTGTGGGGACGATCGCTCATGCGGCGCAGCCGGTTGATGAAGACGGAGCGGTTCGAGGTGAAGGAACAGATCAGGTCGGCGAGATCTTTGCGCTCGACGACGCAGGAGTCTTCCATGCCGCTGACGGAATAATCACCGAGCGGCAGGGCGCGTTCCTCGATGTCGGCGAACCATCCGCGAAAGCGGCGGAAGGAGAGCGGATTCTGCTCGCGGGTGTCGATGATGGCGACCGGAAGGGGCGTGCGAAGTTGTGTTCCGCCGCGTTCGGCCAAAACAGGGAGCGGGGGATGCGGGATGGGCTTGGTTAGCGTGGTCCATTGGAGCGGGGACGGGATGAGAGTGCGTTTGCGGGGCATGGATGCGGAGTTAGCGGAATTATATTCGCTCGAAGGGAGCCAACGGGCTGAAGCCCGGATTAAATTTTGTCCGCTTGACGCGGTCCTAAAGGACCGCTCTTTCACGGTTCGGTTCAGCTCTTTCACAGTTCGGTTCAGAATTGTCACAGTTCGCTTCAGGATCTTCACGGTTCGGTTTAGAATTTTTTTTCGAACCGGGCAAAGGCGGTTTCAAGCTTCCATTGTTCGCGGGCGCGTTCGCTGGCTGCGAGAAATTTCTCGCACGCGGGCGTCGGCTTCTCTTCTGTTGCAGCATCAGACGCGCAGGCAGTCACCGGACGAAATGAATCTTTCGTCGAGGCCCACAAACTTTGTCCCGGCAGGAAGCTGTGCTCGAGGCTCTGCCGCGTCATGAGCTTCAGTTGAGTGTACGTCAGGCGATAGCCCTGCACAGCGCGAAGATATTCGTGGGTCATGTCGGAGCGGGCGACGCCCTCGTCGTCGCTGGAAATCGCTACCGGCACGCCGTATTTCATGTAGACGGGCAAGGGATGCTTATCTCCGCTCACGCCGAGAATCTGATCGTTGGAAGTCAAATTAATTTCGACCAGCACGTTGTAATCGGCCATTTCTTTCATCAGGCCGATGGGGTCCTTTTCGAGCATCACGTCGACGCCGTGGCCGATGCGCTCGGCGTGCCCGCGTTCGACCGAAGCGCGAATATGAAACGCGAGATCCTCGGGTTTCACCAATCCCATCGCCAGTTCCCCGGCATGCAGGCTGATATGCACCTTGGGATAGACACCGTGCAGGTAATCGAGCATGGCCATGTGTTGGCTGAAATTATGAATGGGAACGTACCAGTCTTCCGGCATGACCAGGTTCAATCCCACGAAATGGGGATCGGAGGAGGCGAGCTCGAAGCCGAGTACGATCTGCGCGAACACGGCTGCTGGCGGCAAGCCGCGCAGAACTTGATACAGGTAGCGCACGGTGACGGCGCACCCGGGTTCGGCGTCGCGCGTGGCGCACCTCAGTTCGGTGCGGGCGCGGGCGTCATCTTCCGCCAGAGTCTTGCTGGTCGCAGCGGTGATTTCTTTCAGGCCGCCAGCCAGAAGCTCCTCTCGCATCTTGGCAAAGTCGTTGTGCCACTCCAACTTCATCCCAAGTCGAGAGGCAGCGTCGATATCGGCGGTATGCATGAATTCTACGTACTGCACATGTTCACGGGCGGCACGGTTGATGACGGTGGAGACAGCCCTAGCCACGTTTTTGTCCGCAGCGAGTTCGAACTTGTCGAACGCGGCGAAGAAGTGATCGTGGCCTGATTCCTCGCCCGGATGCCAGTTGCGCATCGACCATGCGTCGATGATCTGGTTGTAGAGAATCTGGTCGTCATAGGCGCAGCGAACCGCGGGCTTGGGCGTGAAATGCTCGCAGGCATCGCAGGGAGCGCTCATCAGGCGCGAGGTGGTGCGCTCGACGCAGAGATTGTCAGTCGCGGCGAAATCGAGCAGATCTTCCGCATAAATCGCGCCGCTGAGATGATTGTGCAGGTCGCCGCCCTTGGGGATTTCGTGCAAAAACGCTAACAGCAACGAAGGCTGGCTGCGAATGGAGTCGAGATAGCGCGCGGTTCGCTGCTCGGCAGTTTGCGCGACCGCGACAACGGAAACAAGGAGTAGCAGACAGCCACGAGCTAGTTGCGCGTGCACGAGCGAGCCTCCGAGAATTCCGGATTGTAATGCGTCGGTGGCGCGCACGCCAATTCGACGAGATAGCCAAAAAACAACCAACACGTAGCCCCGGACGCATTCGTCCGGGGCTCACGTTGTTCGCGAGGCGGACGAATGCGTCCGCCGCTACGTGGGTCCCGCGTACTCTGCTACATTGTTTCGGTATGCCGCAGGTTTTGAACAAGGCCACTCGCAATTTTGCCAGCGACAATAATGCCGGAGTGCATCCGGAGGTTCTGGAAGCGATCGCGCGCGCCAATCAGGGACACGTGGTTGCCTACGGCGACGACCCCTTCACTCGTTCGGCCATTGCGAAGTTCGAAGAGCATTTCGGCCCAGAGATCGCGGTGTTCTTTACTTTCAATGGAACGGGCGCGAACGTGCTGAGCCTGCAGTCTCTGAACCGGTCTTACCATGCGGTGCTGTGCAGCGAATTCGCCCACATTTATACGGACGAATGCGGCGCACCGGAAAAGCATACGGGATGCAAGCTGATCCCATTGCCGCATCAGGACGGAAAGATCACGCTGGACTCGGTGCGCCACGCTTATCACGGCATCGGCGACCAGCATCACGTACAGGCTCGCGTCATCTCCATCACCCAGTCGACCGAGATGGGAACGGTCTACCGTCCAGAAGAGATTCAGGCGCTGGCCCAGTTTGCTCACGAGCACGAAATGTTTCTGCACGTGGACGGCGCCCGCATTGCCAACGCCGCCGCTTCGCTCGGACAAACGCTGCGCCAGGCCACGCGCGACTTGGGCGTCGACGTGTTGTCGTTCGGCGGGACCAAGAATGGAATCATGGGTGGGGAGGCGGTCGTCTTCTTCAATCGCAAGCTCAGTACGGATTTTCTCTTCTTGCGGAAGCAGGGGATGCAACTGGCGTCGAAGATGCGGTTTATCTCCGCGCAATTCGAAGCGCTGCTTTCCAACGGACTGTGGCAGCGTAGCGCCGAGCACGCTAACCGCATGGCACGGCTGCTGGAGGCGGAATTGCGGCGGATTCCGCAGGTGAAGATTGTATGGAAGGTGGAGGCCAACGGAGTGTTCGCGCAGATTCCGCGCCAGGCCATTCAGAAGATCAAGGATCGGTACTTTTTTTACGATTGGATCGAAGAAGAGTGTATCGTGCGCTGGATGTGCTCGTTCGACACGGCGGAAGAAGATATCAGAGACTTCGCGAAGGTCGTGGCGGAGGCCGTGAAGGGCTGACGCGACGACCGAAATGATTCTTGCGTTTTGCCCTCGCTTTTACTAAATTGGCGAATCCTCGGAAACAAGTGTCCCAGGTTTCGAAATCCAGGAGTAGTCCATGAATGGGAAGTGGTTGAGCGTTGTGTGTCTAGTCGTCGCAGGAGTTTCACTCTTCAGCCTATCGAGTTGCGCGCGCGACCAGAAGTTGGTGTCGATTGCGGTGCAGCCTTCGCAGGGGTTCGTATTTGAAGGCTACGGTGCGCAAGGACAATTCACGGCGCTCGGGACTTACATCCATCCTCCCGAGACCAAGGACATTACCAACCAAGTGGTTTGGAGTCTGAACATAGCGAATTTCGGGACGTTGGCACAAACCGGCCTGCTTACTTATACAAGGACGGATGGTTGCGGAAGCGGGGAAGTTACCGCGAAGGTTTACAGCAACCCCGCGAATCCGAGCGCGGGATCGGTAGTCGTAGGCAGCGCGCCGGTAAAAGGAGTTCTTGACGGCACTACTCCCTGTCAATAGGCCAGAACTTATCCTTCCTCTTCCAGCAGTTTGCCCAGCGTGGGCTTGTGCTTCTCCGGCTTCTTCTTTTTCTCGACGACGATTTGTCCCGCGGGAGGCGCGCCGACGCGGTCGCGGGCTAATTCCTTGACCGCGGTCACAGCCCGAAAGCGCTTCGGTTTTCTCTTTCTCACCATGCCAATATCCGGTTCTGCCCTGTGGAAATGAGTGTATCTGAGCGCTCCCGGTCAGCGTTTAAGAATCGTAGGCCACGTCAAGTGTGCAATAATCCATACTTAGTCGGGAGGCCACGCCCGGGAACCCCGACCCCGAACTTATGGAAGAGCGCGATTTTTTTGACGAGAAGTTGGAGAAAAAACCAGCTTCCCTGAATTGTCCCCATTGCCACCAGGCGGCCGAGTACGAAGTGACCTGGGTGGTGCGCACGAAGAAACGCCAACTGCCCGGTCGGGCGGATGAGCGCGATCGGGCCCGCTTCGCCAAATTCAGATCGTACATGGTGCGCAAGGATGACGTGATGGCCTGCAAGAACCTGCGCTGCCGCAAACGGTTTGACATTTCAGGCCAGTCGACGGTTATCACCGAATAGAATTTCTTGTGCCGTCTCTTTCGGGACTCGCGTCCTGTACCACACTCTCCTACCACACTCTTTGGGCACTGCCGTGCCGGGCTTCGTGCCGCCACTTCGTGGGTGGCTTCCGGCGGCATTTTCGGTGCAGTGCTTTCCAAGGAATTTCGATCTCGGTAAAAGCCAATCAAGCGCAAGTTGCTGCCGAACCGAGAGCGAGGACGCCCTCGGGACAGCCGGCAAGTTGCCGGCGCTACGAAACCGAATCGTGCGCGTATTGTGTGCGGAGAATTCCTGGCAAGCCTTCTAGTCCAGACGCTCTAGCTTCTCGTTGTGCGAAGGCCATTAATTCCTGCTCGCGATCGGGCGGCAAGGGGTGACGCTCGTAGGCAGAAAGTAATTCTTCCACGCGCTGGTGCGCCCGCTCCAGGATGTCCGGCGTGGTGCCGTTCATGCTAGCCAGGCCGCGATCGATCACTGCGGAAGGGAAGTGCTGCTCTTTGCGGAACAGCGAGCGGGTTTCCTTCAGTTTCAGGAAGTCCCCGCTGAGCCCGGTTTGCGCGAACATGGACACGGCCAGAGATTCGGTTCGCGCATCGATGCCCTCGATCAGGCGCTGCGCCGAGGCGATGGCTTCGGCATCGATCACCAGTTTTTCGATGCTGTGGCAGGCCAGAAAATCGAGCATCCCCGCGCCGGAAATCATGTTGATGCCCGCCATCGCGCCGAGCACTGTGGACATACCACTTTCCATCCCGACCTGTGCGTCGATCACGCGGCCATCGCCGGTGACCATGTAGGCATGGGTTGGAAGGCCGAGATACTTCCCGACTTCGGCGCAGGCTACATCGAGCATGGCGGTCTCGATCGCGCCCATGGGAGTTTTGCCGGTACGCATATCGAAGATGGCGGGCGCGCCTCCCCATACGATGGGTGCTCCCGGTTGGGCGAGTTGATGGATCGTAATTCCGCTGATGCACTCGGCGGCGTGTTGCACGACTGAGCCGGCGAGCGTTACCGGAGCGGTGGCGCCTGCGAGTGGCATGCTGACGATTTCCGCGGGCACTCCGGCTCGCGCCAGGTCGACAAGATTCTGCGAAGCGAACTCCGACCAGTTCAGCGGCGGGGATGGGCACACATCGAAGACGGCGCGGGGATGGCGGCGAAGAGCCTCGCGGCCGCCGCTTTCGATGGCGAGCAATTCCAGCAGCGTGTGCAGGCTGGAGGCGGAGAAGGCCCCGGTGACGACCGGCTTCTCCGAATACCAGAGCACAAGCAGCAGGCGGTACCAGTCGCCGATTTCCGGAGGCACGTCGTTGCATACCATGGCGGTCGATTGCGCGGCAAACTGCGGCAACATCTCGGTCACCTGCACCAATCTCACGAGATCGGCAGAGAGCGCCGGGCGGGCCTGCTGGGTTTCGGGATCGAGAATGTTCAGGCAGGAAGAGCCGGGATCGAAGTGGACGTCATCGCCTCCGTAACGCACCGCAGGCCTGCCGCTGCGGTCGTACAGGCAGAATCCGCGTGGCGCCAGATCGAGCAAGCGGCGGGCCAACGCTTCGGGGATGTGGGCCACGCCGTCTTTCACAGTGATGCCGGCAGAGCGCAGCAGATCGACAACATAGGGCGCGACTCGAACCCCGGGATCTTCGATGAGTTGGAAAGCCTCGCCGAGGATGCGTTCGATGAGCGCCTTATCGAGCAGTTGCAGCTTCGGTCTCATGCCGGCTCCGCGACTACGCTCTGGGTCTTCTCGGCCATCAACTGGCGAGCGAGAGCGACCGCGCTCATGGCATCTTTGGCGTAGCCGTCGGCGCCGATCTCTTCTGCCCAGCGGCGCGTGACGGGCGCACCTCCTACCATAATTTTCACCTGCGACCGGAGGCCGGCCTTTTCCAGCGCTTCGACCACACTCTTCTGATTGCGCATAGTGGTGGTGAGGAGCGCCGATACGCCCACGATGTCGGCATGGAGTTCGCGCGCCTGGGCGGCGAACTTCTCGCCGGACACATCCACACCCAGATCGTGCACGCGAAAGCCGTGCGCCGTTAGCAGCGTTCCGACGAGAATTTTTCCAATTTCGTGGATGTCGCCTTTGGTCGTGCCCAATACCACGACGCCAGCCATGGAGCGTTCGGCGCCGAGTTTTTTCAGTTCAGGATCGAGGACGGCCATCGCTGCCCGCATCGCCTCGGAGGAGGCCATCATGTCGGGCAGGTACATTTGGCCGCGTGCGAACTGCTCGCCGACGGCCTGCATGCCGGGGACGTACCCGAGGTTGATGGCGTCGATGGGCGCGATGCCAGAGGACATGGCCTGCTGCGCCAGTCCGGCAGCGGTGTCGGGGGCGCCATCGATGATGCTTTGGCGCATGGCAGAAAAGTTGTCGTCGGGCATAAAGGCTCTTGGCCATGCTGACGGAGAGGGCGGCGGCAGTCTGTGATTGGGATCACATCGCACTCATTTCCACTCACAGCAGGTGCTCATTTATACTTCAAGGTTTTCCTCTAGCTTCCCAAAGCCATAGGGCAAGGAGTCCTGTCTTGAAAATCCTGGTGTGCATGAAGCAGGTGCCGCAGAAAGACGCGCCACTCAAGCTGAATGAAAGCGGAGCGTGGATCCGCGAAGATGTCTCGTACGAAGTCAACGAACCCGACGCTTACGCGCTAGAAGAGGCGCTGCGGCAGAGGGAGAAACATAAGGGTGAAGTCGTGGTGATTACGAGCGGTCCGGCTCGGGCGCAACAGGTTCTGCGCGAGGCGCTGGCGAAGGGGGCGGATCGCGCGATTCATCTTGAAGACCCGAAGTTCGTGGGCCTGGATGCGTTTAACACTGCCAAGGCCTTCGCAGCGGCGATTAAAGACGAATCGTTCGACCTGATCTTCACCGGATTGCAGTCCGATGACTACGGCTACGCCCAGACTGGCGTGATCCTGGCCGAGTTGCTGGGACTGCCGCACGCCACCATCATCATGCAGATCGAGAAGACGGATAGCGGGATCCGGGTGAAGCGCGAGCTCGAAGCCGGATACTTTCAGTTCGTCGACATGCCGACGCCGGCGGTGTTGACGATTCAGTCGGGCATCAACAAACTGCGCTACGCCACGCTGATCGGCATCAAGCAGGCCAAAAACAAGCCGCTGCGGAAGGTGGCGCTGGCGGAGGTGCAGTCGGCGATTGGGGAGAATCTGCAGAAGATCGAGCGGCTGTATGTGCCGCAAAAGACGAAGAAGACGGAACACATCGAGGGTCCGCCAGGAGAGATTGCGAAGAAGTTGGTGGACAAGCTGCGGAACGAGTTGCGCGTGCTGTAAGTGTGGCGCGGGCGCCCTCGCCCGCGTGCCGAGCGAAGCTCGGCGGACAGCCGAGGCGGCTGTCTCTACGTGAGCATTGCTAGAAATGAGAACTTCATCATGGCCGAAACGATTTTAGTAGTTGTCGAACAGCGCGAAGGCAAACTGAATCGCGTCTCCTGGGAAACCATCACCGCCGGGCAGGCGATTGCCGCCGCAACCGGATGGACTTTGGAAGCGGCGGTTGTCGGCGGTAGCGCTGCGTCCTTCGCTGGCGAAGTCGCCGCGAAGAAAGTGGCGAAGGTCTATGCGGTCGAGTCGCCGAAGCTCGAGCCTTATACGCCCGACGCATTTGCGGCGGCGTTGAAACAATTCCTCGCGACGAAGCAACCCAAACTGGTGCTGATGCCGCACACGTACCAGGTGCGCGACTTCGTGCCCAAGCTGGCAACGGCCATGGGGCGCACCGTCATCAGCGACTGCATCGGCTTCAAGTACGACGCGGGCAAGCTGATTTTCACGCGGCAGATGTTTCAGGGCAAGCTCGCGGCGGACGTCAGCTTCACCAGCGAGGCGCCGTGGTTCGCGACGTTTCAGAACGGCGCGTTTCGCGGAGACAAGGCCGAAGCCGGGGCCAGCGCGGCCCCAGTCGAAACTGTAAACGTGGAGATCGCGGACGGCATTATCCGCAACAAGCCGCAGGAAGTTTTCAAGGAAGCCAAGCAGGCGGTCGACCTGACGCAGGCTGAGATCATCGTGGCCGTCGGTCGCGGGATCAAAGAACAGAAAAATATCGAGATTGCCAAGCAACTGGCCGACGCGCTGGGCGGAGACCTGGCAGCCTCCCGTCCAATCTGCGATTCGGGCTGGTTGCCCATGGATCGCCAGATCGGATCGTCGGGACAGACGGTTGCGCCCAAGCTGTATCTGGCTCTCGGCATCAGCGGAGCGATTCAGCACATTGTCGGAATGAAAGGCTCGCGGACGATCATCGCGGTGAATAAAGATTCAGAGGCGCCGATTTTCGAGATTGCCGACTACGCGATCGTCGGAAATTTGTTCGACATTGTGCCGCCGCTGATTGAAGAAGTGAAGAAGGCGAAGGCGGGAAGCTAGTTTCGAGTTTGGTGTCCCCGGCTGTTCCAGCTTGGCTGGACAGAATGCGTAGAATAAGAACATGGATTTGACACTTACGGCGGTGTTTGAAGAAGTTTCAGAGTCTGCTCTTCAAGAAGGAGACGAGTAGATGCGCAGAACAGCAAAGGCAACGGCGACGGCGAACGGAAAAAAGATAAGAACAAAGCTCTCGGACCGCAGCCAAGCGTTGTTGGAACGAATTCGCGGTCGGCGTGAAGAGATTCGTACGCGCACGGGTGTGTTGTCCGATAGTTCCGAATTGATAAGGCAAGAAAGAGACCGCCGATTCTGAATTACGTCGTTGATGCCAGCGTAGCGCTGAAGTGGTTTCTGCCGGAGAGCGGCAA
>Ga0209733_1000175_pt1 | contig 10319 bp, 13 predicted proteins | sample BlaSpr_A8_OM2_M1_FD_187976 | JGI IMG/M metagenome (GOLD analysis project Ga0209733, IMG submission 187976) | Forest soil microbial communities from Thunder Bay, Ontario, Canada - Black Spruce, Ontario site 2_A8_OM2_M1 (SPAdes) (version 2) | ecosystem: Environmental > Terrestrial > Soil > Boreal...
GTATGCTGATGTTGCGGGCCATTCTCGGCGAATGCCCGGAACTGGCGTCAGGTTGTCCGCCTGACGCCGCCGCAATGGAGCAGGCGGGGGGAGATGATATTGGATCAGTCCCCCCTCAGAAACTATTCCGAAATCGTCTGCACCACGCTGGAGACGGGCCGTGAGCTCACGGTCGGCAGTTTGGCGTCCTTGAGGACTTCGTCGTCATACTGCGGCAGGGTTTCCACCGGCGCCTTGGCAATCATCTTCACGACCTTGTAGCCGCTGGCTTTCAGTTTTTGCAGCAGATCGGGCAGCGCCTCGGCCGTGTGCTTGTGGAAATCATGCATCAGGATGATGCCTTTGCCGAGCTTGTCGAGCTTCTTCATGGTGACGTCGATCACCTGCTGGGCGTTGCGCGCCTTGAAATCGAAGGAGTCGAGGTCGCAGGAGAACATCGCGATGTTGCGGGTGCCGAGATAGGTCACCATTTCCGGCGGATGCTGCAGCGCCGGGAAGCGGAAGAACGGCGAGGGCGAAACGCCACCCAGCGCCCACTTCACCGCGCTGAAACCTTTCTCGATCTCTTCCTTGCGCTGGTCTTCGGTCAGCTTCTTGTTGGTGAGCGTCGCGTGCGACCAGGTGTGCGAGCCGATGGTGTGACCGGCCGCGAGAACCTGCTTCAGGATTTCCGGATAATAGGTCGAGTGCTTGCCGATCGGAAAGAAAATGCCGGTGGTGCATTCGTTGGCCAGCGTCTTCAACACCGACGGGGTATTTTCCGGCCACGGACCGTCGTCGAATGTCAGCACCACCTCGTGGTCGCGCAGAAAATCAAGCTGCTTGAAGTGCTCGAAACCGAACCCCGGTCCGCCCGTGGTGTCGATTTCAACAACGCGGGCGATGCCGAGCGCGTTGGGATTGGCGCAGGCGGGTTTGGCGGAGGCGGGCGCTGGGGCGGGAGCCGGCGCCGCCTGGGGAGCTGCCGCGCCCGTGGTGGCTGCAGTTTGCGACCAGGCCAGGCCTGACGCATAGAGCGAAACCGCGCCCGCAAAGATCAATCCTGCCGCAATACGCATCGTGTTTTTCCCTTAGCTGATCCCATGCCCGGCAACGGTCTGTTTGCCGTCGCCCGAGATTCTTCCTGCCCTTGGCGATCCTAACCTAGTTGCACCCGCGCCGCCACGGCAACGCCTTTTGTGCGGCCAGGCCGGTTTGTCGGCCGAACCGGTTAATGCCCGCGAGCCCAGAGCCGCCTCAGGTCTCCGCGAGTGCGCGGGCGATGGCGGTTTTGACCCGCGTATCCTGGGGTTCGACGGCCGAGGGAAAGGCTTCGGCGATGTAGCCGTCGCGGCCGACCAGATATTTGTGGAAGTTCCAGCTCGGAACATCCTTGGGCGCCGCGTCCGCGGCCCATTTGTAGAACGGATGGGCGTTCGGGCCTTTCACGACGGCCTTGGCCGCGATCGGAAAGGTAACGCCGTATTGGTGGTTCGCGGTCTCCGCGATATCGGTCGCGCCGCCCGGTTCCTGTCCGCCGAAATCGTTGGAGGGGACGCCGATAATCATCAGGCCGCGATCGTGGAATTCGGTCCACAATTCCTGCAACCCGGCATATTGCGGCGTGTAGCCGCACAGGGAGGCCGTGTTGACGATCAACATCGGGCGTCCGGTGTATTCGGCAAGCCGTATATCGCCGCCGTCGAGCGCCTTGAACGAAAAGGCATAGGCCGTGATCCGGCTCATCGGCGCCTGTGCGAGCGCCGCCGGTGTCGCGATCGGAGCTGCGACGGCCGCCAGTGCCGCCGTGAGCATCGTCCTGCGGTTGAACATGGCCATCTCCGGGTATGATTCAGATTTGGCAACGATAGCTCATCCGGCAGGCCATCGCCGCTCAACAAGCCGTTATGGCCGCGCCGGCGGAGAGTTGCACCAGGGAAGCGGCAACAGCGGCATGTAATGTCCGTTCCACTCGCAGATCGATTCCGGCCCCCGGCGCATGAAGGCGTATTTTATCGGCTCGGCCTGGCCGATGGCGAGATGCAGTCCGAACAACACCATCGCGACGGGATAGGTCCATTTGCGAAACCGCAGGTCGCAGAGGGAATCGAGCAACACCGCGCCGGCGAGGATGATCAGCGGGTCGGTGAAGATGAAATATTCGGATTTCAGTCCGCGCCGCACGCCGAGCGCGTCGATTGCGATCGCGGCCGCGAGCAGCGCAACCGCCTGGATCGCGGCCTGCCTTTCGCCGCGCCGCCACGCATAGACGATGCCGGGGACGATCAGCCAGGTCAGAAACACCGTCGGACGCGGCGAGGAGTGCAGCACGAAGGAGTAGCGCGCCAGTACCGATGCGACGCCGTCGAGCAAAAGTAACAGAATGGCCGGCAGGTTCGACCCGTTCGCGGCATCGGTGGTGGCTGCGTCGGTGAAGGTCAGCATCTTCTCCAGCGGATTGAACACGGCAATCACATTGCTGGCGTTGTATTCGAGGTTGAGCAGGAGCAGCGTCAGCAGGGCGCCTGCCGCAATCGCGAACCAGGACGCAAGCGTCTCCGTCGGCCTGACGCGCCAGATCGCGGCATAGGCGATCATGCAGCCGCCGATCAGGACCAGCAGCGCAATCTGATAGACGCCGAACCGGCCGAGCAACAGGGGATGGAAGTGTGCAGCGTCGAGCAGGGCGCGGTCGAAGCCGGTCGCCATCAACGGCCATGCCGCCCACGCCGCCAATGTTGCCGCGATAGCTGCCAGGCCCGCGGCCAGCCAGTTCGATCGCGGCTGGCGCCAGAACGCGACACTCGCGCTTGCGGCACCTCCGAACGGCAGGATCACCACTGGCAGCACGCCGATCAGCAGAATCGCCTGTACCTTGTTCTCAAGACCGAGCACGCCTAACGCCGCCGCGACCGCCATCCAGAGCGGACGCAGCGTGCTGGCGCGGCGTCCCGCCGCGATCAGGATCATCAATGCAAAGATGACCGGGCAGGCCGCGACGAGCTCGCTGCGCAAGATCCGCGAATGCACGGCGATGCCGCCGGAGAATGCGAAGGCAAACGTCGCGAGCAAGGCAACGCGCCAGTCGCGCACCATCCGACGAACCAGGCTTGCGAAAACCAGCACGCAACCGGTCGCGATCAGGAACGCCAGGAGGCGCCCGGCGCGAACGGCGTGGGTCATCGCGGTTTCGAATGCCGGAACATTGGCTGCCGAGGGGATCGCCGACAGCGACCAGGCGTCGAGCAGGCCGAGGGCGTGCAGCAACTGGTACCAGAGCTTTAACGACAGGATGGTGAAGTAGGCGGTGTGATCGAAGAACAGCTGCGGCTTGCCGTCGTTCATGGCCAGCGCGTTATAGATCACCATGAAATCCATGTCGGCGTTGCGCCAGTAGATCAACGCGTAGCCGAACAGGAAAAACGATACCGCAAGGCCGGCCACGATCGCCGCCAGTCCCCATCGCCAGCCGAGGAAGGTCAGCCGGTCGAAGGCGTCGTTCGCGGCATCGACGGGCGGCTCGAGGGTGTGGGCGGTGGCGTGGGAAAGCGGGTTCATGCCGGCCGACTTTTAGCGCAGCCCCCGCTGCAAAGCGACCAGCGGCCGGCCAAAAGCGACTAGCGCAGCGAAACGATGAAGTCCGTGCCTTCGCCGGTTTCGCCGGCGTTGATGCCCTGATCGGACACGATGATCGAGCCGCCGGTCGTGAGCGCATCCGTAATGCGCGCCATCGCATCCGCGGGCACGGTGATGCGATCCAGCGCCTCGGTGGGGCTGTCCGGCACCGGCAACGGCTTCGGCTCGACGGCGGCCGCGCCCGCGATCTTCCGCCGGCGCGTGGCGCGCTCGTCGTCATCGCGGCGTTGGGCATAGCGCGCCGGCACCGGCAGCGAGACCACCGACCAGTGCACGAGGTTGGCGTCGGCCTTGTCGATCTCCGCCGTGAACACATGAGTCCCGAGCGGCCGGTCGCTCGGCGCGATTAGGACGGGCACCTCGAACAGCGGCGCGAAATTCTGTCGAACGTAGAGTTTGGAATCCTTGCGGCTGATAAACGCCGCGATCTGACCGGTGCGCTTCGGCGCCGCTGCGGTGGCGGGCTTGGCGGTGTCGGGCAAGCGAGTCTCATCCTTTTTCGCATCGGGAGCGCTGGCGCTGGGTGCCGTCACCGCCTTCACGGTATCGGCAGGTTTGTCGCCTGGCTTTGATTGGGCCGCGGCCGGTTTCGACGATTCTGCCTTGGCGTCGTCCGGCTTGATATCTTCGGACTTGATATCTTCGGACTTGGCTTCGAGTTTTTTCTCGCCGGCCGTGTCTTCGACCTTCAGGTCTTCGGTCGCGGAAGCCTCGACCTTGGCCGCATCGGGGCCGGGTTGTGGAGTGGCGGCGGCCTGATCCGGATTCCTGATGGCTTCGCCCGTGGTGCCGCTCCCGGCGGGCGTGGTTTCGGCGGCGGGCACCTTTGTCTCCACAACTGCTGCCTTGTCATCGGACGTGGCCGTCGCGGCGGCCGGTTCGGCCAGCGATTTTGCCACCTCAGGCCCGGTGCCTTCGGGTTTTGCCTCAGGCTTCGATGCATCATCGACCTTGGCCGAAACCGCATCCGCCGGATGAGCCGGCGCGTTGTCGGCCTTGGCGGCGGCGGGCGGCAGGGTGTTGCCGCCGGAGGGCGCCGCATCGCTCATCGTGGCCGGGGAATGGTTTGCCGGCATATCGCCGCTGGCATCCGCGGTGTGGGTCTGATCCCGCAGGGATGCCGCAGCCGGCCGTTCCGGCGTCGCGCCAGTGCCATGCCCGACGGTTGATCTCAATTCGAGATTCGCCTCGGAAATCGCGGATTTGTTCGCGGTGCCGGCGTCGGATGCCTTGTCGGATTTTGCCGCCGGCGGCGTATCCGCCTGCGGCTCGGGGGCTGCAGGCTGCGGCACGACTTTCTGGGCCACCAGCAGCGGGTGGGAAAAGCTGGTCGGCTTGATCTCGCCCGGGGTGACGACCACCCGTGCACCCATCTTGGTCCAGTTCCACATCTTCACGGCGAACGCCATCGGCATGCGGATGCAGCCGTGCGACGCCGGATATCCGGGCAGGACGCCGGCATGCATGGCCACGCCCGACCAGGTGATCCGCTGCATATAGGGCATCGGCGCGCCGCTATAGATGTTGGAATGGTGCAGCTTGTGCTTCTGAATGATGCTGAATACGCCCATCGGCGTGGGGTGGCCCTTCATGCCCGTGGAAACCGGCGCTTCGGCGAAGAACCCGTTGTCGTCGTAAATCTTCACAGTTTGCTTTTCGATCGAGATCGCGATGATCAGCGGTCCCTGCGGCTTGGCCGATTCCTTCTCCGGCGCCTGGATCTTCTTGCCGGCCTGATGGTGGCGCGGCTTTTGCCGCCGCTGGGCGGATTCCGGCCGATAATATCCGGCATCGGAATCGGACCAGTAATAGAGCGCTGCTTCCGCCTGCGAGACGCTGCCAACCGCCCCTGCTGCCGCCAATACGAATATCCGCCAAAGCCGTCCGGTCGTCATCGCCGTCGCTTGTACGCCCACACGCATCATCCTCGAATCCTCACTCCTTCTATCTTTAGTGTTACAGACGAGATAGGCGTTCACCAGCGCAAGCGCTCGTTTAGCCTGCGGTTTTCGTCTCGAGCGTAACAAAAAAGCCTCACACTCCGTTAAATGCGCCGGTTGCGCCGGTTACCGGCGACCCTTTTGCCGGGCCTTCCCGCACCTACATGGGCGGAAGCCCGCCCACGGAGACATCCATGACACGCAAAGCCCTAATTCCTTATGACACGAGGTGGAAACCTCTTGTCTTGCTGGCGCTGGCTTTGGTGTTGTGGCCGGTTTCGGGCGCCTCGGCCGCGGAGGAGCCGGACCTGATCTTCCGCCGCTCCACCGTGTTCAAATTGCTCAGCCCGAACGACAAACTGGCGACCTATGGCGTCGACGACCCGGAGGTTGAGGGCGTCGCCTGTCATTTCACGGTGCCGGAAAAGGGCGGCTACACGGGCTGGCTCGGGCTTTCCGAGCAAGTCTCGGATATTTCACTGGCATGCCGCCAGATCGGCCCGATCCATTTCAAGGCCAAGCTGGAGCAGGGCGACGACATGTTCCGCCGGCGCCGCTCCCTGTTCTTCAAGAAAATGCAGATCGTCCGCGGCTGCGACGCCAAGCGGAACGTGTTGGTTTATATGGTCTATTCCGACAAGCTGATCGAAGGTTCACCGAAGAATTCGACCTCCTCGGTGCCGATCATGCCTTGGGGCGCCACGGATGCCGTGGTTCAGAAATGCGGTGAATTCATTCAATGAGGGGCCTGTGACTTAAGGCTTTTTCGGAGCGGAGCGCGCGCGTTCCTCCGGCGCCTGCCGGGCCTTGGGGTCGCGGCAACCCACGAGTTGAACGAATTTTTGCGGCGCCGATTCATTACCGCTATCGGAGCGTTGCTGCGACATCGCGCCACAAATCTTCGGCCGCGCGGATTTCGGGGGATTTTGCGTCTCGCCTCGCAGGTCGGAAACGTCATCGGCACGGCCGGAGCGCCTAACGACGGGCTGGCCGGGCCTGCGAGTCGGGGTCTTGTTGCCAACTTCGACGTTGCCATTGCCCACGACTGAAATCCTTTTGTTGGATTACAACGCGCGACTGCACGGAAAAGTTGCAGCGCGATCTGATTGAGTCGGCGGGTCGATGTTTTGGTTCACGGTGCATCGGCCTGCCGCGCGGCTTCTCCACCAGAGAAAGGTTAAAAAGTCGGGTTCGGCTCGAACCATCGCGTCTTTGCGAGCGTCTCAAATTCAGATGCTTCGTGGAGAAATCCGATGTGCGCCATCAACTACCTGATCGCTCTTGCTTTCGTCCTCACCGGACCCTCGCTGGCAGGCTCGGCCGATCGCGACCTGCCGGGTGTTGGCACCTTCGTTTATTGCGGGTCGCCCATCGTGACCCTGGCGCCTGAACTGGTTGCCGCTATCGGCCAGTGAACCACCAATTCGGCCAATGACCGATCGACGGACAGAATCTTGCTCCGTTGAAATTATTAGTTTTTTTCGAGAATTATTTCGTCCGGTCAGAGCGATGAAACAATTCTGCTGTGCGGCGAAACCATTTTCCGCTTTTGGCGCAGACGGCCTGAAACGCCCCACGATTATCAAGCTCACAACAAGAGCGGCGGAAAGCCGGTGGACAGACCCGGAGACAGTCAAATGCGAACCCTCAACTTCATCCTTGCCTTCGCCTTCGTGATCGGCGGCTCATCGATGGCTGGTTCGGTGGATAATTTGCCGGGGATCGGGACCTTCGCCTACACCGGCTCGCCGGTCGTCCCGTTGGCTCCCAATCCCATCATTGTGGCGACGCGCTAGGTCGCGGCCGAGTTGAGATCCAGCGTTTTCCGGTAAAGGACATCATGTATTTTCGAATCGTTGCGGTAGCCATTGTTAGCTCTGTCATTCTGGCGGGTTCGGCACGCGCCGAGGTCCAGCCCAGTCAGGTCCAGGCGACCCAGCCCCAGCAAGCCCCGGTACAGCAGCAGCAGGCGCAGGTTCAGCAGATCCAGTTCCGGTCGCTGCAAAAGCTTCCCGATCCGCGCGGCGAATTCGTCCGGCTTTGCGCGCCCCACATGGTGGGACGCTGGGCGCATCCCGAATCCGTCTGCGGCTGTCTGCATGACTATGCCGCCGCCGCCGTTGAAGATGCCGATCTGCGGGAGGCGTTGCTGCGCGGCATCAGCGAGACCGGCGTACCCACCATCGAGACCGAATGGGTGCCGGCATCGAAGCAATCCGAGATCGGCCCGACCTTCACCAAGATCGCCAAGCCGACGCTGCAATGCATGTTCGATCCGGCGACGAACTAGGCCTCACCGAACCAGGTTCCAGTTATTTCTTGGTTCCCAGACGCGGGATGCACCTTACCGCGCGCAGAATTCCGCTCGGGGTCATCCTGGCGCCGGATACTTCCTTGATCTGGCCGGCGGGACACGACCCGTCGTCGACAAGAATGCGCTGCCCCAGCCGCAAATTGACGATGTCCTGTTCGCGCGATACCTGATCCGCCATCGCCGGCGTCGCGGTGAACGTAAGCGCGCCGAGCAATAGCAGGCACAAGAGCCCGATCCGCGAAATCTTCGCGACCTCCGTGGCGGCTTGTTTCATTTGTTTTGTATCTTCAGCCCGTTCGGGCCGACGTTGATTTGCAGGCCTTCGGGCTCTTTCTTGGTTTGGTAGACGTTGTAGCCGAGCACGCCCACTGCAACGATCAGCGCGCCGATGATCAGATAGAGAATGTTGCGGTTAGCGGGCATCCGTGTCTCCATGGCAGGGGGCCGACTGTGGAGCCTATTGGCGCGCTCCTGATTCTGAAAGCCGCAAACCGGGATGGAACGGATATGAACGTCATCGATGCCAGACGGAAAATCCTCGATGCCGTCGACGCCAATTTCGACGCCCAGCTTGCGACCACGAAGGCTTTCGTCGCGATACCATCGACCCGCGGCGCCGAGGGGTGGAGGCTATCTAGCGGCGGGCCACAGCGCCGCGACGATCGCATCCAGCCCGTCGGTCAGCGCGGCGGGGCCGGGCTGCAGGATCAACGGCGACTTGATCTCGACAATGCGGTCGTTGCGGACCGCCGGAATATCGCTCCAGCCCGGCCGCTTTCTGATCCGGTCCGGCACGACTTTCTTGCCGCACCAGGATGCCAGGATCACATCCGGCGCGGTGTCGCGAACGAGATCAGGCGAAATGATCCGGTCCTTGGCGGCCTGCTGAAGGCGCAAGTGTGGCAACACGTCTTCGCCGCCGGCAATCTCGATCAGTTCGGAAACCCAGCCGATGCCGCTGATCAAGGGATCGTCCCATTCCTCGAAATAAACCTTTGGCCTGGGTGAGGGACGGTCGGCCGAGGCGATGTTGGAGAGACGGGCCTCATACGCAGCGGCGAGCTGGTCGGCGCGCGGGGCCGCACCGACCAGCGCGCCGACGGTGCGGATCATCGCCAGGATGCCGGCGATGTCGCGCTGGTTGAAGACGTGGATGGCAACGCCGGCACGCACCAGGTCGGCGACGATGCCGGCCTGCAAGTCCGAGAAGGCCAGAACGAGGTCCGGTTCGAGCGCCAGGATCTTTGGAATATCCGCCGAGATAAAGGCCGATACCCGCGGCTTCTCGCGCCGGACTTGCGGCGGCCGCACCGCGTAACCGGAGACGCCGACGATCCGGTCCTGCTCGCCCAGCAGATACAGCGTCTCGACGGTTTCCTCGGTGAGACAGACGATGCGGCGGGGAGGGAAGTGGCGCATGCCGGATGATATGCAGAATTATGCGGGTATTGTCACGGCAGCTACCTCGGACGTCATTGCCGGGCTTGACCCGGCAATCCATCATTCCAAAAAATTGGTATGACGGGAGAAGAAAACGGGAGCACTGCCAGATGACGCCACTTGAAAAAGTCAATTCGATGCAGATGCCTTTTGCTAATCTGAAGGGCGTCACCTTCACCGAGGCGGACAAGGATCGCGTGGTGGCGCGGATGCTGGTTCGGCCGGATCTTTGCACGCTGGGCCACACCATTCATGGCGGCGCGATCATGGCGTTGGCGGATTCGGTCGGTGCTGCCGCGACCGTGATCAATCTGCCGGACGATGCCAAGGGCACCACCACGATCGAAAGCAAGACCAATTTCATCGGCGGCGCGAAGGAAGGAACCACGCTCGTCGCGACCGCGACACCGGTGCACCGTGGTCGCCGCACCCAGGTCTGGCAGACGCGGCTGGAGACCGAGGAGGGCAAGCTGGTGGCGGTGGTGACTCAGACGCAGATGGTCCTCGTATGAACAGGGTGTTGCAGATTTGTTAACTATTCGGTCGCGAGACTCTGCCGATATTTCAGGCGGGAAGCGGCCTTGAATTCCATGTTGCAATGCACAATATAACTGATCTAGGGATTCGAACGCCTCCTCGAGGGCTTCCAAGAGGAGTTTTGCAATGCACGAAGACACCGCCCGGTCGACACTGCCCCGTGGCTACGTTCGGACCCTCCGTCAACAAGAAGAATTGCCGCTGTTGCGGGATCATCTGTTGCGGCTCGATCCGCGCAGCCGTCACGACCGTTTCAACGGCTTCCTGGATGACAGCTTCATCGAACGCTATGCCGCGAAGTGCGCCGACGACGGCACCTTGATCGTCGCCTATATCGAGGGCGGCGTGGTCCGCGGTGCCGCGGAGCTTCATCCGCCCGAGCAATCGCCCGACGGACTGCCGGAGATCGCCTTCAGCGTCGAAGCCAGCGTGCGGCGTCGCGGCGTCGGCAGCAGCTTGTTCCAACGGCTGAT
>Ga0209733_1000176_pt1 | contig 10289 bp, 11 predicted proteins | sample BlaSpr_A8_OM2_M1_FD_187976 | JGI IMG/M metagenome (GOLD analysis project Ga0209733, IMG submission 187976) | Forest soil microbial communities from Thunder Bay, Ontario, Canada - Black Spruce, Ontario site 2_A8_OM2_M1 (SPAdes) (version 2) | ecosystem: Environmental > Terrestrial > Soil > Boreal...
CGAGTTCGACAAGACCGCGCGGGCGCTGGTCGGCATGTTCCAGAAGAACTTCGCCAAGTTCGAGAGCGTGGTCGACGCCGAAATCCGCGCCGCCGCGCCCGACCTCAAGCTCGCGGCGGAATAGTTTCTCGAACTCGAGAGCGAGAAGGGGGCAACGACGTTGCCCCCTTTTTTCGCGACGAATCAGCGGCTCGTGATCAGCACGCCGGTATTGCTCTTCGGCAGATCGCTTTTCGTCGTTCGCAGGGCAAGCGCCGTCGAAACAAGATCCAGCACCTGCAGCGAGGCCACCCTTTCGCTTCCGCGTCGAAGCGGGTTAACCCTTGATTAACCGAATACCCTTGTAGTGCCAGCTCGAAGCGATTTGGGGCGGAGCAGCGGAATGTCGGATATTTTCACTATTCTGCAATCAGCCTACACCTCTGCGCCGACGCCGACCCCGGCATCCACCAAGCCCTACACCAACGTCGATCCCAAGGCCTACCAGGGCAGCTGGCAGGGGACCTATACCAACGGCAAGAAATTCCAGCTCACGATTTCGCAGGTCCAGGGTTTCCGCGCCGAAGTCAAATTTCAGAGCGGCTCTACCGTTCAGTTTCAGCAGGTCCTGATCAGGAGTAGCTCGTTCCGGGTCGGCGATACCAAATTCGCCTTGACCGGCACCGGCAAGGCCCAGGTCGGGACCGCGATCACCGATCCCGCGACCGGCAACACCACTTTGCTCAAGGGCACCGCCACGCTGAGCTAGGGCTCAACTCACGCCTTGAAATACCCAATCTGGGTTGTGGTCGCGAGCAGCCGTCCGTTCGGCGACCATAATTCACCGCTCTGGTCGCCGTAGCTCTTGTGAAAAATCCGGGCGTCGGCGACCGCGAGAACACGGTTGATATCCTCGGCCGCCAGATCTTCGGCGTCGGCATGGAAGTAGGTCGTCAGCGATACCGTGCCGAACGGCACCAGTTCGCCCCTCGCATGAAAAATGCGGGCAAAGAACGCATCCGACATCGACATCAGCGACAGCATGTCGATCTTGCGCGGTACGCGATCGCCGATCCACAGCTTTGAGAAGGCGCTTGCCGGCAATTCCTTTTTTGCATTGCCAAGGTCCAGATCGCCCTCGACGAAGCGAAAATCATATTGCTTGACCCAGGATGCCGCGATCTTGGGATAGGGCCTTATCTGTTCGAACGGCGTGCTTTCCGGAAATGGCGCCTGCTGGTGCGACCAGGACGGCCGGCGCTCGGCAAATACCGCGGTCGCCAGCGTCGCAACATCGGCGCCGCCCTGGCTGAGCTCGACGGCCCAATGCTGCGTCGACCGGTTGGCCTTGACCAGGCGAACGTCGAGATCGAACGCGCCTTCGGCGATCGGCGCGCAATAATTGACGGTCAGCGACAACGGATCGCCCGATCGCTGCGGATGCTCGATCAGCGCCCGCAGGATGGTGGCGGCGGTGATGCCGCCGAACGGGCCGACGAACGCCCAGTAATCCTCGCTGGTCTGCCCCTGCCAGCGGCTGTCGCCTGCGGACACCCGCGTGGCCTCGTCGAACAAATGCCGGGTTCTGGTGAGCATCGAATTCTCCCGCGATCCTGCCGGGCAGTATGGTGGCCGCGCGAGCGAATTCAATGACGCGGAAGGTAATGGCGCTGCGTCGCCAGAAGATGGGTCGACCGTCTCTAGCGCGTCGCCCCGCGTTGCACGCCCGGCGCCTCGCGCGCTTGCGGCGCACTCGCGCGCACCGGCACGTTCCAGATATCCTGGGCGTATTCGCGAATGGTGCGGTCGGAGGAGAACCAGGCCATCCGCGCAACGTTGAGGATCGATGCGCGCGTCCATGCCGGGACCACCTGCCAGCGCGCATCGATGCCGCGCTGGGCCTCGTAATAGGAATCGAAATCCGCGCTCACCATGTAGTGGTCGAGATGGCGCAGCGCATGCGCCACCGATTGGAAGCGGCTCGGGTCGCCGGGCGAAAATTCGCCGCCGCCGATCGCGTTGATGGCGCGCGACAGCCGCGGCGAGCGCCGGATCACGTCGGTCGCGTCCAGCCCCTGCTTGCGCCGCACCACCACGTCCAGCGCCTCCATGCCGAAGATCGCGATATTTTCCGCGCCGACATGATCGCGGATTTCGATATTGGCGCCGTCGAGCGTGCCGATGGTCAGCGCGCCGTTCAGCGCCAGCTTCATGTTGCCGGTGCCGGAGGCTTCCATGCCCGCGGTCGAAATCTGCTCCGACAGGTCGGCGGCCGGAATGATCACTTCGGCGAGGCTGACATTATAGTCGGGCAGGAACGCGACCTTCAGCCGCCCGCCGATGGCCGGATCGTTGTTGACGATTTCGGCGACGTCGTTGATCAGCTTGATGATTAGCTTGGCGTAGCGATAGCTCGCCGCCGCCTTGCCGGCGAAGATCTTGACCCGCGGCACCCAGTCCTTCTGCGGCTCGTCCTTGATGGCGTGATACAGCGCCACGGTTTCGAGGATGTTGAGCAGTTGCCGCTTGTACTCGTGGATGCGCTTGATCTGGACGTCGAACAGCGCGGTGGGGTCGACCTTGATGTTGAGGCGCTCGCCGATCAGCCGCGCCAGCACGATCTTGTTGTGGTGCTTGACGCCGCGGAATTTCTGCTGGAACGCGCCGTCGCCGGCGTGGGCTTCGAGCAGTTCGAGCCGGGTGAGATCGTCGAGCACGGCTTCGCCGCAGGCCTCGCGCAACAGGTCGGTCAGTTTCGGATTGGCCAGCATCAGCCAGCGGCGGAAGGTGATGCCGTTGGTCTTGTTGTTGATGCGGCCGGGATAAAGATGATTGAGATCGTGGAACACGGTCTCTTTCATCAAATCGGAATGCATCGCCGAGACGCCGTTGATGCTGTGGGAACCGACGAACGCCAGTTGTCCCATCCGCACGCGGCGGCCGGATCTCTCGTCGATCAGGGAGACCGAGGCGCGGAAGTCGACGTCGCCCGGGCAGCGCGCTTCGGCCTCCGCCAGATGCGCGACATTGATGCGGTAGATGATTTCCATATGGCGCGGCAGCAGGCGCTGGAACAGTTCGACTGGCCAGGTCTCGAGCGCCTCCGGCAGCAGCGTGTGGTTGGTGTAGGACAGCGTCGCCACCGTGATCTTCCACGCTTCGTCCCAGCGGAAATTGTGCAGGTCGACCAGAATCCGCATCAGCTCGGTGACGGCAAGGCTCGGATGGGTGTCGTTGAGCTGCACCGCAGCCTTCGACGCCAGGCCTCGCAATTGCCCGTCGGAGACGAGGTGGCGATGGATCAGGTCCTGCAGCGAGGCCGAGACGAAGAAATATTCCTGCCGCAGCCGCAGCTCGCGGCCCGCCGGGCTTTCGTCGTTCGGATAAAGGAATTTGCAGATCGATTCGGCGCGCGCCTCTTCGGCGCTGGCGCCGAGATAGTCGCCGGTGTTGAAGACGTCGAGTTTCAGGGGATCTGGTGAGCGCGCCGACCACAGCCGCAGCGCGTTGACGTGCTGGCCGCGCCAGCCGACGATCGGGGTGTCGTAGGCGACCGCCTGCACGGTTTCCGCCGGTTGCCAGATCGCGCGGTCGCGGCCCCTGGCTTCGACGTGTTCGACGCCGCCGCCGAAATGCACGTGATGAACCACTTCCGGCCGCTGGAATTCCCAGGGGTTGCCGAAGCTCAGCCATTCGTCCGGATATTCCTGCTGCCAGCCTTGCGCGATGATCTGGCGGAACAGCCCGAAATCGTAACGGATGCCATAGCCGGTCGCGGGAATGGCAAGCGTCGCCATGCTCTCCATGAAGCATGCGGCGAGCCGCCCGAGGCCGCCATTGCCGAGCGCCGCATCCGGCTCGCATTTGCGCAGATCGTCGAGCCCAACGCCGAGATCGCCGAGCGCTGCCTCGAACACCGGCAAAAGCCCGATATTGTTGAGGGCATCGGTGAACAGGCGGCCGATCAAGAATTCGAGACTGAGGTAATAGACCCGCTTGGCGCCGGCGTCGTAACTGCGCTTTTCGGCCGTCAGCCAGCGGTGCACGATGCGGTCGCGCAGCGCCAGCGCGGCGGCCTTGTACCAGTCGTGCCGGGTCGCCATGCCGGCGTCCTTGCCGATCGCGAGCCGCAGCTTGGTGAGGATGGCGCTCTTGATCTCGGCCAGCGCCAGTTCGTCGATGGGCTGGCCCGGCGCCGGAAAATTCGAAGCGAATGATGGATCGGGCAAATCGGGCATTTCCAAAGACTCTATCCTGCTGGAATCATACGCGCTCTCAGCCGGGATCGGAACCCGCTGCAGGGCTCCGATTGTGCAATGCATGCATGGTTTTTATGCAAGGACCGGGCCGATTCGCCGGCCTCCGCCGGTGTCGGCTTTGGTGCTAGAGTGAAATCCTCCAAATCCGCTTTGGTGCGAAAAACCTGGGAGGGACCGGCCATGAGATTGACCATCGAGATTATTGCCGCCGCGCTTCTGGTCGTCTGCATCACCGCCTCAAGCGCAGCCTTCGCCGGCAAGGCCGTCCGCAGCGCCGACGGACTCTCCTGTTCGTTCAGCGCCCCCGCCAACGCCTCGCCCGCGGCGCGCTGCGCAGCGATCAGGCGGCAGTGCGGCGGAAAGTTCTACGCCAATTATTGCGGTGACAAGCTCTTGTCGGCGATGTGAGCTTCCCGATTATCGTCGTCCTGGCCCAGCGCCGGGACAACGATATTTGCGACCGTCATGCTGCTCTTCGCGACTGGCGCAGTCCGCGTCGTCCAACCCAGACCAGCAATGGATGGAACACCGCCCCCGGCGTAGTCGCCATGATGCGGCGATTGTATTCCGGCAATGCGCGGTATTCGCGTTCGGTGATCCTGAGAACGCCGCCTTCATAGGCGGCAGGGTCGTACAGCTTCTGACCCAGGTGAACGAGGTCCTGTTCATCCCAGCCCCGCCAAAAGCTTCGTGCGGCGTTGCTCAGGCGGGCCACGTAACGCATCATTGGGCGACCAAGGGTTGAGACCGGGCCATTTGGACCGGAAAAGGCGAGTGATCAAGCGTACTGGAACAAATTAAGAACACTTTAGCAAGTGTTTGATATATCATAGTGATTCGGCGCACTGCCGACACAACATCTAGGGTCTATCCGAGATTTCGAGGACTACATGTCCACCATCGCCTTCGATTCCTTCGCACTCACCCGCATCGCCGATTTTGCGAGATCGCTGTCGCGGCTGCACCAGGCCTCCCGCCGCCAGCCGATCGATGACGCCGCCATCGACCGCGAGTTCAACGCGGTCTGCATGTCGGTGTGGGGCTACACCACCGACGATTTCAGCGACGAGCTGTTTTCCGACGCCGATCACGCCTGGCTCGACTCGCTCGACGAGGCGCATGCGCGCATCTTCGCCGCCGAACAGGGTTATGACCTCGTCGACGACAACGGCATGCTCACGGACTGGTGGGGCTATTGCTGGATGATATTGGCCGAAAAGCGCGGGCTGTTGACGCCGGAGAACCGCGCCGCGGCGCGGGCGCAAATCGAGGAGAAATACCTGTCGGCGCCGAACGTGATCGGCGTCATCGTCGGGCGGTGATTGTCATTCCGGGGCGCGTTGAAAACGCGAACCCGGAATCTCGAGATTCCGGGTTCGATGCTTCGCATCGCCCCGGAATGACGGTTCGTGTTACTGCCTAATTCACTTCCGCGCGCTTCGCCCTCGTCGACACCGTCTTCGGCACCGAGGTCACGGGCGCGACGTTTGCATCGGGCACCTCATTGGCGATCATCTCGGCCGCCACCGGTGCCACCTTCATCTCGCCGAGCCGGGCGCGGACCTCGGCGGTCAGGCCCGGATAGGAGGCGACCGGCGTGAATTCCGCGGTCTGGCTGGCGCCGAGCTTGACGCCGGAATACGCCACCAGCCCATTGGTGGTGGCGATCACGTCGCCGGGACGGAGCGAGGGGTCGAGCGTCAGATCGACCGGCGCGAGCCCTGCCGGGTCGCGGCCGTTGCAGGTGCAGTCGGCGCGCATCGCCTTGCGATAGGCGAAGGCGTTTTCGCTGTCGGCGTAGCGCTCGCCATTGGCCGACGATGCGCCGTCGATATTGCTGCCGAAGAACACTTTGGTCGGGCTCGCCGGACAAAACGCCTGGCACATCTGGGCCGGCGACGCGCCGCCGCGCGCGGTCAACGGGAAATAACGTCCGTCGCAGCTGCGCACGCAAAAGGCGGGGCCATAGCCGGACGCCATCGAGCGCGGCGGCGCCGCGGGCTGCTGATTGGTGCCGAACGGATCGGCGAAGAAATTCGCCTGTGGCGGGGCCTTTTGCTGCTGCTGTTTCTGGAATCCGCCAAAAAACAGGTCGAACAGCCCCTCGGCCGACGCCATGCGCGGCGTTAGCGCGGCCAGCCCCACAAGAGCAGCGGCGGCAACAGACATCATGCGGCGCCGCATGCGCTGACAAGGCAACTCTGTACGCAACGCTTACTCCACCCCACGCAACAAGACCGCTTTGGCGAACACTTGCCTCAGCGCGCTTCACCTTAGTGCGGGATGGTAAACGAGCGGTGAGCGAGGGCCGGAGGAGGGAAAAGAAATGCGGCTTTCTTCACCTCTCCCCGCGTGCCTTCTTCACCTCGCCCCGCCTGCGGGGAGAGGTCGGATTGCCAACGGGTCGGCGCAAAGCGCCGCCCGATGATAAACTCCGCAATCCGGGTGAGGGGGAGTCGCCGCAGACGGGATGCTTCAATATTTGCCGAGAGAGCCCCTCACCCCACCCTCTCCCGTGAAGAACGGGGAGGGAGTGAGAGGCCATCACCCCTTCAGAAACTCGCCCGCCTTGTAGAGCGAGCGGAAGGGAATGCCGGCTTCGGCGAAGGCTTCGGTGGCGCCTTCGTCGCGGTCGACCATGGTGAACACCAGCGCGATCTCGCCGCCGGCCTCGCGCACCGCTTCGGCGGCTTTCAGCGCCGATCCGCCTGTGGTGGTGACGTCCTCGACGATCACCACGCGCTTGCCTTGCAGGCTCTCGCCTTTCGCCAGACCCTCGACCGCGAGCCGCGCGCCATGCTCTTTCGGCTTCTTGCGGACGAAGAAGGCCGCGATCGGATGGCCCTTGATCCAGGACAGTTGCGCGATCGCGCCGGCCAGCGGCACCGCGCCCATCTCGAGGCCGCCGACATAATCGAGGCCGTCGTCCTTCAGCGCCTCATAGGTCAGTTCCGCCAGCAGCGCCGCGCCTTCGGGGTCGAGCATGGTCGGCTTGAGGTTGAAATAGAAATCGCTCTTGCGGCCCGAGGCCAGCGTGATCTCGCCGCGCCCGAACGAGCGCTTGCGGATGATCTCGGCGAGGCGGGCGCGGGAGGCGGATTTGGACAAGGCGTTGTTCCCGGTGGCTTAAGGGCTGCGCAATCTATCGGCGGACGGGCGCACATTCCAGCGCCGATCTCGCCCCGTCAACAGCAGGCGCGGCGGGCGCCCCTTGCGGAAAGGCCGGTTGTGCTGCCGCCGGGTTCCGGGGTACTCAGCGTCAAAGCTTTTCGCGGGGGATGACAAGAAAATGACCATCGAACTTCACACCTGGAATACGCCGAACGGCCGCAAGATCTCGGTCGCGCTGGAGGAGATGGGGCTGCCCTACAAGGTGGTGCCGGTCAACATCAGCAAGGGCGAGCAGATGGCGCCTTCTTTCCTCGCCATCAGCCCCAACAACAAGATCCCCGCGATCGTCGATCCCGATGGACCGGGCGGCAGGCGCGTCAGCGTGTTCGAGTCCGGCGCGATCCTGCTCTATCTCGGCGAGAAGACCGGCAAATTCTTGCCCGCGCCGCTGATCGAGCGCATCCCGGTCTATGAATGGCTGATGTGGCAGATGGGCGGCTTTGGGCCGATGCCGGGCCAGGTGCATCACTTCATAGCGCTGGAAAGCGAGACCGACCGCGCCTACGGCCTGAAGCGTTTCATGGCGGAGACGCGCCGGCTCTATGGCGTGCTGGACCGGCGTCTTGCCGACCACGACTTCGTCGCCGGCCCGCTGTCGGTCGCCGACTTTGCGATCCTCGGCTGGGCCTGGCGCCATCCGCGCCACAAGGTGGAGCTATCGGACTTTCCCAACGTCAAGCGCTGGTACGACACGCTGATGGCGCGCCCCGCCGTCAAGCGCGGCATGGAAGCGAAACTGGATTGAATGATTGCCGTCATCGCCCGGCTTGACCGGGCGATCCAGTACGCACTGACTTCTCGGCTCAAGCAAAGCGGCCGATGCCGCAACAGCGGCGCCTCACGGCAACGGCTCTGGAATGCTGGGTCGCCCGGTCAAGCCGGGCGATGACGGCCCGCTGTTTGGCGACCGCGTTGCCTCACGCCCGTTTCGTCTCGATCGCCATCCGCACCGCAAGCCCGGCCAGCGCGGTGCCCATCAGCCAGCGCTGCACCAACAGCCAGCTCGGCCTAGTCCCGAGAAACAGCGCGATTGAGCCGGCGGCGAGTGCGATCATCGCGTTGACGGAAACGCTGATCGCGATCTGGATCGAGCCGAGCGCCAGCGACTGCGTCAGCACGCTGCCGTGAGCCGGCTCGATGAACTGCGGCAGCAGCGCCAGATACAGCATCGCGATCTTCGGGTTCAAGAGGTTGGTGACGAACCCCATCGCGAATAATTTGCGCGGCCCGTCGACCTTGAGCTTCCTGACCTGAAACGGCGAGCGCCCGTTCGGCTTCAATGCCTGCCACGCCAGCCACAGCAGATAGGCCGCGCCCGCCAGCCGCAGCGCGTCATAGGCATAGGGCACCGCGAACAACAGCGCGGTGATGCCGAACGCCGCGCACAGCATGTAGAACACAAAACCGAGCGCGACCCCGCCAAGCGAAACGATCCCGGCCGCCGGCCCCTGCGTGATCGAGCGCGAGATCAAATAGATCATGTTCGGCCCCGGCGTGAGCACCAGGCCGAACGAAAGCAGGGCAAAACCGAGCAGGGAAGGCAGTTGGGGCATGGCGGACTCGTCAGCGGAGGATGCGGACTGTGTAGCGCGCATCGGCGCGCGATGCCATTTCGTAATCGGCGCGCTTGTTGATCGAATATTTCGAGCACCGTCTTCACGAGCGCAATCTGCTCCCTCGCCCCGCTCTTGCGGGGAGAGGGTTGGGGTGAGGGGCTGCCTCCACGAACACCGAATGCGCGGTGAGTCCCCCTCACCCGGATGGCTTCGCCATCCGACCTCTCCCCGCAGGCGGGGAGAGCTAATAAGACGCGCCGCGCCTCGACCGCTCAATGCGCCTCGTCCCAATTATTCGCCGCGCGGGCGTCGACATGCAGCGGCACCGAGAGCAGCACGGCGGGAAACGGCGCGTCCTGCATGGTGTGCTGGACCACCGGCAGCGTTGCCGCCACCTCGTTGTCGGGCACCTCGAAGATCAGTTCGTCGTGCACCTGCAACAGCATCTGCGCCGAGAGTTTTTTCTCCGCCAGTGCATCCTCCATCCGGATCATGGCGCGGCGGATGATGTCGGCGGCCGTCCCCTGCAATCGCGCGTTGATCGCGGCGCGCTCGTTGAAGGAGCGGACCGAGGCGTTGGAAGCCTTGATGTCGGGATAGTAGCATTTGCGCCCGAACAACGTGGCGACATAGCCGTTGCGGCGGCAGAATTCCCTTGTCTCGTCCATATAGGCGCGGATGCCCGGAAAGCGCTCGAAATATTTCTTGATGTAGGCGGAGGCTTCCTCGCGGGCGATGCCGAGCTGGTTGGCGAGCCCGAACGCCGAGATGCCGTAGATGATGCCGAAATTGATCGCCTTGGCGCGGCGGCGCACCTCGCCCGGCATGTCCTTGACCGGAACGCCGAACATCTCCGACGCCGTCATGGCGTGAATGTCGAGCCCGTCGCGGAACGCCTGCTTCAGCACGGGGATGTCGGCGATCTCGGCCAACAGCCGCAACTCGATCTGCGAATAGTCCGCCGACACCAGCTTGTGGCCGGGCGACGCAATGAAGGCGCGGCGGATTTTTCGGCCGTCTTCGGTGCGCACCGGGATGTTCTGCAGGTTCGGCTCGTTCGACGACAGCCGTCCCGTGGTGGTCGCCGCCAACGCGTAGGTGGTGTGGACGCGGTGGGTCTGCGGATGCACGTAAGTCGGCAGCGCGTCGGTATAGGTCGATTTCAGTTTTGAGACCTGCCGCCACTCCAAAATCTTCTTCGGGAATTCGTATCCCTGCTCCGCGAGTTCGTCGAGCACCTGCGCCGAGGTCGACCACGCCCCGGTTTTTGTCTTGCTGCCGCCGGGCAGTCCCATCTTGCCGAAGATGATGTCGCCGAGCTGTT
>Ga0209733_1000177_pt1 | contig 10284 bp, 6 predicted proteins | sample BlaSpr_A8_OM2_M1_FD_187976 | JGI IMG/M metagenome (GOLD analysis project Ga0209733, IMG submission 187976) | Forest soil microbial communities from Thunder Bay, Ontario, Canada - Black Spruce, Ontario site 2_A8_OM2_M1 (SPAdes) (version 2) | ecosystem: Environmental > Terrestrial > Soil > Boreal...
GACAATCCGAATTCGCGGAAGACATCGACCAGATAGCCGGATGGAACGACAATCTTATCGACGCGAGAGAGAACGAAATTCGCCGAGCGAAAGCGGCGGAGATGGTCGCGAGCCTCGCCGCTGTGGTAGTTGATCAGGCTCTTGGCGCCGCGCGCTTTCGCAATCAACCACGCGGGTGCGGGAGCGAGCAGGAAGGACCAGTAAGCCGCGGAAAAGATGTGCGCAACATCCACGTCTTTGAGGCCGCGCCAGAGGTGCCAGAAATAAATGGGCTCGCGCAGAATTGTGCGCAGGCCGGGAATCGTTTCCGCCCAGGCGAGGGCGCGAGGAAGCGGCGGATCGACGGCTAGAAAACTGATGTCGATGTCGGGATCGTTCTGCCAGTGCCGCAGGAGCAAGTCGGCCTGGACGGATTGTCCGCCGACATAGCGCAGGCTGGGCGCGACGATGCAGACTCGCAGGCGCTTGGCAGGGCTGGGCTCGGGCTCGCTCATGCGGCGGAATTCCTTCGGCGCTTTTTGTGGAGAAGCGAGACATAGAGTTCCACGTAGCGTTGGCGCACGCGATCGAGGCCGAAATTTTCCTGTGCGAACTGGAGGGCGTTTCGGCCCGCTTGCTGACGAAGAGTAGAGTCGGCTAGAAGCTTCTCAACAGCATCGGCAAAGCTGGTTTCGTTGCCGGCGGGAATCAGGGCTCCGCGTTGATGACTGAGCAGTTCAGAATTGCCACCGACGCCATAGGCGACCACGGGCAAACCAGCGGCCATGGCTTCAAGAATGACGTTGGACAAGCTCTCGGAATCGGAAGTGAGGACAGCGACGTCAAGTGAAGCGAGGATGGCGGTCATATCCTGGCGATCGCCGAGAAAGATCGCGGAGGCGCCAAGGCCGAGGCTCGCCGCTTCCCTCTCCAATTCCTGACGCAGCGGACCATCGCCGACGAGAAGAAACTCGACATCCGGCATGCGCTGATGGATCTGTGCGGCTATGCGCAGGAATCCAGAATGATTCTTGTAGCGATGGTTCATGCGCGCGACCATGCCGACACGCGCGGCATCGGGACGTTTAGGCAGAGCCGCGGGTGCGGCGGTGAAAACCGCGGCCGGCAGGGCGTTTCCGATGACAGCGATTTTACTGGGCGAGAGGCCAGTGGCGATGAGGCGATCGGCGGCCGCCTGCGAATTGCAGACAACAGCGTCGCACCAGCGAAACGCGGCCGCCTGAGCGCGGAATTGCGCTGGGGTCATCAGGTCTCCGAGTTGGCGATGGCTCCCGATGACGACAGGCACGCGGGCAAGCTTGGCGGCGGGAATCAGTGTGAGATTGGTGTAGAAATCGAAGGCGTGAGCGACCTGCACCTGATGATGGCGCAGATGGCGGCTCAGGTTGAGGCGAGTGCGCAGCGATTGCCATCCGAAGAGGCTGCCGCCTAGCGGGAATTGGCCAGCGTCCGGGAAATTGTGGGCGAGCGGGCCGCGCCGGCTGACGCAGCCGAGATGAGCTTGGAATTGTGGAGGAGTGAGATTTTGGGCGAGGACAGTAAACTGGCGCTCAGAGCCTCCCGTTTCAAAGGTATTGATCATGAGAAACAGGCTGATCGCCGAATCAGGAAGATCAGGAAGACTGGAAAGTTCGGCTGGACGTGTTGTGGTCAGGCTGGCAGGTTCGGTGGCGTGCACCCGATCATCCTCCCACCGGAGCGGAGGCTAGCGCAGCGGCGGAATTTGGCGCCTTACGGCGAGAGTCGGCGACCACGGGCAGAGAGAACAGCCCTGCGGGCTTGATGTATTTTTCGAGGAAGTTGCGATGCCAGAGCTCGAACATCAGCAGACGCCATAAGCGCCCGGTATGGGTGCGGCCGCGGTAGAGGTGGTCGTCCATTAATTTCCGGATACCGTCCGCGACAAAGTAACCGCGATCGAGGGTGCGAGGTTCGAGCAGAATCATCAACATTTCTTTGAGCTCGTTGCGCAGCCAGTGGTCGAGCGGAAGAGTGAAGCCCTGTTTCTGGCGATAGAGCACTTCGCGAGGCACGCCCACGCGCTCCGCCAGTTTTCGGAGGATGTACTTTTGGTCTTTGCCGCGCATTTTCCACTTTGGAGGAAGGCCGGTGACCCACTCGACGAAAACGTGGTCAAGGATGGGAACGCGAACTTCGAGCGAATTCAACATGCTCATGCGGTCAACCTTGGTGAGGATGTCGCCGACCATGTAAGTTTTGGTGTCAACGTAAAGGAGCTGGTCGACGGGATCTTTAGCAGGTGCCTGAGCGAAGTAACGGCGCAGAACATTGCCCGGATCATCGCTGTGGTTCAGAATTTGGCGAAAATCGGGCGAGAGCAGCGGAGTATCGCGCTCGAAAGTGGGCAGGAAAGAAAGGTGGTCGACGTAGCGTTCCTGCCAGGGCAGCGAAACGTTGTAGCTGAAGCTGCGGCCCCGCATGTTGTTGGGCAAACGCGGAAAGACCTGATCGCGAAAGAACTTGCGGGCCCATCCGGGAATATGTTCGAACATCCGGCGGCCGGCATGAATGCGGTAGCGGTCGTATCCGCCGAAGATCTCGTCGCCGCCATCGCCGGAAAGAGCCACGGTGACATGCTGGCGAGCCATCTGCGAAACGTAGTAGGTGGGCAGCATGGAGGAGTCGCCGAATGGCTCTTCGAGCGAACTGGTGAGATGCTCCACGGTTTGGACGACCTCGGGCTCGAGGATCATCTCGTGATGATCGGTGCCGAACTTTTCGGCCACCATGCGAGCGTAGGCCGCTTCGTTGAAATCGTCTTTCTTGAAACCGATGGAAAAAGTCTTGACCGGGCCGGAACTGGCACGCGCCATCAAGGCAACGATGGTGGAGGAATCGGTTCCGCCGCTGAGAAAAGCGCCGAGAGGCACGTCGGAGATCAAGCGGATTTTGGTCGCCTCAAACAGACGCTGCTCTAATTCTTCCAGACATTCTTCTTCGCTACTGGGCGCGTGCGTGTTGTATTCGGGAAGGTCCCAGTACTTACGGATGCGAATCTCGCCATCCTGAAACTCGAGCAGGTGTCCGGGAGAAAGCTTATGAATTCCGGTGAATGCGGTAATGGGATCGGGCACGTATCCGTAATAGAGATATTCGAGCAGGCCCTGCGAGTTGACTTCGGCGAGTTCCGGAGCAACAGCGAGGATTGATTTTATTTCAGAAGCGAAGTAGAGATTTCCTTTGTGCAGCGCATAGTGAAGCGGCTTTTTGCCCAGGCGATCGCGTGCGAGGGTCAATTTGCGCCTGGTCTTATCGTAGATAGCGAGGGCGAACATGCCACGCAGTTTCTTGACACAGTCCGCGCCCATATCTTCGTAGAGATGAATAATGACTTCGGTGTCGCAGTGGGTGCGGAATGTATGGCCGCGGCTTTCGAGCTCGGGGCGAAGGTCGAGGAAGTTGTAGATCTCGCCGTTGTAAACAATCCAGGAACTGCGGTCTTCGTTGAAGACGGGCTGATGGCCTCCGGAGAGATCGATGATGCTGAGGCGGCGCATGCCTAGACCAGCGCCGTCGGCGACATGCACTCCCTCGTCGTCGGGGCCTCGGTACACGATCTGTTCGCACATATGGTGCACGAGAGCTTCGGTGATGTTGCTCTCGCGAGTTGCGCTCACGACTCCAGCGATTCCACACATGGTCCTGATCGATCCTTTCGAACTTGATCCTGTCGAGCTTGATTCTTTCGAGGTTGACCCTTCGAGTTTATCCTTTCGAGGCCACCGGAACTGAACGGGACTTCTCCACCGGCGTCCGCGCGTCCGCAAAGCGTTTGAAGCGATAATCGCGATAGTCACTGGGATTTCCCTCGCGGCCGTCGCAAGCGGCGAGCAGGATGTTGGCCATCTCACGCGCGGCAACAAAGTGCAGTGTTTCTTTTCTGTCGCCCGCGCCGCCGACCAGTGCCGCAAGAAAGTTGCGGAAGCTGTCGCCAATCACAGCATCTTTCTGGGTTGGGTCCATGCTATGGCAATGCAGTTTGATGAACAGCCAGTCGGGACGTCCAAGCACGCGGATCTGCGCCTGCTTCCAGAGGGCGAGCCGGTGCGTGGTCGCGGGTTTGGATCCGGTGATGGCGCCATTGTCGAAAGCGGGCCGGGCAGAACGTAAGGTACGTTGGAGGTCGGTTACGAGCGGACCTTGCACGATGAGAGGAAACGTCCTGGGCGCGCGTCCTGCAACCAAGTCATGCCCCTTGCGGTGCGGCGCTGCCTGATCGAGCGGAAGAGCGCATTCGTATACGGCATTAATTTTGTCGATCTGTGCCGGATCCCAGAAGGCGCTCGGCATAGTCAAGTCGGCATAGCAGCCGGTCTCGGCCAGAATCTGCATTTCCGAATCGACGCCGCAGAAGCGCCCGGCGGCGGAGTTAGCGAGAGCGAAATTTCCGTGCACAAAAGCATAGCCGGGACGAGTGGAACCTTCTTCCAGGGCCAGGCAATGATGGCGAAAGGCCAGCCGGTCGCGGAACTCCGTGAGCAGTAGACGAGTATTTTCGGCGGTGTCGGGATGCGGAATACCGTGGTGCAGATGGACCTCGACTTCTCCCCAGCCAGCGTGGCAGTGATCGGCGAGCATCTCGAGCAAGCCCTGGTCATATTGCTCGGCAGGATAGAAGTAAGTGTGGTTAAAAGGGCGGCCATCGTGGTCGCGCCAGAGGTCGACGACTTTGGGATAGTCGCGAACCCAGGATTCCAGCCGGCGCTCCTGCTCGGAACGAGGGGCGCGCTTCTGGCCGTCTTCAGGAACAATGGACGGCTCGAAATGATCGGCCAGAGCAAAGATCAGGTGCACGGGGCCGCGGGCGGGTGAGTTCAGCGCGCGCCAGGTTGCGGACGGCAGGATCTTTCTTGCGTAGGCGAGTTGTTTTTTGAGACGCATGTTGAAATCTGAGCTTCGCCTGTCTTTTTTTCTTACTTTGATGACCAACCCCTACGCCGCCATTTCGTCTCCGGAGACGCGGCAAGCAGCGTTTCTACGGAGATCGGATCCTTTAAAGTCAGCGGACAGGGGAGACTGCGTCAGTTGTTCCGTGATCGGCATAAACCTCCAGGAAATGCCGCGGCTTTTTCGGCGGCGGAGGCGCCGAGCCGGGTCCTTGTTCATTTTCTTTGACTGTCTGCAACAACGCTGCCGTAAATGCCACGGCAAAATAAGGGAAGAACTGGTACGCCTCGGGGGCAAAGCAAGCACCGACTACGAAGCCGACCAGCGAACTCTGCAATGCTCCGACAAATAAAACGATGTCGGGATCGAGATTCTTCATGTGGCGCAGGGTTTTCAGATTCTTAAAAGCGCGCCAGAAAAACATGATATAGAGAATCATCGCGGCGATGCCGCCTTCGGCGCAGATCTGGAGGTAGGTCATGTGCACGTCGCGCCAGATCAGGGAGTAGGTGGGGAAGTTGCGAGCGCCAATGCCGAAGATGGGATAGTGTTCGATGGCATCGAGAGCACGCAACATGAGGTATTTGCGATCCTCGTAGGAGCCGTAGGCGGACTGATCGGTAGTACTGTTGCCCGACAAGGCGGCAAAACGATCATAGAGTTTGCCGCCGACGGTGGCCATTACCGCGACTCCGATGAGAACAGTCGCGACGATCAGGTAATAGCGCTTTCCCTTGATTGCGAAGTAGTAGAGAGTGACACTGCCGCAGATTACGAGATCGACGAAACCGCCTCGGGATGCGGTCATAAAAATGGCGATCAACATCACTAGCATTCCGCACAGCCACAGCACCTTGATGACAGCATTCCTGGCGGTGATCATGAAGGCCAGCACAAATGGCATCGATAACACGATGGCGAATGCGAGATCGTTCGGATTCGCATAGATACCACCCAGCACACCGTTGAGGCGGGGCGTGCTGTGGCCCTTAAGGAGGGCGGCGGCACAAACGACGATCACAGAAATTACCTGGATAGAGATGATTCGCCGCAAGCGGTCGAAGGTGGTAACCAGCAGGAAAACCAATACCCACGCGACGTAGATCTTGGAAAAATCAATGGTACGAGTAACCGCGCCACCCTTCCAGACCGGAGACAGGAATGCTCCGAAGTAGAGAAGGCCGATCATGGCCAGGAGAAGTCTAGCTTCCTTCGGAAGATCCTTGAACGTGCGCTTGGTTCTCCCCAGGCTGGTGAACAGGCCCCACATGGCCAGGATGGCAGTGATCTTGGCGAGCGGAAGAAGCTTGAGGCCGGGAATCCAGTCTTCCGGACGGGCGCAATAGACCACGAAGAAAGCGCTGAGCCAGAAGAATGCCATCCTGGTCGGGTCCGAGGCCCGGAAGGATATGCGTCTTCCAGAGGCTTCCGCCGGTAATGTATTGCCGTTATCGCCAGTGACCACAAATTCCTCTTTTTCTTTTAAGCTTTCTTTTCCGCTAAGCGCGCCGGCATAGCGCGTACCGCAAGAGATTTCTTTTCCGCTACCGACTGCAGGACTTCGCTGAAGCGCTCACCGATCGCCGGCCAGTCATAGCGGGCGGCGGTCTCGACCGCGGCTTTTTCGTAACGCCGACGCAGTTCCGGATCGCGCAACAGCATGATCACCGCCTGGGCGAACGAACGGGGATCGTCGGCCAGGATAATGTCGCGGCCGTGATGAACATCCAGTCCTTCGGCGCCAACGGTGGTGGAGACGACGGCTTTGGCGGTCGCCATGGCCTCGTAGATTTTGAGACGCGTACCGCCGCCGATGCGTAACGGCACGATGATTACGGCGGACTGGCGCAGATGCTCGACGACCGAGGGCACACGGCCGGTAACCTCGATCGAGTCATCGTTATTCATCGAATTCGAGGCCCACTTCTGAACCCGGCGGTCGGGATTGCGGCCGACGATGCGGAATCGCGCCTGCGGCACTTCGGCCTTGATCGCAGGCCAGACCTCACTGCAAAAATATTCGACGCCGTCAACGTTCGGCTCCCAATCCATGGCGCCGACGAAGGTGATGAGGGGCGCGGATGCATCGAGCGGATTCGGATCGGAACTCGCCGGATCAGGACAATACTGCGCGAGATCGACGCCGGTGGGGACGACGGTAACGCGGTCGCCATCCACCCACTGCGTCATTAGGGAGCGATCGTTTTCGGAGACGGCAATCACATGCTGAAACTTGCAGACCGCGGCGCGCTCGTAGCGGAGCATCTTCCGGAATTCCATGCGGTACATCATCTTTTTTGCCGAATTGCCCGCGGTAGCGGCATGGCGGCGCCAGATTTCGCTTTCCACATTGTGCTGGAACAGCACACTTGGGATGCTGAGACTTCCGGGAAAGTTGACCGCGGCATCCAGGAAGTCGCAGACGGCGACATCGAAACGCCGCTCGCGAAACCAGGTCTGGAGCTGCTTCTGGACTTTGGCGTGAGCGAAGCGGCTGACCGCATACGGCGGCTGGGCGCTGAGATGGGCCAGATAGTCGAGTCCGCGCGCGGCTCCCGCAAGTTCGCGCTTGCCGGTGCAAACGGCCACCGCGCCGGGCAACTGCTCCTGCAGATTGCGCTCGTAGTCTGGGTCGGGCGTTCCACCATAGTAAGAGTAAAACGTAAGCTCATGCCGCGCGGACAAATATCGCAAGACGTGGTAGGTGCGAATATTGCCGCCATTCTGCACGGGCAGGAGCTTGTCGGCTTTGACCCAAAGAATTTTCATGCCGTATCTTCTTATGCCGGTCAGCTTATGTCGATCAGCGAGCCCAGACTGCCTTTCTGCCCGCGACAAAGTTAATGAAGGCGACCATGGCGGCGGAATTTAAAACGACGAAAGTGCGGGCCGCATCGGCTATACGCGAGAGCGGGCCGATTTTGACGCCGGCAAGCGCGGCCAGACTGAGCGCGTAAAACGCCAACTGCGCGCCAAGCGCCGCGCGATAGAGCGGCTGCGGCAGGAATATGGAGGCGATCAGAAGCGCCAGCAAGGCAAAGGGCACGGCCAATCGCGAAAGTTTGTGACTTATGAATTCGAATCGAATCGCGTTTTGTGAGCTCAACAGCCATGGAGCAAGTTGGAGAAGCTGATAGTTGCCACTCAAGGTGCGAACCTTGCGCGAAAATTCGCGGCCTTCGCCCAGGTTGGGCGAGTCCCAGGCGCGGGCGCGGGAGTCGAAGATAACGCGAGATCCCTGGCGCACGATCTGCATGGGCAACAGGACGTCATCGAGAATGGTGTCCACGGGCAAGAGCGATGCGTCGAGTAATCTTCGCCGGGCACAGTAGATGGCGCCCGTGGCGCCGACGACAGAACCGGAGGCGGACTCCAGCTCGCGAATCTTCTTTTCGATGCGCCAGTACAATCCCATTCCCTTCCCAGTCTCTCCGCTTGCGGGATCACCCAGCATCAATTCGCCACTGGCGGCGCCGACATCGGGATCGGCAAAATTCTCGATCAGCAAGCGCAGGGCATTGGATTCGATGTGCTGGCGGGCGTCGGTAAATAGCAGCACTTCCCCGGTTGCCAGCTTGATCGCATCGTTGAGGCCGGAGGCTTTGCCCTCGGATGCCGGTTTCGTCAGAGATCGCACGCGGGTTCGTACGCCGGTGCGGACTTCGGTCCGGACTTCGGTGCGGATTTCGCTTGGCACCCCGGAATTGCGGGCATAGTCGGCGAGAATGGCGGGCGTGCGGTCGCTTGAACCGTCGGAGACGACGACAACATCGAGCTTCTCCTGGGGATAGTCGAGCGTCAGCAGGTTTTCGAGCTTGTGAGCAATTACTGCTTCCTCATTGCGCACAACCATCACCGCCGTGACCGCGGGTATAGCGGAGCTTCGATCGGAACCTTCACGGCAACTTTGACCAGAACTTCGGCGCACCGGACGCGGCGACCATCGGCTACGCAGCCACAACCAAGCCGGGTAGCCCAGGTAAGAATAGCCGATCAGCGCGGCCGCGAGCCAGAAGACGTATCTCATCTTCATTATTATTGCGCACCCCGGCGCAACAGAACCGTCTTGACCGTGAGGAACATGATCAGCAGATCCAGACTAATCGAAGCGTTCTTGATGTAAAACAGGTCGTACTGAAGTTTTTCACGCATATCTTCGACCGTGCTCCCGTACTTGTACATGACCTGGGCCCAACCGGTGAGGCCGGGCCGCACCATGTGGCGCACCCCGTAATAGGGGATGTCTTTGGAGAACAATTCGATGATTTCGGGCCGCTCGGGTCGCGGGCCGACGAAAGCCATATCGCCTTTGAGCACGCACCACAACTGGGGAATCTCATCGAGGCGCAAGGAGCGGAGAAACTTGCCGACGCGGGTAACCCGGGGATCGCCATTGCCCGCCCACTGCGGACCGTTTTCCGCTTCGGCGTCCTGGCGCATGGTGCGGAACTTCTTTACCTTGAAAACACGTCCAGCCTTGCCCACGCGCGTCTGGGTATAGAACACGGGCCCCTTGGAATCCAAGCGGATGGCGAGCATGATCAATGGAAACAAAGGCAGCGCGAGGATGAGACCAATCAGCGAGATGACGAAGGAGACTACGCGGCGCATCATGATGAAGGGTGTGCTGCGACGAAAGCCCTCGCCAAACACGAGCCAGCTAGGATTCAGATTCTCGACTTCAATCTTGCCGGAGATTTTTTCCAGCCACGACGTGGCCTCCTCGATCTTGACCCCCTGCATGCGTAACTCAAGCAGTTCCGTCATGGGGATGGTACCGCGGCGATCGGGCATGGCGACGATGACGCGATGGACTTTTTGTTTGTGGACGACTTCCATGAGGTGCGCAGCCACGGACTCGCGGGTTACCGCGCCTTCCATCTTGCCCGTCCAGCTGGCGATCTCGACGCCGATTTCAGGATTCTGGCGCAGGCCGAGCACCACGCGCTGCGCGCGCTCGCCGGTACCCAGGACGTAGACGCGCTCGACCAGAATTGGCAACTGGACCAGCCAGGTAAAGCCGAGCCGCCATCCGAACAGGGCGACAGTGAGGATGAGCAGGCCGACCGCCGAAGAACCGCTCCCCAACAAGTAATCAGGCCGAACGTAGGCGACGCCCGCCAGGATGAAGGCGAGCACGCCGGGAACCATGAGCAGGCGAAAATACAGCTCACCTTTGGTATTGAGGCGCGCGGTGTCGTACAAGTCGAGCCAGTGCGAACACAGCAATACCAGCACCGTGACTCCGAGGATCTTGAGGTAGCCGCCTTCGTAGTTGAGTACCAGGTAACTGTCTTCGCGAAGTTCGTACACTGCCCCCAGCAGGAACGAGGTCCAGACGATCAGGGCCTCTCCGATCAGAAGGACCAGAGTACG
>Ga0209733_1000178_pt1 | contig 10257 bp, 13 predicted proteins | sample BlaSpr_A8_OM2_M1_FD_187976 | JGI IMG/M metagenome (GOLD analysis project Ga0209733, IMG submission 187976) | Forest soil microbial communities from Thunder Bay, Ontario, Canada - Black Spruce, Ontario site 2_A8_OM2_M1 (SPAdes) (version 2) | ecosystem: Environmental > Terrestrial > Soil > Boreal...
GGGAACTTGAGGTTTTCGACCGGGGAGACCGTCCCGACTACGAGGTTATTCGCGCGGTTATCAGCTATTTCGAAGTCTACCCGGAAGTGTATCACCATCCCCAGGAAGACCTGGTCTTTGCCAAGCTAAGAACGCGCGATCCGGTTGCGGCTGCCAAGGTCGGTGATCTCGCTCGCGAACACCACAAAGGGGCTGAACGCTTGCGCCGCGTCGCTCACGCGGTCGAGAACGTGCTCGCGGATGCTGAAGTTCTTCGGCAAAATGTCGATACCATTGTTCGCGATTTCATCGCGCACGAGCGGCACCACATGATGATGGAAGATCGAGATTTCTTTCCTGCCGCGCTTAAGGCCCTTAGGCCTCAAGATTGGACGGAGATCGCTTCGGCCGTAACCGGTCATAAGGATCCGCTGTTCAGCGATGTCACCGAAGAGCGGTTCGATGCGCTACGCGCGCATATTTTGGGGCTGGAGCAAGAGGCTGAAGCCGAACGAAAGTAGTCGCGCTTTCATCCGCAATGCTTGATAGTGCTTTGTGGCAAGCACCTTATGCTCGCACGCACCCCGGGCATTATTTGACGAAGCTGAGATAGGGAGAGAGCCGCGATTTCGGCGGGGCCCAATGGGCGGGCAACCATGTCCGTCGGGTCTCGCCGATGTCACAGATGGGTAAAAAGGCGCCTGCTCAGCGGTGAAACTGCGGGCGTGACGCGCATAGCTCCTTCCAGAGTTCGATTTAGCAAGTTGATATATCGGTGACCAATGAGGGCATCTGGGCAAGGCTACACCGTGTCGGCTTGAGGTCGATGATCGCCGACCGAAGACGGTGCGGCATTGCGATAGATCAATAATGGAAAATGCAAATTGTCGCGCCCGAGAGGAATTGTTCAATTTTTTTCTTAGACGGAACCGCTATTTGACCTGGGTCAACTTGGATTGCAGGCAATCGCGTAACGTTACTTTAGCGCAGCACCTTTCAGTGTGTAGCTGCAGGTGCGATGCGCATCGATCCTTCCCGAGTTGAGTTCAGGAAGGCGATATCGAGGTGGCGAAATGCCGCGCGCTTTCTTTCCTACCCTGTTCTGCGGAGAAACCTGCGAAACGCACGAGCTTCGAGAACTTCAGAAGCTCGCGACCCAGGTCCATCTTCGCCCAGGCAAGACGATATTCACGGAAGGCGAACCGGCGGAAACTGTCTTCGGCCTTTCTCAGGGCGTCGTGCGTCTTTACAAACTGCTGGCGGATGGACGGCGTCAGGTGCTGTCGTTCGCGCTGCCCGGCGACTTCCTGGGCATGCCGCTGGCCGATCGCCACAGCTTCTCCGCCGATGCCATCGGCGAGATCGCCTTGTGCCGCTTTCCGCGCGACAGCCTTACCGCATTCATTCAATCGAGCCCGAACATGATGCGGCGATTGATCGAATTCGCGACCCGCGAACTTGATATGGCACAGGACCATTTGCAACTGCTCGGCAATGGATCGGCCGAAGAGAAAGTCGCGATCTTTCTCGTCAGCTGGCGCAACCGGCTGACGCGGCTTTCGGTGTTCTCCGAAACCGTGCCGCTGCCGATGCGGCGTCAGGATATCGCCGATTATCTCGGGCTGAAGCTCGAAACCGTCAGCCGCACGCTGGCCAAGCTCGAGCAAAAGAACGTGCTCCGCCTGGTTCCCAATGGGGTCTTCCTGACCGGCCTGGAGCAGACACTCATGGTGACCGGAAGAAGCTACCAGCCGCAAATTTGAAGATCGCAGAGTTCAACCTGGAAGCCCTCTAACTGTCGGGCGTCGAGCAGACAGGCCGATCTTCGGAAAGGTAAATATTCGTGTGTCGACATGGTGGGAACATCGGCGATGGCCAGACCTGCATTCAGTAGTCAGCTCAGTCCGGACGAGTTGAAGAGGCTGGCGGAGACGCAAATTGCCGAGGCGATGCGGATCGAAAAAGAGCCCGAACGGCTGCGGGTGCTGACCGTCGCCGACGCGCTGATGAATTTGGCCGAGATCAAGAAACTGCTGCTGAAATACGAGCGACGGTTACTGAACTAGTCGACGCCGCAGCCGATCAGTAACGGCGGCGCTGCCGCAACGCCCGATCCGGCAACGCAATCTACCTGACGAAGCTGAGGTAGGAGGCGAGCGCCTCGATTTCGTCCGGGCCCAAATGGCTTGCAACCATCGGCATCGGAGACGCGGGACCGGAATGATATCCTTGGCCCCACTGTTCCAGCCGGCCCTTCAAGTAGATGTAAGCTAGTCCCCCCAGCCGCGGAATGTCCCTTACGCCCTCGGCGTCCGGGCCATGACAGGCATAGCAGGACACAATATTGGCTTCCGGAATTCCGTCCAGATAAATTGTTCTTCCCCTGGCCGCGAGATCCCTGTCGCCATCATTGGCGGCTTTCGGGGCGATCGTGGCGAAATAGATGGCCAGATTACGCGCCTCATACGGACCAAGAGCCGCCACGGCGCCCCACATATATTGTTTTGAAAATGGATTGTCGCGCGTGTGCTCGCGAAAACTCCTGATCTGGCTCTCGATGTATTGCGGCCTCTGTCCGGCCAATCGTGGCGCGACCATATAGCCCTGTCCCGAGGTTCCGTGGCACCAGGTGCAATTGCGGACGCCGATGCTCTCCCCGTCACCGGCCCACACCGGAGCGGCTGAGGCGACAATCGCCAGGATCGCTATTTTCAACCCGATGCGCTTCATGACCTCAAGCTTTCGCGCCTTATGCAATTCATTGAAACGATGACATGTAAATTGACAGCACTCACTGCAGATAGCTGACGTAGGCTGCGACGGCTTCGATCTGTGACCTCGTCAGATTGTGTGCCGTCGGTGCCATGATGGCGGAAGTGTCAACCGCCGAACCCTGACCTCGCTCCTTCCTCCAGCCTGTCAGCTGACCCACGGTGTATGCATAGAGCTGACCCGCCAGCCGGGGAATTTCATTCTGGCCGTGGCCCTCGGTGCCATGACAGGCGGAGCACGCGGGCACGTTGGCCTCGGGCAACCCATCCTCAAAGATACGTTTGCCGGTGGATAGCGATCCCCTTGGCGCCCCTCCGAACGGTTTCGGATTGAGACCCCTGAAATGCGTGGCCAGAGCCGTCAGCATCGACGGGCTGAGCACGTGCGCTACGTTGAACATAATCGGGTTGGTTCGCCGGCGCTCGATGAAGGCGCGCAACTGAGCCTCGATATATTCGGGTTGCTGCCCCGCCAGGCGCGGCATCGGAAAATATCCCATATAACCCTGCCCCGACAGCCCGTGGCAGGTCTTGCAATATTCCAGCTTGGCCTCGAGGCCGCCCTGCCTGGCGGCCGCGGCTCTATCCTGCGCGTGACCCGGCGTGGAAAAGGCCAGTGCCAGTATCGCCGTTGGCAATGTCAGCCGCAGGATGGTTCGAAGACCGGCCATCACCAACCGGGCCCCCAGATGTGAAAGTTCAGACCGGCTTTGACGACCTGGACATTTTGTTTGACGTCGACGATGCCGGCAAAGCCGTTGATCGGATCGGACATCAGCACGCCGCCGTGGCCGAACTGGTAGTAGTCGTATTCGACGTTGAGGGACCAGTGATGGGAAAACGCCCAGTCGACGCCGCCGCCCACGGTCCAGCCGAGGCGGTTGTCCAAGCCTTCAAAGGCGAAGGGGGCGCCGGCGAATGAGCCGGTGACGTCGTATTTGTCTCCCGCCAGCGCGACGCCGCCTCTGGCGTAGAGCAGCACGTTGTCGATGGCATAGCCGACGCGCATGGTGACGCTGGGAAGGAAGTCGGTACTGGCCTTTACGAAGGCGGTGTCAGGATTGCCGAGCGGAAGTCCGACGCTCGTGGTGTTTTTCATGGTCGAACCGGAGACGGCGCCTTCGACGCCGATCACCAGGGAGGAGGCGAACTGGTAATCGCAGCCGATCTGTCCACCGATCACGGCACCTCTTGGCGTCGAGCTGACGGTGGTGATCCCGCTTGTGAAGCCGGCGCCCAAAAACGAATCCTGCACCAGCTGCACCGGGTCGGTAATGTCCTTGGTGCCGAAACCGCCTCCGACGTGCCCGCCGAGATAACAGCTGGTCCAGTTGAACCGCGCCGCGAATGGCGCCGGCGCCGCGAGCGGCATGTCGGCGGCGAGCGCCGGTCCGGCCATGGTCGCTGCAAGCGCTGCGATTTGTGCCAACAGATGCTTTCTCATCAGACAATCTCCGTGTGCGGGGCAAGCCCGCCTACATCGCAAACCAGGCATGGAGGAACAGGGTGTTGTTGTTTTGGGCGCCAACCGTGGTCCCATTCAATTTGTTGTAGTAGGTGTATTGCAGGCCGATGCGGGCATTGAACCACGGCCAGCCCCACGCCTTGCTGAGCCCGAACGGGATGTAGGCGATCTCCGCGGTCCAGCCGTTGCTGTTCGGGGTCAGGGCATTTCCGCTGACGGGATCGATGCCGTACAGAGTTGCGTCGGCGGTGCCCCAGACGTTGAAATATTGCCCGGTGAAAACGACCCGATTGTCGCCGCCATAGGCGAACGAGGCCTGCAGCTTCATGGTGTTGAGCAGGTTGGTCGGATTGGACGAGGCAAGATTCGCAAAGCTCGCGTCGAGCCGCTGAAACTCGCGGATATAACTGCCGCGCAGCGTCAGCCAGTAATTGTCGCCCTGATACTGATATTGTGAGTCGAAGCCGATGTCGGTGAACTTGTCCGACATCGGAAACGTTCCTTGCGACCAGGTCGCGAAGCTCGTGTCGAGCCACGGATGGATATCCGAGTACATTCCGAAGGTGCCGACCATTAGCGAATGCCGGCCCCAATGCGGTTCGAGCGCGACGCGCCAATAGGGCGCCACGCCGCCGAGCAGGCCCGGCGCGCCGAACGGGTCGGTGCCCAGAGTGTTCTGTTGGCTGAAACTAAGCGTCTTGTAGCCGGTCAGCTCGAGATAAAGCAGGTCGTTGATAAGCGTGTAAGCACCGACGCCGCCGACATGCGCGGCAAAGGCGCCCTCGATTATCGTCGCTGGTTGCTGCGGGCCCATGATCGTCGACACGGCATAGGGGAATGCCCAGGCCGGTGTCGTGTTCCACACGTCCTGAACGGTCGGATTGTTGTTTGCGGTGATGCCGTAGATGAAATCAAAGGGCCCGATGCTTGCGGTTCTGGCAAAACGAACGTCGGTATTGTCCCAGGTCCAGGTGTGTCCGAACGGATCGCCGAACCCTCCGGGCGGTACGGCGTTGTAGGTGACTTGCGCGAAGGCGCCGATATCGTTGGTAATCGCTCCACCCCAGAACGCACTGAACGGCGAAAGCACGGTGTTGTCGTTCACATTGTACGGGTCGGCCGGCGACGGCAGCGGCGCCTGGGTGTGGGTGAAGCCGAGGATCGCCATCATCGAGATCGGCGGCACGTACTCCTTGTTGCCATCGTCGGTCGCCGGTGCACCCAGCGCCTTGGTGGCGTAGCCGCGCAGCTTGTCGAGCTCGGCGCGCGCCGCGATCCCGGTGCTCGACGAAAACGGCGTTGTCCGGAATTCACCGCCGCCGGGCGTATAGCCGAGCAGCTTGAACCTTCGGCCGTAGGGTGTGAGCGCGGGAAAATCGGTGTGGCAGGTGCCGCACGGTTGTCCGGTCTGGCGCGCGAAACTCGGAAGCGCCTGCGCCGGCGGCGCGAAGCCGATTGTCATGAAGCCAGCAAGAACAACAACAACCGCAACCGCCGCGAACAGCCCGCAGTTCCCAACGGGTCGAATAAAACGACCGCAATTGCCTCGCATCGCGCGCTACCCCGTTGTTCGCGACACTCCGTGCCAACACACCAATAGTGAATCGAAAGCCGCTCACTACTGGAACGTTAGTCCAAGAGTCCGGGGCGCGGCCAAGCTAATGGCGACGGTGCATTCGATTTCACAATAATGAGACATTTCGGCCACTATCGTTGCAAACGCAACAATTCAACCAACGACGAAACCTTCTTGTTTCGTCGCTCGCCGACATGGCAACACAAAATAGACGACTGCCCCGTCGTCTGCCTGCTGTCGGAATTTATGAGCCGCATTTGGAGCCGGTGCATTGATCTGGATCAAATGGATACCGATTCCGAGAGCGCGCACGCGCTCAAATGCCACCCCAAAACCGCTAGTGAGCCAAACCAGCGGTAATCCAAAACGGAAAGGGCGAGTGAGCAAAAGAGAACAATAAATCGGATTTAGTGCCGGCCGGGCTTTTCGGCAACGGTGAATACGCGTGGACAAAGAGCCTACGTCAGATCATAGATGTTCGATCGTCTTCGGATCGTTTGCTGACTTATTTAGGCTGATTGCGATCCGAACCGCTGGCGTTGATCTGGATCAAATCGATCCGAAAAGATCGATCAACTTGCGCGGCCAGGCGCAGCGTGGCCTGAGAGCAAAGGCGGCCCATGAGCTTACAAACAGTATTGCTGACCGCTACCATCGCCATCGTCGCCTCCGCGTCAGCGCACGCGGAGGACAAGGGCAAGGCCGACTTTTCGCAACCGGAGCTTCAAGCCAAGATCGCCTATTGCAAGACCTGCCACGGGGTGTCGGGGCAAGGGTTTCGCGGAGCCTTTCCGATGCCGCGACTGGCAGGACAGCAACCGGAGTATCTCGTGAATCAGTTGCAGGCGTTCATCGAGCGCCGGCGAACAAACCCTGTCATGTTCAACGTGGCCCATGTCCTGAGCCCGTCGATGCTGACGGCGTTGGCCGCGCATTTCAAAGATCTCAATCCCAAGCCGTTGGGAGGAGGAGCTCCAAAGGAGCTCGTGGCCGAGGGGAAGAAAATCTACGAAGAGGGTGTTCCCAGCGCGGAGGTTCCTCCATGCGCTACCTGTCACGGACCGGAAGCCAAAGGCGCCGATGCATTTCCTCGCCTTGCAGGGCAGCTCAATGACTACATGTTCAAGAAACTGACGAACTGGGAAAAAGAACGAGGCCAGGACAAGGCCAAGCCCGACAACTCCGCCATCATGCAGCCGATCGCGCATAACCTGACCGAAGCACAGATTAAAGCCGTCGCGGCGTATCTCAGTTATCTGGAATGATTTCGTCTCCGCCGGCAACAACGCAGCGAAATCATTGTAGACAAAAAAGCCTTGCGGTGCAGTTGCGCCAGATCAAGACGGCGCGAGAGAAATGACGCAGGATGACGCTATTGATTGCCTCTCACAGCAGGACGACGTGTCATGACAGGATTACGAGGAATTTCCCGGCGGCAGATTTTGACCATCGCGGCCGGCGCCGCCGGGGCATCGATCACAGGCGCGACAGCGGTCATCGGCACATCGACGGCCGCGCAGGCTGCCAAGGTATCGCAAAAGATCGTGAAGTATCAGGACACTCCGAAGGGGGAGCAACGCTGCGACAATTGCGAGCTGTTTGAAGCCCCTTCGTCCTGCAAAAACGTAGATGGAACTATTGCTCCGCAAGGCTGGTGCATCGTCTATAGGAAGAAGCAGGCGTAGAATCCAGCATCCGGCTGGTTTCATGCGGCCTCCGCGCCCGTAAGCCGACGATGGCCATCATCGAGATCGGCGGCACGTATTTCCTCTGCGCTCGCGGAGTTTGAGCAGCCATTTGGCTGCTTCGCTTGGAACTTTCCAAGTCTCCGCGACTTCGTTCACCGAGAGAACGCAAATCCCGCGAAGACTTAATTCTCACGTAGGAGCGTGTCAGCGAGGTTGACCTAATGAGTGCCATCTATCCATTGAGCGTCCACCGCCGCATTGAACAGCAGTGGGCTGAACGGATTAATTCGTTAAGACAAATCCACGGAACTGTTGTTGGGAGAACGTTGCAATGCGTATTCAACAATGACTGTTCGCTGATTCCCCCGGTAAGAGCGGCTGTGGACCGGCGAAGACCTGATCAGTCTCGACCACGTGATTAATTTTCCAAATCATAGTCGTTCATATGACCCAACCCGGCGTGCCGTACGATTTTGGGGACACGATAGCGCTATAGAGGCATCATTTTTTATAAGTGAAGATGCATTGAAGCGAATTCAACCAAATGCCGGCCTCGACGAGTCGGGTTTTCTGAACGCATTCGATTTTAACCGTGATTTGATATGTGCCGCCGCAGCCAAGCTCTATGTTCGCGGAAGTAGAGGTTCTTATGATCTGGTTGCCGCTAATTTTTGAAACAACTGCGTGCGGCTGAGTGCTGCCGCAGGACTTCGAATTGTCTTTCGATAACTTTCATACCATCCACAGGTGTCGCCTAATTTGGCAGCAGGGTGACTTCGCCGGTGTAGCGTTTTAGAACTGAACAAGCGATCGCGGCAACGCAAAAAGACGCCACCGGTCCGGCAATATTGAGACCGCGCGCTTTCTCGAAAGGCTCGCGCTCCAAACCACTAGCTTCTGTTAGGATTGCGATGCCATCGCGGCTAATTCGTCGCGCGTACGGCAACGTCATTCGGATCAATGCAGTCGAAAGACGCCGTCGATGGCGCGCAACTCGGCGGGTTGATGAGCTTGGAATGTGCGACGGTGACTGCGAACAGCGGACCTTCGAGTGATTTTTCCCAGAACGCGAGGAAGTCCTTTAACGCGGAAAAGTTCGGAAACATGTCATAGTCTGCCAGACATAGCTTTGCAGCAACCAGTGGCGATCCAGACGGCGGTACACGATTTCCGCCGTTGTCAGTCCGTAGCCCAGGACCTGCTTCCTGAAATCCTTGGAAACCGCATCTTTCTTGACCATGCCAACCTCCAGCCCAACTAAATCAGTTGCATGATTCTCAATTCGCCAAAAACGAAACCGTTTGATAGTTCATAGTAATCAACGTGCTAGCAGCATGTTACTTAAGTACGATCTTTGAGGACAAGTCAGCCCGAGGCGTTACGGCACGCCGCAGAGGACAAACCTACGGGGGCTGGCCCCGGCGATGTCGAGAAAACACCGGTGTTTGACCGGGCTGATCTAGCGCCGATAATCTGATCAGAGCAGCGGGGCGATTGGAACCGCCAGTCACTGCCGCGATTGTCTCTCTGCTACAGGAGGCGATCATGTCTCACTGGCACGATTCTATGGTCGAGAGACCGGAAACGGATAGTGCGGTTTACGTGACGGGCTGGACGATCAGTGGCCTAGCCGTGCTTGGCGTGATCTTGGTCGTTTGGGTGTTTGCGATTTAACCCGGGGCTGCTGGAGCAATTCGTGAGCCAGCGATTTGGTTTCGTTCACCTGAGTGCAAGAACCCCGGCTGGTAAGACCCGCCCCAGTCGCCCCCCGGTCGGGAGTTCCGACACAAGCGGCCTCAGTTGCGCAAGCGCTGGGGCCGTTTCTTTGGGCGAGGCCCTCACCTTCCATCGTCCAGATATGTTGCAAGGCACAAATACCATTCGATAGCTGAACGGTAGTTGCCAGCCTGCTCGATTGGGCAAATGCTGCCCTCAAGAACAAAACTTCACGGGAGAGAAGCATGCCCGGTCTAGACGAAAAGCGAGGCAGCCTGCGCCAGCAGATCCTAAAGGCTGGAACGATCTCGTTTGATGGCTCTGGAATCGACTGCCTAGTCCGCAAAATGTCGGGCGAAGGTGCAAATCTCGAGGTCGAAAGCCAAATCGGCATTCCCAACTCATTCGACTTGGTTATCGACACAGAGCACAGCAATCACCATTGTCACGTTGTCTGGCGAAAGGCGCGTCGGATCGGCATCGCGTTCGATTGAGGCCTGAAAATCCCGCCGGCACGGAACCGGCGGACCATCATCGTGTCAATAAAGCGAACCGATTAGCGAACCCCGCTACGCAGATTTTACGCTTAATCTCCGTGACCTCTTTAAGTTCTCGGATGCGATTATGATCAGAAGCACCCTGTCAAAATGGCTGCAGTACGCTGTTACGAAAACCGGCCACCCCAATCTGGTTTTGGCGATGATTTCGATGCTGTTGGCGACGACAATAGTTTTCATTTTGCGCGGAATTTTTGGCTGGTAGCAGGCCGCTCGCTTTTTAGCAGATGATTCCCAAGCGCCGACTGGTCAGTTACGGTCCGAAAACACAGTCGCCGCCGAGCGCGCCTGGTCAGCGCAATCGCCCGAGGTCGTCGATGGCTGGATGATGTCGTCTCAGGTCGAGTGACCACAGTCGCCGAGCTTTGCGCTCGCGAGAAATGCAGCGTTCGGCAGCTCAATATGACCATCTCGCTCGCCTTCCTCGCGCCCAATCTTGTTAAGGCGGCAATAGAAGGCCGCCTGCCCCGCGGCATCGGCATTGAGCGGCTCCGCGATCCGCCGA
>Ga0209733_1000179_pt1 | contig 10242 bp, 10 predicted proteins | sample BlaSpr_A8_OM2_M1_FD_187976 | JGI IMG/M metagenome (GOLD analysis project Ga0209733, IMG submission 187976) | Forest soil microbial communities from Thunder Bay, Ontario, Canada - Black Spruce, Ontario site 2_A8_OM2_M1 (SPAdes) (version 2) | ecosystem: Environmental > Terrestrial > Soil > Boreal...
CGGCAAATATTTCATCTACATTGCCGATTTGCCGCAGGGCAACCGGTTCTACCTCCGGTTCGGCGACGTCAAGATCTTCGCCATCTCTATCGACGAAACCACGGTCTACAACGAACTGATCGACACCTTCTATGTCGACAAGGTCAAGCTCAAGAAGTTCGATACCTCCGCCAAGCTCGATGCGCTGGCCGATGTCGGCCTGCAATACGCGTCGCTGTCGGATTACGCCGAGGTTTCCTTTGAAGACGGATTGAAGCGGAAAAATGCGGCGTGATGCCGGCGGTGTCTTGAATCGATCCTGATCGCGGGGTCTGTCGTGTCAGGTTTGCCTCGTCACTCCCTCGGCCTCGCCGTCGAACCCCGCACGATCAGTTTCGGCTCCAGCACCACGCGCTCGCGGCGGGCGGAGGGGGCGGCAATCGCATCGAGCAGCAGGCGGGCGGCCTGGTTGCCCATGCTGCGCTGGGCGATGCGCACGGTGGTCAAGGGCGGCGACAGCATATCCACATAGGGCATGTCGTTGTGGCCGACTACGGAGATATCGCCGGGGCATGTCAGGCCGCGCTCGCCGAGCGCGTCGTAGATGCCGAGCGCGAGCAGGTCGTTGGCGGCGACGATTGCGCTCGGCACGCCTTTGCGGTCGAGCAGGCGCAGCGCCGCGAGCCGGCCTTCCTCGCGGGTATAGGCGCGCGCGGTTTCGATTCCGATATTTTGCGCCGACAGCCCCGCGCGCGCGGCGGCGGCCTTGAAGCCGGCGCGGCGCAGCGCGCCGGTCGAGACGTGTTGCGGGCCGGCGATATGGCCGAGGCGGCGATGGCCGAGCGAGACCAGATGATCCACCGCAAGCCGCATCCCGGCTTCGTCGTCGGTCGCGACCGCCGGAAGTTTCCGCCCCACATCGGTGCGGTTGACCAGCACCACCGGGATCGCTGCGGCGAGGCAATGGCCGATGACGGGATCGTTCAGCGTCACGGTCGCGAGCACGAGGCCGTCGACGCCGCGCGCGATCAATCTTTCCACCAGTTCCTGCTCGCGTGAGGAATCGGGGCCGACGTCGACCACGATCGTGGCATAGCCTTGCGTGCCGAGCGTCTCGGTAATGCCGGAAAGGATCGGCGGAAAGCCGGGGTCGGCGATATCGGGGGCGAGCACGCCGATCAGCCCGCTTCGCCCGGTGCGCAGGCCGGCCGCGGTCACATTCGGTTGATAGCCGAGCGCCGCCGCCGCGGCGCGGATGCGCTTTGCGACGCCGGCTGCGACCAGATGGCTCATCGCCGGGCTCAGCGCGCGCGACACCGTCGAGGGATGCACGCCGCATCGTTCCGCGACATCTCTGATCGTTGGGCGCGAAGCGGGCGCCGCAATCGCGGCCCGTCCTGTTCCGCTTTTGCTGTTCCGCACCATTCCACCGCATCCTTGACAAGCATCCTTAGCATCCCTAAAACCCTTATTGCAATCGATTGCAACACCCTCCAGCCGGTTATTCCCCATGAATGTTCCGAACGCGCTTGCGCCGCATTTGATCCGCCCCGAGCATCTCGAGCCGAATTGGCGCTGGGATCGGGCGATCCCCTCGCATGGCCACGTCTCGGTCGATTTCGAGCGCCGGGTCGATTTCGACCGGCTGCGCCATTATCGCCTCGCCCGGGCGCGGGCTGCGCTGAAAGCGTCGCCATGCGGTGCGCTGCTCTTGTTCGACGTCAACAACATTCGTTACGTCTCGGGCACCAAGATCGGCGAATGGGAGCGCGACAAGCTCTGCCGCTTTGCGCTATTGGCCGGCGATGGCGAGCCGATCGTGTGGGATTTCGGCTCGGCCGCCGTCCATCACCGCATCTATTGCGACTGGCTGGCACCGGATAACTGTCGGGCCGGCATGCTCGGGATGCGCGGCACGGTGCCGCCGGCGGTCGGGCTGATGAAGGCGCATGCCGAGGAAGTCATGAGCCTATTGCGCGCCGCTGGCGTCGCCGACATGCCGGTCGGCGTCGACATCGCGGAGACCGCGATGTTCTTCGAGCTGCAGAAGGCCGGCATGAAGGTGGTCGACGGCCAGCAGGTGATGCTCGACGCCCGCGAGATCAAGAATATCGACGAGATCATGCTGCTCAACCAGGCTGCCGCCATGGTCGACGGCGTCTATCATTCGATCTACGAGGCGCTGAAGCCCGGCGTGCGTGAGAACGACATCGTCGCGCTCGCCAACAAGATCCTGTACGAGATGGGCTCCGACGACGTCGAGGCGATCAACGCCATCTCCGGCGAACGCTGCAACCCGCATCCGCACAACTTCACCGACCGTATCCTGCGCCCGGGCGACCAGGCCTTCTTCGACATCCTGCAGTCCTACCAGGGCTATCGCACCTGCTATTACCGCACCTTCAACATCGGCCGCGCCACCGCCGTGCAGCACGACGCCTACAAGCAATGCCGCGAATGGCTCGACGATGCGATCGCCTTGATCAAGCCGGGCGTCTCGACCGACACGGTGGCAAAGGTCTGGCCGAAGGCGGAGGAGTTCGGCTTTCCCAGCGAGATGGCGGCGTTCGGCCTGCAGTTCGGCCATGGCCTGGGGCTCGCGCTGCACGAGCGCCCGATCATCTCGCGGCTGGTGTCGCTGGAAAACCCGATGGAGATCAAGACCGGGATGGTGTTCGCGCTGGAAACCTATTGCCCGGCCAAGGACGGCTTTTCCGCCGCGCGCATCGAGGAGGAAGTCGTCGTCACCGACAAGGGCTGCCAGGTGATCACGCTGTTCCCGGCGGAAGAGTTGCCGATCGCCAACCGGTATTAATCCTCACCGTCATTGCGAGCGAAGCGAAGCAATCCAGCTTGCCTGCCAGACGAGCAAAAGCTGGATTGCTTCGTCGCTTCGCTCCTCGCAATGACGGCAAATGTACAAGGAGAACAAAAATGACGAAACATTCGCTCGGCTGGATCGGCATGGGACGCATGGGTTATCCGATGGCCGAGCGGCTGTTGAAGGCCGGCCATTCGGTGGCGATCTGGAACCGGACCCGCGCCAAGGCCGAACCCTTGGCCAAGACGGGCGGCAAGATCGTCGATCGGCCGAACGAGCTTGCCGGCAACGACATCGTGTTCACGATGGTGTCGACCGGCAAGGACCTCGAACAGGTCTATTTCGGCGCGCACGGCCTCGTCGCCGCTGCCACCGGCCCGCGCCCAAAAATCCTGGTCGACTGCTCCTCGATCGGGGTCGAGCAGTCCGAAGCGATCCGCGCGCGGCTGAAGCAGTTGGGTTGCGAATTCATCAGCTCCCCGGTCAGCGGCAACGGCAAGACCGTCAAGGCCGGCAAGCTCTCCTGTGTCGCGTCCGGCCCCAGGACGGCCTTCGACCAGGTCCAGCCTTATCTGGCGACCGTCGCCGCTTCCGGCGTCTACTATGTCGGCGAGGGCGAACTGGCGCGCATCTGCAAGATCGCGCACAACGTCTTCCTCGGCGTCGTCATCCAGAATCTCGCGGAGATCACCATTCTCGCCCAAAAGGCCGGCGTGCCGCGCCATGCTTTCCTCAACTTCATGAACGCCAGCGTGCTCGGCTCGACGTTCACGAAGTACAAGAGCAATGCGCTGGTCAATCTCGACTGGACCACGACCTTCACCCCGGCGCTGCTGCGCAAGGACCTCGATCTCGGCCTGCAGGCCGCGCGCGAGCTCGACGTCGCCATGCCGGTGACGGCCGCGACCCGCGAAGCGCTGCAGAGCCATTTCGGCGCGGCGGCGCTCAAGCCCGATCCGGCGGCGTATCTGGAAAAGGATTTTGCCGCGCTGCTGGAAACCGTCGCGCTTGCCGCCGGCCTGAAACTTGCGCCCGAAAACGTGCCGATGCCGACCGGGCTGGAGACCGAGGGCTAGCGAGCCGCGCCCGTCACCCCGCCGTCCGCGCCCTTCGCCCCTCGATTGGATATCCCGGATCGTTGTACCCCGGCGTCGACGGATGGCCTGATGCGACGAGGCGATCGATCAGCGCTTCGTCTTCCGCCGTGAAGCGATAATCGAGCGCGCGGAGGTAATCGTCCCATTGCTCTTCGGTGCGGGGGCCGGCGATCACGCCGCTGACGAACGCTGAATTGAGCACCCACGACACCGCGAACTGGCCTGCGGTGATGCCCTTCTTCTCGGCATGCTGCTTGATCTCCTGCGCCAGTTGCAGCGATTCCGGCCGCCACTCGGTCTGCATCATGCGCTTGTCGTTGCGGCCCGCGCGGGTGTCCTTGCCGGGCGCGGCGTCGGGGGCGTATTTGCCGGTCAGCACCCCGCGCGCCAGCGGGCTATAGGGCACGATGCCGAGGCCGTAATAATGGCAGGCCGGAAAATGCTCGACCTCGGGCATGCGGTTCATCGCGTTGTAATAGGGCTGGCTGACCACCGGGCGGTCGATGCCGAGCTTGTCGCAGATGTTGCAGATTTCGGCGACCCGCCAGGCGCGATAATTCGAGACGCCGAAATAGCGCACCTTGCCCTGCTGGATCAGTTCGCCCATCGCGCGCACGGTCTCGGCGAGCGGCGTCGAGTGATCTTCCTTATGCAGATAATAGATGTCGATATAGTCGGTGCCGAGCCGCTTCAGGCTTTCGTCGGCGGCCTGCAGCACCCAGCGCCGCGACAGCCCGCCGCGGTTGGGATCGTCGCCCATCTGGTTGGCCAGTTTGGTGGCGAGCACCCAGCCATGTCGGCTGTTGGAAATGGCGCGGCCCACCGCCGCTTCCGAATTGCCGCCATTATAGGCGTCCGCGGTGTCGATGAAATTGATGCCGGCCTCGCGCGCCTTGGCGATGATCCGCGCCGAGGTCGCCTCGTCGGTCGGTCCGCCGAACATCATGGTGCCGAGACAAATCGGCGAGATTTTCAGGCCGCTGTGGCCGAGGTTACGGTATTGCATCGGTGGGGGATCCTCTGAGTTTCGATCGTCATTCCGGGTTCGATGCTGGCGCATCGCCCCGGAATGACGGCTAGGGCGGAAGCGCCCTCAATCGTTCTTCAATATCTTAAACACACCGCTGGCCATCGCGATACAGCGCCGGTCGACGGTGACTTCGGTGGTGATGAAGATCAGGCTGCGGGTCGAGCGCACCACGCGCGGCTTCGACACCAAAATCTCGCCGATCTTGCCGGCCTCGACGAAATGGGTGTCGAGCTGGACGGTTGCGAGCTTGGGCTTGCCCGACGCGTATCGCGCGGTCATGCCGCAGGTGCGGTCGGCGAATGTCATCAGCACCCCGCCCTGCACCAGGCCGCGGCGGTTATGGTGCTTGTCCTGGGCGACGAGGGCATATTCATGCGCGCCGTCGACGACCCGCTGCCACAACGGACCGATCAGATGAATGAACCCCGTGGTCTCGACCATGGCCCAGCCGGAGGCCTTGAGCTTCTCCGTGGCCTTGTCGGTCATAGCTGTCATTCCAAATCCCGGTGCCTCAATCAGGCTTGCAGGTCATTTCATCAAACGCCGGAGTGTTGTAGTCAAGCAGGGTGAAGCGACCCTTCGACGATACCACGCGGCGAAATATCGCCGCGCGCTGCGGAGATTTTGCGCGGCTGCCGGCAGGCGAGCCCGCGCCGGCGCTGAAGCGCGCCGCGGTGGCCATCGCGCTGGTCGAGGCCGACGGAAAAGGCGAAACCGCGCTGCTGCTGACGCGTCGCGCGGCAGGCCTGCGCGCCCATCGCGGTCAATGGGCGCTGCCCGGCGGACGCTGCGACGAAGGCGAGACCCAAATCATGGCCGCGCTACGCGAGCTTCGCGAGGAGCTCGGGCTCGAACCTGGGTCCGGCGATGTGCTCGGCCTGCTCGATGATTATCCGACACGCTCGGGCTATCTGATCACGCCGATCGTGGTGTGGGCAGCCGGAAGCGGTGCCATCGCGCCCAACCCGAGCGAGGTCGCATCCGTGCATCGCATCGCGCTCCGCGACATCGAGCGCAATGACGCCTTCGACTTCGTCGCGATTCCCGAAAGCACCCGGCGGGTGATCCGGTTTCATCATGCCGGGGGTCTGATCCACGCGCCAACGGCGGCGCTGATCTACCAGTTCCGCGAAGTGCTGCAGGGACGCCATACCCGCGTGACCGAGCTCGAACAGCCGGTGTTTGCGTGGAAGTGACGACCGTCATTCCGGGGCGATGCGAAGCATCGAACCCGGAATCTCGAGATTCCGGGTCTGGTCCTTCGGACCATCCCGGAATGACTGAGGTGCTTTCGGGGGCTGACTTGCGCGATATGCTTGCTACAACGGTGCGATGCGCCGCCATGCGATTCGCAATTGTCTGAAAGTTTTCACGCTCGCGCTGCTGCTGATTGGGCGGCAGGCTTTTGCCATCGAGGCCACCTTGCCCGCCGCAACGGCCGACGCGATGGCGCAGGCGGCCTCGCCGCAGGCGATCGCGGAATATAACCGCAAGCTCGCCGCATATCAGCAGGCCCGCGCGGCGTTCGAAGCCGAGGCCGAGGCCTATTGGAACTCGATCGCCGAGAAGCGGCGCGGCCGCAACGCCAAGCGGCGCGAGCATCTGGAGATCGGGCTCGACGATTATGTTCTGACGCAGCCGCCGGTCTATGCCGGGCCGCCGCGGCCGCAGAATCCGGAGCCGTCGGCACCGCAACCGCCGGAGCCCGGACGCGAGCGCAAATATATTCCGGTGGTCGCCGACCTCCTGAAGGCCGCGCAGGATAATTTCCAGTTTGTGCCGCAGCGGCCGGCCACCGAGGTCGAATTCAAGCGCGCCTACGCCCGTGTTGCTGCGGCGGCGGGACTGACGCGCGAGCAGGCGGTCCGGGTCTATGCGTTCGAGACCGGAGGTAACGGCACCCATGCTTCGCAGTCGGGCTTCCACGGCTCGCACGCGATCTCCACCGCGATCGGCTACAACCAGTTGCTTACCACCAACAGTGTCGAACTGATCGCCGAGCAGGGCCCACTATTCGTCCGTGCGCTCTCGGAAAAGGCGGCGCCATTGACCGGCGCGCCGCGCAGGGTGATGGAACACAAGATCGCCGTGCTGAAGAAGATGGTGGCGCTGGCGAATTCTGTGCCGGACGAATGGGCGCAGCATGAAAAACTCGGCGACACGCCGCAGGGCTGGGCCATCCACGCCATGGTGCTCGACATCGATGTCGGCCCGCTGCTGCAAACCCACAAGCTCCTGACCTCGGTGATCTTCGCGCGGCAGAAGGGCTATAGCCGTCCGCTCACCGCCGCCGAACTCGAGATGATGAACCTGACCGGCGACTCCACCGGGCTCGACATGGTGACGATGCCGCAGGCGACACGCGAAGTGGTCCCGACCTCGAACTTCTTCCAGCGCTCCGGCTACGAGCGCAACCCGGTGGCGATCCGCCACAACACGGTCGCCAAGCTGCTCGCGGTCACCGATGCGAGAATGGACAGCAACAGCCGCTTGCCCGGCGCGAAGGAGCTGGAGGCGGCGTTTTAGCTTTGTGCGCGGGCGCATGCTTTCTTCCCTCTCCCCTTGTGGGAGAGGGTGGCCGCGCCAACGGGTCGGCGCGAAGCGCCGCCCGATGATAAACTCCGCGCGGACGGGTGAGGGGTTCTCTCCGCGGAGAAAGACCCCTCATCCGTCGCGGACTTCGCATAGCCGATGCAAAGCATCGGCGTCCTAATAAGGGACGGCGGCCGGAGGCCGCCTATGGCCACCTTCTCCCACAAGGGGAGAAGGGAAAGGGGGCAGGTCCGAAGAATCAATTCGATCCGAACATGAACTTGCCGTCGCCCTCCAGATACGGGCCGGTGCGCATGTAGAGCTGGCCGTTCTGGCCGATGAAGAACAGCGTGCCCTTGGGCACTTTCCTGGCGCCCTTCAACAAAAGGCCGGCATTGTTGGTGCCCATCTTGTAGGAAAAAGTCTTGCCCTCCTTGTCGTAGCCGTAGCCGATGTCCGGCTTCAGCTCCCACGGCGTCGGCGCCGCGCTTTGCGCGAAGGCGGATGTCGAAAGCGCGGCGAATGCGGCCGCCAGCAAAAGGGTCTTGGTCGAAAATCGCGTCATCCTGTGCGTCTCCCGGAATCGGTCCGAAAAAGTTCGGCGTCCCACCGATTTTTTTGAACAAATCACGAACGTCGTTGCCCCGTCAATACGACGATGCGACGAGCCAATTCGCCGCGGCGCGCCGTTCAAGACTTTGGGATTTGCTGCCGCCCGCTTCGCGACTATGTTCCGGTTCCGGCATTGGTCTGCAATAACATTTGCAAAATACCTCATAGGGATGATTCGGATGAACCACGTCATGAAGATTTGTTTGGGCGTCGCGCTGTCGCTGCTGACGCTGGTTCCTGTCGCCCGGGCCGACGAATTCAAGCTCTCCAACAACCAGAGAATTTCATGCAGCCGCGGCCTGATGCCCGGCAAGCTCAACACCGCGACCTGCAAATCCTACGCCTATCTGTTCAACGCCAGGACCTCGGAGTATTTCCGCTGCCAGGTCAGCCTGGCGCTGACGCGCGACAACAAGGAAGTGATCAACGTCCAGACCGACGGCGGCTGCGCGAAGAAGCCGCGCATCTTCGACACCGACTCCAACTACGCCTTCGACGCCACCGAGACCGAGCCGCCGAACACCAATTCGTTCTTCGGTCCCGGCGGCTATTCGGTGTGGGCCGCCGACACCTCGGCGCAAAAGCTTCGCGGCTGCATCACCATCTCCTCCGGCCTCGGCTCCGACATCACCAAATGCCTGGACATGACGTTCCAGTGATCGTTGCGGTGGCGCTAACCTGCTGCGTTCAGATAATGATGGCTTTGACTTGAATCAGCGTTGGCGCGAGTTCGGTGTACCTCGCCCCGCTTGCGGGGAGAGGTCGAAATTCGCGATAGCGAATTTCGGGTGAGGGGGAGTCTCCGCGAGTCCCGATGCCGAGGTCACGCCACCAGCTTGGCGAACAGGTCCGCGTCCACATTGCCGCCGGAGAGAACGATGACGACGTTCTTGCCCTTGGCGTCGATCCGGCCGGCCAGCAGGGCGGCAAGCCCGACGGCGCCGCCGGGCTCGACCACCAGCTTCAATTCCCGGTAGGCATAGCCAACCGCGGCGCCGACTTCTTCGTCCGACGCGGTGACGCCCTGCGCCAACAGCTTGCTGTTGATCGAGAATGTCATCTCGCCCGGCATCGCGGCCATCAGCGCGTCGCAGATGGTGCGCCCCGCCGCGTGATGGGCTTCGCGGTGTCCGGCGCGCAGCGACAGCGCGTGATCGTCGTAGCCTTCCGGCTCCGCGACGATCAGCCTGGCCTGCGGAAACCGCGCCTTGACGGCGGTGGCGACGCCCGCGATCAGCCCTCCGCCGGAAGCCGGCGCCACCACGATGTCGGGCACGAGGCCGAGCGCGGCCATGTCCTCGGCGATTTCGCGGCCGGCGGTACCCTGCCCCGCGATCACGAAGGGATCGTCATAGGGACGTACCAATGTGGCGCCGCGCTTGCCGGCGATGCCGTTGGCGATGGCCTCGCGATCCTCTTTGTCCCGGTCATAAAGCACGACTTCGGCGCCATAGGCCTTGGTGCGTTCGCGCTTGGACAATGGCGCGTCCTTGGGCATCACAATGGTCGCCTGCATGTTCAGGATTTGCGCCGCCGCCGCCACGCCCTGGGCGTGGTTGCCGGACGAGAACGCGACCACGCCGCCGCTCCGGGAGCCCATCGGGATTGACGACAGCTTGTTGAACGCGCCGCGGAACTTGAACGAACCGGTCCGCTGCAGCATTTCCGGTTTAAGAAAAACCCTGGTTCCCACCCGCTCGTTGAGAACGGGGAACGACAATAGCGGGGTTCTGACGGCGAACGGGGCAACCACCCGCGCCGCCGCGTCGATGTCGGCGGCGTCGATGGCCGGATGTTGGGTCGGTTCCGTCATATCGCCTTGTATCGCGGCGGCGGACGGACCGGCAAGACGTATCGGCAGTGCCTCGCTTGAAATTTATCGCGCGACCGGTTCCCGATCCAGGGCTGCGAACCGAAGCATTCAGGTGTCCGGCATTGTCGCGGCATTGCCGGGTCATTTGTCGATCTTGAATGAGGATAGAAATTTCTCGTTGCGAGCACTCTTGCCGTTCGGCTTGACGCTGGTGGCTACGACCATGATGACACAGGTACAGCGACCTGACGCGACCGCAATTCCCTTCCCGGCGAATTTTGTCCCCTCAAAGGAAAATTGCCTCGCCGGCAAGGTCGTTCCTGCGGTTGTGATGAAATCAGCATTTCGCTTGGATGTT
>Ga0209733_1000180_pt1 | contig 10232 bp, 9 predicted proteins | sample BlaSpr_A8_OM2_M1_FD_187976 | JGI IMG/M metagenome (GOLD analysis project Ga0209733, IMG submission 187976) | Forest soil microbial communities from Thunder Bay, Ontario, Canada - Black Spruce, Ontario site 2_A8_OM2_M1 (SPAdes) (version 2) | ecosystem: Environmental > Terrestrial > Soil > Boreal...
TGGAGAAGCCGAAGGCATATTCGTCCATGTTGAGCGCGCCGAGCAAAATCGCGCCGGCGCCTTCCAGCCGCGCCACCAGCGTGGCGTCGCGCGCGGCCGGCGGCAGTTCCGCGTCGATGCGCGAGCCGGCCAATGTCGTGAGGCCTTCGATGTCGAACAGATTCTTGACGGCAAAACCCACGCCGGCGAGCGGTCCGGGATCGCGGCCAGAGCGGACCAGGTTGTCGATGCGCGCCGCGGCGGCCAGCGCACGGTCCGCGACCACAGCGGTGAAGGCTTTGATCGAACTATCGCGCGCGGCAATGCGGTCGAGATTGGCCCGCGTGATGTCGACCGCGGTTTGGCGGCCAGCGCGAACGGCGGCGGCAGTGTCGATCACGCTAGCCATCAGCCCGGTTGCCGCGGCATTGCGCCGGCCCTGAAGACCGGCGACGGCTCGGCCTCCGCCGGCAGCGGAAACGCCATCAGCGGCGCCGCAACCCGCGCCAGATTGGCGAAGATGCCGACCACGGCGGGCATGTCCTCTGCCGCGATCGAAAGACCGATCGCGGCCGCGGTGTCAACCACATAGCGTTGCGGATCGATGGCAGGTGTCGACGGGTCGGTCATGTTGCGCTCTATGGTGCGGCGGCTGGCGATTATTTCGCTTTGCCGATCACGCCCTCCACGTACCAATCAAAGTTCCCCATCTTGTCGCCGCCCCAGGACTCGCCCTCCTTGATCCGCACCACGCCGGTGTTGTCGGTGACCGGGCCGGTAAAGGGATTGAAGCCACCGCCGATCTTCTCGGCCGAAGCCGCGACCAGCGCGCGCACATCGGCCGGAACAGCAGGCCCGAACGGCGCAACGGTCATCATCCCTTGACCGAGGCCCAACCGAACCATCGCCGGCTTGAATGTGCCGGCGATCACGCTTTTCGCCGTCGCCGTCATGAATGAGCCCCAGGTGAATCCCAGCCCCGTCAGCCAACCCTTCGGCGCCAGCGTCCGAGCCTCGGTCGATTGAAATCCGATCGAGTAGACGCCGCGGCTTTCGGCGATCTGGATGATGGTCGCCGGCGAATCCACATGCATGGTGACGACGTCAGCGCCCTGATCGATCAGCGCGTTGGCGGCGACCGCCTCCTTGGCCTTGTCGGACCAGCCGCCGGTGACGACGACGCGCGTCACCGCGTTCGGATTGACCGACCGCGCGCCCATTTCGAAGGCGTTGACGTTGCCGAGCGCATAGCCGATCGGCACGCCGACCACGAAGCCGAGCACGTTCGACTTGGTCATCTTTGCGGCCGCGACGCCCATCGGATACCAGGCCGACTGGGTGGCGCCGAAGAAGTTGCCGAAATTCGGCGCCTGCATCCAGCCGCCGGCATGTTCGAACACGACATCCGGATGCTCCTTGGCGACGTTGAAGGCGAATTGCTGATGACCGAAGCTGGTGGCAAAGATCAGCTTGGCGCCCTGCTGGATCATCCCCTCCATGATTCGCTGCGATTCAGCCGTCTCGGGAACGTTCTCGGCCTCGATCAGCTTCAGTCCGGGAATGTTCTTCTTCATCTCCTCGAGGCCGTCTTTCATGGCCCTGTCGTAGCCATAGTCGTTGACGCTTTCGACATAGATCGCGCCGACCGTGAGCGGCTTGTCCTCGGCCGTGGCCGGGCCCATGGCGAACTTGCCGGCGAGAGCCACGCATGCGGTTAGCAAAGCCATCGTTCGCTTCATCTGATCCTCCATTTTCGGCTGCGGCGGCGGTTTGCCGTCGCAGATGCGTTCAACCTCGAGTGCTACTCCACGCCAAAGAAAGTGCGCCCCAATGCCGCCGGCGCGACCGACTGGCGATTCCATCCCCACACCACGAGGACCAGAAGCGTCAGCAAATACGGCACCATGTTCATCAGAAACGGCGACACGTCGGCGCCGGCCGCCTGAAGCTGCAATTGCATGGCCTCGGCGCCGCCGAACAGCAGCGCGCCGGCGATCGCCAGCAGCGGATTCCATCTGGCGAAAATGACGAGCGCGATGGCGATGAAGCCGCGGCCCCCCGTCATGCCTTCGGCCCAGGTCAGCGTCACGGCGGTCGAGATATGCGCACCGGCGATGCCGCCCATGAAGCCAGCCAGCGTTAGCGCCTGGTACTGCACCGATGCCGGCCGGTAGCCGGCGGCAAAGGCGGATGCCGGGTTTTCGCCGACCGACCGCAACACCAGACCCCAGCGGGTGCGGAACAACAGCCACCAGATCAGCCCTGCGGCCGGCACCGCGAGGTAGACCAGGATGTCGTAACTCAACAACCTCGCCGCTATTCCGTTGGTGGGGAGACCGTACCAGTTGAGCCGCGGCAATCCGCCGATCAGCGCGCCGACGAAGGGACGGCCGATCAAGGCGCTGAGGCCAAGACCGAAAAACATCAGGCAAAGGCCCGAGGCCAGCTGATTGGCGCGGCGCTCGATCACCAGATAGGCAAAGATCAAATTGACCGCGCCGCCTGCGAACGCGGCGGCGACCAATCCGAGATACGGATTGCCGGTCAGCGCGGTCAACGCGAAACCGGCGGCGGCGCCGATCAGCATGATGCCCTCGAGCCCGAGATTGACAATGCCGGCGCGCTCGCCGACCAGTTCGCCCAGCGTCGCATAGAGCAGCGACGTGCCCGAGAGGATCGAGCTCGCAACAACGCCGACGGCAAGCGCTGTGTTCATCGCACTGGGCTCCCAACCGGCCGCCGGCCGAGCACGATGAACAGGATGGCGGCCATCAGCACGTTGATGACCGCAAACGGCAGCCCTTGCGTAATCTGCAGGATGTCGCCGACCGAACTGATGAAGGCGAACAGAAACGCCATCACCACGATGCCGCCGGCGCTGGTGCCGGCGAGCCACGCGACCAGGAAGCCGACAAAACCGTAGCCGGGCGACAGTTCCGACACCAGCCGGCCCTGGATCGCGCTGACTTCGACCATCCCGGCGAGGCCGGCGACGCCTCCGGCGGCGAACATCACCACCAGGATATAGCCGAACACCGGCAGGCCAAGCTGGCGGGCGGCTTCCGGATTACCGCCGATCGCCCGCATTTGCAGGCCCCAGCGCGTCCGCGTCATCAACAGCCCATAAAGCACCAGGCAAACGAGCGCATAGATCAGTCCGGCGTTGACGCGGGTGTGCAGAAAACTCGGCAGCCGCGCGGCATCGGCAAAGGCCGGCGACTGCGGATAGGCCGAACTCTCCGGATCGCGCCACGGCCCGAAGATGGAGAATTTGACGATCATCGGCGCGATGTAGTTGAGCAGCAGGGTTGAAATGGTCTCGTTGACGATGCGCAGCGCCCGCAAGCCGCCCGCGATCAGCGCCCACAGGCCGCCGCCGACGAAGCCGAGCACGGTCAGGGCCGGCAGCAGAATGAATGCGGGCTGATCGGCAAGCGCGAGCGCGCCGGCGGTGGCGAGCCAGGCCCCCATATAGAGCTGGCCCTCGCCGCCGACATTGATCAGGCCCATGCGGCTCGGCAATGCGGCTGCGACCGCGGTCAAAAGCAACGGGATCATGCGGACCAGCAGCTCGGAAAATCCGTAGGCGTTGCCGAACACGTAGAGGATCGTATCGAGGTAGGCTTTCAGCGGGTCGATGCCGGCCGCGGTCAACAGCGCGGCAAAGGCGCCGAACGCAATCAGCGCGATCAGCGCAAAGCGCAAACCGGCCGCGAGCGCCGTTTCCAGGCAGAGTGCGGCGCTACGCTGCATCTGAATGGCTCCCCGCGCCCACCATCGGCGGCCCTATTGTCTCGGGGCGGAAATCCGCCGGGCCAAACTCCGCGGCGATGGCGCCGCGATAGAGCACCAGGAGTCGGTCGCTCATGGCGAACAGCTCGTCGAGATCCTCCGACATCAGCAGCACCGCGGCGCCATCGTTGCGGGCGCTGGCCAGCAGCGCGCGCACCGTCACGGTGCTGCGCGCGTCCAGCCCGCGGGTCGGATAGAGCGCCACGATCAGTTTCGGGTCGTGCGCCAATTCGCGCGCCAGCACCACGCGTTGCAGATTGCCGCCCGACAGCGTCGCCGCGCGGGCCTCGAAATCGGGGCGCGGAAAGCCAAGCTTGGCAAAGCTGCGGGCCATGTCGCCGTCGAGCCTTTGCCAGTCCAGTGCAATGCCGGCGCGATAGCGCGCGCCGGTGCCGAGCGCGAGATTTTCCCGCACCGTCAATGACGGCACGCAGGCCAGCGCCAGCGGATCGTCCGGTATTGAGGCGACGCCTTTCTCGCGAACCGTCGATGTGGACCAGCGCGAGGCGTCCTCGCCCCACAACAGCTTGGTTCCGCTTCGCGGCTGGCGCAGGCCCAGAATGAGCTCGCCGAGTTCGCGCTGGCCATTGCCGGAGACGCCGGCGATGCCGACGATTTCACCGGGACGGAGGTTGATCGACAGATCGCGCAGCGCCGTGCCGCCGGCGCCGGCCGGCGTCGACACCCTCTTGAGCGTCAGCGCGTCGGCGCCGCTGGATTGAGCCGCAACACCGGCCGGCCGCGGCGGGGCGGCCAACGCGCCCTCGAACATCAGGCCGAGCAGGCTCTCCTCCGAAGCGGCCGCGCGATCGACGATGTCGACAATGCGGCCTTGCCGGATCACCGCGATGCGATCGGCGCAGCCGAGTACCTCGCGCAGCTTGTGGGTGATCAGGACAATGCCGAATCCTTCCGTGCGCAATTCGGCGATGGTCCGGAACAGCCCATCACATTCCTGTGGCGCCAGCACTTTCGTCGGCTCGTCCAGGATCAGGACGCGCGCGCCGGCCAAAATCTGCTTGAGGATCTCCACCTTCTGCTGCTCGCCGACCGCGAGCTGGCGTACCGGCTGCCACGGATCAGCGGCAATCTGAAACCGCTCGGAATAAGCGCGCATACGCTCAAGCAGATCGCCGCGCCGCAGGACGGCCGGCAGACCGCTCTGGAACAGCGCGACGTTCTCGAACACGCTTAAGGCGGGGATCAGCGTAAAATTCTGGAATACCATCCCGATGCCCAAAGCGCGGGCATCGCGCGGCGAGGAAATTTCCTGGCGCACGCCGCGGACGCGGATTTCGCCGGCGTCGGCGGCATAATAGCCATAGAGTATTTTGGCGAGCGTGCTCTTGCCGGCGCCGTTTTCGCCCAACAACGCGATCACTTCCCCCGGCCGGACGTCGAAAAAGGCGATATCGTTGGCCAAAAGGCTGCCGAACCGCTTGACGATCCCGTGAGCCTCCAGCAGCGGCGGTCCGCCGGGTTTGGGCGTGCCGGCGCCCAATGGACCCGCTTCTGGAACGTGGCTGGCTGGCATGTATTTTGCTCGGTTATACTTGCGACCGTCGCAATGCTCGCAGGGAATGGTGCGGGACGCGCCCCATCCGGGACTTCGGCAATGGTGCCGGAACAAGAGATCTTGGGGAAATGACAAAGCGATATGCACGTCATATCAGAACGGAATTTGAGCTCGGTTGACCTGAATTTGCTGGTGGCTTTCGACTCGCTGATGGCGGAGCGAAACGTTACCCGCGCGGCCGAGCGCAATGGGTTGACCCAGCCTGCCGTCAGCAAGGCGCTGAACCGCCTGCGCTACCTGTTCGACGACCCGCTGTTCGTGCGCCGCGACCGCAATATGGAACCGACCGCCCGCGCGCTCGAACTGGCCGGACCGATCCACGGCGCACTGGCCGCGATCTCGCGAACCCTGACGCTGCCGAGCGCCTTCGATCCGGCCACCGTCAGCGCGATCGTGCGGATCGCCACCATCGATCTCTATCACATGAACCTGTTGCCGGCCCTGGTGCGGCACCTGCGCCGCTATGCGCCCGGCGTCGACCTGCAGATGCGAGCCAATGACTGCTCGTCGCTGCGCGAACAATTGGCCGACGGTGAGATCGATCTCGCCTTCGCGCCGCTCGGCAACCGGACCGGCGACCTCACCGCCGAACCGCTGTGGAGCGACCAGCTGGTGACGCTGGTGGGGCCGAACAACCCGTTGCCGGATTCCATGACCCTCGAGGCCTATGCCGCGGCCGAGCATCTGGTCGACGCCGGACACGTGCAGGTCTCCCGCGACGGTGTCGGCACCAGCGTGGTCGATGCGATCCTGAGCGCGCGGGGATTGCGCCGGCGGATCGTGCTGGTGCTGCCAAGTTCGGCCGGCATTCCTTTCGTGGTCGCCGAAACCGATCTGATCGCGACCTTGCCCAGTCGCATCGTCAAGGGCCTGTGCCCGGTGCCGAACATCCGGATCCTCAATCCGCCATTCCCGGGCGTCGGAGTAAGTCCGCAGATGTTCTGGCACCGCCGCACCGATTCGGACCCGCTGCAGATCTGGCTCCGCGCCGCCATTCGCGACATCGCCGCGGGCAACGTGATCGGTTGACGGCGACGCTGCAGCGAGCCGCGGCCCGACGCGTCAGGCGGCCGGCTTGATGTTCTGGTTGACCCGGAAGACGTTGGCCGGATCGAATTTGCGCTTCACCGCTGCCAGCCGGGCATAATTGTCGCCGTAGGTCGCCTTGAGGCGGGCGTCCCCCTCATCGTCCATCATGAAATTCGGGTAGGCGCCGCCGAGGTCGAACGGGTGCACCGCTTCCCAATAGGCCTTGGTCCATCGCGTGACCGGCCCCGCCTTCTGCGGGTTGGGGTCGATGCCGGCGATGACCATCGACCAGGTCGCATCGCGGCAGTTCCAGGCGGTTTCGCCGCTGCCGACACGATGGACGGCACCGTCGATCGGGTAGAGATGCATCAGCGACAACTCGCTCGGCGTTTTCGCCGCCTGCTCGAGATGGACGTCGATCGCCGCGTCCGGCAGCGTCTTGACGAAATCGCCCCGCCAGTACCACTGCATGCCCTTGGGGTAGAGCCCATCGAACATGCTTTGGACCGCCGGATAGGGCATCGTTCCCATCCAGTTGAACCATGGCGCCGGCAGCGAATCGAGCAATGGCGCCAGCGCCTTCCTGGCGCTGTCTTCGGGACCGTCGTAGCAGCACATCAAAAGACAGAAGCGCTTTCCCCAAAACTCTTCCGGAAACGGCGCACTGGAGAGGATCGTCTTGAGCCCGAGGAACACGCCGAGTTCCTCTGGCGCGCCCGGAAGGAAATCGCGGTAGCGCTGCATGATGGTGCGCGCGTGCTTCTGGTCCCAGGCGATCGGCCCTGCAAACACCGTGCTAACCGGATGGAGCTTGAACTCAAAGGAGGTGACAACGCCGAAATTGCCCCCGCCGCCGCGCAGCGCCCAGAACAGGTCGGGGTTGGTTTCCTTGCTGGCAACGACGAAGCGGCCGTCGGCCAGCACGACATCGGCTCCCATCAGATTGTCGATGGTCAGGCCGTATTTGCGCGACAGATAGCCGTGGCCGCCGCTCAAGGTCAGGCCGGCGATGCCGGTGGTCGAGATGATCCCGGCCGGCACGGCGAGTCCGAACGCATGGGTGGCATGGTCGACGTCGCCCTGGGTGCATCCGGCCCCGACCCGCGCCGTGCGGGCAACCGGATCGACCCGCACGCCCTTCATGGCGGACAGGTCGACCACCAGTCCATCATCGACGCTGGCGAGCCCGGGCCCATTGTGGCCGCCGCCGCGAACGGCGATGCGCAGATCGTTATCGCGCCCGAAATTCACCGCCGTTATCACGTCGGCGACATCGACACAGCGGGCGATCAGCGAGGGCCGCTTGTCGATCATGCCGTTATACAGCGCGCGGGCATCGTCATAGTCAGCCTCGCCGCGCCCGATGACCGCGCCGCGCAGGCTCTCACGCAATTTGTTGCTGGCTTCGTCACGCATGATGTTCTCCTGATCTCACGGGACGGGAGCTGTGCCGGACGTTCGCGTCAGGCGAGCGACCCGAGGACGCGTAACCTGCCGGACGGGAGGGGCGGCCGCGTCACCCGATCGATGTAGGCCGTGGGCGCCCCGGCCCGGACGTGCTACCGTGCCGCCGGGCGGGCTCGGCAGGCTGGAGCGATCGGCATGCGCGAAGCGGACGAACTTTCGCGGGTGATCGGCGACGTCTACGATGCGTCGCTCGATCCGGCGCTGTGGCCCACTGCCATCGAAAGCATCTGCGGCTATGTCGGCGCCGCCTCCGCCAGCCTGCATTCGCAGGACTCGGTCAGCAGGGCGACCGACGCCCTGTTCTGGTGGGGCCGCGAATCCAGCGCGCCTCACTTTTTCAAGATCTACCAGGAGAAGTACGGAAGGATAAATCCGATCTTTCCCGGCGTCATTTTTTTCGACGTGGAGCTGCCGGTTGCCGTCCCCGACGTGATTTCGTGCGAGGAGTTCGTTCGGACCCGCTTTTTTCGCGAATGGCTCGCGCCACAGGGCCTGATGGACGGCCTGTTTTCAAACCTGGAAAAGGGTGCGACAAGCTGTGCATTGTTCACCGCGATGCGCCACGCCGAACAGGGCGAAGTCGACGACCGCATGCGCGGGCGCTTCGAGCTGATCACGCCACATGTCCGGCGCGCCATGCTGATCGGCAAGGTGATCGATCTGCATCGCGTCGAGGCCGCGGCGCTTGCCGACAGCCTCGACGAACTCGCCTCGGGCATGTTCATCGTGGACCAGACCGGCCGCATCATCCACGCCAATCTCAGCGCCCATCGCCTGATCGCCGAGGCCAACGTGCTGCGCGCCACCAACGGCCGGATTGCGGCACTCGATGCGCGGGATAACCAAAATCTGCTCGACATTTTCACGATTGCGCAGTCCGGCGATGCTGCGGTCGGCAAGAAGGGTATCGCCATGCCGCTCACGGCACGAACCGGCGAGCGCTATGTGGCTCACATCCTGCCCCTCACCTCCGGCGCGCGCCGGAAGGCCGGCGTATCCTACCAGGCTACGGCGGCGATGTTCGTCCGCAAGGCAGCGCTGGATTTGCCATCACCGCCCGAGGCGCTCGCCAACGAGTTCAAGCTGACGCCGGCGGAGGTCCGGGTGATGTTTGCCATCGCCGAGATCGGCGGAGTGCCGGAAGTGGCGCCGGTGCTCGGCATCTCGGACCAGACCGTCAAGACTCATTTGCATCGCATCTACGAGAAGACCGCCACAAAACGGCAAGCCGATCTGGTGAAGCTGCTCGCGGGCTATTCGGGGAGGCTTTGAGGCATGACGCGACCGGAAGGACCGGGCAGCACGTCGCAGGCTGAGTGATGCCCGAGACGGGCAAATCACTTCGCCTTACTTGGTCATTTTTGCGCGTGTCTTAGTCCCTTTTTGAAAAAATATTTCTGTTTTACAGAAGTCAAGTGCTCAGCGGCATCCAAATTGTCTGTCCCGGCCTTCATGATGTCGCCAGAATGGAGCGTCAACAAGGCCGGCGCGTTGGATTGGGGGCGGCACATGAGAAACATCGTGGACGAAGCCGGCGAGATCATCGCGAAAGCAACGGATGACCATACGCTGATCGGCGGCCACCACCGCCTCGCGGTGGCGGCCAGCCTCGGTCAAAAACTGTTCTGGAAACATACCGGCGAACCTGTGAAGCTTGATCCCTTCTTCAAGGGAAGTTCTCACCGAGATACAGCCTGATGCGCTGGCAACGTGACGCGACTGGCCGAGCGTCTGGTCGAGGCGCATCACGTCGATGCTGCCGAGTTCATGCATCTGATGACCATGGGCGGGGCTAGCGCCACTCCTCCTCGCGCTCCCTGCGCACCATCAGCCGATAGCCGTCATGCTTGATTTCATGGACCCAGAGCGGGCCGGACGGTGGCCGCGCCGCCTTCGACGGCAGGCACGGTTCCGGTCCGCTGCAATGCGCTGCGCACGCCTGTTGCCGCCGCCAAGGTTGACGGTTCTATCCGCCGCCCTCGACGATCTCGCGAAACACGCCTCGCACCTCGGCCTCGGTCTCCTTGATCCTGGCGGCCAGCGAGGAAAAAACGGGGGCGTCGCCGGCCCGCGCCAGCAGGCGCTGCAGGTCTTCGCCGGCGCTCTCCGGCCGGAACTTCTCGCTGACGCAGAGCCGCAGGATCTGCGTCAGGTCGTGATAAAGATGCGCCGCCGAGCGCAGGATTTCGGCGGCGGCTTGCGGCAACGCGCCGAGCCGGGCGGCGTTGTCGAGCACCTGCCGCGTCGAGACGTCGAGAATTTCCGGCTTGGCCGCGGCGTGAACGAGTTGCAGATACTGCGCGATGAAATCGATATCGAGCATGCCGCCGGCGGCATATTTCAGGTCCCAGACGTCCTTCTCGCCCTTTTCCAGCGCGATCGCCCGGCG
>Ga0209733_1000181_pt1 | contig 10224 bp, 5 predicted proteins | sample BlaSpr_A8_OM2_M1_FD_187976 | JGI IMG/M metagenome (GOLD analysis project Ga0209733, IMG submission 187976) | Forest soil microbial communities from Thunder Bay, Ontario, Canada - Black Spruce, Ontario site 2_A8_OM2_M1 (SPAdes) (version 2) | ecosystem: Environmental > Terrestrial > Soil > Boreal...
ATGAAAACAGCTAAGTGATTGTGGCGCCTTGCCTTAGCTTATTTTCCCCACTGTTCGCAATGAGGAGGCCGGGGGTTCGAATCCCCTCTCGTCCACCAGATTTCAAAGGACTTACATTATTTTTGGAAACCGGGTGTTGCTCGTTTTGCTAGCTAACGAGCGCGCTGGGAAATCCGAGTGATTGCAGCAGCGTACTTTAGCTCGGGAGTGCCTCGTTACCTACGAGGATATCCGCCTGCCTGTCGCGCAGGAATCCGACAATTGACATCGCGAATCGCTCAATCACGTTCCACAAGCCGACTTCGCAGGACCAATCCCGCCGTCGAAGCCGGAAAGCTTTCGGTAGCCGACCATCCGGGACTTATCGCGTGGCGACCAAATCGAAATGCCAGTACGGCCGCTTCCTCGGTGCGCGTATCTCGGGAACTTACTAGTTTCGGTTCGGCGCTAAAGAGTCTGTACTTTGCGGCGATCATGCTGCGCGCAAGTACTCATGGACAAGTTGGATCGCAGTGGCGCCCTCTCCCACTGCAGATGCGACGCGCTTGACGGAGCGGCAGCGCGCGTCGCCGACAGCGAACACTCCCGGCATGCTCGTCTCCAAGAGAAAAGGCTCACGCTCGAGCCTCCACCCGCTGGGCGGATGGCCGGAGCGGAGCAAGTCGCGTCCGGTCAGGATGTATCCCTTGGTATCCATTTCGATGGTGCCCGCGAGCCATTGAGTATGGGGCGTGCCCCCGACGAGAACGAACAGACCGGCGGCGCACAATTTCTCGCGCTTACCATCGGCGCGTTCGACAGTGACCGCCTCGAGGCGTCTGTCACCATGGCCGTCCACCACCCAAGTCCCGAGTCGCACGTCGATGTTGGAAAGCGCGCCAATCTGGCGAATGAGGTAATCGGACATGCTTGCCGCAAGAGACTGGCCGCGCACGACCATCGTGACACGCGAAGCGAACCGCGCCAGATGTATAGCCGCCTGTCCCGCTGAGTTGCCAGCGCCCACGATAAAAACCTCTTCGCCTGTGCAAGTTGGTGCTTCGCTCATGGCGGCGCCGTAGAAAACGCCAGCTCCCGCGAAACGCTCGAGGCTAGGTACGTCCAAGCGGCGGTAGGCCACACCAGTTGCGATGACAACTGTCCGGCTTTCTATCTCCGCACCGTCAGAAAGGGTCGCGATGATCCGCATCCCGTCTGCGCGCAGTCTGGTGGCTGCCTTGGTGAAGACGACGGACACACCGAACCGCTGTGCCTGCTCAAAAGCTCTGTGCGCAAGCTCCCCTCCACTTATACCCCGTGGAAAGCCGAGGTAATTCTCAATGCGGGAACTCGTTCCAGCCTGGCCACCAATGGTCTCTGGGTCGAGCAGGACTGTGCGCAGACCTTCGGATGCGGCGTAGACCGAGGCCGCGAGCCCAGCTGGGCCAGCCCCCACGATGGCCACGTCGTAGAGCCCAGGTTCCGGCGTGGTCCTGGCGCCTAGCGCCGCCGCTGTCTGCTCGTTGGTTGGGTCTACGAGCACAGCGCCGGAGTAAAAGGAGAGCACAGGTAAACGTAATCCGTCCACGCCAGCCTGGGCAAGCATCCGCCTACCTTCTTCCGACTCGCTATCGTAGAACCCAAAGGGGACCGTGGTACGTTCCAAGATGTCGCGCAATTGGTGGGAGCGCGGACTCCACTGCTCGCCGATGATCCGAATCGCCTCGAATCCGCGCTCCTGCCTGGTCGGGCGCAAGCCTCCGAGAAGATCGTCGACAACGGGGTAGAGCCGTGTGACCACAGGTTCACAGGGCTTGTAGAGGAAGTAGTCGATCCGTCCCGTTCGCATCGCTCCAGTAATAAAGTCGAATGCCGCAGGATCAAGGTATCGCGCGCTCAGAACCCTCCGTGCGCTGGGAAAGAGCTCACGAGCACGTTGCAGGAGCAAGAGGAGGTCTGCGTCCCCCAAGTCCCGCGAGACGATGAGCAGGGCGACGGTGATGCCTGGGACGGAGAGTGCCGTCAGGGTCGCGTGTGCCTCACTCGCAGTAGCGGCCGTGCGGACCTCGTATTCGCTTGCGTAACGAGAGGTCAATGCGCTGGCGAATGCCGCGAGGTCGGCGGCGTCGCTGTCAACAACCAGGAAAACTGAGTCGGTCACCCCGTTGCCTCACGTTTAGTCCTTTTCACGATCGCGTTCAAACCCTAGTCGCCTTCAGGCAGGGTCGAGCAGGACATGTAAAACTTGCAGTTTGTCGCTGCCTATTCGGTTGGCCCTTCCCACTTAACGAGCTTCAAATCGAGAACAAAAATGCTGTAGAAAACGGGCACTAGCAACAAGGTGATGAAGGTAGCCACGCCAAGCCCGCCGATCTGCGAATAACAAAGGGGTTTCCACAAAGGCCCACCGTGCAACGCGAGCGGAAAGAGAGCTAGCACGGTTGCGCCGACGGTAATCAACACCGGCCTGAGGCGGACGATCCCCGCGTCGACCAGTGCACGTTCCAGGGGCTCGCCTTTTTCGTGCATTTCCTCGATGAAATCGAAGAGCACGATGACATGACTGACAATCACGCCGATCAGGCTGGCAATTCCCAGGAATGCCATGAAACCGAACGGCGTTCCGGTGATAAACAGAGCAAGCAAAGCGCCCATGATTCCGTAGGGCACAGCCGCAAAGACCAGGAGCGGCTTGACGGCGTGATTGAACTGCAACACCAGTGCAAGAAAAATTGCAGCGATAGAAATTGCCATGACAGCCGCAAGATTCCGGAAGCCTTCGACCTGCTTGGCATTTTCGCCCCCGATAATCATTTTGTAACCTGGGGGAAGCGACGCCTGGAAGGCTAAGAGCTTTAGCATTGCGGCGCTCAGGATGTCCGAGGAGAGAGCGCCGGCAGCGGGAGTACACTCCACGCTGATGGTGCGGAAATGCTCCTGCCGCCGAATCCTCTGTGATTCCAGATCATTCTTAATCGAAGAAATTTGAACGAGCGGAACTTTCTGCGTACTCTGTGCCGAATATACGTAAAGGTTCTGGATATCGGAAAGTTGCGCCCTTTCCTCAATGCGCAAACGTGCTACAACGGGAATCTGCTTTTGTCCCTCGCGGAGAGTGGCAACGTTGATGCCGCTTAGGGCAGCGGTGGTCGAAGAAGCCACATCCGAGTTGGTTACGCCCGCAAGATTCGCGCGATCCGGGTCGATCACCAGCCTGACGGTCGTGCTTTCCTGGTCCCAGTCGTTGTGTACGCGAGCAGCTCGTGGAACGGCGTGAAAAATGTCCTCGATTTTCGCCGCGAGGGCTCGGAGTGTTCGGATGTCCTCCGGCTCTCGATCGGAAGCGACATCCGCCTGGCTAGAAATCATAATCTGAACGGGTTGCTCGACAGGGTTGGTCTGAAGTTGCTTGACTTCGATGCGGGCTCCGGGCACCGTTGAACTGACGGCGGCCTGTATTGGCGCGACTAACGTCGGCGTATCCTCTTTGTCGTCCACCTGAAGGATGATCTGGGCGTAATTCAGCTGCTGGATTTCCGGCGAGACAGACACCCAGAACCGCGGCCCGCCACCGCCCACGAACGATGTCAGCGAGTGCAAGACTTGCCGGGGCTTTCCGTCTTTGCCCGGATGCAGGCGCCCATAGGCCTCTGCGGATTGGCGTATAGCTAATTCCGCTTGCTGGGTGACCTCGTTCGTGGCGGAAAGGGGCGCATCATTCGGCAGCCAAATGTCCACTGTTGCCCAATACTGGACATCATCGGGGAAGAATTGACTCCGCAGCTGTTTTCCTACAATAACTCCGAGGAGAAGAAAAGCGAACGATCCAATGAGGACCTTCCATCGATGTTCGATCGCGAAGGTGGCGACGCGCGCGTAGAGTCCCGTGAACCCGCGCTGCCGCCTCTCTTCAACGGAGGGCTCTGGTTTATCGCCGCGGCGCAGTAAATAGTAGCCAAGGAGCGGGATGAAGGTCATGGAAACAAGACGAGAAGAGACCAACGCACACGCCATCACGATCGGCAAGCTGTAGAGGAAGCTTCCTGTATTACCCGTGAGCATGAGGAAGGGCAGATACGCCGCGATATTGGTGATGGTGGCAAACATAATGGCCGTTGCCAGCTTCGTGGGCCCTAGCCACGCAGATACGATGCTCGGATGATCTTCAGCCAGGCTGCGTTTTATGGCGTCGCCCGCGACGACGGGATCATCAACCAACAAGCCTAAGGCAATAATCAGCGTTGCGATGGACACCTGCTGTAAATCGATGCCCAAGACGTAGGCAAAGCCGAAGGTCATCGCCAAGGTGATAGGAATCGAAATGGCCATGAGCAGCGCGGAGCGCCATTCCCAGAATCCCAGTAGGGAAACCAGGACGACGAGGGCGATGGCCTCGTACAGCGCGTCCATAAAGAGATCAATGTTTTCTTTCACCTGGCGCGGCTGGTCAGAGGTTCGCACGATCATCAGGTCCGCGGGCAAGATTTGGCGAACCGCGGCGAGCTTTTCATCAATGTTCTTGCCGAACTGACTGATTTGTTCACCCGACCGCATGAAAACAGCGACGGTCACTGCGCGGCTACGCTGCCACTTTCCTTCCGAGTCGCGCCAGTTGTAGTAGTTCAGAAACTTGGCGGGACTCTGATAGCCTCGACTGATCTCCACCAGGTCGCGCAGATAGACGGGACTGCCGGATGAGGAGGTGCCAATAATCACGTCGCCGATGGCCTTCGCCGACTTAAACTCGCCGGACGGGTCGATGATGACATTTTTCTGGCCAATTTCGAGGGACCCGCCGGGAAGCGCTATGTTCCGGGCTTGGAGGAGACTCTGAAGCTTGGAAGGTTGAACGCCGTAGTTCGCAAGGCGCTCCTGCGAGTAGTCGAGGTATACCTGCTCAGACAGAACGCCCGCGCGCTGATATTTGGAGGCCTGTGGTGTGCCGATCATGGTCCTGGCCATCAGGTCCGTGAAATCATCCAATTCCCGATAACTGTACTTATCGCCTGCGACGGCAGCCATTTTCTTCGGCGTTTCGTCGGTATCGCGAATCAAAACAGGGCCCCAGGCATCGGGGTGAAGCTCCGAAACGCGCAGACGCTCGCGAATGTACCAGTCGATATAGCTCTGAATCTGAGCGTCGCTGCGCGATGAAGATCCGTCGAGCCCAATATAGCCGGGGCCGGCAAACAACCGAACGTCGCGAAACACTCCGTCTTGCTGGGCAAGCTGGGTGAAGGAGCTGAAGCCCCGGCGCACCGCATCGGGAGAGACCGACTCAGGGAAGCAATACACCGCGCCGACGCGGGGATCGGTTGATTTGGTTGGCTTTGACCGGCGCGCTTCTTCAATGGCTTTCTGAACACTGCGCGAGCGAATGGCGATCTCCACTTCGTCCAGCCGAGGGCTGGCGACCGTAAGCATCAGCGCCGCAGTGTCTCCATAATCACTCTGGAACTGGATGGGGCCCGCACCCTGAGGAAGCTGGTTATTCAACGCATTGAGTTTCAGGTTGATGTCGCTAAACTGTTTTTTGGTGTCGGCGACATTTTCCGCCAATTGTACGTAAATGATCGAAAGGCCCGGCAGAGTGATCGACCTGATGCCATAGTCCGCTGCGGTAGCGGGGTGGATATAAGAGTTCTCCGCAATTTTTTCTTCGATGGGCCGCGTCACTAGCTGTTCTACTTCTTGTGTTTTGACTCCGGGCCAGGGAGTGAGTGCGACCGCGACGCGCACGGGGAGGTCGGGGTCTTTCCGCTGCGGCATCGAATTGTATCCATACCACCCCCACAAGACCGTGGCGATCAGGAGAACCCACGCGATGTGCCTGTGCTCAACGAAGAAACGAGCGGTATTGTGAGTCTTCTCGATGATGTCTGCATCGGTTCTATGAGCCATATGTCGCTCTCCCACAAGTAGAGCGCTTCAAGGAATCACACGAATCTCATCGCCGTCTTTGATCTGCGTACCGCCAACGACAACTACGTTTTCCCCAACCTTCAAGCCCTGCGTGACGCTGATCATGTTGCCGAGCGTGTCTCCAATTTCAACGACTCGCTCGTGAGCGAAACTTTTTCCACCTTGGTCCTCAATCACAAATACCGCAAAACCCTCGGCGTGTTTGCTCGAACGGACAACCGCGCTTAAGGGAACTACTGTTGTGGGCTGCTCTATTTTGCCGGCGCCCACGGACAACGTTGCGACCATCCCCGGCTTCAACCGGTTATCCCCGTTGGGAATGGTGACTTCGACGGAGAATACCCGGCTCTTGGGGTCCGCTGACGGCGAGACGGCAGTAATCTTTCCGTGGAACTCGCCAGGTAAGGAGGACGTGGTAACGGTTTGCGGCGTTCCTAATTTCGCCGACTGGACGGTTGTATCGGGAACACCGAAAACTGCCTTCACGAGATGCGTATCGGCAACGATAAATGCCTGCGTTCCGGTTGCTGCCAAAGCACCGATTTCGACGTCGCGCTCCACGACCCACCCGTTGATTGGTGACCTTAGCGAGCAATCGTTGAGCGCGGTAGTCGCCAGCTGCAAATTTGCTTTGGCATTCGCCAGTCCTGCCGCGTCAGAGTCGAACGAAGCCTTGACCGTGTCGTATTGGGCCTTGGTCAAGCTGTCGCTGGAAAGGAGTTTGGAGGCGCGTTCGAAATCCAACTGCGATTTGTCGTAAGCAGCCTGGACTTGCGCGAGTTGGGCCTTCGCTGAATTCACTTTGTCCATGTAATCGCCTTCGCGAATATGCGCGACCACTTCGCCCTGCGTTACCGGATCGCCCACCTGGAGAACACGGATACGGCCATCAGCTCCCCTGCGTTGCGCGATGTTATCCACGTATCCAGCGGATTTGAATGAGAGAGTCACCTGCGTGAAGGCATTGATGTTCGCCGAGTAGCGGATTCCGCCGTTTCCTTCGAGAGTGCCGACGGAGGTTACGCGTACTGGTGTCGGTGGAGTCGTGGTGGTTTCATGGCTACAACTTGAGGAGAGCGCAGCAACTGCCAACAGAGCCAGGACAAGAATGCCATCCCAACGTACTCGGATTCGCTTCAGACTCTTCGGCATGTGCTACTCCTCACCCAAAGATTTCTCGAAGTCGGCTTTCGCCGTCCAGAACGACAGCAAAGCTTGGTTATACTCGTTGGTGACGGTTTCCAAGGACATTTTCTGCTGGAGGGCATCCTTCAAAAGCGCAGTCTTTTGTTCGAACTGGTTCATGACCACGCGAAGCTTCTCGCGTTCCGCGTCGCGCTGGAGTGTGGTCGCGTGCAGGAGCGCTCGAGTTTCGCCGAGCTTCCGGAATTTGGCGGCCACTTCCACCAGGATCTGCGCCTCCGTCTCGTTCGCGCTGTTCTTCGACTGTTCGATGGTCTTGCTGGCAGCGGCCAGCTCGTGCTTCCTGCGCCCCCAATCAATTGGATCCCAACTGACCAGCACGCCAGCGGTAGCCACGTAAGATGGCAAGAGATTGATATTTGTGAGTGAGAGGTTGTTGACGGCGAGGCTCACGTCCGGTATGTACTGCGACTTGGTGATGCGGCGGTTCAGTTCCGCTTGTTGCACGGCCAAGCGAGCTTCGGCCAGCTCTGGCCGCGCGGACAGTGCGTGAGCCTGGGCCGCATCCAGACTGGCTTCGATAGTGGTGGCCTCGGGCACTTCAGCGACTGAAAAGTCGGTTCGAATGTCGCGCCCAAGGAGATCATTCAACTGCTCTTTTTGACTCGCGAGCGAGTTGCGCAGCGTCAGGTTGTTGTATTCCTCCTGCGCGATTCTCGCCTTTACGTCCATGCTGTCTGACTTGAGGGCAGTCTTCTCCGCCAAGTACTGTTCGGTCGTGCGATCCAGTTCGCGATCGAACTTGAGGTTTTCTTCGCTGGAAGCAAGTGAGCTTTGCGTCCGCAGAATGGCGTAGTACGACTGTTTCACCTGGCTGGTTACTGACTGCTTCTGCGCACGCAGCTTTTGCTCATCAACTAGTTTGGTCAACTTGGCTTGCTTAATGTTCAATCCAAATTTGTATTGCTGCGAAAGCGGCTGAGAAAACTGCGTCAACGCATAGAAAGTCGGCCGCAGTGGTGTGTGAATCTGAGTGTTAGTTGCTGGTACAGGTCCGATGCCCGGAAAAGTGCCGAACGCCCCTTGCTGAAATGTGAAATTTACGGGCGTTAAAAGTTGAGAGCCGAGCGCATAGAGATTGATAGATGGAAAACGATACGTTCGCGCCTCGGCGATCTGATCATCGTCAATGGAGGCGAATAATTGGGCGTTCTTTACGGAACGATTGTTGGCCTGTGCGATGTTGACGGCTTGCTCTAGTGTGAGCACGGATTCTGGCGGAGCTGAATCCTGGGCTAGAGCGGAGACACTGCTCCCCACCAGAAGGCAAAACAAGAGTGAGCGATTCATGGAGACAGTCCTTTCCGCATCCAAGGAGGAGTGCAAGTGGACGGCGCGGATTATAATCCGTACTGGCTACTTTATCTCGGGGCAATCGTGCGTCTTGCTTTGGTCTTCGATCTCATTACCCCAATATCTGCCTTAAAGCAACAAGTCACTGTTCGAAGCCCCTAACAGCGCTCCGTCCTGCAGAGCATCTGAGTGACCCGCTTCCGTTTCACTAGTTGACACTCAGAACTAACGCAGGTGGGCAATGACGCGATTCAACGGAAATTCGGGAGAGCGAACCGTTTTTCGAGATAAATGCGAGCATCACCTCGCTGTTTGAGACCTAAAAAGGTCGGGAGATTCGCACGCCATCCCTCCGGCAGCATGTGCAATCAGGTGGCGGTCAAGCGTCGGCGCTTAGGGCCGCGGGCACTTGCATAGGGACAAGAAAGTTGCTGGCGAGAAGATAGGCGAACAGGTGTCCGAGTGGCGGCGCGTGACGCAGCTGGGTGGCAGAAACCCATCCATTCGTCTCACTCCATTCCCAACCAGTAGTGGAAGCACTCTTCAGCCATTCCTGCAGATCGGTGGCGGCCATCGGATAAGCGTAGATGCGGACGTTCTGGGCGAAGAGACGCCCGAGGGCCTCCAGACGTCTGCCTTCGAGATTGCCGTAAAGGTCCTCAAACGCTCGAATGATCAGGGAAAGACCTGCGACGAAACGCAGAGGTGCTTTTGTGAAGCGATTCACGAGAGCCGTCATATGGTAGAGCTCTCGTTGGCGAAAAAGCAGCACGTCGCCGCCAGAGGCGAGAAGGGCATCGATGCGGCGAAGCAAACCGGGGATGTCCGGAGGCGGTTCGTTGGGCGTGAACGAAGCAGCTGTCAGGCAAAAGAAGCCAGCGGGCGCCGAGTGCGCTTCACCCAGTTCATTCCGAATTTGCTGAATACCGGAAGCCAGCAATCGCGCGTGAACTTGCACGTGCGCGGAATCGACGTGGCCAAAGTATCCGGGCGCGAGCACGACGGTTTTCTTGTAGAGAGCTTCGGTCGGGGGAACAGCCGGGCTCTTGGAGGGGAAAAATACGGCGTCGGCAAATCCCGCGAAGACCAAGTGGGCTAGCAGTGTACGCTGATCCCAACTCTCGAATGCCGGCCCGCGAAGATCCATGTAGTCGATTTCGATGCGCTCCTTCACCACGTCTTGCGCCACGCCTTCCAGGAAGGATTCCTTGGTTTGCAATTCGTAGAACGCAGCGTAGATGAGATTGACGCCGAGAATACCGATAGCCTCCTGCTGGAGGATGTTGGCGGGATCGAGCATGTTGACGTGCAAGAGGACGTCGTTGGGAGGGCCACCGGGCTGCGACTGAAAGCGGAGACCGATCCAGCCATGAGGGTCATTGGTCCCGGCGAAGTTACGCGCAGAAACAGTATCCACAAAGGAGAAGAATCGAGTGCGCGACCCGCGAGTCTTCTCTAATTGGGTGAGCAGCTGGGCCCACTCGTTGTCCAGCATGGCTTCGAGGCGTTGCTTGGACACATAGCGCGAACCGGAGCCGTAGAGATCGTCGCTGACTTCCTTGTCGTAGGCGGAAATGGTTTTAGCCACCGTGCCGGAGGCGCCTCCTACTACAAGGAACCAGCGCGCGACTTCCTGTCCGGCGCCGATTTCGGCGAAGGAACCGAAGGTGGATGTATCAAGATTCAGGGTGAGCGCTTTGTGGTGAGTGTCGAGTTTTTCAGTGGAAGGCATAGTAGGGCTCCGCTCGGGCGTCCTTCTAAGAGGCGCGAAGCGTCCGTGACGGTCTAGCGAAACTCGGCGCGCGAGGACGATTCTACGCCAGATTT
>Ga0209733_1000185_pt1 | contig 10148 bp, 7 predicted proteins | sample BlaSpr_A8_OM2_M1_FD_187976 | JGI IMG/M metagenome (GOLD analysis project Ga0209733, IMG submission 187976) | Forest soil microbial communities from Thunder Bay, Ontario, Canada - Black Spruce, Ontario site 2_A8_OM2_M1 (SPAdes) (version 2) | ecosystem: Environmental > Terrestrial > Soil > Boreal...
CTGTCCGGCAAAATTGCGCACCAGAGCCTGATCGGTGGCAGCGTCCACGTGAATTTGCTTGCGTGCCAGTCCCACCGCAAGATCCGCCGCATAAGCGGTCAACTGCCGCCGTGCGGCCTTCACTGCCGCCGCAACTTCTTGCTCTGCCGAAAGCACAATCTTGCGGGCATCTTCCTCGGCGGCGGCTTGAATGCGGGATTCTTCGGCCGCACCTTCTTTTTCTGCGGCGTCGCGCATCATGCCAATTTCACCATCCAGCTTCATCAGGCGCGACTCGATGTCGGCCAGCCTGCGGCGCGCTTCCTCGCTCGCCATCTGCGCCTCTTGCATCGCCTTCTGGATCGCGGCGCTGCGGTCGCGAAACATCCCTGGTAAATACTTGAACCCGGCCCAAACAATGAGCGCGGCGATCACCACAAAATTCAGCACCACGCTCAACCAGTACGACTGCTGCAGATTCAATCCCGTCAGCCGGCCAATCAACCGCACCGAGGCCGATTCCTTGAACTCGGCCATTTCATCTTTCCCTTCCCCGGCAGCTTCATTGCTCTCGTGCGCCAGTTGTCTGCCTGGGCCGTAGGACTGCGACGCCGACTCATGGCTAGTTGGCTTCTTCTGCTCGGGAGGTGCGGATTCCTTCTGCTCGGGATGCGCCGGTTGTTCCTGGGCCCGGAGCGGCACCAGGCTGGCACAAGTCACCATCATGAATGCCAGAAAACAGGTGCGGACGATGCACGTGGAAGCGATCTTTGGGGAAGTCATCAACGCCCTGCTCCCGCCGGCTGCAGCACCCGCCGCACGATTTCCTGCGCCAGCGCGGCCACCTCGGCCGACAAACCCTTCTCGGCGCCGGCACGGTCGTTCTCAATATCTCGCTTCGCCGCCTGCACTTGGGCCTGCGTTCTGCTGCGGGCTTCCTGCAGCGCGTTGGCTCGCGCCTGCAGCACCATCTCTCGCCGCGCTTCCTGGGCCTGGAAGATCGCGGCCCGCGCGGCCCGCAGTCTCTGTTCGTACTCCGCGGTGCGCGCCTCAGCCGCCGCGATGTCGGCACGGGACTTCTCGACCGCGCCCTCGGTTTTGCTGCGCCGCTCGGCCAGCACGCGCTGCAACGGCTTGTGCACAATCGTGGTATAGAGTGCGTAGAGCAGCGTCAGCAGAATCACCGTCGGCACCGCTCCGAGCAGTAATTCCCCTAGTTGGTGAAGCGTTTCGTCCATGGAGTGCTGATATAGACCGGAAAAATGAGGGCTATGAAAACTGTTAAGTCTAGCGTCCCGAGGAGTTTATGTCAACGCGAAGAAAATCGATTTCCGGGCCATAGTTCGGTCGGCGCAGACTAGATTCCCAAAAAGGATACAACGCTCGAGAATCCGTCCAGCCCGCTGGAAAGAAGGGACTTAAGACCTAGATATGGGCAGACTGACGGCACGTCGCAAATTTCTGCACATAGCGCTTGACTTCAGCCAAAAGAGGACTAGCATTGACTTATCACCTCCGATCCAATTCAGGATCGAATGGGCCGATAGCCAAGGAATGTCACCGCTTCTTGGTTGCCGGCCCATTTAATTGTTCCCCCATCGCTAATCGATCTTCCAAAGGTGAAGGGGGGAAGTTCAGTGGGCAGCGCCCGCGCAGGTTTGCGCTCGCACGGCTGGGAGAATCCGATTCACCAAATCCCTGTCTCCTGCGGGATCTTTCAGGATCTCCCATCCCGTGAAAACTGCAATCAAATCTTCCTCGGGAAATACCATGAGCCGCTGTCCGCCAAAGCCGCGCGCCATCCACACATAACCCTCCCGATCCGTCCGCGGCAGCAGCCACCATTTGAATCCGTATTTGAAACCCTCCTCCGCGTCAATGAACGGGGTCAGCGACTGCTTCACCCAGTCTTTGGACACGATCTGCTTTCCGTCCCATACCCCATCGCGAAGGTACAGGTATCCGATTTTCGCCAAGCCCGTCCCGCTAAGAAATAGTCCTCCCTCGGTATCGACCACGCCCAGCGGCGTCCGCTTCCAGAAATATTGAATGCCCAGCGGCGTGAACAGATATTTCTGACCGTACTTTTCGATGTCCTGCCCGGTCTCCCGTTGAAAAATGTATGCCAGCAACTCCGACACGCCGCTGCTGTAGTTGAAGACCTTGCCCGGTTCCTGGGCCATCGGCCGGTCGATCACGTACTGCACCCAATCGTCAGTCGCCTCCATCAAACTGGAATCGTTTTTGGGGTCGTCGTATGCGACCTCCTCGTTCCAATCGAGCCCAGTGGTCATGGTCAGAACGTGCCGCAGCGTGATGCGCCGCTTTCTTTCGTCGACATTCTTCACCTTCGCCACGTCGAAGTACTTGAGTAACGGGGTATCTAGACCGGCCTTGAAATCACCACGCGTAACGGCGATCCCTATGATGATCGATGAAACCGTTTTGCTCACCGATTGCATGCTGTGCAGCCCGGTTCCGTGATAGTAAGGGTGCCACGCCGGGTCGAAGTAATTGTACGGACCGGTTAAGTGAGCGTTCAGGGGTCCGCGCGTCTTCGCCTCCTTCCCGTAGATAGCTTCATAGTCGTGAGCGTAGGTCCGCTCGAACACATCGGTTCCGCAACGAACCACCGTCAAGCTGTCCACCAGAGAGTATTTCCCTTTCCCTAGATCAGCATCGAGCGCTGCGAGAACCTTTTCGTCTAGCCCAACGGTCGCGGGCGCGCTCTTCGTCCACTCTGGCATAGGCCATGTCGTCCCGCCCGATCGCGAGTCGTCGAATCCTCGCGCCCGCACCTGCACAATCGGCGCCGAAAGTATGAAGCTTGCGAAGCCCAAGATCGCGGCAACCTTTATAGCTTTCATTTTGTATCTCTTCGTTCAGATGGAATTACTGATCTCGGTTCCAACTGCAGCTTGCAGCTACGCCACGACCCACTCTCTCACCCGTCTCACCACCGATGCCGGCGCTTCGACTTCCAACTCGACCGCGCCGTCCTTATAATTCCGCGAATAAATTCGCGCCTTATCCTCGAGCATCGCCAGCGTCTTGCCTTCTTGCTGGGGCACGCGCAGATGCACGCGGCTGACGGGATCTTCCTCAATCATCGCGTCAATCCGAGCCAGCAAACGATCCAAACCCGTGCCTTCCGCTGCGGAAACGTAGACGGTTCTCGAATCTTCGCGCATGGCGTCGGCCTGAAGCGACTGCGCCACTTCGTCATCCAGCAAATCGATCTTGTTCATCACCCGCAGCCGCGGCTTCTTCTCCGCCTCCAGTTCTTTCAGGACGATCTCCACCTGCGCGTCCTGCTCGGCCGAGAGCCGGCTGCTGGCATCGGACACATGCAGAATCAACGACGCCCGCTGCACTTCTTCGAGCGTAGCGCGGAAGGCCGAGACCAGGGTATGAGGCAGGCTGCGAATGAATCCGACCGTGTCGGACAGCAGCACCTTGCGCTTGGAAGGCAGCTCCACCCCGCGAATCGTCGGATCCAGCGTAGCGAACATGCGAGGCGATTCCAGCACTTTGGCTTTCGTCAGCGCATTAAAAAGAGTCGACTTGCCCGCGTTGGTATAGCCCACCAGGGCCACGGTCGCAACCGGCGCGGACTCGCGCCGCTGCCGCTGCTGTCGACGGATGCGCCGCACGTTTTCCAGTTGCTGCTCTACGTGGCGCACGCGCCGCGCAATCTTTCGCCGATCGGTTTCCAGCTTGGTTTCACCCGGACCGCGGGTGCCAATGCCGCCGCCCAGTTGCGACATCTCCACGCCATGCCCTGCCAGCCGCGGCATCATGTATTGCAATTGCGCCAGTTCGACCTGCAACTGGCCTTCTCGCGTGCGCGCATGTCGCGCAAAAATATCGAGGATAAGCTGCGTGCGGTCGATCACCCGCCGCTGAACGATCTTTTCAATATTGCGCTGCTGGGAAGGACTGAGGTCGTGATCGAAGAGAAGAACATCGGCGTTCACCGAAGCCGCCGCGCCCGCAATTTCCTCGAGCTTGCCGGCACCAATCAAGGTCGCGGGATCGGGACGGTCGCGCCGCTGCAGAATCTCGCCCACAACCTTGGCCCCAGCACTCTCTGCCAGTGTGCGAAGTTCGGCGATCGACTCATCCGCATCGAATTCGGGGATGCTTGGCTTACTATTGGATTTTGGCAGGCCGCCAGCCGTCGCCTGCATCGCCGCGGCTTCTCGCGCCACGGCCGCTTGCGCGGTGACTACTCCCTTCGCCCCGGCCCGGCCACGCGTGCGGACGTCGATGCCTACCAGAAAGGCGCGCTCGCGATCCGGTTCGGGGCGAACGACTTCAGTTCCCAGAGGCACACGCCGGCCCGGGCGCGCCGTGCCGCGGGATTTCTTGGTATGAGAACTTCCCAAACTGAAAACGCCTTATCCTTCGGTGCCTGTGCCTGAAGCAGTGGGCGCCGCTACCGGCCCTGCCGATGATGCCGCCCCCGCCGCTTTGTCGGAATGCGCCGCGTGCGCGACATGCGTCGCCGCCACCCTCCCCATTACCACGGTGGAGATGGCGTGTTTGAAGATGAGTTGCTCCTGACCGTTCGCCTCCAGCACCACGGAGTACTTGTCGAAAGAGCGGATGCGGCCCGTTAACTTCACTCCACTCAGCAGATAAATCGTGATACTGAGTCTCTCCTTGCGGGCCGTGTTGAGGAAGGAATCCTGGATGTTCTGCGCCGGCTTATTGCTGTCCATAGCCGATCTCCTTAATTTGTAAGCTGCAAACTGCCAGTCACCCGGCCACAGACCCCGCCGTGGGCAGGCTCAAAGCAACAGCATGTTCCTGGAAGCCTTCCCGGTGCCACAGGAACAAGGGGGGACAACGCCGCCGGTTTCGCGCCACAACCCCGCACCCTGCGCATCTCCAGCAGATGTGAGTACCATACGGCGATCTTCGCAGCTTTTCAACTGGAAGTTGCGGGACGCCAGCCCGAAGTTGACAGCACCCGCCGCAAAGTGGAGACTTTCCTCGACTCCACGACCCACAGGAGATTGTGCCGTGGGTTCGCAAGCTTTTTCGTTTTTCATAACAACCTGCTGTCTCTTTTTTTCTTTTTCCGAATGCGTGTACCGAATGCGCGTCCTCCCATGCATTCGGGGGCCCGCAACCGGCAGTTCAACGTTGGCGAACCAATGGACGGAGGAAATTCTATGCACCATTTCGTCGCAGCAATATCAACGGTCATGCCCACCATCACCGGCAAGGAAGCGACCCAACTCATCCTGCGGTGGTTTCACTTCATCGCGGGGATCCTCTGGGTCGGCTTGTTGTATTTCTTCAACCTGGTCAACGTCCCCTTCATGAAGCAGGTGGACGCCACCATGAAACCCAAGGTCTTTCAGAACCTGACTCTGCCCGCCCTGAACTGGTTCCGCTGGAGCGCTCTGGCCACCGTCTTCATCGGCTTCTGGTATTGGGCGCAGTTCTACGTCGCAGCCGACGCTCAGCGCCAAGGGACCGGAGCGGGAAGCACGATCGGCCTCTTCCTGCTGCTGTGGATCGGCGTCTGGTTCATTCTCTATGTCGTCATCAAGAAGATGACGCCCAGTGGGTACGTGCTTGGCGCCATCACTGCGATTTTGGTGTATGCGGCTGGCTGGCTGTTTGTGAACCGCACACCCGTAGGCGGGGATGACATCCACGTGCTCTCCATTGGCGTCGGCGGAGGCTTCGGCTTTGTGATGCTCTTCAATGTCTGGGGCATCATCTGGCCCAACAATAAAAAGATCATCCGAGGTACGCTGGCCGGCACTCCCCCCGCCAACGCGCCCACCCTGGCACGCCAGGCCTTCCTGGCCTCGCGCACCAATTTCTTCCTCTCGGTGCCGCTGCTGTTCTACATGGCGGCGAGTTCGCACTTCTCCAGCACGGTGATCTTCGGGAAGTAGTTGGTCAAGCGATTGTCTCTTCCGGAAAATGAAGGTGGCGCAGCCTGCAAGCTGCGCCATCGCAATTAAGGGAATCAAAGATCAGACTAGACCGGCGGGCCGAAGATGTCGATGTGCACAATCATCCGCATACTGCCGTCCAGCTTCACATTCTTGCCTTTCGAAGTCAGAACACCGTCTTTCAACTCAAGCCCATGCATGCCGTGCACGCCCACGGCTTTTGGATCCATGAGACTGGGTGTATTGTTGGACACCTCGAGGTTAGAGCCGCTTTTGATGTCCGAGGGCTGATATCCGGGACCGCCACTTTTGGACATGGTCGAGACTGCGACAGTGGGATTCGAATAATCGGGAGGAGGGAACACTGCTTGTACTGAACCCTTGACCATAAGTTGTTTCCCGTTCGCCAGGTTGAGTTTGTCGAAGACCACCGTGAGTTCCGATTCAGCGTCCCGTTTCGCGCGTGCCTTCGAGGTCGTAACGTGCCCCATGAGCTTTGTCCCCTTGGAAACTAGGGTGCCGTCCGCCAGCTTAAAGGGTTCCGCAGTCTCGACCTCGACCGCATCACCTTCCTTCAGCTTGCTGGAATCCAGTGTCTTACTGACCTTCACCGCAAAGGCCCCGTGACCAGTAGCCCTAGGAGTCGCCGCCTGTGAAGGAGCTGTATCCGAACTGGCAGTCTGCCCCGAGCACACGACCCCGGCGAGCAGTACGACCAAAGCAATCAAGGTAACTCGATTCATGATGTCCACCTCCGATATCTAGACGCTGCAATTGTAGGCTACCGGACTCGGCATACAGAAAAGGGCGATCCCTTGCGGGATCGCCCGACTAAACCACAGCCCGAACTGGCTAGAAGGTGAGCTTGCCCGATACCTGAACGACGCGCACTGAGGAATCGAATCCCAGGAACACGCCGTAAGGGCTTGTGGGCATTGGTGCCATGCTATTGATCTGACCGAACGTTGAATCACTTAGAGTGCTGTCCGGGTTAAAGAAGTTCGGGTGGTTGAACACGTTGTAGGCCTGAGCGCCGACGCCGAGGGCGACGCGCTCACCCAATTTGAAGTTCTTGAACAGGCCCATATCCATGTCGAAGAAATGCGGTCCGACGTACTGATTACGCCGCTGCGGCGAGTAGCCCGTCGTTGCCAGCGTCCCCGTATCCAGGAACGCTGCTGCATTCAGACAAGGCGTCGCTGTGCCGAGAACACTGGCGGCTCCTCTTCCGCAACTACTTTGACCCGGAGCGTTGCCGGGAAGAATCGCGGTGGCCAGGACTGTCGCAGTCCCGTTGACGAGACCACCGTTCAGGTTACCGTCAACCACGGAGAACGGCAGTCCGCCGCGCCAGAATAACTTGCCCGACCATTCCCATCCACCGAGCGCATAGTTCAGGAGACTGTTGCTGAAGTGATAGGTAGGATGTACGACAAAGTCTGCGTTGAAGCTGTTGCGAATGTCGTAATCGGAGCTGCCATAATTGCACGACCTGAGGCTCTGAGGGCATTGCTGGGCCAGAGTAAGAGAGTCTCCGTAGGTGAAGAGGCCGCCGTTGGAGAGTTCATCCAGATTGTGCGCCCAAGTGTAGTTTGCATGGGCGGTGACCCACTTGGTGAAGTTTTCCCTGAGGCTGACCGTAAGGCCATTGTAGTTCGATATCGCGCCGTTCTGCACCTGGCTAACGGTCCCGTAGTTCGGAACCGCGGGCGCCGCTGGAAATGTACCTGCCGGCCAGAACCCATTCCCGTCGTAGGCGTTGTAAAAGGAGTTGGTGTACAGCATGCGAGTGCCGCTGTTACCAACGTAGTTTACAACCAACGCGGTTGAACGACCAATTTGCTGCTGCACCTGTACATTCCACTCTTTCCAAGTTGGGGCTTGAATGGTCCCATTGAGAGCTGTGAACGCGGGGGCAGCAAAATTCACTCCAAATGGCAGCAGTGAATTATGAATCTGTGTGTAGGTCTGGCCACTAGTAAAGCCGTTGTTAAAGGCTTGGGCAGATTGGGTCCAGGTATAGACTGAGCCGTTTGTGCCAGGATCGAAGGCCAGCGTGCCGGTCGACGGACGGACGCGAATTGCAACCGCCACCGGAGGATTGCCGAGCAGATCATCCACAATACCGGCGGGTGGGTTGTCGTAGAAGAGGCCAAAGCCGCCACTCAATACGGTCTTCCCGTTGCTTCGCGGATCCCAGCTAAAGCCGATGCGTGGCGACCAGTCCAGCGAGTCCACGCCATGGTAAGCCTGATGCCGGTTGAAGGCGATGTCGGACGTGTACGGAGTATTACCGGCGTTGGCTCCCGCCACTACGCTGGGCAGCGAGGACCAATCGGTCTTGAAGTTGGCAAAGCAGTTTGTCTGGCACACTGGGTTGGAGTTGCGCTCCACGCGCAACGCCAGCGTCAAGGTCAGGTTCGGTTTTACCTTCCAGGTGTCCATCCCGTAAGCGCCAAGGCCCCAGAGAGCAACCGGTACGTTGCTGGAAAGATTATCAGACCTGCGGTACTGGCCGGCTAAGCCATTGGCGAACAGCTGTAGAGCGGTAACCTGGTTGGCTTTCGCGCACGGGCTTTGATTCACACTGCAGGCCCCCAAAGAAAAGTAAGTCTCGGCATTGTTGCGGAAGAAGTTGTGATCACTAACATCATAGCGGCGGAAGTTGGCGCCGAATTTAAGGCCGTGGTTTCCGCGCGTCCATGTGAAGTTGTCAATAAACTGGTACTGGGTGATGTTGCGTCCCTGCGGGAAATCCCACTGCTCGCCGAAGACGCCATTACTTGGCCCAAGCGGGAGGGTCCCCCCGAATACCAAGCCTTGCGGGAACGTGCTCAATGCCTTGGCTTCGTTCTGTGCGAACTGGGCTACATAGTGGCTCGCGGCCGCCGTGAACTCATTGGTCGCGTAGGAGGAGAAAACGTGCGTCTCCTGTGCCTGGCCGTCCCAAGAGGGCTGGTTCGACAGCGCGTCGAAGTTGGAGTTGATAGGATCGAGGTAGGTTGGCTGCAAACCATGATCCACCTTGTAGCGCCCGAACAGCTTGTCGTTTTGCCCGATGTTCTGGTCGACCTTGGCCGCAATAATCCATTCCTTCCCGAGCGAGGACGGGGTTGAGTTGAAGGTGGCAAAGCAGTTTTGTGTGGCCGGGTTGAAGCCTGTCAACTTCACGCCGCTACACGCAGTGCTATTGGGGATGGCCTGTGCGCTGGCCGCCCCGGGGGCGTTGGCAAACAGACTCATCAGCTGCTGGTACAACGGGAGCTCGGCTGGTTGACTGGCACCGACATTGGCCAGCACTGCGCCCGCGAAGGCCGCGCTCGGAACCGTGGTCGCAATAACGTTGGGCAAAAGAAAACGCAATCCCTCAGTGTCGAAGAAGAAGAACGTTTTATTCTTGATAATTGGGCCGCCCACCGAGGCCGCCCACTGGTTCGCGTTGGAGAACGGACGCGGCGTAATACTACCCGGAGTACCGTCGAACGAGTTTTTGTTCATCCAGTTGTTGGAGTTCATGGTCCGGCCGTTCCACCAATACTGGGCGTTCCCGTGGAAGCTATTGGTTCCGGATTTGGTCACGTACGTGACTTGGGCGCCGGACAACTGGCCATACTCGCCGGAGTATGCATTCCCGATGACCGTGACTTCCTGAATTTCGTTGGATCCGAGGGTAAGGTTGGTCGCACCCGAGTTATTGATGTTGAAGTATGGATCCATGTCATTCTCGCCATTGACCGTGAACAAGTTCGAGGTCGCCGGCAAGCCATTGAGGGTGAAGTTCCCATAGCCACCGGTGTTGTTCATCTGGGCGCCTGGCGACGTCTGGGCAATGTTGGTGATGTCTCCACCGGGATTGGGGAGCAGCGCTACTTCCTGCTGTGAATAGGAGGTATTGATGCTGGCGCTGGTGGTATCTACAAGCGGTGCGGCGCCCGATACTTCGATGGTGGTCCCTGACGCCGCCACACTCAGCGTAATGTCCGCCCTCGTTGTCTGTCCTACAGAGACAGTGGCCGGAACTTCTATCGTCGCGAAGCCACTCTGCTTCACCGTCACTTGATAATTGCCCGGCTTCAGCAGCGAAAAATGATAAAAGCCGGTGCTATTGGTCTCGGCCGTTTGCGTGGACCCTGTGTCCAAGCTCCTCAACACGACCGGCGCGTTGGGAAGTACCGCGTGGCTGGCGTCGGTGACGGTGCCCGCGATCTCGCCAGAGATGAGCGATTGACCAAATATTGGGGCTGTCGCCAC
>Ga0209733_1000186_pt1 | contig 10147 bp, 9 predicted proteins | sample BlaSpr_A8_OM2_M1_FD_187976 | JGI IMG/M metagenome (GOLD analysis project Ga0209733, IMG submission 187976) | Forest soil microbial communities from Thunder Bay, Ontario, Canada - Black Spruce, Ontario site 2_A8_OM2_M1 (SPAdes) (version 2) | ecosystem: Environmental > Terrestrial > Soil > Boreal...
AAAGAGTGAGGCGGAAGATGGCGTCGTTAGCTTCGTGATCGGGCAGCAGTTCATCCAGCAGTTCAGCGATGTGGCCCAAGGCCACCGCCCGCGCATAACTGACCTCCGAGGCCATGGGAGATTCCAGCACCTCGCAGGAATCGAGCCGGGCCAACTCCTGGCGCTCGCGAACGTCGTAAAACGCACGCACATAAGTAAGCGGTTCGAGCGCTCCCCCGAATCGCCGCTTGGACTTTTTGGCCGACCTCGCCACGCCACGCACCTTGCCCTCGATGCGGGTGAACATCGTGACTAGCAGATCGGCCTCGCGCAGCGGATAGCTGCGCAGCACAATCGCTTCCGACTCTCTGAGGGCCATGGGAATTCGACGATGAAGGCTCGATTCTAGTGTAAGGAACTGTCAGGCGTCAGCAGAGCGCTCACGACCGGCAACCCTTTACAGCGGTTGCCGCGCTTCCGACTTCGATATACTTCCAAAACCGTGAAAAAAACAGTTCTTGCTCTTCTCGTGCTTCTTGCTTGCACCCTAGGCCTCGCTGAGGAAACGTCCTTCAACCGGGTCGCCGCGCCCGACTCAAAAGGCAAACTGTCCAAGGCCGTCCTGACTTTTAGCGACGAGCACAAGGCAGTCGAAGTGCACCCCGCCAAGGGCACGGTCGTGAGCATTCCTTACTCCGAGATCGATAAGTTTTCGTACGAGTACACCAAGAAGCATCGCATTAACGAGGAGTCAATCCTTACGGCGCCTGTTGGTGGTGCGATTTTCATGTTGACCAAATCGAAGAGTCACTGGCTTCAGATCCACTATCACCAGGGCGACGTGCCCAAGTCCTATGTCGTACGCATGGACAAGCATGAATACATCCGGATTCTCGACGCAGTGAAAGCCCATACCGGCAAAGACGCGGAAGTCCTGGGAAACGCGGATAAGCGATAGGGGCAGCAATCTGATTACAACCGCCGGCAAAACAAAAAGCGCACGCCCAGCCAAGGACGCGCGCCTCTGAACCGAAGCCTAGCGCGAAAAGCCGGTAGCCAAAAGCTGTGTTACCGCCCGAAGTATTTGGCGTTGCGCTCGGTGAAAGCGTTCCACTTCTCCGGCAGATCGTCGAGGGCGAAGATGGCCGAAACCGGGCATACCGGAACGCAGGCGCCGCAGTCAATACACTCCACCGGATCGATATACAGCAACTCCTCGGTCGCGTAGGCGGGCTCATCTTTCTTGGGATGTATGCAGTCCACCGGACACGCATCCACGCAGGCGGTGTCTTTGGTGCCGATGCACGGCTCAGCAATCACGTAGGTCATAAAGGTGTCAGTCTCCTGAGAGTCTCTGCGTTTATTTTACTACCGCGGGGGTTTCGTGACCGGACATTCTAGCAAGAATGGAGGCGGCCGGTACAGCGTTATGCGGTGTCGACTTTGCGAGACTGTGAACGGCCTAAGACAGCAGTCAGAACGCCCAAAGGCTTGCCGCTGGCCACTCCACGGGATGAAAAACAAGAACGGCTGGCAGCACTCGGCTGCCAGCCGTTTGTCACGCTTCGATCGTTGAGTTACCGGTGTCCGCCACCATGGGATCCGCCTCCGCCATGGGAGCCGCCTCCACCGCCTCCACCGTGGTAACCACCTCCGCCACCACTGCTGCGGACGGCGCCTCCGCCATGGAAGCTATTGCCTCCAGCGTAGCCGCGTGCAGAACCGCCGCGGGCATAGTTACCGGCGTAGCCGTGCCCATAGTTCCCACTCGCGTACCCTCTAGCGTAGCCGCGTCCGTAACCCCCGACGTAGCCTCGTCCATAGCCACCGCGGACGTAACCATAGCCGCCGTGACCCCAGTACCCCCCATGACCCCAGTGATACCAAGGGCCAGCACCGATGAACACTCCGCCCATAGACCACTGCGGACCGTAGAAACCATAGGGTGCGCAGGCATAGGGATAATAGGAATAGTACCCATACGGACACACGGGCGGCGGCGCATCCACATATCCCGGGTCCGCATAGCCCTGATCGTAACCCTGATCGGCATAACCGGGGTTGTCCCCGACGCTAACTCCTGCTTCGACCTGCGCCTGCGAGTAAGCGAGAGGCAACGTCAGGACTGTCAGTAACGCAACATATCTTAGATAATGCATATGAAACCCCCTTGGCTCCAGACGATCCGAAACTCCGATCAGATCCGGAAACCCTCTAAAGACTGTGGTCTTCTTGGGAAACTTTAACCATCCCTGCCTGACCACTGGTCTCTACTTATTTGAACGCGGAGGGCGCAGAAAAGTTGCTAAAAGAGGTGTGGCTCATTTCAGCCATCCCGGCTAAATTCAACCACTTACGGAGGCTTGGTAACTGGATAGGGCAGAAGACGTCCGGATTGAGAAGATCCTGCAGAACTCTGGTTGGGTTGTACTGCTTGCTGACGTAATATGCCAATGGCTTAGAGGAGCACGACATGGCAATTCCGTACTACCAGGTTGACGCATTCACGGGGGAGCTCTTCGCAGGTAACCCGGCGGGGGTCTGCATTCTTCCCGCTTTTCTCGCGGATGGCATCATGCAGAAAATTGCGGCTGAGAATAGACACAGCGAGACCGCGTTTGTCGTGCCTCGCGCGGATGGTGATTTCGACTTGCGCTGGTTTACACCCACAGTCGAGGACTCCCTATGCGGGCACGCGACCTTGGCATCCGCCTACGTGCTCGCGCTGCGGAAGCACAACGTGTGGCCGGTTCGCTTCCACACCCGCAGCGGCATCTTGACCGTCGCCCGGAACGGCGATGGCTTGGAAATGGACTTTCCCTCCTGGCCTCCTCAACCATGTGAGACGCCGATCGACCTCTTACCAGCCCTGGGTTTGAAAGCGGCGCTAGTCATGAAATCGCGCGATTACCTCGTGGTGGTGGATCGGGCTGAGCAAGTGCGAGCGCTCGCGCCCGATATTGCCGCTCTTGCTCGACTGGACATAGTGAATGGCGGAACCATCGTTACCGCTCCCGGCGAGGGTGATGTGGATTACGTGTGCCGGCTTTTTGCACCCTCGGAGGGCATCGATGAGGACCCCGCAACCGGCTCGATACACTGCACACTGGCTCCATATTGGGCGGCGCGGCTGGGGAAGGAAACATTTCGTGCGCAACAACTCAGTGCCCGCGGTGGATACATGCAGTCCACAATCGCCGGCGATCGCGTGAAGATCGCCGGCAGGGCACGCCTGTACCTTCATGGCACGCTCGAACTCTAAAGGGTCTGCCTCCAGAGCGAGTTTTCTTGAGAATTAAGGCCTTCACACTCCGCCGAGACTGAGCAATTTCCGCAGAGTCCCAACGCCTTTCCCTTGCAGCATGTAGAGCATCTTCTGCCAGACCCTTGCCGTGAGGAAGGCGTCGGACAACGCGTGGTGCGCGTTTTGCACGTCGAGGCTGTAGAACTTCGCCAGGGTGGCCAGGTCCAGGTTTTCCAGTTGTACCGGCAAGTCCTCGGAGTACCGGCCGTGGCGCAAGATCCAGTGATGGACCCGAGCCGTGTCGATGGCCGGATTCGAGAAGGTGTGTCCGCTTTGGCCCATCTCTTTCCGCAAAATCTTCAGCTCGATATCCACACAATGGCCGACCAGCACCGCGCCTTCGATGAAGGTACACAGGTCAGCGAGGACCTGGCCTGGCCGCTCGCCGCCCGCCAAATCTTCAACCCGAAGTTTGTGTATAACGACGCTTTCCGCCGGGATCGATACGCCGGGATTCACTTCCCGGTAGAACTGGTTTCCCAGTTGAATGCTCGGCCCTTGCATCGCGATCGCGCCAACGGAAAGCAACCGATTCGTGCGGTGGTCGAGGGAGGTCAGTTCAGTATCCAGAACGACGTAGCGCACCGAATCAAGAGCGGTGTCCTTGGACAGAGCCTGCTTATCGTCTTTGTGAATCCCCGGCGCGCGCTTAAACCAACCCGGCATTCATCTCCCCAACTGGGACCAGATGGCGGTCCGAAATCGTTCTTCGACCAGAGCTTGAGCCCGGGCAGAGGCGCGAAATGATTCTTTGAGCAGGCTTCTTTGCAGCTGCGTAAGGCTTTCTGGAGCAATGTGGTTACTTAAATCTTTGCCCTCCCGCACTTGCCGCAGCTGGCACTCCAGGCGCAACAACGTGAGGAATTCGAAAGCCTCTTGCATCTCCTTAAAGATCGCCGAATCTTGCTCGGATGCAGAGCAGAGCGCGGAGAGGCGGTCTGCCGTGTTCGTCTGCACGATCCCGGCATCGAGCGCGAACACCCGCGCCGCATCCACGATGGGCCCCGTACCGAAAAGCTTGAGATCGAGCTGGTTCTTGTGCTCTCCACTTCTCTCCAGAACAAAATTGCGGAAGAAGCCCAGTGGAGGCTTGTGCGTGGTCGACACACACGCCAGCACAGACTTGAACATGCCAGCATCCTTCAGCCATTCGCGATTCTTCCCAGCGAGCGCCTGGTAAAAAGTGAAGTCCCCAGCCACGGGGCGCATGTCAAAGAAGATGAGGGCGTCTTCCGTGCCGTGAAGTTCGGCTTGCGTAATCCATTCGTGGAAGTAGGTGATCCATGCACGGAGCGGCTGCCGCCAGCGCGGGTTGCTCGCCATGTAGTTGCCGGGACAAGGTGGATAGCCGCAAGTGGCGAGCGCGTCCTGAGCAAAGGCGGCAAGCTCGGCGAAGTACTGGCGGGCCGCTTCGTGTTCAGAATCCGCATAGATGATCGCGTTGTCCTGGTCGGTCTTGAAGGTCTGCTCGCGCCGGCCTTCACTGCCCAGCACGACCCAGCAATAAGGGACGGGCGCAGGTCCAAGTTTCGCTTCGGCGAATTGTAGAATTTTGCCGATGAGACGGTCGTTCACTTCGGCAACCACGCGGGTGACGTGGCTGGCCTTCGCGCCTTCGCGCAGCAAGAGCGGCAAAAGACCGCTAATGCGCTGATTCGCCTTGGCCAGGTCCGGCACATTGGTTTGAGTCTCCACGAACCGCACTACGTTGAGAGGAGACTTGCCTTGTAACACCATCAGATCGTGAGCGGTAAGCACGCCGCTGGGCTTTGCATCCCGCGTGACCAGCACGTGGTGAATGTCGCGACTCACCATAGCGAGCAACACATGGAACAGGCGTTCGCTGGCTTCGACGGCGACCACTGGGCGGCTCATGATGTCCGTCACCGTTCCATCGAGCGGACGTGCCTGCGCCACCACCTTCTGAGCAAAATCGCGGTCAGTGACGACGCCAACCGCCGATCCCCCAGCATCGACAACAAAAACGCAGGTGGCCTTCGCAGCAGTCATCATCTGCGCGGCCTCACGGATGGTCGTGTCTTGCTTGCAAAGCAATGGAGGTGGACTCGGCACGTCGCTGGCAGAAAGCGAATAAAGCAGGCGCTCGGTGTCGCCCATCAGCCCGGTCTGGGTACGGAGTTCCTGCAGGCTGCGATCCATGTAGCGCGTCACGGAGGTTCGCAGCAGATAGCTCGAGACCTCGGCATTGGAAGAAATGAGCCGCTGTACCTGCTCGGCCGGGACGCGATAGCAGAGAGTATCTTCGATGGCGGTAACGTCGAGGCGCGCGAGATCCTTGCTCATCACGGAGAGCAGGCCGAAGATCTCTCCCTCGCTGCGCATGTCGAGGACAAGTTGTTTGCCGACGTGCGATCGCAGCGCGAGCTTCACCCCACCTTTGTGCACGATGTAGAGCGACTCCGATGCCGGGTGACCGGCACTCAGAATGACGGTGTCCTTGGGAAAGAATTCCAGCGTCATATGACTGGCCAGGCGGGCAAGTTCGGGAACGGATAGAAATTGGAACGGGGGAACGTTTTTAAGAAACGAAACCACTGTATCGGTAATCACCGATTCCGAGGAATGAGACGACGCCACGCGCAGACCTCACGACGAGGAAGGACTCATGATGGTAGGTGGGCATGCAGCGGAAAGTCAAAACTGTATTGCTTCACTTTGTATTCTCCGCGACCTCTGCGCCGCTTTGCGATCTCAGCGGTTAAAAGCTTTCGATTGCAAAGATTATGGAGAAATCGCGGAGCGGTCTCAAGTCGATGGCTCGATCGCCACAAAATCTGGGCATTCGGAATCGAGGAACCCGAAGACCGACTTGGCGCATCTAAGCTTCACATGTCGGCCGTACGATCTGGTTCCAGCCTCACTCCCCGTGATTTCGCGAGAGCCTGGTGGCATATCCTCAATGGGCACGTCCCCATGTTGTCGATCGAGATTACGCGTGAGTGCCCACTAAGCTGCCCGGGCTGTTACGCCTATGGCGACAGCCATCTGGGCGGAGAAACCACGTTGCGCGAACTCAGCGATTTCCGAGGCGATGCTTTAGTCGAAGGTGTAGTCGAACTAGTGCGCCGCCACCGGCCGTTGCACGTATCACTGGTCGGAGGCGAGCCGATGATTCGCCATCGCGAACTGGGCCGCATTATTCCGGCTCTCAGCGAAATGGGTGTCTTCACGATGGTGGTTACGAGCGGGGTAATCGCGATTCCATCCGAGTGGATGGAAATTCCCCGCCTGCGCGTCGCCGTTTCTGTGGACGGGCTTCCCGAACATCATGACGAACGTCGTAAGCCCGCGACCTACGAACGCATTCTTAAAAATATTGCCAGCCGATCGATCAACGTGCACTGGGTGATTACGCGACCCATGTTGTCGCGGAGTTCCTACCTGGAGGAATACGTTGCTTTCTGGAACGCACAACCGGAGGTCGATCATATTTGGGTGAGCCTGTACAGTCCGCAAGTCGGGGAGGAAAGCGCCGAGCGACTCACGCCGCAAGATCGGGAACGCGTGGCGCGCGAGCTACCGCAGTTGGGGCGCCTGTATCCGAAACTGCTGTTGCCCGAAGGTGTGGGGAGGGCGTTTGTGAAGCCGCCAACGAGCCCGGACGACTGCATATTCTCTAAGATGTCCGTGAATTATTCCGCCGACTTGCGGACGCACGTTGAGCCGTGTGTTTTCGGCGGCACTCCGGATTGCAGCCAGTGTGGGTGCAGCATTAGCAGCGCGCTGCACTGGGTTCGAGACGTGAAAATCGCTGGGCCCCTCAAGGTCGGACACTTGGTGCGAGGCTCGCTCGCCGTGGGCACCGCAGTTCGCAAATTGCGGCCTGGTGCCGATGCGCCGAATCGACGGGACCAAGGCGTCCGCTTCGTCGGGCAGAATTCTCCCCTGGTTCAAATCCAAGCGCAGGAACCGAACGAAACTCCGTAGAAGCGTTTGTGGTTACGTGGATTTGGTCCTGCCCTTTCCTGGAAGTCCTGCCGGATTTTCATGAGTCCGCTCGCGGAAAGTTCCGCGCATCCCCGCTGCCAGACCTACACTGGATTCGCCGAACTTGTCGCGCAAGCGGTCTGCCGCTGCCATCGCGTCTTTCCAACGCTGTTGGCGGTTGCCTTCAAGCAGGTTGATCTGATCGGGTTGCGAAGTGAACGAGGATGCCTGCACGCCCAGAAGTCGAACCGGCACGCCCTTTTTCCAATTTCTGCGGAACAGCGCGCGCACCTGCTCGAAAATTTCCGTGTCGAGCTGGGTTGGGGTCGCCAAGGTATGGGCGCGAGTGAGTGTGGTGAAATCTTTGTAGCGCAGTTTGAGCTGAATGGTGCGCGCGTGAAACCCGGATTCGCGCAGGCGGCGGGCCACCATCTCAGAAAGACGCGTCAGTGTCGCCTCCAGCTGGGCGAGATCGGCGGTGTCTTCGTTGTAGGTGTGTTCGTGGCTGATGGATTTGGCATCCGTATCGGCTCCAACTTCAGCGTCGAACCATCCACCTGCATCTTCGCCGCGGGCCTTCCCCGCCAGGGCCAAGCCCCATTTTCCAAAACGATCGTTCAGTTCGGATTCGTCGAGGCGAGCCAGGTCTCCGACTTTTTTGATGCCGAGGGCGTGCAGGTGACCTTCCATGACCTTGCCGACTCCGGGGATTTCACGCACGTCGAGCGGCGCTAGAAACTTCGCCTCTTCACCGGGAACAATGTATAGCACACCGTTCGGTTTGGCTTGTCCAGAGGACACTTTGGCGATCAGGCGGGAGGTTCCGATTCCCACCGAGCAGTTCAGACCGGTGTCGGCTTTCATGCGCTGGTGCAGAGAGTGCGCCGCTTTGAGGGGAGGGCCGTGCAGGCGTTCGGTGCCGGTCATATCGAGATACGCCTCGTCGATGGAGGCCATTTCCACTTGAGGAGAAAACGTGCCGAGAACTTTGTGAACCTTCTCCGAAAACTCGCGGTAGCGGTCCGGGTGCCCATCGACGAAGATGGCATGAGGACACATCTTGGCAGCGGTGCGCAGCGGCATGGCGGAGTGCACTCCGAACTTTCTGGCGGCATACGAGGCTGCGGAGACAACTCCGCGCTCGTCGCGTTGCCCGCCGACGACGACGGCCTTGCCTTTCAGCAAGGGATCGTAGAGTTCTTCGACCGACACGAAGAAAGCATCCATGTCGACGTGGAAGATGGTGCGCGGAACGGCGAGCTGTTGCGTGGCAGCCATGCTGCAAGAATTCTACCAGCGGCTTTTGCCATGGTCTGGTCAGCAATCAGGTACGCTCAAACTCGGAGCCGCTGTTAGAATCCGCCTCATGACCGGACGCGCTATCCGGACGACATCTCGCATCACGTTTCTTCTTTGCGGACTGGTTTCGCTTCTCACATGCGTTCCTTACGTGATGCTGCGGGGCGCCGAGTTGCCGGTTCAGAGCGAATGGGTCATATTTGCGGTTGCCCTGGCGCTGGTGGGTGTTTTCAGCGTGACGGTTTCGGTGCTGCCCCGCTCGTGGATTGCAAACGCATGCAAGAAGGATCGGGACGATAAACAGTTGTTTTCAGCGCCCCTCAAACTGCTCGGTGGCTTCGCGGCAATTTCATATCTCGTGGGGCTCGTCGCCTATCTCGCTCCGCACCGCTGGAATCTCGATCCTCAACTCATGTTTTCGCTGTGCCCGATGTATTTCGTGAAGATGGCGTTCGATCCGTCGCTGGTGGCCATCTTTTTCCTGCTTGCTCCCATGAACGCGGCGGTGTATGGCTCACTCGGCCTCACCTTGGGATACGCATGGCTGGCCCTCCGTAAACCAACATCAAGTCAGACTTCCTGAAACGAGCGGGTGGTAGCGGCGCGTCCTTTATTGGTACGGGGATTGCCAGCATTCTCACTGATGGTCGGAAAAAGCTTTTACCCGCGGAGATCGCAGAAAGGCAGGAGAGAGAACGCAGAGCCAGTCCTACCGAAGCGGATTGGCGCTTAGCCTCACAGCCGAGGCGGCTGTGGCTACGTGAGCCTCGGTTACACCAATACTTTTTCCGGTGCTGGCGTCGGTGAAACACCGTGCAACTGGCGGACTCGCTCGTAAACCTTGCCGTACTCGCGGGCGGAGGCGTTCCAGGAGAAATCTTTGTTCATGCCGTTGCGCATGAGCGCCTGCCACGAGGTCTGGTCACGATAGGCCGTGAGAGCTTGTTTGATGATGAGCAGGAGCGATTCACCGTTGTATTCGGTGAACTTGAAGCCAGTTCCCTTCCCGGTGCGGGCGTCCCAGGGTTCAATGGTGTCGTCGAGGCCGCCGGTGGCGCGGACGATGGGGACGGTGCCGTACTTCAGGCTGTAAATCTGGTTCAGGCCGCAGGGTTCGTAGCGCGACGGCATCAGGAACATGTCGGCTCCGGCCTCGATCTTGTGGGCGATCGCATTGTCGTAGGCGACCTTGACGGCAATCTTGTTGGGAAATTGTTTATTAAGGCGAACGAACATGTCTTCATAAGTTTTGTCGCCGGCGCCGAGTGCGACCACAATCATCTCTTCGCGCGCCAGGCGGTCGGCAACCTGCGCGATCAGATCGAAGCCTTTTTGAGCGGCGAAACGCGAGACAATTCCGATCACGGGGAGTTTTGGATCGGCATTCTTGACGCCAAATGCCGCCAGCAAATCCTGCTTGCACTTCACTTTGCCGGACAGGTCTTGCGGCGAATATTTGGCGGCGATGAATTTATCGGTCTGCGGACTCCACTCGTCGTAATCGACTCCGTTGAGAATGCCGGTCACGGTTGAGGCGCGGTCGCGAAGCACGCCCTCCAAGCCGAAGCCGTACTCGGCGGTTTGAATTTCCTGGCTGTACTTGCGGCTGACCGTGGT
>Ga0209733_1000187_pt1 | contig 10144 bp, 8 predicted proteins | sample BlaSpr_A8_OM2_M1_FD_187976 | JGI IMG/M metagenome (GOLD analysis project Ga0209733, IMG submission 187976) | Forest soil microbial communities from Thunder Bay, Ontario, Canada - Black Spruce, Ontario site 2_A8_OM2_M1 (SPAdes) (version 2) | ecosystem: Environmental > Terrestrial > Soil > Boreal...
GGCGTGGCCGTTGCACCAGGAGTACCAACGGAATCGCCAGGAAGGACACGAACATCATCAGCTTGAAATTGTCGATGAAGGCGACAGCTTCCGCCTGCGCGGTCACGATTTGGGCGAGCGCCGCGCGTCCGGTAAAGGTAGCGAGATTGAGTTCGTGCGCGTAGTCGCGCACCACTTGCCGGTAGGGCGTAATATGCTCGACCAGCGCAGCCTGTTCGGTGGCAGAATTGCGCACCAACAGATAACTCATCATCGAGATGCCGATGCTCGACCCGATATTGCGCATCAGATTGAACAGGCCGGTGGCCTGGGTGCGCAGCGCCGGCGCCAGGGTGCCGAACGCGACCGTACTCAACGGCACGAACACGCAGCCGATGCCGAAACCCTGTATCAGGCCGGTGCGGACCAGGGTGGCTTGCGATACATCGGGCGTAAAGCCCGTCATCAGATAGAGCGCGAGCCCGGTTATGCCGAGACCAGCGGCGATCAGGGGCCGCGGATCGATGTAGCGCAACAACTGACCGGCGATCACCATCGCCGCCATGGTCCCGACGCCGCGCGGGGCGAGAACGAGGCCCGCGGTCAACACCGGATAGTTCATCAGCGTCTCGAGATAGGGCGTCAACATCGCCAATGTGGCCAGCAGCACGACGCCGACGATAAAAATCAGCATAATGCCGATCACGAAATTCCGGTCGCGGAACAACGCGGGATCGATGAACGGATCTCGCGCCGACAGGGTGTGGATGGTGAAGAGATAGAAGCCGAGCAGGCAGAGCGCGGCCTCGAGCTGGATTTCGTGCGAGGCGAACCAGTCAAGCCGCTCGCCGCGGTCGAGGAACAGCTGCAGCGCCCCAATGCCGAGACTGAGCGTCGCAAATCCGAGCCAGTCGAGCCGTCCGGCCATTGGCCGGTCGGCGCGCCGGCCGAGGAACAGCAGGATGCCAAGCGCGCATAGAATGCCGAACGGCACGTTGACGTAGAACACCCAGCGCCAGCTGTAGGAATCCGTAAGCCAGCCACCGAGCGTCGGGCCGAGGATCGGTCCGAGCATTACCCCAAGGCCGAACACCGCCATCGCCTGACCCTGCTGCTCGCGAGGATAGGCGTCGAGCAGCACCGATTGCGACAGCGGCACCAGCGGCGCGCCGAACACGCCCTGTAGCAGGCGGAACACCACGATCTGCGCCAGCGATACCGCGGCGCCACACAGCATCGATGTCACGATAAAGCCAATCACCGAGGTCAGGAACAGCGGTTTGCGGCCGAATCTGGCTTCCAGCCAGCCGGTTGCCGGCGTGATGATCGCGGCCGCCACGATGTAGGAGGTCAGCACCCAATTTATCTCGTCGCTGGTCGCCGACAGGCTGCCTTGCATATAAGGCAGCGCGACATTGGCGATCGTGGTGTCGAGCGCCTGCATTAAGGTCGCGAGCATCACGGTTGCAGTAACCATTCCCCGGTTGATGACCGCGCTCCCGGCCGCTGGGCTAGCCATGTCAGGCTCCGAAAATCGAAGTGAGGTCGCGCCACAGCTCGCGCAACGAGCGTCGATGGCCGGTATCGATCGAGATTTTGACGCTCATGCCGGCGCGCAGCGCGAGATTATCCGGGGGATGATCGAAGGCAAGCCGAACCGGGATGCGCTGCACCACCTTGACCCAGTTGCCGGTGGCATTTTGCGGCGGCAGCAGCGCGAATACCGAGCCGCTGGCGGGCGCCAGCGTCGTGACTTTGGCGGCGATGGAGCTGTCCGGATAGGCGTCGACGGTGACCTGCGCCGGATCGCCTTCCCTGACATAGGTGAGCTCGGTCTCCTTGATGTTGGCCTCGATGTAGAGATCGTGCGTCGACACCAGCGGAAAGGCGGATTGGCCGGCATTGAGAAAGGCTCCGACCGCGATGCTCTCGACATTATTGGGAATGCCGTCGAACGGCGCTACGATCGAGGTAAGGCGCAGGTTACGCGTCGCGGTATCGACAGCCGCCTGCGCCTGCTTCACTGTGGCCTGCTGGTCGACCGGCAGATCCGGATTGCCGCCGAGTTGGGCCAACGCTGCCGCAGCCTCCCTTTGCAGGCTTGCCAGATTGGCCTTCGCGGTCTGCAGGTCGCGTATCGCGGCGTCGAGAGTGGCCCGCGGCACCGCACCGGTGTCAAAAAGGTGTTGCTGGCGATCGTAATTGGTTTGCGCGTAGTCCAGCGTTGCCCTGGCCTCATCGATTTGTTTGAGGCGCGAGCGATAGGTCTCGATCAGGGTATTGGCCTGGTCGCGGGCGATGCCGAGTTGGGCTTCGGTATTGGCCAGCGCGATCCGATAAGGCTCGGGGTCGAGGTTGAAGAGAGGATCGTTCTTCGTGACCGCGGTGTTCGATTTTGCCGCGATGGTAAGGACCTGACCCGCGACTTGCGGGCTGATCGAAACATTCACCGCCTGAACATAGGCGTCCTCCTCGGTGACATAGCGGCCGGTCGCCAGATAAAGCACCAGCGCTCCGACGACCAATGCCACTGGACCGAGGATCAGCAGCGGCCGGCGCCAGCTTTTCTGCGGCGCAGGTTTGGCGCTCCGATCGCCCCGCAAATCTGTCGAGGCAGGATTCGTCCGCTCGACCTGGGGCGATTGGCTTGGGCTCCTGCGGGCAATACCGGGGTCGGCGGCGTCTGAGATCGTGTCGAGGCCGCGGTTCCTCATTGCATGATGTCTCCGCTATTGCGTCCAGCTTTTCCGAACAATCGGCGCATCAAGCCCCGCGCGGTTTGCCGCCGTCCCAGTCCTTCAACATGTTTACATCGAGCGGATCGTCGACGCCTTGACGGGCGTCATTGTTTGCGGCGCTGGCGCGGGTTCGGCCGATCGGCCCTGTCACGGGTTGAGATACCGGCTGGCCGGCCATCTCATTGCCGCAAACTGTGCTATCTTTGGCCGAAAACAGGGGGACCGGAAGGTGAAACCATTTCTCGCGCGGACCTTGAATTGGGCCGAAGTCGCCAACGGCACGTCAATCGTATTCGATCTCAGGATAACCGCCCTCGTTGGAGAAGCGGAGGCGGAGACGCAAGGTCGTTTTGTTGCGGAAGCGATTAGGGTTGTCGGAGCATTCCTTCTGGAACAAGGTGTCCATGTGCTGCCGACGCGATCGGCAGCAATACGACGGGTCAGCCACGCGAAAAAACGCGAAACGTGAGCGGAAAATTGAGCCTCGTCAATGCGCGGGGCCTTTGGATTTGCAAAATAAGATACGCGATAGCTATGCCACCTCCCGCTGTCGCTGCCCTTCCCCGGGGCCTTTCCTCCCTGAGTTGGACCGCCGGCGAAAGCCGCGCGGTCCTTTTTCTTGGAAAACAGATTGCCAGAAAAAAAGCGAAAGCAGGTTTCGGAGATTGAGCAATATTGAACAGCGAGCCGATAGTCGAAACGGCATACTGTCGCGTTACCGCTCGGCCCTCAGGACATGCGCGGTGATCGAGAGTGTTGCACTGACGCCTGTTCGAAGGAAGCATGATGCCCCAACCTCAACTGCTGTCGTCCATCGTTCCGCTCGCGGCGATCGAACGTCCGGCCTGTCCGAAGTGCCAGGCTCAGATGATGCTCGCCCGCATCGTGCCGGCATTTTCGGGCACCGACCTGCATACCTTTGAGTGCACCTTGTGCAATCACGTCCTGAAGAAGCTTGGCGCGTGTGAGGACTGGCGCGGCCCGCGGCGGGGCTGACCATCAGGCGCGGGACCAGGTCAATCCTCGCCGCCGATCCATTCGCGCCAGATGGTCAGCAGCGCCGCCATGATCACGGGACCGAGGAACAGGCCAAGCAATCCGAACGATTGCATCCCGCCGATAATTCCGATCAGCACCAGCAGGAATGGTAGCCGCGCGGCACCTCCGATCAGTGCCGGTTGAATGAGATTTTCGCCGATCAGCAATGTCGCTGCGCCGACGCCGGCAAGACCGGCACCCACCCACCAGGTGCCGCCATGAACGAGCAGGATCAACACCGCCGCAGCCAGCGCCGCCCACGCACCGAGCGGCACCATCGCCAGCGCCATCGTCAACACCGTGAACAGTAGCGGATGTGGCACGCCTGTCAGGACATAGGCAACGCCTATCACGGCGCCCTTCACGATCGCGGCGGCCACCGTCCCGCTCACGGTGGCGCGGATGGCGTCAGCGATCTTTCTGACCAGGCGCTGGCCGGGATGCCCGAGCAGGTGGCCGACAGTGGCCAGTGCGCGGGCCGCCAGCCAGGCGCCATCGCGAAGCACCAGGAATAGCGCGACCAACGTAAACACGAAAAGAACCAGTCGGTGCAGCAACGCGCCCCCGAGGGTGCTGGTCCATGCCGTGATATTTTCGGTGTTCACGCCGCGAAGCCAGTCGACCAGAACCTCCGGATTGCCGAGGTTGGTTCGCCACCACAGATCAAGATACTCGCCGGCAATCGGCAATCGTGCGAGCCAGGCCGGAACCGGGATTCCGCTCCGATGCAGTTGATTGAGCGAGCGAGCAAAAGCATCGCTGCCCTGCGTGATCTGGTGCACCGCCAAGACGATCGGCACCAACAGAACCAGGCCGGTCAGCAATGTAAACAACAGCGACGCCAAAGCCGGCGAACGGCCGCCAAGGACGGAAATCGCGAACCGGATGTAGATCGGCCAGACCGCGATGGCGATCACTGCCGCCCAGGTCAGTGCCACCAAGAAATCGCGTGCGACCCAGACCGCCAGCAGCACGACCAGAATTGCAATCGCGACGCGCGCCACGGCGCGCGCGCGTGAATCGAAGGGCAACGCTGCCTTCTCAAGGGGCCGCGGCCCCCTGCCACCATCGTTTGACTCTAGTCCTGCATGCCGCAGCATTGTCAGTCAGGCCCCGATCGCGCCGACACATTCATTTCCGTCGCATCGTCGATCCGCAGCAGAGGCTACGCTACATCGGAGCGCGTTGATGGCAATCAACAAGCCATGCCCCACGATAAAGACGTATCGTCTTGACAATCATCATGGTGCGCCCCGGCCAATCCGAGGTTGATTGCTCGAACGAGATATTGGAGACCATGGACATGCCGGCTGAACTGGTTGACCTCCATCGAATCGTGTTGAACCTTGCCCGCTCCAGGGAATTTCCCGGCGGCTCGTCACGCCATGGGTACGATTTTATTGCGCCGCTCGACTCCCAGGGACACATCGATCCGTTGCTCTGGAAGAAGTATCGCAACTACTGCCGCGTTCGGCGATTTTGGGCGGGAGAGGAGGACGAGGTCGGTCGTCTCGTCCACAAGCCCGGTGGCGCCGAACACGCCCGATGGGTGTTCGACTACCATCCCGATGAAGCTGACGACGATGAGGCCGGCTACAAATTCGGCGCACATGCATTTTTTCCAGGCGAGTATGTTTCCATCAGCGGACAGGACGGCAACCTGCAGACGTTTCGCGTCGTGACGGTCGATCCCGTCGTGCTGTCGATGGCCCTGATCAAATCCTTCGAACTGGAAATCAAGGTGTGATCCTTGACCGCCGTCAACGACAGGCGCCGCCGCGGCAAGCGGCGCGTTCCCGATAGCCGCCGGCATCGCTTCAAGCCGCCGTCGAGCATTTGATCCACTGAAATTGACCAACGTCAGCGCCGCGACCGGCAACCACGTCCATGAAGCTGAACGTCCCACCGTGAGATCCCTGTCATGCTCGATCGCACCCGCAATTTTCTTAACCCCACCCATCACGCGATGCATGTGCCCCGCACCATGTTCGCCGCCGCCATCGACCGCTTCGGTGGACCCGAGGTGATCACCGCTCACGCTTTGCCGGTCCCGGAAGTCGATGCCGGCGAAGTCTTGATCGCCGTCGATACCGCCGGCGTCGGCCGATGGGACGCCGATGTCCGGGAAGGATTTTTTGCGTCCCGCAAGCCGCATTTTCCACTGGTTCTCGGCTATGACGGCGCCGGCATCATCGCAAAAGTCGGCTCGCGGGTGCGGCGGCTGAAGGTCGGCGACGAAGTCTATTCCTACAATTGGGAGAATCCGAAGGGCGGCTTCTACGCCGAATATGTCGCGGTGCCTGCCGACAAGGTCGCGCCGATCCCCAAGCGGCTGGATCTGCGGCATGCCGGCGCGATCCCGATCACGGGCTTGACCGCGCTGCAGGGCATTGACGATGCACTGGGTTTGAAAAAGGGCGAGACCATCGTCATTCACGGCGCCTCGGGAGGCGTGGGGACGCTCGCGGTGCAATTCGCAAGGCTCCGCGGCGCCAAGGTGTTTGCGACCGCATCGGGCAAGGAAGGGGTAGAACTGGTGCGGGAGATGGGCGCACACAACGTTGTCGACGGCAAACGCGTCGATATCGACGACCAGGCGCGGCGCTTTGCCCCGGACGGCGTCGACGCCGTGCTGGCGCTCGCCGGTGGCGATGCGCTGGAGAAATGCCTGAACGCGCTTCGGCCCGGCGGCCGGGTGGCGCACCCGAACGGCGTCGAGCCCGCGCCAAAAAAGCGGCGCGGCATGCGACTGATCCGTTATGACGGCATCTCAGGCGTTCGCGAATTCCAGCGCCTCAACGTGGCGGTGCAGGCCGCCAGGCTCAAGGTTCCGATCGCCGAATGTTATCCCCTCCCCCGGGCCTCCAAGGCGCATGAGCGCCTCGCCGAGGGTCATGTGGTCGGAAAAATCATCCTTGCGGTGCATGACCGTAGTGTCTGATCGCGAGTGATCCGCAACTGGCATATCCGATCGCGAGTGACCGAGGCGGGAAGACCGGGTCAAGCCGCTTGTCGAGAAGGCGAACGCGATCGAAGCCGGTCGGAAGGTATCCGCTGGCGATCAGGCGCACGAATGTTTTGTGATAATGAAGGCTGGCTGTCGTAGGATTTCCCGCCGGAACTGTCCTGGAACCTTTCCGCGAGGGCCAAGATAGCTCTTTTCCCGTCGTGAGACTGAGTTCCGGCAATTTTCAGAATGGATTGATAGCATTCGTCAAGCAAACTATCGGGCATCTGGGCTATCCCTACGCGCTACATCGCCGCCAGCCAAGTATGAATCCTGGCGATGCCATTGGTTCCAATGTTTTTCGCCGGGTGGCGCTGAAAAATCAGGCTGGCCATCTCTCTGGTCCGGTCCGACAAACAAATTCTGTTCGGACGGAATCGCAATCAGATCGCTATTTGACTTTCGGGACGCGGCAGAAATCCTCTGATCGCCTGGCCCGTCAGGGGCCTGGACCGAAAAGCCGAGCGTTGTTGACGGGCGTCAACGCACCAATTGTAGCGCTGCAATAAGTACAACTCACCGCAAACAAGCGGAACAGAGATTTCATCAAACCGGCAATCAGGTTGCGGTTGGGAGCATGCCATGGCCAGCACCACATTCAATCCCGCCTCTGACGTTCGACCAAATCCGGCGGCACAGACGCTCGTTCAAAACTGGTGGCTATTCACGCTGCGAGGCGTTCTCGGCATCATCTTCGGATGCATCGCGCTGATCTTTCCGGGCCCGACGATACTGTCGCTGGTGATCTTCTTCTCGGCCTATATGCTGGTCGATGGCGTGTTCGCAATTATCTCCGCTGTGCGGGCGATCCGCCGCAAGGAGGACCGCTGGGGATTGCTGATATTCGAAGGGCTGCTCAATATCGTCGTGGGCATCGCCGCGTTTCTCTGGCCGGGCCTTACCGTTGTTGCGTTCGTCTGGCTGATTGCTGCCTGGGCGATTGTCTCGGGTGGACTGATGACGGCCGCTGGTTTCCGGTTGAACATCGATCATGGCCGGTGGTGGCTGGTTCTGGGCGGGCTGCTGTCTCTTGCGTATGGCGTGCTCCTTATCATCACGCCGTTGATCGGCGCGATTGTGCTCACCTGGTGGCTGGGAGCCTACGCCCTCGTTTTCGGCGTCGCGCTGGTGGTGTTCTCGTTCAAGCTTCGGTCGCGACAGCATGAACTGAGCAGCCCGACCGCGGTCGGAACGGCCGCTTGAAGTCGATGACGTCCAAGGCATCGCATCATCGAAGTCGAAAAGGCCGGGCCAATGCCCGGCCCTTGCAAGACAGTGAAACGATCGCAAGCACCGACGACGACGAAATCCTCGAAAGCCTGATCGATACCTTTCCAGCGAGCGACCCGCCAGCCTGGGTCGCGCTGGCCCGTGTCGGCATTCCCAAACGAAAACCGACATCGCGGCGGGCTCGAAAACCACCACATCTCTGATCGACCCAGTATCACATGTTCATCTTCAAGTTGTGCCTTGCAGTAGCCGATTTTTGACGCGAACACCGCGTCGCCATGCGGCGAAAGCCAGTTTGGCGTTGCCAACACCGAAAGACAGGTATCCAATTCGTCCGGGCCGCGCGAACCTAACTCGGGGCGCAAGCAATGCCGTGGACGGAGCCGCCTGCAAACTCCAACGAGTTGCGACGTTGCATCCGCGATCTGGTCGCGCTCTCAGCGCTCCCGGCTGGGTGGCAGAATTATGACATGCGCCAGATCGGCGGCAGCATCGTCGCTGCACTGATTTCGATGCTGGACGCGGATTTCGTTTTCATAGCACTTCCCGGCGAGGGCAATCAGCTGATCAGCGAACTGGCCCGCAACAAGCTGACGCCCGAAAGCCTCAAACATGTGCGCACGATGCTGCAGCGGAAAAGCGCGCTGCTCGGCAGCGGACAGGAATTTGTCTTTGGCGACGCATCCGGCGGCGGCGGTCTGCACGTGGCGACCGCCCCAATCGGGTTCGGTGGCGATGCCACACTTGCCGCAGGCTGTTTTCGCGACACCTTTCCAACCAGAACGGAAAAGCTGCTGCTGAATACCGGGGCCAATCAGGCGGCGATCGCCTTTCGGCAGTGGCTGGGAGACGCCGAGAAACGAAGGTTCACGGCGATCGTGCAGCGGACAACCGATTTCATTGGCATCGCGTCCCTCAACGGTCAGATTCAATATATTAATCCGGCAGGTCTTGAGTTGATGGGACTTGAAGCCGTCGACCACGCATTGCGGCTTCACGTGCTCGATTTCGTTTCGCCGCAGGACCGTACCACGGTTCAGCGCGAGATCTGGCCGCTGGTGCTTCGCACCGGGCGGTGGAAGGGAGAGTTCGACCTCAGGCATTTTGGATCTGGAATGCCGATACCCTTCCTGGTCGATTGCTTCAGGATCGACGATCCGCGCACCGGACAGCCGATGAACGTTGCAACCGTGAGCCGTGATCTCAGCGAACAGAAGAATTCGGAAGCCGCGTTGCGTAACTTGAATGAGAGCCTGGAACGCCGTGTTACAGATCGAACATTTGAATTGGCACGCGCCAACGAAGGACTCGTCGCGGAGAGGCTTGAACGCTCGCAAGCCGATTTGCGCTTTCATAAATTGCAGAATGAACTGTCGCGTGCGGCGCGCTTCACGGCCGCCGGTCAGATGGCCGCCGCCCTTGCGCACGAAATAAGCCAGCCGCTTACGGCGGTCGTCAATTCAGTCAATGCGGCCAAGCGGCTGCTTGCACGCGGGGGGCCGGCCAATTCCCTGACCGCGCAGGAAGTCACCGACGAGGCCGCCGGGCAGGCGTTGCGGGCCAGCGAAATCGTTCGCAGCCTCCGCCAATTGGTCAGCAGGGGCGAGACGGAAAAGCGAACGGAGGCGCTTGCTTCGTTGATCGAGGAAGCCGGTGCCCTCGTATTGAGTGGCATCGCTCCGCAGGAGGTCCGTCTGGGGCTTGAACTCGATGACGGCGCCCGGATTGTACTGGTGAACCGCGTTCAGATCCAGCAAGTGATCGTCAACCTGATCCGCAATGCGTTTGAGGCGATGGCCGATCAAGAACCGCGACAAGTCACCCTGTCGACGAGGGCTCTCGATGACGACATGATCGAGATCGCCATCGCCGATATTGGACCTGGAATTCCCGGCGATATTGCCGGCCGGTTGTTTGAGCCATTCGTCTCGAGCAAACACGATGGCATGGGGTTGGGACTGTCGATTTCGCGTTCGATTATCGAGGCGCACGACGGCCAATTGACGGCGGAGCCGAATCCCGGGGGTGGAACCATTTTTCGCTTTACCCTTCCGTCCGGCGGAGCGGCAAATGGCGACTGAACGAACCGTCTACGTTCTGGATGATGACGACGCCGTGCTTCGGTCGCTGAAGCGTTTGCTGAGTTCGGCGA
>Ga0209733_1000188_pt1 | contig 10137 bp, 4 predicted proteins | sample BlaSpr_A8_OM2_M1_FD_187976 | JGI IMG/M metagenome (GOLD analysis project Ga0209733, IMG submission 187976) | Forest soil microbial communities from Thunder Bay, Ontario, Canada - Black Spruce, Ontario site 2_A8_OM2_M1 (SPAdes) (version 2) | ecosystem: Environmental > Terrestrial > Soil > Boreal...
GCGTGAGCGTCTCCAACCCTCCGGCGCGATTTCGCATCTCGACACCCCGCGCCGCCTGGCCATTCTCGCTGCTGGCGTTCCGGCAACTCAGCCGGATCTCACCGAACAGGTAAACGGACCGTCCGCGCAAATCGCATATAAAGATGGGCAGCCAACACCCGCCGCGCACGCCTTCGCAAAAAAAGTAGGCGTCGATGTTGGCAAGCTGGAAAAGATTGCCACTCCCAAGGGCGAATACCTGGCGGCAACCGTTACGCGCAAGGGCCGCACCGCCGCTGAAATTCTCGCCGAAGCTCTTCCCAGGGAAATCTCGACTCTCTACTGGCCGAAGAATATGTACTGGCGGAAGCGTGGAGAAGTATTTGTTCGTCCGGTGCGCTGGCTGGTCGCGATGCTCGACGAGCAAGTTGTGCCGCTCGAAGTTTTCGGCCTTACATCCAGTAAAATATCTCGCGGCCACCGCATCATCAGTAATGGCACCGTGGCGATCTCAAAGCCCAGCGCCTATGTGGAAGCCCTGCGCACGGCGAAGGTTTTAGGTGCGCCGGAGCGGGAGCACGCGATTCGAAAAGCGCTTGATGCGGCGACGCGCACAATTCCCGGCGCGCGCTGGCGCGAAGACAATCCGCTCGTCGCAACCGTCGTCAACCTTACGGAATTTCCTTCGGTGATCCTCGGCAGCTTCGATCCCGAGTTTCTCGATCTGCCGGAAGAAGTTCTGGTCACGGTGATGCGCGATCACCAGAAATATTTCGCCATTGAAGATGCTAATGGAAAACTCTTGCCCCATTTTCTCGCCGTCCTCAACACGGCTGATGACGCGAATGGATTGATCCGCCACGGCAATGAGCGCGTCTTGCGCGCCCGCTTCAACGACGCCCGCTTTTTCTGGCAGACCGACCAGAAGCAAAACCTGCGCCAGCGAGTCGATTTACTGCGCAACGTTACCTTCCAGAAAGATCTCGGCAGCTACTACGACAAGACTTTGCGCGTGCAACGCACAGCGAGCCGCCTTGCCGAAATCGTAAAACAGAATGGTGTTGCCGTTCGCCCGGGAGTAATTCACAAAGCTGCCGTGTTGGCGAAAGCTGATTTGACCACCGAGCTGGTCAAGGAATTTACCGAACTGCAGGGCATTGTCGGCGGCCTCTACGCTCGCGTGCAAAATCTCGATGATGACCTGAAGCCCGATGTGAAGCTGGCAATTTCACGGACGATTTACGATCATTACAAGCCGGAGTCGATGGAAGACAGCGCCCCCGCAACCGTTGAAGGCGCCATTCTTTCCATCGCCGACAAGGCGGACTCCATCGCGGGAATGTTCGCGCTCGGTCTGGTTCCCAGCGGATCGAAAGATCCTTTCGCACTGCGCCGCCAGGCCAATGGAATTGTGAAGACGATTGCTGAGCATAAATTGCCATTGCGGCTTTCTGAGATACTGGCCGAGGCGCGGCTTCGGTATAAGGGATCCGAGGCCGAGAAGAAATTTTCCAACAAGGCATACACAGTTGCAGTGCAAAGTTTTTTCCGCGAACGTCTCGAGTTTTACTTGAAGGATGCTCGTGGCTACGCCTATGACGTGGTTAGTGCCGTGCTCGCTGTGGATTCCGATGACGTTGTCGACGCCGCCGCTCGGGCCGAAGCTCTGAGTAAAGTGCGCGGGTCCGACGATTTTAAATCGATCTCTGTCGCATTCAAGCGGATGAAGAACATTCTTCGTCAAGCCTCTGAAAAGACAAATGTTATAGCGATACGTGTTGACCCGGCCGCGCTTAAAGAGGAATCCGAAAGAGAGCTTGCTCGATTAATTCCGCAAACAATCGCAAGAGTAGAAAAGCTGCGCGCCGCCCACGATTACGGAGCAGCCCTGCTGGAGATTGCAAAGCTTCGTCCGGCGATCGACAAATTTTTCGAGAAAGTAATGGTGATGGTCGACGACGAGGACTTGCGCGCGAATCGTCTGGCTCTCTTGCAATCGATCGTCAAAGAATTTTCCACGATCGCCGATTTTTCCGAGATCGTGACTGAGGGCAAGGAATCTCCGAAATAGAAAATAGAGGAACTACATATGGCTACAACCACCCTTCCAGATGCTGCGACGTTCGAAGCGAAGAAAAGCGAAAAACAATCTGACGCAACCAAATCCAGCGGCACTAAATATGTATATTTCTTCGGCGGCGGCAAGGCCGATGGCAATGGAAAAATGAAGGACGTTCTCGGCGGCAAGGGAGCCGGCCTCGCCGAGATGACGAATGATGGCCTTCCCGTGCCGCCGGGTTTCACCATCCAGACCGAAGCCTGCCGCGAGTACATGCGCCACCACGCGGTCTCGAAAGACGTTGACCGCCAGATGCAGGAGGCTCTCACAAAGCTGGAAAGCCTCCAAGGGCAAAAACTCGGCGAGGGCGACAATCCGTTGCTGGTGAGTGTGCGCTCGGGCGCGAAGTTCTCCATGCCCGGCATGATGGACACGATCCTCAATCTGGGACTGAACGATCGAAGCGTTGAGGCTCTGGCTAAGAGTAAGAAAAATGCACGTTTCGCGTATGACTCGTACCGGCGCTTGATCCAGATGTTCGGAAACGTCGTACTCGACATCGACAAAAAGGTGTTCGACGCGATTTTCGACGCCAAAAAGAAACAGAGGAAAACCAAGTTTGATACGGGCCTCGACGCTCAGGCGCTGCAAGAGGTCGTCTCGGAGTATAAGAAAGCAGTCAAAAAGCATGCCCATCGCGACTTCCCGCAAGATGCCAATGAACAACTGATCATGGCGCGAGATGCCGTTTTCCGTTCGTGGCTGAACGACCGCGCAAAGACATACCGTCGCATTAACGATATCGATGACATGCTGGGCACCGCTGTCAATGTGCAGATCATGGTCTTCGGCAACCTCGGCGAAACCAGTGGCACGGGTGTCGGCTTCACGCGGAATCCGGCGAACGGCGACAAGGTGTTTTATGGCGAGTTCTTGCTGAATGCACAGGGCGAAGACGTGGTTTCGGGAGTGCGTACTCCGGTCCCGATAGTGGAGCTCGAGAAAATCATGCCTGATGTCTACAACCAGCTCCGCGACATAACCACTCGTATGGAGAAGCACTACCGCGACATGCAGGATTTCGAGTTCACCATCCAGGAAGGCAAGCTTTGGATGCTGCAAACGCGCAATGGCAAGCGAACGGGACTTGCTGCGGTTCGCGTAGCCATGCAGATGGTGGAAGAAGGTCTCATAACCAAGGAGACTGCGATCTTCCGTCTCGATCCCAACCAAGTCGTAGATTTTTACGTGGCGCGCCTGGACGAAAAAGAAGTTAGGCTCGAGGACATTCTGACGTCGAAGGGCTTGCCGGCTTCCCCTGGAGCCGTCGTCGGTCAAATCGTCTTTACCGCCGACGATGCAGTTAAAAAGGCTGGACACAGCGCCGAGAAGAATCCTGTGATCCTGGTTCGCTCCGAAACCACACCGGAAGATATCCACGGTATGGAAGTAGCTGTGGGCATCCTGACTTCGCAGGGCGGTATGACGAGTCACGCGGCTGTGGTGACTCGGGGCATGGGCAAAAGCTGCGTTGCGGGCGCGGGCGAGATTGCGGTCGACGAAAGAGCACTCCAGATGCGGGCGCGGGGGCAAGTCTTCAAAGAAGGCGACTGGATTACGATCGACGGCTCTACCGGCCGGGTGTTGAGGGGCAAGAAGAAGCTGCTCCCTCCAGACCCGGAGAATCTGGCAAAACTCGCGCAGTTCATGAGTTGGGTGGAACCCTACCGAACGATGGGAGTGCGGGCCAACGCGGACATCCCGCGCGACGCCAAGAAGGCGCGCGAGTTCGGCGCCGAGGGCATCGGACTGTGCCGCACCGAGCACATGTTCTTTGCCCAAGACCGCATCCCGCACATGCGCGCCATGATTCTCACCGATAACGAAAAAGACCGCCGCGCTGCGCTCAAAAAATTGCTGCCCATGCAGCGCGCCGACTTCATTGGCCTGTTTAAAACCATGGAAGGCTTGCCAGTAACCATTCGCCTGCTCGATCCGCCGCTGCATGAATTTCTGCCGAAGCGCGAGAAACTCATGGTCGACATCGCCAGCTTGTCCAGTGCCAGTCCGAAGCAAAAGAAAGAACTGGTCGCAGAGTATCGCGAGTACGGAGTCAAGGGAGCCGGCGATCTCAAGAAAATTCTTTCAGTGCTGCTGGCCCGCGTTGAGGAACTGCATGAATTCAATCCCATGCTCGGACACCGCGGATGCCGGCTCGGAATTACATATCCCGAAATCACCGAGATGCAGTCGCGCGCAATTTTTGAAGCGGTCGTCGCTGTCGACAAGCTAGGCGTCAAGACCCACGCGGAGGTTATGATCCCGCTAATCTCGACTGTGAAAGAGATGGCGAATCAGGGGGCGATTGTCCGCCGCGTAGCCGATCAAGTATTTGAGGAGAAGGGAAGGCACGTACATTATCTAGTGGGCACCATGATTGAGCTGCCTCGCGCCTGCCTGGTTGCGGACGAGATCGCCAAGGAAGCCGAGTTCTTCTCCTTCGGTACAAATGACCTCACGCAGACTACGTTCGGTTTTTCGCGCGACGATGTTAATAAGATTCTGCCAACCTATCTCGCGGAAGGCATTTTGAAGCAGGATCCGTTTGCCTCGATTGATCAAGACGGAGTTGGAGAACTGGTGCGGATCGGAATCGAGCGCGGCCGCAAGACGCGTCCGAAGCTGGAAGTAGGGATCTGCGGCGAGCACGGCGGAGACCCGTCGTCGGTCGAGTTCTGCCACAAGGTTGGAATGGATTACGTGTCTTGCTCACCATTTCGCGTGCTAACTGCAAGGCTCGCTGCAGCCCAGGCAGCGGCCAGCGAAAAGCTTGAAGGGGAGGGGGGACGGACGAAGTAGACGCGGTTATTCAGAGCCACGATTTTCTGCCAAATAATACGGTGGTTTCACTGTAGGCAACTGCAGAGCTTCGCTCGGCTTGGACGGGCGAGGCATCCGTCCCCACAGGAGCCTTTACTTTCATTGAACACGCTGCAGGCGGTTAATTAATTTCTGAGCCAGGTTCTCTTCGGATTCGGACCACAGCAGCCGGCCTGTCGCTCCGGCATTTTTTTCAGCAGCGGCTGTAAACTCCACAAGTTTTTGCACATTACTTCGAATGTTGCGCTCGGCCTCGGCAGTAAACTCAACTTCTTCGTGCAGAAACGAAGTATCCAATCCAAAATCAATTTGAATGTGGCCACTCTGCTCCGCTGCGCGCTCTTCGAATTCCATTCCTTGCGCTGTTAAACGCACAAGCGATGGCTCCAACACCCACTTGTCCGCGCCTTCTGGAGGAGTCCACAAATCCCAATACGCCTCGAAGACGTAGGCGTAATCGTCGTGCAGAAATTCCGCAACTTCCGCCACCGCTTCTTCCGGCGCCACTCCCGGCCGATAACGGCGCTCAAGAATGGTCGGCTCCCCCCACGAAACCGGCTGTATCGCGGAATATGTCACGCCCTCTCGTGCCGCAGAAAAAGGAATTTGCCGCAGCACACTGACCGAGCGCGTCAAAATCTCAGGCCCATCAAAAGTAGGAAACCACAGGCTCAAATAGAGTGAGTCCGCCATCTCTATATTCTAAATCGAAATCTAAAATCAAGCCGCTCATCGCTACACTCTGCGCGGATTAGCCCAAAACACATCCGTCATTTGAGAAACATCTCCACCAAAAAACTAATTAGGGGCTTAGGTGAAAAGATCGGTGGTTGGCGTCCCCGACGGGATTTGAACCCGTGTTACCGCCGTGAAAGGGCGCTGATTTGTTGTATCACGTTGTAATTACAAGGCAGCGGTCGCTCTGCAATGCCCTGTAAGGAACGAGTGGGAACGCCAAGAAACAGGTTTTGGTTGTACCGTCCTTGTACCGCGATTTGAGCCATAAATTCTAGTTTGCGTAGGCAATGGTTTTCTACCGAGAGTGCGATGCAGCTTCTTCGATCAAAGCCGCAACCTCTTTCGGCCGTGAGACGTACACCGAATGGCTGGCGCCTGCAACCTCGACCCTATGGCTATTGGCTCGCGTGGCATACCACCGTTCGAGGTCGGGGTTAATGGTTTTGTCGCTTCCAGCTACCAACATCCAACTTGATTTAGTTCTCCACGCAGGTGTGGTGATTACTGCTTTGAAATTGTCAGCTTTGTTCAGTACCTGCGACCGCGCCATGAAAGCGGCCTGCTCAGCCGACAGGTCAGCTGCGAAGTACTCATGAAACTGTGCGGGATCAAGGTAAGTGAAACCGTCTGCCGTCTTCTTTATCGCACCAGACTTGCTGAGGTCACTTGGAAAGCGCTTTCCGTCGTCAGCCTCATTCTCTCCAGCATCCGGCATGTGGGCTGCGATGTACACCAAGCCGGCAACCGCCGGGTCAGTCCCAGCTTCAGTGATTACGGCTCCGCCGTAGCTGTGTGCGACAAGAATGCACAGACCATTCTGTTGAGCTAGGACCCGCTTCGTAGCCTCGACATCGTCTGCGAACGACGTCTCCGGTTCTTGCACGATGCTGACGCTGTAGCCATCCTTGACAAGAATGTCGTACACGCCCTTCCAGCCGGAACCATCTGCCCAGGCAGCCGTTTCGGAAATCAAGCCTGCCTAAGTGGATCAAATTGGATCATGAAGAAAAACATTGATTCTGCGGAAGCCTTTTATTTTGTTGGCGTCCCCGACGGGATTTGAACCCGTGTTACCGCCGTGAAAGGGCGATGTCCTAGGCCAGGCTAGACGACGGGGACTTTGGGTGAGGTGGTGGTTGTCGCCGGAATTCATACTATCAGGGGGCATTTGCCGCGTCAAAAGTCGGATCGCGTTTTACTGGAGCCCCGCTTCGTCACGAAAGAATTTATTGTCACGAAAGAATTGATTGCTACTCGGCGGAAGTCGACATTGGTTAAAGTTCGCCGTTGCGGCGCTTCCATCCACGTTTGACCACGTTTGCCTCCCCGACGCTATGGATGGTACAAAGCTTCCGAGGCTCCAGCATCGTGAAGAAATTCGCCGCCATCTTTTTCGTCGCTCCTTCCCGCGTTGTTCTTTCCATCGTCGCTGTTTCCGCGATGCTCGTTGTCTTCGTTGCGGTGCGCGCCGCCGATCGATCGCATCGCATCAATCTCCCGACGAGCAAAAGCCTAACCCTCCCCGTCCCTGGATATTTGGGCCGCACCAACAGCTTTCCTTCGACCATCGCGCTCAGCCCCGACGGTCGTTACGCCGCATTACTCAACCAGGGATACGGCACTCAGGAAGCAGGCGCGCGGCAGTCCATCGCCATTCTTGATCTCAGCGATAATCAACTGCGCGATTTTCCGGACGATCGCCTTAGCGATGATTACTCCACGCGCCAAAGTTATTACATCGGCCTCGCGTTTTCGAACGACGGCAAGCACCTCTACGCCTCGATGGGATCGATCACCGATCCTGCTGGCGAGAAAACAACCAGTACCGGCAACGGTATTGCTGTCTACAAATTCTCCGCCGGACAAGTTAGCCCCGAACACTTTATCAAGATCGCACCTCAGCCCATCGCGAGTGATAAGGAAGTAGCCTTCGGCCTGCGTAAAACTCCCGCCGGAACCGCGCTGCCTTATCCCGCAGGATTCGCCGTTCTGCCTGCAGCAAAAACGGAAATTGAGCGACGGTTGTCGCTTCGACAGGCTCAGGGTAGGCTCTTGCCCGTCCCTTCGACCAGTGACCGCCTGCTCATCGCTAATAATCTTTCCGACAACGTCATTCTGCTCGACACTGGCTCCGGGAAAATTCTGCAGTCGTTCGATCTGAGCCGCAGCCGCTATATCCCGAGCGCCTATCCCTATAGCGTGATCGCGAATAAGGCCGGGACAAAAGCGTGGGTCAGTCTGTGGAACTCGGCTGCAGTCGCGGAATTGGATTTAGAGAGCGGAAAAGTTTCACGCTGGGTCGATGATTTGCAGCCGCATCGTGACCCGATCGCGCCCAGCGCACATCCGACTGCGATGCTCTTAAGCCCGAGCGAAGAGACACTCTACGTGGTCCTTGCAAACGCCGACATGGTGGTGGGCGTAGATTTGAAATCCGGCTTAGCTTTACAGAGCTATCTGACCAGCGCCGATGGTCGAGGTACCGTCCTTCAGGCCATCGCGCTCTCGCCCAACGGTAAGCAGCTCTACGCGGCCAGTGCGTCGCTCGACGGAGTGGCGGTATTCGAAGTCAAGGAATCCCCAAGACTGACTGGACCCAGTATCGTTGCACAAATAGATAATGCGACTCCTCCGGACTTCATTCCGACCGAGTGGTACCCTACCGCCCTTGCCATCGCCGGTAACGATCTCTTAATCGCCACTGCGAAAGGCGAAAGCAGCGGTCCCAACAACATGCAAGGCGTGCTCAAGGGCGAGCGTAAGAGAAAAGAGCACCCCTATATCCCTACTCTTATCGGTGGCTCACTCCAGCGCATTAGCCTTGCCGACATCGACAAGAACCTCGCCGCTTATACGCGTCAGGTTGAAGACGACAATCTTCTGCGCGCGGATGTTGGCAAGTTCACATTCGCCGGCGGCGCCAATCCCATCCGCCACGTGATTTATGTGCTCAAAGAAAATCGTACATACGATCAGATTCTCGGCGATTTGCCCGTCGGGGATGGCGACCAGTCATTGACGATGTACGGCAAAAACGTCACGCCCAACGAGCACAAACTCGCACTGCAGTTCGGAGTGCTCGACAATTTCTATGACAGTGGAGAAGTTTCCGGCGATGGCCACCTCTGGTCGACTGCCTCTACGACGAGTGATTACAACGAAAAAAACTGGCCGATTGCTTATCGCAGCAAAGAGCGTCCTTACGATTTTGGAGGCAGTGTTGCCGAAGAGTTTCCGCTCGAGCAGGGAATCCCCGACGTTGACGATCCCGCCACCGGTTTCCTTTGGGACAATCTTGCGCGCCGCGGTCTTACGTACCGCATCTATGGAGAGTTCATCGCGGCCGTGTGGTGCAAGAGTCCAAAAGTGAAGTCAGTAGAGGCGGCGTCTCCGAAAGAGGGAACGCTGTCGCCGATTGCCGCAACTTGTCCGCTCTTCGAAATTAAAAAAGGAGAGCCTCTACCCGCGAACGTTGGCAATCCTCGCGGCGGTTCAAGCCCATGGCCGTGGGCAATTCCGCAGATGAAGCGCACCCGCCCCACAAAGGCTGCGCAGCGGGATCACTACGATCCACAGTTTCCGGACTTCAACGTCGACTATCCCGACCAGCTCCGCGCCGACGAATTCCTTCGCGAGTTTGATGAGTTTGCGAGAAACAAAAACAGCGCCAGGGAGCTTCCGCAGTTCACGCTTCTCTATCTGCCTGACGATCACACCGGAGGCACGCGTCCCGGCAAGCCCACGCCGCAGGCCTCGGTCGCCGACAATGATCTCGCGCTGGGTCGCGTGGTCGACGCCGTCTCTCATAGCCCCTACTGGGATGACACCGCGATTTTCGTTCTCGAAGACGACGCGCAAGACGGCGCCGACCACGTCGATGCCCATCGCTCCATTGCCTTCGTCATCAGCAAATATTCGCCCCGCGCCGACCAGCCGTTCATCGATCATCGCTTTTATACGACCGTGAGTGTCATTCATACCATGGAGTCGCTGCTCGGTCTTCCGCCTATGAACCTATTCGACGCTCACGCTCCACTGATGACGGAACTCTTTGCGGCTCCGGGATCGCAGCCGCCCTATCAGGCCGACGACAGCAATCTACGCAACGGGCTTATTTATAAAATTAATAAAAAAAAGGCAGCGGGAGCAAAGGAATCGTCGCAAATGAATTTTTCAAAGCCCGATGCGGTCGATGCGAGAAAACTGAATGCCATTCTCTGGCAGGATGCGAAAGGCAACATCCCATCACCGGCCACAGAGCGTCGTCCATAAAGTAGTTTAGGCCGAGTCCTGATCGGACCATGTGTCGGACGATAGATTGGACCATAAACGGTAGCCACCCACGAACGCGTTATTGTTGTCTCCGAGCCTTGTCTTTGGCGGCAGCGTTTTGATTTTCTTAACATTACCGCCGCCCAATACGACATAATCTGGATTCAACGCCGACTGGAGTTCCTCTACTACCCGTGTCACATAACGAC
>Ga0209733_1000189_pt1 | contig 10100 bp, 7 predicted proteins | sample BlaSpr_A8_OM2_M1_FD_187976 | JGI IMG/M metagenome (GOLD analysis project Ga0209733, IMG submission 187976) | Forest soil microbial communities from Thunder Bay, Ontario, Canada - Black Spruce, Ontario site 2_A8_OM2_M1 (SPAdes) (version 2) | ecosystem: Environmental > Terrestrial > Soil > Boreal...
TGTTATTTCAGGCGCCCGCGCTCGTCCCGTTTAACGTAGGGTCATCGCACGATGTCAGTATCCTCGAGTTGGCACAGATGGTTGTTGCAACTCTTAGCCCGCAGACGGAAATTTGTGTCGCCCGAAAATCCGTTTCAGGGGCCGCCCCGCTCCGGTACGTTCCCTGCGTTGATCGCGCCCGCGAAATGCTTGGGCTGCGGCAGACCATCGGGCTGGAGGAATGTATCCGCCGGACTGCAGGATGGTACCGAGAACTGAGAAGATCTCGCTAATGCGGCGCGATCGGATATGCCTGAATGTGCGCGTTTTCTTCACATCCCAAGCAGGTCCAACCAAAAAGGGAGGTCTCAAAGCCAAGGTCCCCTCGATTGCGCTGCCCCGTCCGGATGCACTAGGATTAATCGAGTCATGAACCCACTGCAGCATGCGGAGCAGGAATACGAGAGAGTGAGCGCCGAACAGAAGGGTTTTGATCTGTTCGACTTCCTGCTCGTTATTTCAGAATCCCGAAAAACCATTGCGATCAGCATGCTGATCTTGGTCGTTCTCGGGGGAGCAATTTGCATCCTGGCGAAACCCACTTTCAGCGCCTCTTCCCTCATTTTGCCCCCTCAGCAGGGTCAGTCGCTGGCGACGATGATGGGACAGTTGAGCGCTCTTGCGTCGCTCACTGGTGGTGGCATCGGGGGTAGCAACCCACTGAAAACTCCGGTAGATATGTACATCGGGATGCTCGAGAGCCGGACTATAGCCGACCACCTGATCTCGAGATTTCATCTCCAAGACTTGTACAAGACACGAAAGATGGAGGATACCCGCACACAGTTGAAGGGCAATACGCGCTTCCTGGCTGGCAAAGATGGATTGATTCACATCATCGTGGAAGATCACGATCCCAACCGCGCTAGCGAAATGGCAAACGCCTACGTGGATGAACTTTATTCGCTGAATTCTCATCTGGCGACAACGGAGGCAGCCCAGAGGCGTGTCTTCTTTGACCAGGAATTGGCCGATGAAAAAAGTGCGCTCGCGATCGCCGAGAACGAACTGAAGCAGACCGCCGAGAAGACCGGAATTATTCACTTAGGCGGTCAAGCCGAATCAATCATTCGCAGCCTGGCGGTTTTAAGAGCGGAAATCGCGAGCCGCGAAGTTCAGATCAATTCGATGCGCATCTTCGCCACTGATCAGAATCCCGTTGCCATACGAGCTCAGGAGGAAATCAAGTCGTTGCGCGAGCAACTTGATAAGCTTGAGAAGGATCCACGAAATCCCCAGTTATCAAATACAATCGGAATCCCGGCGGGCCGGGTTCCGGCGGTGAGCCTGGAATATGCCCGCAAGCTCCGCGAGGTTAAGTATCACGAAACTCTTTTCGAATTGCTTGCCAAGCAGTATGAAGCCGCGCGCATAGACGAGGCGAAGGCCGCTCCCATTATCCAAGTCGTGGACCGTGCCGTTCCTCCCGACAAGAAGTCGGGCCCGCACAGACTTTGGATCGTCCTTGGTTGCGCGTTCATCGGATTTTTCATTGGGTACCTGTTAGCGGCAATCACTCGTGCTCTCCGTCGTGCCGCGGAGGTTCCAGAACATGCGATGAAGATCGCTCGTATCCGTAGTGGCTTTCGTTTCTCCCGATAAAAACGGGGCCTGAGTTTCAATTCGGCCAACATGAATATAGCGCTGCCTCCTAGAGTCATCCTGAAACCGTCCATCATTTCGATGGCGGCAGTGTTTGCCAGCCTATGTGCGTGGCTATTTCCCAGCTTCGGAGTTTTAGTGAAAGGCTTCGAGTCACCTGCGCGGGTGGAGTTCAGCGCAGTCGTAATTTTGACTTGCTGGTATCTTTTGATTTTGTTGAGCTTCACCGTTGGAGAGAAGTTGGGCGGACTGCTCTCGCTGGGCAGGAGGAGCAGTGAAACCGAACGGCTGCTCTCGTTAAATTCCAACTTTTTTTATTACATTTTTTCTTTTCTGACAGCAGTCGGGCTCGCCACGACTCTCGTAACAATATTTCGAACTCTATCGCCATTACAGGCATTCGTGTTTATTACCCTGGGGCAGGCGAACTCTCTCAAAGAGGCCCTTTACGAAGATTACAGCATCGGTTTCGTCTCTCTGCGGTACTTGGTGCTTTTTTCAGCGTCGATCGCGCTTTACCGGATCATTCGATGGCGGTCGTTTGGGCTTTTGAACATCTTGAATGTTTTAATGTTGGGGGCTTCGGCACTGCTTTTGGGTTCCCGACTGACCTTAATCGCTACGCTTCTGACGGTTGTCTTCTTGCTCAGTTTCGACAAACCGTCGATAAGATTTAGCGTTCGCAAGTTGACCTTCTTCGTTACGCTTCTTTTCCTCATACTTTCGGCTTTGAATTTTTCCCGCAATTTCGGCTATTACGAACGCAATAACCTTTCCTTTGGGCTAGCCGGTGTTTCCGAGATCCTTTCCTATCTCGGTTCCCCTTTTCAGGTCGCAATCGGTTCAGCCCCAGTCGTCGATCAGTTGGTAGCCGGAGGAGGTGAGACGTATCGTAATTACGTCGATGAGGAGGTAAATCTCAATACGAACTCAGCGTTTGTTCATTTGCATGAACAGATGGGCTTTGTCAGCTGGGCGTATATTGCCGTGATTTGTCTGTTCATGGGGTTCGTCTTTGGATGTTTGGTATCTCGCGGTAAAACAATCTTTCTCCTACCGGCCGGAGCTGTTCTGTATGGATCGGCGGAGTTGTGGCGTTTGGATCTCTTCCACCAAGGAATTTTTATCGTCTGGTTTGTTATGGGTATTGGCTTGCCTGTTCTTCTGATAGGTTGTCGGTGCCTGCTGACCTTTCTGGGGGAGGGAGCGAAGTGGGTAAGTCCTGCCTGACTCAGTTCCCAAAAGCGGACATGAAGCGCGTGCGTCAACGAGAAGGACCGTGATTAAAAAGAACCAAGGGACGGATGTCTCCCGAGTCTTCGCAGTCCTTTCGTGTTACGTTCATCGCCTTGAGATTAGCATTCCGCCTCGAAATCGATGGAGCTTGCATGGCACGACTGACTGATCCCGTACGAGCGTTGCGGAAAGAAGTATTCTCAAAAGACTGGCCTTTAGATGAAGAAATTCGTGAAATCGCGACTTCGTTACCGTCCCACGGTTTTCTCGCGAATCCTTCAAGCCAGTATCTCTACATATATCTGACGCGTTTTGTGAAGGTTCTGGCTGAAGAGCATTTCGGCGGCCCCTTCCACGATCTCTCTATTTTGGATTGGGGATGCGGCAAGGGGCACGTGAGCAAATTGATACGGGATCTAGGTCCGAGATGTCTTGACAGCTGCGACCTTTTATCCGAAGGAGGTGATTCCACCTTCGGACAGGAGGTTCCGATTATCAAGCAGTTTATTATTCCGGTGGAACCGCTCCGGCACGAGTACATCCTGCCCTATCCCTCTTCAAGTTTTGATGTGATACTAAGCGTTGGCGTTTTGGAACATGTCGCCAACGAAAGGGCATCTCTTGCCGAAATTACTCGGGTGCTGAAGCCACGAGGACTGTTCTTCTGCTTCTTTCTCCCGACCAAACTCTCTTGGACCCAGCAGGTCAGTCGCTGGCGGGGCGTAAACTACCATGACCGTCTGTATACCGACGGCCGGATTAGAGAGATGCTCAGCGGAGTCGGACTGGAACTGCTAGATATTTGGTACCGCCAGCTCTTTCCCAAGAATTCAGTGACCTATCCAAACTTTCGCCTTTTCGAAAGAATAGATCAATTTATTACCGAGAACACTCCTCTGCGGTACTTCGCCACGAATGTAGAATTTGTAAGCGTTAAGCCCTACCCGGGGACTGAAAAATCCGTTGCTGTGGCGCGGGCTAAGTCGGACGTTCACGCTCCGGCGAAAGCGTCAAAAACTCTGTCCTCGAGAACCGCGCCTTGATTTCTTTCTCGGAAATCCCTGAGGGCGGAGGCGACGAAGTCTGACATCCGTCGTTTGAAGAGCGCGCTGTCGAACTGTAGAGAGTGCTGGCGAATGATTTCCGGACGGAAGCTCTGCTCCATCGATTCAAATTCCAGCATTGCATTCGTCAGGCCAGAGACGGAGCTTTCGGTGAAGAAAACCCCCGTAGGATTGTCCAATGCAGCCTCGTTCGGGAGAATAGCTCGCACCGTTTCCAGTACGCCACCCGAACCATAGGCGACCACAGGCTTGCCGAAGCTCTGGGCCTCTATAGGCACGATCCCGAAATCCTCCTCTCCAGGAAAGAGTAATGCGCGACACCCAGCAAGATTCGTGCGAAGTTCGGTATCGCTCACCGGTCCCAGGAACTCCACGGTGGGCCCGGCCATTCGTCGGAGAGTTCCCTCGTACGGACCGGCACCAATAATTTTCAATCGCCTGCCCAGTTGTGTGCAGGCGGCGATGGCCAAATCAAATCTCTTGTACTCGACCAGGCGTCCGATCGCTATGTAGTATTCGCCCTTCTTTCCGCTGATCTTGCCGGCTGAGACATTGACCGGAGGATGAATCACGGTGCTCTCACGCCCATAGTACTTTCGGATTCGCGAAGCGATAAAGCGCGAATTGGCCACGAAATAATCGACGCGACTCGCGCTGGCGTGGTCCCACATCCGAAGGTAATGTGCGGTCAACGAAAAAACAGGGCCAACGGGAAACTTCATGCCCCGCCTGTATTCCGGATACATGTCCCATATGTATCGCATCGGCGAGTGGCAATAGCAGATGTGGCACGTTTTTGGAGACGTGATCACTCCTTTCGCGGGCCCAGATTCGGAGCTGATTACCAAATCATATTCGCTGAGATCAAACTGCTCCAAGGCTAAGGGGTGCAGGAACAGGAATTGGCGATGAAACTTCTTTGCTCCTGGAACTCGTTGCAAAAAGGAGGTCTGCAATTTTCGGTTCTGCAGAATGGGAGCGAGGGTTGAATAGTCGACAACCAGCGAAAATATGTCAGCTTGGGGAAAGATCTCTGCTAAAGCTTCGACAACCCGCTCACCCCCACAACGCGCAATGAACCAGTAGTGAACAATGGCAACGCGAAGCTTCGACAACTCTGCGTTCACTGAAGTTGGATTCTGCATCAAGTTCCGTTTCAAGTACAACTAACTCGCCAGGTCAGTGCTGGAGTCGCTGTAACGAATACCTCTAATTCCTTCCTCACCTGCATGGTTAGTGTATTCTTCTCCAAGCGACGCTCCATAACGTGTGCACCGGAACTCAGCTGCGAGAATGAGGGGTATTCTTCCGGATGATCCCACTACTTGCATTTTGACATTGAAAAGCGACTGAGACAACCACTAAACGCCCAGGCATCGAGAGGAATAGAGGATGAAGTCTGTTGAGACGGCTTTCCCCGCGCCGCCGAAGATCGCAGGTTCCCGCCTTAAGAATTCAGTCGCATCATCGTTGCTCGCGGCACTCGTCGTGGGCGGTAGTATGCTTGTGTGTGCGCAGGAGCCCTCGAAAGATGAGGCACCTGCTCCCTCTTCACAAGCTCAGGCGGTGCCCAAGGCGTTCTCCCCGGGCCCTGTTGACATCAAATCGCTTCCAAAGAATCTTTTTCTCGATCAGAAGAACTTTTTCACGGCTCCTTTCCACATGAACGAGAAGCAGTGGGATTGGGCACTTCCTGCCGTTCTGGTGGGCGCGGCTCTTATCGCAAGCGACAAGAACCTGGAAAACCACGTTCCGACAAATCCTACAACCGTCTCGCGCGCGGGCACCGCTTCCAATGCCGGGGTGGGCGTTTTGGCTGGGGCGGGCGCCGGATTGTTCCTGCTGGGACACCTCCAAAACAACGATCAAAAACGAGAAACGGGACTTCTGAGCGGAGAAGCCGCCCTTGGCGCGTTCTTGGATACAGAAATCTTCAAATACGCAGCCGGACGTGAACGGCCGTTTACAGGCAGCGGCACCGGACGTTTCTTTGTGAGCGGGGACTCGTTCCCTTCGGCGCACGCAACGGTGAGTTTTGCGATTGCGAGCGTAATCGCCCATGAATATCCCGGCATCCTCACCAAGGTGCTCGTATATGGCCTCGCCGGAGGGGTGGGCGCCGCGCGTTGGGCGGGCCAAAAGCACTTCGTATCGGACGTGGCGATTGGCAGTGCGCTTGGATGGTATATGGGGCGCCAAGTTTTCAATTCACATTCCCACTATAGCGACGCGGAGATTGCGCGATATGGGACATTCAGTAAAGCCGAGGAGACCGAGGAAGCCCCCGCCCTTCGCAAGACGCGAAACATGGGCTCTAGCTATGTTCCGCTGGACAGCTGGGTCTACCCTGCGCTGGAGCGATTGGCTGCTCTCGGTTATATCCAGAGCGCGTCTCTCAGTCTGCGTCCCTGGACGCGTCTGGAGTGCGTCCGCCTTCTCAGTGAGGTCGCTAAGAGCCAGATCGATACCGATCGTCCGGCAGAGGTTCAACAATTGTATGACGCGCTCTCCAAAGAGTTTGGATATGAGTCGGGATTAATGGAGGGGAAGCGTAATCTTAACGCCCAACTCGAATCCGTTTACTCACGTTTCCTTGAAATATCCGGGAAGCCTCTGACGGATAATTATCATTTTGGTCAGACTTTGCTGAACGACTACGGGCGGCCGTTCGAGCAAGGCTTCAACGCCGTAGATGGCGCGTCAGGTTGGGCCACCGCAGGTCCGCTTGTTCTCTACGTGCGTGGAGAGTATCAGTCAGCGCCCTCTGGTCCGGCCCCTACCCCAGTAATGCTTGATTTTTTCAACCGCACGGACAACTGGCCAACCGGTCCTGCGCTTCCCGTCGCATCCATTAGCCGCTTTCGGCGGCTGGACACCTACGTCGGCCTGAATTTTGCAAACTGGCAGTTTTCATTCGGAAGGAACAGCTTGTGGTGGGGGCCGAATGAGGGCGGAACCATGGTTCTCACCAACAACGCTGCTCCCCTCAACAATATGTTCACGGTCGATCGAGTCACTCCCTTCCGATTGCCATGGATTTTCCGCTATCTCGGAGACATACGCTTTGAAGGTTTTATCGGACACATGACAGGTCTGCAGTTTCAGACCACGTTCAACACCGGCGCGCCAACAATCGCCGTTTTGGGACAGTATGGCAAGAACTTGCATCCCCAGCCATTTCTGAGTGGTGGGAAACTGACCTTCAAGTTGACCCCAAATTTCGAGTTCGGCATGTCGAAGACGACAGTCTACGGAGGACCCGGAAACCCACTGACCGTTACGACCTTCTTGGACAGCACGTTCGGCAGGCACGTCAATGGCAATGTCTTGGGCGACGGCCGTACCACCGCCGATTTTTCCTACCGTATTCCGGGCCTTCGTAATTGGCTTACTTTCTACGGCGAAACCTTCAGCGAAGACGAACCGTCACCGATCCCCTACATGCGGAGGAATGCCTCCCAAGGAGGACTCTACCTCGCGAAATTCCCTGGCCTTCCGAAGTTGGACCTCAGATTCGAAGGCGGGTATACCAACCCAATTGCGTTCTGCGGCATATGCATCTATTACAACGCCCAATACAACAGCGGATATAACAACGATGGCCGGTTGATCGGAACGTGGATTGGACGAGCGGCACAAGGGGAATTGGTCCGAGCGAACTACTGGCTGAGTGCCCGGAAGAGAATTGGCCTTGAACTCAGGCACAGAACCCTCGACCCTGGGTATGTTCCGCAAGGGGGAAGCCAGAATGACGTAGCGGTCAACGCGGATATCTTCGCGGGACCCGGCTTTCGCTTTACCGGAAACGTTCAATACGAGCGCTGGCAAATTCCTCTGTTGGCGACCGGGCGTCAGTCCAATGTGGCTGTATCCCTTCAATTCAGCTTCTGGCCAACCCCTCACAGCCGTTGATTCATCCAAGGGGGAGCTTATCCTTAACATTTCGTTAGAGATGCTCACTTTCCCAGAAAGGAGAGAGGGGTTACCATTGGGTGGTCTTCTATTGACATCGGGCATATACGGGGTTTACGCTACCCGCAAATTCAACAGATAGGTGCCGGAGGTGGTGACGGACTACTTGGTTTCCGCCAGGCGACTGTCTTTGCTTCCCTCCGAAGATTGCACCATCGTTCCTTGGGACGGTTCCATCGTCCCTGAAGGACTTGGCCAAGCAATCGTCCCGAGAGAATTAATCTCGGGAGTGACAAATAGCCGTCGGTTATTTTGGCTCGGTTACCTGAGGGCCCAGCATCGGGATGTGAGACCGCGACGAGATATTCTCGGATTGAGCGGAACAGCTTTATTCTGAGCGCAGTATTTTCTTCTGACGGCGCATCAGTAGACGAAAGAAGATTAGTTCTGCCTTTGAAGCAGTGATTTGCTATGATTCGTAGCCGCCTAAGTTATGTTCGCTTCTATTTGAAGATTCTTACGCTGTTGCTGCCTGCCTGTTCTTATTTCATTGCGGTAAAAGTCCGCTTCGGTTTCAATCTCTTATTCTTCCGTGGCGCCCCTTCCGGATTGCCCTCATATTGGGGCATTGTATTGCTCACCACCATCATCTGGGCGATCGCCGCTGAAGAATCGGAACTCTGGAATGTGGAGCAATTGTATGCACCCGGCGGGAAAACGCGCCGACTGTTGGAAGCGCTCGCCTTTACCTATGCGGTCGTGATGGCAATCGGTTTCTTATACCGGCAGGCCAGCTACTCTCGTCTGGTCGTCGGGATTAGCGCGATGTTCCTCTTTGTGTTGGCGACTGCTGCTCGTGTTGCCTCCAGGGTTATCCTGGAGTATCTGCGAAAGAGTGGCAGAAACGAGGTCCGCATCCTGATGGTGGGGACGGATCGCTTCGCGCGCCGAGTAGCAACCTCGCTGCTGCATGGCGAAGTGCTCCCCTGCAAAGTCGTCGGCTTCGTTCGCCTACCTGATCAGGAAGTCACGGTCGAAGGTCCTGTGTACGAGATGGACCAAATTCCGATTTTTTCCAACGGAAATTCGATCAACGATGTTGTCATCGCCCTGCCCGCAGCTCGTCTCAGCGAGGTTCAGCAAATTGCGCCCGCCTTAGAGAAGCTGTGCGTACCCACGCGGGTGGTTGTCAACCTTGGAGACGGAGTGGGCATCCGCGATCGGTTGATCGATCTGGGCGGGATTCACATGCTGGATCTGCGGCCAACCTTGTCGGAAACCGGCCCTTATCTTTTTCAAAAACGTGCTTTCGATATGGCCCTGTCACTCTTCATCGTGCTGCTTACGTTACCGATCAACTTGCTGATCGCACTCGCGATCAAGCTTACCAGCCGTGGTCCGGTCTTCTTCGTCCAGGAACGTGTTGGGCTCAACGGCCGGGTGTTCCGCATGTTAAAGTTCCGCACCATGCGGGAAGGAAGCCGGGAGGAAGGCGATACACGTTGGACCAGCACCAACGATCCGCGGCGCACGGCAGTAGGCGTTCTGCTGCGGAAAACCAATCTTGACGAGCTTCCCCAGTTTCTGAACGTGCTGAAGGGAGACATGAGCATCGTCGGTCCGCGACCGGAACGAGCACATTTTGTCGAAAGGTTTCTGCAGGAATTCGATCGCTACAACTCCCGCCACACTTTCAAAGTAGGAATCACGGGTTGGGCGCAGGTGAATGGTTGGCGAGGGGATACTTCGATTGCGAAGCGTGTCGAGTATGACCTGTATTACCTTCGCAACTGGAGCCTTACCTTCGACCTGCAGATCATTACCATGACCTTGCTGCGGATCTTCAACAGCAAGAATGCATATTAATTTCCTGCCTGCCTCTGCCGCGATCGTCGAGTCGACTCTCTAGAATCTCACGGCTACTTCGTACGAAGGCTGACCCGCGGTCCAGCCGAGGGCGCACTTTACTGGAATTGAATAGCCGTTGCGGGGGCAGAGACTATCAGGTTCGCGGTTCCGTTTAGCCCCGGCGCCCCAATCGTGGTCGCGGTGATGCTCTGGGTGCCAGGAGTCTTCAAAACAACGTCATTGGTAAACGTGTGGGAGCCCGCATCGTTCGCAGTAAAATAATAATCAGGTGGAAGGACGGCAGCGCGGTCGGAACTGGTGAAGTGTATGGCGCTGTTGATGACCGTATCGCGGCCTCCGCCCACCATCGCAGTAACCGTGACCCCGAAGGGTACACCT
>Ga0209733_1000190_pt1 | contig 10086 bp, 8 predicted proteins | sample BlaSpr_A8_OM2_M1_FD_187976 | JGI IMG/M metagenome (GOLD analysis project Ga0209733, IMG submission 187976) | Forest soil microbial communities from Thunder Bay, Ontario, Canada - Black Spruce, Ontario site 2_A8_OM2_M1 (SPAdes) (version 2) | ecosystem: Environmental > Terrestrial > Soil > Boreal...
ATCGAGATGAAGCGGCGAAATCCCCGCTTCGGCTGCCGCAAGATTGCCGAGCAAATATCGAGAGTATTTGCTATCGAGATAAATAAAGATGTGGTCCGGCGCATCCTCTCGTGCGGCGCGTCACGAGCGGCTACAATGGTCAACTGGGCATGGGAGGAAATGGACAAGATAATCTATTGGAGCAGTGCAAACTGATCCACAACAACACTCTGGACTACCCAACCGATTGGGAGGCAGGTGGTATCAAGGTTGTGGGCACGGAGCGGTTCCGAATCGCGAGATGCCAGGCGACCGCAGATAAAATTCGGCAGAACCGACAAGCGTAACGCAGAGCGCTCCAAAGGCGTGGCTGAGCGCGGTTCGCTGCGGAACAGCCGTCATTGCCACTCGTCCGAGTGGGACGCCAATGATTGTGCCGAGCACGAGCGCGATAGCAATCAGTTTGTAATCGATGATGCCGTGGTGCAGAAGCGTGCCGCAGATCGCCAGCACCATCCCCACTTCACCGGCCCAAATGCCGTGGCGCGCCGTAGTCGGCGAACTCATCCACTTCAGCGAGAGAATAAAAAGGACGCTGGCAACGAGATATAAAAGCTCAATGACGACTTGGCCTCCGGCGAGATCAGGGCTCATTATTTCGCCGCCGTTTTCGCCGCAGGACGGCTGGATTTGAACATCTTCAACATGCGATCGGTGATCAGAAAGCCGCCAACGATATTGCTGGCAGCAGCAACTACGGCGATGAATCCGAAGATGGCAGAGAGTTGGCTCTTATGTTCACCGACCAGCAAAATTGCGCCCACCACTGCAATCGCATCGAGCGCATTAGTAAGCGACATCAAGGGCGTGTGCAAGAGCGGTGAAACCCGCCGGATGACCTCAAAACCGATGAAGCCAGCGAGCACAAAGATAAAGAGTGCGTTAATCAGAGTTGAACTGCTGTTCATCTTCCCTCTTTCCAAACCTCACAAATAAACTTGCCGCGGATCGCGGTGCGTTCCTTCCACGTCAGGACGAACGACACGTCCGTCGCGAACTTCATGCAAGCGCCGGTAATGTTAAAAATTCGCGTATGCGTCCCTGCACAATCTCGCCCGCGTGCGTAAGCAATGTGTCGCTCACAATCTGGTCGCCTAAATTCAGATTCAACTTCTGCTCTTTGATCACGTAAGTCAGGAAGGCCGTGATATTGCGCGCATACATCATGCTCGCGTGGTAAGGCACGCCGGAGGCAAGATTGATCGGTCCAATGATGGTCACGCCATGCTTGACGACGGTCTGTCCCGCCTCGGTTATGTCGCAGTTGCCGCCGCGTTCGGCCGCTAAATCGACAAGCACCGAGCCTAGCGCCATTCCCTTGACCATTTCTTCAGTCACCAACACCGGCGCCTTTTTTCCCGGAATCACAGCCGTGGTTATTACCACATCGCTTTCCTGCACCGTTTTTCCAAGCAACTCGCGCTGGCGGCGATAGAAATCCTCATCCTGCGCCCGGGCATATCCGCGAGCATCCTGCGCATCTTTCGCTTCGATGGGTAGTTCGACGAAACGTCCGCCGAGACTCTGCACCTGCTCTTTCACGGCGGGCCGTACATCATAGGCCGAAATAACCGCACCCAGACGCCGCGCGGTTGCCAGTGCCTGCAGACCGGCCACACCAACCCCAATCACCAGCACCCGGGCCGGAGTCACAGTTCCGGCCGCCGTGGTGAGCATGGGAAAAATACGCCGATGCGAATCGGCGGCCAGCAGCACCGACTTATATCCAGAGACGGTTGCCATCGAGGAGAGCGCATCCATACTTTGGGCGCGCGTGCTGCGGGGCATCAACTCCACGGAAAATGCGGTGACGCCAGTCTTCGCGATCTGCTGCACCACCTCGGCGGTCCCGAAAGGACGAAGAAAGCCGACCAGTAGCTGGTTGCGGCGAAACAGCGGCAAGTCCTGTTCGCCCGTCTTGTCGTTGGAGCCGTAACAGAGAACCTGAACAATGATGTCGGCGGCGGCGAACACTGCGGCGCGGTCGGGGATGATCTTCGCGCCCTTTTCGGTGTAAGCGGAATCCGGATAGCCTGCTTCGACTCCAGCGCCAGACTGAATGTGGACTTCAAACCCCGCCTTGGTCAACGTCGGGAGAACCGCAGGAACAAGTGCGACTCGCCGCTCTCCGGGGTAAATTTCTTTCGGCACACCAATGATCAAGAGGTCCTGCCTGTCTTAGCTATTCTGCTAGTCCTATAATTTTTGCGCGCTTCTCTGCGCGATTTTCTGCATTGCGATTTAGAAGATCCAGATCTACCCGAGCCGCATTATGGCGGCCTGCCAGGCACATCTTCAAGGAAGTGAGGATTCTAGTTGAGCGCTTAGGTCACGCGCAATTGTCTTCTTCATGACACTTCCAAATGAAAACAGGTTTTACGCGCTGAGACGCAATTGAAGGCCGTGCTCCAGATCACACGAGGCCGTGATGTCGGCACAGCTCTGCACCATCCAATCAGCGCCAGCTTTTGCGAGGTCGCCGCGTGGCATGGTTGTGAGCACCGCAATCACTCGCGCGCCCGCGGCCTTTCCAGCGATCACTCCCGCCGGGGCGTCTTCCACCACGACGCAATCGGACGCAGCAAACCCAAGCTTGGCCGCTGCTTTTAGATAAGGCTCCGGGTCGGGCTTACCGATCTTCACGTCGCTCGATGTAACCATTGCTTCAGGGATGGGCAGGCCGACGGCCCGCAAACGCACCTCAGCCAATGAACGTGTGCACGAGGTGGCGATGGTCCAACGATCCGGAGGCAAAGCATTCAACAGTTGCCGCGCGCCAGGCAGGAGGACCATGCCATCAAGATCCTCTATTTCCATGCGTTCGACTTCGCGGTCTTCGCTATCAATATCACTGCCGACGGGCATCAATTCGCGAATGGTAGTTCGACTGGGACGCCCGTGCGCCCGGTGAACGACGATCTCTGGATCAAAGCCGTGCGCGACCGCCCATCGACTCCAGACCCTCGCAACCGCGGGAGTGGAATCGATCAGCACGCCATCCATGTCGAACAATACGGCACTACAACGAATCGCGGTCATTTCATCCAATTTACATGGTTCAGCAAAGAAGTCCGGCCGGTAGCAAACGAACTAAAAAAATAAAAGGCCCTCGCCGAGAGGGCCTGCCGATGTTTTGGAGTTGGTGAGCGCGGCAGGAATCGAACCTGCGACCCACGCATTAAAAGTGCGTTGCTCTACCGACTGAGCTACGCGCTCTCACCTTTCAAAATTAACAACAGATATCCAACTGCGGTGCACAGAAGGTGCACAATTGCTCGAATTGGATATTAAACAACATTCCACTAAAACGCTCAAATATTCAGGCTGCTGTAGGCTATGCAAGATGTTCTTCAGCGACTCTTTCAGCTGACCCCATCGTAGCAAAGATTGTAACCGCCGTGGGGTTTCCACAGCGGATTCTACAGCCATCCAGCATTCGAATTGCGTGCCGGAATCTTCCTGAAAGCCAGGTTTTCGATTCAGTCCAATGAACACTAATTTATTTTCGCTTCATTCAATCTTCAGGTTGAGTAGTTATTTCTGAATGTCGTAAACGCAAGCAGCGCTTTCTGACTATTCAAATCGCGATGCAGGATGCGTACTATCCCGCTGTTCTAAGCCCGTGAAATGCAGTAGTTTCGATGTGAATCGAATAGGATGAGGAGCCAAGCATGAAAAAATTGACAGCAGCATTTTTTGCAATGGTGATTTTCACATCTGTTGCCCTTTCACAGGACCAGCCCAGCACGCCTGACCGGGCGCCCTTACTTTTGGTCCAACAAATTCCGCTGCCGCACGTGGAAGGCCGCATCGATCATTTCACCTTCGACGGAAAGCGGAAACGCGTCATTGGCGCCGCCCTCGGAAACAATACGGTCGAAGTCGTAGACACGTTCGCTGGTCGCGATATACACAGCATCACCGGCGCGGCCGATCCTCAAGGTGTGGTTTACGTCGGCGAATTCAATAAGCTCTTCGTCGCAAATGGCACAGATGGCAAACTCAGAATCTACGATGGAGATTCGTTCAAACTTCTGAATACGGTCGACGTGGGGGAGGACGCCGACAATGTGCGCTACGATCCGGCAGAAAAGAAAGTTTACGTAGCCTTCGGCGGAGACGAAGGCGGGGGTATTGCCGTGCTGGACGCCGCGAGTGGAAAACGCCTGGAAGACGCCGCCAAGCTCGATGCCCACCCGGAATCGTTCCAGATCGCTACTTCAAAGCCTGTGATCTACGCGAACATCGCCACCAAAGCGAAAGTTGTTCTGATTGATCGGAATACACATAAGGTCACGGATTGGCCATTAAAAAATGGGAAGTCCAACTACCCGATGGCGCTTGATGAAGCTGATCACCGAATCTTCGTAGTCACGCGAAGGCCCGCACGGCTGGTGGCTATCGATACGGACACCGGTGCCACGGTTGCCAGTGTTCCGTGCGTCAATGATGCCGATGATGTCTACTATGACGCTGGACGAAAACGTATCTACGTTCCTGGAGGCGAGGGCTTTATCTCCGTCATCCAGCAAACGGATGCGGATCATTACCAGGCACTGGCAAAAATTCCAACAACAATCGGAGCACGTACCGGGTTGTGGTATGAGAAACGAGACCGCTTCTATTTGGCTGTTCCCGCAAGTTCAAAAGAAGGAGCTGCGCTATGGGTCTACGCGCCCGAAGATTAGAAAATATCTGGTTCGTTGCTGCTGTCTGCTTCGTTGCATGCAGCGGAATTGCCTTGTCGCAAGAGTCTGGAAAACAGAGGCTTCGACTAGTTCAGACAATTCAGCTACCAGATGTGAAAGGCCGTCTCGACCACATGGATGTGGATGTCAAAGGCAAGCGCCTGTTCGTTGCGGGGCTGGAAAATGGAACCTTTGAGGTAGTCGACTTGCAAGCTGGCAAGTGGGTGCGCCGCATTCCCGGATTTAAAAAATCGCAAGGAGCTTTGTTTGTTCCGGAATTGAACAAGCTGTTTTTGGCGAGCGGCGATGACGGGATGCTCCGCATATTCCGAGGAGACACGCTCGAACTGCTCGACGCGATCCATCTTGAACTTGGGCCGAACCGTGTTGCCTATGAACCAAAATCGAAACTCATGTACGTCGGCTACGGTGGCAAGGATGCCGGAAAAGATTACGGCGAGGTCGGAATCATTGACGCTGGGAACGACAAGGTCGTCGGTGACGTAAGGGTCGCGGCTCATCCCTCCGAGCTTTTGTTAGACAATGCGGGTAAGACATTATTCGTTTTCATTTCCATCGCTAACGAACTCCAGGTAATCGACACCGACAAACGAGTGGTTCTATCCACTTGGCCGGTAACGAGCCAGCGCCCGGGCGACGCCGCCTTCGACGAGTCGACATCGCGGCTGTTCATTGGGACTCGGACCCCTGCTGAAATGATCGTCATGGATTCAAAATCGGGCAAGGAGATCGCTCACTTGCCGACGCCCGAAAGTATGGACGGCGTTTACTTCGACGCGAAGCGAAAGCGAATATACGTCTCTGGTGGTCGGGATCTAGAGGTTGGTTACGTGTTCGTTTATCAACAGAAGGATGCTGACCACTACGAGACTATCGGCTAGATTCCCACGCGCGACGGTGCGGGCACATCTTTCTGGTCACCCGAACTGGATCGCTACTACGTCGCCGCACAAGCGACTAACAAGGTACAGGCGTCGATTCTGGTATACGCGCCGGAGGATTGAGGAAGGTTCCCCGTCGACACCAGCTTAGACCTGCGATGTTGCGCGGGGCCTGTGCCAACGCCATCCTGACGTCCATTCCTTGTCAATAAATTGTCAAATTCATGTCACTTTCTGTCCCTAAACGTGTCAATTAACGTGATATCAGGCTAGAGTTTAGGGGTATGATACGTGCCAATTAGGGAGTTGGAGGCAGTTGTGAACATGAATGTATCTTCCGCCAGATCGGCGGCAACAATGATGGTGGACGCGGCTCCAGGTAATTCGGATCGAATCCTGGTGATTGAGGATGACCGCGCGGTGCAAAAGGCTCTCAAGCGATTGTTTGAAGCGGAGGGTTTTGTAGTGGACCTTGCAGGGAACGGGACCACCGGCGTGGAAATGTTCCGCGCGGCTGCGCCTTCCGTGCTAGTGCTGGATTTGAGCTTGCCCGGCACACCGGGGCAAGAAATTTGCCGGGAGATCAGTCAGGCAGCCCCTTCGCTACCGATCATCATTCTCAGCGCCCGAACGGAAGTGATGGATAAGGTTTTGCTGCTGGAGTTGGGCGCGCATGACTACGTAACGAAGCCTTTTAGTCCGCGGGAACTTCTGGCTCGGGTCCGTACCGCCATGCGGCGTTCAACGCGGACTCCGCCTACCGAGACATTCGAGTTTGATCAGGTGAAAGTCGATTTTACGAAAATGGAATTGTGGCGGGACGGGCAAGTGATTCAGCTCACTTCGCAAGAGTTCAAGGTGTTGAAATTCATGATCCAAAATGCGGAGCGGGTGCTGTCGCGAGAAGAGTTGCTCAGCCACGTTTGGGGATACCACAATTATCCGAGTACGCGGACGGTAGATAATCACATCTTGCGGCTGCGGCAGAAGCTGGAAAAAGATCCCGCGAACCCTCTGCACTTCCGCACGGTACATAGTTCAGGTTACAAATTCGTGCCGTAGCCGAGGAATAGGGGATGCAACGCCCCCCAAACGGCTCCGATGCGGTGACGCGCACTTTGTTCTGATCGGGAGAAATCGAGTTACCATGGGCGGAATTCGGTTGCGGACGAAGTTCCTGCTTTCGATGGTGGCGGTTTCGGCGGCTCTGACCTTCACCACCTTGCTGCTGGTGCGTCACACCGTGCAGCAGGAGGTACGCCTCGGAATTCAGCGCGACCTCACGAATTCCGTTTCTGCATTTCATAACTTTCAGAAGCAGAGGGAAGTGACTCTCGAGCGCTCGGCCGCACTCCTGGCCGACCTGCCGAATGTGCGGGCGCTGATGACCACGCACGATCCGGCAACCATCCAGGACGCATCTCGGGATTTGTGGCAGTTGGCCGGCAGCGACTTGCTCCTGCTGGCGGATTCATCCGGAAAGGTAATGGCTCTTCAGGCGTCCCCGGCCGAGATCACTATGCAGGAAGGCCAGGATTTTTTTCCGCATGTGGTTTCACGCGAAGAGACGCGGCATTGGTGGTACGCCGAAGGGCACCTCTACGAAGTTTTTCTGCAGGATATTTATTTTGGTCCCGTGAACCGGCATCAGCTTCTGGGATATCTGCTGCTCGGCTACGAAATCGGCGATACCGTTACCCGGGACTTGAGCCGTGTGGCTGCGAGCGAAGTAGCGTTTCGTTATCGGGATTCCATTGTGCGGAGCACACTGAATCCATCACAGGAGAAGGAATTGCTGCGGGTCGCGCCCAGCAACTCAGCCGGAGCGCCGCCACAAGGAGATCAGATCCGGCTTGGCAATGAGCGGTTCCTGGCGACGGTCGTGAATCTCCCGACTGCGGGCGCACCCGCGCTTTCTTTGTGGGTATTGAAGTCGTTCGATCAGGCGACTGCATTTCTGCGCAGTCTGAACGAGTTGCTATTGGCGCTCGGGTTAACGGCCGTGCTGGCCGGGAGTTTGCTGGTTTTTCTGATCTCGCACACCTTTACGCGCCCGCTGGAGAATCTCGTAGCGGGCGTCCGCGCGTTGGAAAATGGGGACTATTCGTTTCCCCTGCGGGCCCGCGGTGGAGACGAAGTCGCGGAGGTCACCGGAACCTTCGACCGCATGAGAAAGAATCTACAGAAAACACAAAGAGAGTTACTGGATGCGGAACGGCTGGCCACAATCGGGCGAATGGCGAGTTCGATCTCGCACGATCTGCGGCATTCGCTGGCAGCTATAGTGGCCAATGCGGAATTTCTTTGCGAGAGCAACCTCACGCCGGGACAGCGCGAAGATCTTTATGCGGAGATACGGGTCGCGGTCAACCAAATGACAGAATTGATCGATTCGTTGCTTGAGTTTTCGCGTACACGAGAGTCGCTGCATCCCGCCTTTGGTGACGTTCGCTCCGCCGTGGATCGAGCGGTACAGGGCGTGAAGGCACATCCCGAATTTCAGCGGATAAAGATTCGGATTTCCGGACGAGGATCAACCGAGGGCTGGTTCGATTTCAAAAAACTGGAGCGCGCCTTGCTGAACCTACTGCTGAACGCGTGCGAGGTGGTGCCGCCGAGTTCCGGAAAAATTGATGTAGAGCTCCGCCGCAAAGGCCAGAATCTCGAGATTCGAATCGAGGATAACGGCCCAGGAATCGCTGACGCGGTGCGCGACCGGCTATTCGAGCCTTTCGTGAGCCACGGCAAAGAAAATGGCACAGGAATGGGATTAACAGTCGTGCAAAAGATTCTTCAGGACCACGGCGGCGATGTTGTAGTGGAGCAGACATCGGCTTCGGGAACAACCTTTCGCGTAACTATTCCTCTTAGTCCCTCCGCGGAAAATGCTTTGGCAGTCCGGCATGCGGTGTAAAAAAAGCATGGACTCTCCGGAGACGCATTGACACAGAGTCAAACGCTCGCAGTGCACAATCGTAATGCTCTTCTAAGTGCGGATACTAGTAGGAGGCGATTATGAGTATTGGTATGAGTACGAAGATCTGGTTTGAATTCTTGCGGCTGGGAGCGTTGGTAAGTGTGATGACCTGGACTGCGTCCGGCATCGCGCAAGAAACCGACAGCCGGATGCAATCGACTTCTCAGGGAGCGACGGGCGAATCCGCGGGCGAGAGCTTAAGTGACGCGGTTCGCGAGCTGCGAACCCAAGTTCGAGAGTTGCAGGGGTTGCTCGCCGGGATGCGCTCCGATTGGGAGAGATCAAAGACACAAACGGCAGAACTGCGCCGCGAACTCGACGAAATCCGCGCTGGTGCGGGAGTTCGGGATGTGGAGTTCGAGGACGCGGCCCGGAAGTCGGAGTTCCCTGCCCCAACGGCCGATGCGGGAAGCCGGCAAAATACTTGGGCGAATGGAACTCCAGAAAATCAGCTCGCCGAAGCCCAAGAGGAAGTGCAAAAAGAGCATCAGAAAAAGAGCGACCGTGGGGCGAGCCTGGACGAGGAGTACCAACTGCTCAGTGGGAAGGTCGACGATCAGTATCAAACCAAAGTTGAAAGCGCATCGAAGTACCGGTTACGGCTGTCCGGCATCGTTCTGATGAATCTTGTGAGCAACCAAGGTGTGGTCGATAACATTGATCTTCCAACGCTGGCGTACGCGAGACAGCCTGGCTATCCAGCAGGAAGTTTCGGGGCAACGTTGCGACAGTCGGAAATCGGGTTAGAAGCGTTCGGGCCAACCTTGGCGGGAGCAAAGACCAGGGCCGACCTGCAACTCGATCTGGCGGGCGGGTTCACCTCGGTACCTAACGGAATAAACTCCGGCCTGATGCGTTTGCGGACGGGTACGATGCGGATGGACTGGACCAACACTTCAGTTGTCGTCGGCCAAGATATGATTTTCTTCTCGCCCGACTCGCCCACATCGTTTGCTTCACTGGCAGTTCCGGCACTATCTTCAGCGGGTAACCTGTGGAGTTGGGTTCCGCAGATACGTGTGGAACACAAGGTATCTCTGGGAGAGGAATCGAGCCTGCTTTTTCAGGGTGGAATTCTAGATCCGGTGAGCGGAGAAGCGCCGGTGGGAACGTACTATCGGCATCCGGGGCCCGGAGAAGCCTCGCGCCAGCCAGCGTATGGCACCAGGATCGCGTGGACGCGAAACATTTTCGGACAACCATTGCGAGTAGGAGTTGGGGGCTATTACAGCCGGCAGGATTATGGTTTCAACCGCAACGTCAATGGATGGGCGGCAATGTCAGATATCGAACTGCCACTCAGCCGCCAGTTTTCGCTAAATGGCAAAGTTTATCGAGGAGCGGCTCTGGGCGGTCTGTACGGCGGAATCGGACGCAGTGTGCTATTCAGCGGTGACCCGACAATGGCTGACACGCATGTAGAAGCACTGAATTCAGTTGGTGGCTGGGCGCAATTGAAATACCGCCCCAGGAATAAGTG
>Ga0209733_1000192_pt1 | contig 10045 bp, 10 predicted proteins | sample BlaSpr_A8_OM2_M1_FD_187976 | JGI IMG/M metagenome (GOLD analysis project Ga0209733, IMG submission 187976) | Forest soil microbial communities from Thunder Bay, Ontario, Canada - Black Spruce, Ontario site 2_A8_OM2_M1 (SPAdes) (version 2) | ecosystem: Environmental > Terrestrial > Soil > Boreal...
GCTTGTACGCGGCGCCGACCAGGCGCGCGACGCGCCGGATGCAGGCATCGCCCGCCGAGCGGTCGAACTTCTCGTTGTAGGCGCCGAGATCATCGATGTCGAACAGGGTCAGGCCGATCTCGTGCGAGTCGCGCTGCGCGAGCACCCAGTCACGCTGCAGCAGCTCCTCGAAGTATGCGCGGGAGTGCAGGCCCGTGAGGCGGTCCTCCCGCAGCCAGGTCGGCAGCCCTCCAGGGGAGCGCTCCGCGGCCTTCAGGCGCTCGCTGGCATCGCGGTGGTAACCGATGAAATGAGTGAGCACTCCGGCCGGGCTGCGCACCGGCTGCACCACCATCTCGTTCCAGAACAACGAGCCATCGGGACGATAGTTGCGCACCAGCACGCGCGCCGGCTCGCCCTTGTCCAGCGCCTCGCGCAGGCGCGTGCGCGCCTCCTGGTCGCGGTCCGTGCCCTGCAGCATGCGCAGGTTGGTGCCCACCAGCGCCGCCGCCGGATAGCCGCACATCTCCTCGAACGCCGTGTTGACGAACAACACCGGGCGGTCCTGTGCGGCGGCATCGCAGATCACGATGCCTTCGGGCGAGCTCTCGACCACGCGCCGCCAGGCCTCCGCCGACCAGTTGTTGTTCATGTGTCGCGTCCGGCGTCCAGCGTCAGGGCCGGAGCGGCTGCGGTGCGCGTCAGCAACTCGCGCGCGCGTGTCCATTCAGGCGAGGCCTCGAGCGCGGAACGCACGGTGCCCGCGCGCCCGTGCAGGCGCACCAGGCGCAGGCTCGATGCCGGCTGCGGCTCGGCATCCAGGTGGTCGAGCAGCTCGATGACGCTCGCCCGATTGTTACAGACCGGTAGCATGTCGCAACCTGCCGACAGTGCCTGCCGTGCCCGGGTCACAACGTCCCCGTAGGCCGCGGCGGCCCCTCCCATGGACAGATCATCGGCAAACACTACCCCCTGAAACCTGAGCTCTCCGCGCAGCACGTCGCGAATCCAGCGGCTGGAGAGGCTTGCCGGGGCCGAATCCACCGCCGGAAACAGCACGTGGGCCACCATGACCGCCGGCAGAGCGTTGGCCATCAGCCGCCGGTAGGGGGCCAGGTCGGGGGCCAGGTCCGGGAGGGGGCGGCGGTCGACCGGCAGGGTGAGGTGGGAATCGGCCACCACCGCCCCGTGTCCGGGAAAGTGCTTGGCCGTGGCCGCCATGCCCGCATCCCGCATCCCGTGCATCCAGGCGACGGCCAGCTGGCCCACGGCATCCGGCAGCGCATGGAACGCACGGTCCCCGATGAAGCTCACGCCGTGATCGAGGTCCACGCACGGCGCAAAGGAGATGTCGACCCCGTGCGCGCGCAGCTCCGCCGCCATCAGCCAGCCCATCGCGCGCGCCAGCGCGAGTCCCGCGCGCGCGTCCAGGTCAAATTCGTGGCCGATACGCCGCGCGGCCGGCAGCGGTGAGAATCCCTCGCGGAAACGCTGCACCCGTCCGCCCTCGTGATCCACGGCCACGATGAGTGGCGGCGTGCGCTCGGCATGGATCGCGCTGACCAGTGCGGTCAGCTGCCCGGGATCGGTGTAGTTACGCGTGAAGAGGATGACCCCGCCCACCAGCGGATGGCGCAGCAGCTCGCGCTCCTCCGCGGTGAGGGCGCTGCCGGCGAGATCGATCATCAGGGGGCCGAGACTCATGCGGGGGACGCCGTGCGGTGAGCGCACCGGCCGCCTGATGTCAACAGCGCCAGCGATTCAAAATGCGTGGTGTGCGGAAACATGTCGACTATACCGGCCGCCTGGAGCGCGAAGCCGTGCTCGTGCACCAGTACCCCCAGATCGCGCGCGAGACTCCCCGGGTGACAGGAAATATACAACACCCGCTGCGGCGCCAGCGCCGCCACCGCCGCCAACACCTCGAGCGCCCCGCTGCGCGGCGGGTCGAGCAGCACGTGCGTATACGCCTGGCGCATCCAGGAGAGCGTCGCGTCGGGCGCTGTCGCGAGGTTGGCGAGGTGGAATTCTGCGTTGGCGATGCCGTTGCGACCGGCGTTGCCGCGGGCACGCTCGATCAGCGCGCCTTCGCCCTCCACTCCCACTGCACGCCCGGCCGAGCGCGCGAGTGCCAGGGTGAAGTTTCCCAGGCCGCAGTACAGATCGAGCAGCCTTGACGCGCCATCGAGCTCCAGGAGCTGCGCCGCCCGCTCCACCAGGGCCTCGTTGACCGCGCCGTTCACCTGGATGAAGTCGACCGGCCCGAATTCCAACTCCACCCCGGAGCGCGCCAGCGTGTAGCGCAACGGCTCGACCGGCGGATCCAGCGGCACCACGGATTCGAGGCCGGCAGGCTGCAGGTACAGCCGTACGCCGTATGCGGCGCCGAATTGCCGCAGCCGCGCCGCATCCGCCTCCGAGGGCGCGCTCAGCACCCGCAGCACCAGCGCGGTCGCGTGGTCCGCAACCGCCACTTCGATCTGCGGCACCTGCTCGCGGATGCTGAGCTCGGTCAGCATGGCCGCGAGCGGCGCGATCAGCTCCCCTACGGGTGCTGCCAGCACCTCGCAGCGCGTCAGCTGTGCCACGTAGGGTGCGGCGCGCTCGCGAAATCCAACCACCACGCAGCCTTTCTTGCGCACGAACTTCACGCCCAGGCGCGCCCGGCGGCGGTAGGCCCAGACCGGCCCGGCAAGCGGCGCCAGCCACCTGGCGGGCTGGACGCGAGCCACCCGCGCGAGCGTCTCGGCGAGCTCGGTCTGTTTGGCCTCCAGCTGAGCCGCGGGCGCCAGGTGCTGCAGGGCGCAGCCGCCGCACACGCCGAAGTGCGCGCAGCGTGGCGCGACCCGCGCGCCGGACGACTCCAGCACCTCGAGCAGCTCAGCGTCATCGTGCTGGCGGTGGCGCCGCGTGCGCCGCAAGCGGATGCGCTCGCCCGGCAGCGCGCCCGCGACGAACGCGGTCTTGCCGCCGCGCACCACTCCCTCGCCATCGCGGGTGAGTCCGGTGACGAGCGCGGTCTCGGCCGCGGCGGCGCTCACTTAAGCCGCCTCCCAGGCGCGCAGGAACTCGGCGAAGTGGGGTTCTGCCGCGGCCTGCAACAGCGTCTTCACGCGCTCGACTTCCTCAAGGTACTGCTCGCGCGAGAGCTGCCCGCGCAACTGCCCGAAGCGCAGGTAAATGAGCCAGGTGTTGAGTACATCGGTCTCGCAGTAGCGCCGGATGCCCGCGAGGTTGCCACCCTGCCAGGCGTCCCACACCTGGCTGCCCTCGAAGCCGAGCTTGCCCGGCAGCCCCAGCAGGCACGCCATGGTGGCCAGCGACACCCGGCCGCGGCTCTGGAAGCCCGACAGCACGTCCATGAGATCGGTGTGCCGCCAGTGGTAGCGGCTGAGGTAGTTGTTATAGCGGAACTCGCGATCCTCGGCGCCGGTCTCCCAGAAGCGCGGCGCCTGCACCCCGGCGAGCAGCGCGCGGTAGGTCAGCACCGGCAGATCGAATGCGGAGCCGTTCCAGGACACCAGATCGGGCGAGAACTTCTCGATGCCGTCGAAGAAGCGCTGCACCAGCTCGCCTTCGGGTGTCTCGCAGTCCCCGAGACTCCACAGCCGCAAGCCCTCGGGCGTGCGCAGCGCGCACGAGATCGCCACCACGCGGTGCTGCTCCAGGGACAGGAAATCCCCGCCCGTGTCCTGGCGGCGCAGCGCAAACATGGCCTTCGCCACCTGCCCGTCGCTGAGACCTTGCAGGCCGTAGAGCCGCCGTCCGAGGGCGACGTCCGGCACGGTTTCGATATCGAACACCAGGGTGTTCATGAGGCTCTCATGAGCACCGCCACCGCCACCACCAGGCCCGCCTCATCGGTGAGCGTTACGTGTGCTTCCCCGATCCGTAAGGCCCGGCGCACGCGTTCGCCGCGCGCCGAGAAGATCACTTCGGGCTTGCCCCACGCGTTCTGCACCACGCCCACGTCGCGGATCCACATGCCGTGCGCAAAGCCGGTACCCATGGCTTTGACGATGGCCTCCTTGGCGGCGAAACGCATGGCAAGAAAGCGCTCGCGGCGCTGGGTGCGCGCGAGCTGCGCGTGCTCCTCGGGCATGAGCAGATGCTCGATGAAGCGCGTGCCGAAGCGCTCGAGCGTGCGCACGATGCGCCCGCTCTCCAGCACGTCGACGCCGATGCCGAAGATCATGCGCGCGCCGCCGCCATCAGGGCCTTCATTTCACGCACCGCGGCGGGCAGGCCCACGAACAGGGCGTGCGCGATCAGGGCGTGACCGATGTTGAGCTCGACGAGCTCGCGCAACGCGGCCACGGGCTGCACGTTGCGGTAGTTCAGACCGTGGCCGGCATGGACTTCGAGCCCGAGGCTTGCGCCCAGGCGTGCGGCCGCGCGCAGGCGCTCGAGCTCGGTGGCCGCAGTCGCGCCGGCGGCCTCCGCGTACGTTCCGGTGTGCAGCTCGACCACCGGTGCGCCGGCATGCGCGGCCGCTTCGACCTGCCGTGGGTCGGGATCGATGAACAACGCCACGCGCACCCCTGCCTGGCGCAGGTAGGTGGTCGCATCGCGTATGCGCGCGGCCTGGGCCGCCACGTCCAGTCCCCCCTCGGTGGTGATCTCCTGGCGCCGTTCGGGCACCAGACAGCAGTCCGCCGGGCGTACCTCGGCGGTGATGGCGAGCATTTCGTCGGTCACCGCCAGCTCCAGATTCATGCGCGCCTGCAACAGGCCGCGCAGCGAGCGTACGTCGTGATCCTGGATGTGGCGGCGGTCCTCGCGCAAGTGCAGCACGATGCTGTCGGCGCCCGCGGTCTCGGCGGCGAGCGCCGCGTGCACCGGGTCCGGATAGCGGCCGCGACGCGCCTGGCGCAGCGTCGCCACGTGATCGATGTTGACCCCCAGTGAAATACCGCCACTCGTCATCGCGCCGCCTTTCGCGCTATCGACTTTGCCACGGCGCGGGTGGCGAGGGGGCGGCCCTCGAGGCAGGCGCCGAGCGCCGCCTGCAACACCCGCCGCGCATCCTCGAGCGCCCGCGCGCTGTTCAGGCACTCGCGCGCCAGGCTCAGCAGTGAGCGGCCGGCGAGCGCGCCGGCGCTTTCCGCCGCCGCGGGAACCAGCCCCTGCCTGGCACGGAAATGATAGTACCCCTGCGGTTCGATGCGCTTGCCGGTGTGCGCCTCGGTGGCCAGATCCAGGCCGTAGCCGAGTACCTCGAGCAGCCGCTTCTCAAAGACGCGCAGCGCCGGCTCGAGCGGCGCCCCGGCGCGCAGCTCGGCAAGCGTGCCGTGATAGTGATCGAACAGTTCGGGCAGCGGATCGTGGCGCGTCGTGAGCCTGATGAGGAGCTCATTCAGGTAGAACGCGGCCAACAGACACTCGGGCGGCAGCCCCGGGTCGTGCTGCGCGCGCTCCGCACCGGTGAGCTGCGGCGCCTCGCCCCGCCCGCTCCACGACAACAGCAGCAGCTGGAAAGGCTGCAGCACCGGAGCGAGTTTCGCGCTCGGCCCGCGCACCCCGCGCGCGAACAGCGTGAGGCGCCCGTGGTCGCGCGTGAGCACCTCGAGGATGCGGCTGGTATCGCGCCACGGCCAGTGGTGCAGCAGGTATCCCGGAGTGAGATCGATGCGGCGGGTGCTGCGGGTCATTCCAATCCCAGCTCCCGCAGAGCGCGGGCGTTGTCCGCCCAGTTCTCCCGCACCTTGACCCACAGGTTCAGGTGCAGGCGCTGCTTGAGGATCTCGTTCAGCGCCAGCCGTGCCGATCGACCCACGCGCTTCAGCCGTTCACCGCGTGCGCCGATGACGATCGGCTTCTGGCCCTCGCGATCCACCCATATCGCCGCGTCCACCTCAAGCCGCCCGTCTTCTTCCGTCAGGCGTTCCACCTCCACGGCGATGCCGTAGGGCACCTCCTGGTTCAGTTCCAGCGTCAGCTTCTCGCGGATCATTTCCGCAATGCGGAAAGGCAGGCCGCGGTCTGTCAGTTCGCCATCCGGGAACAGTGCCGGCGAGAGCGGCAAGTGCGCCGCGATGGTGTCCCTGAGAGCCTCGATGTTGTCGGCCTTGAGCGCCGAGACCGGCACCAGGGCGAGAAACGCATGCCGCGCGGCGAGCTCGCCCAGATACGGCAGCAGCCGTTCGCGCGGGCGCACGCGATCGATCTTGTTGACGGCCACAATCGCCGGGTGCGCGGTGCGCGCAATGCGCTGCAGCACAAGCTCATCGTCCGGCATCCACTTCGGCGCTTCCACCACCAGCACCGCGACGTCCGCCGCCGCGAGTGCGGCGCTCGCGGTACGGTTCATCGCCTTGTTGAGTGCGCGGCTCGCCTGGGCATGCAGGCCGGGCGTGTCCACGAACGCGATCTGCGCCTGGGGCAAGGTGAGCACGCCCAGAATGCGGTGACGCGTGGTCTGCGGACGCGGCGTGACGATGCTCAGCTTGTGCCCGACGAGCGCATTGAGAAGCGTCGACTTGCCGACGTTCGGCCGTCCCACCAGCGCAGCGTATCCGCAGCGAAATTGCGGCGATGAGGCAGCGGCAGTCAAGTGGGCCTGTCCGGTTCGGGGTGTGTTTCGATCTCGTTGAGCATGCGCTCGGCCGCTTCCTGCTCCGCGCGGCGGCGGCTCGAGCCGTGCCCCTGCACGCAACGCCCGAGGTCGGGCACCTCGCAGCTCACCTGGAAGGTCTGCGCGTGGTCCTCGCCTCCTATGTTGAGGACGGCGTAGCGCGGCAGCGCAAGACTGCGCGACTGCAGGTACTCCTGCAAGCGTGTCTTGGCGTCCTTGAGTGCGGCCGGCTCGGGGAGCGCAGCGATGCGCGCCGCGAACAGCCGCGTGATCACCGGCTCCACGGCAGCGAGTCCGCCATCGAGAAAAACCGCGCCGCACACCGCTTCCAGTGCGTCGGCAAGGATCGACTGGCGGCGAAAGCCACCGCTCCTGAGCTCCCCGGACCCGAGTTGCAGGGTCTCACCCAGGCCCAGCGTGAGTGCCACCTCGGCGAGCGGCTCGCGGCTCACCACCCTGGCACGCAGGCGGCTCAGGTCCCCTTCCGCCGCAAGCGGGAAGGCTGCATACAGATGGTGCGCGATGACGAGATTGAGGACGGCGTCGCCGAGAAACTCGAGCCGCTCGTTGTTGGCGCCTGAAGCGCTGCGGTGGGTCAGGGCCGCGCGAAACAGCGACAGGTCGCGCGGCTCGTAGCCCAGCCGGTCCTGCATCCAGCGCCCCGGCCAGTCAACACTCCCGCCGATCGGCATGCCCTTGAAGATCGGTGCGCCGCTAGTCGCCGCTGCCGCCGCCGCTGCGCACAATCTTGTCGAAAGTCACGTGCAGCGACACGTTTCCGAACAGCGGCGCTTCATCGTCGTACTTCGCCTCGATCACCCACGCCCCTCCCTCGCGCCTGACCTGGATGTCCTTGACGGTGGGAAAGTCGACCATGTCGATCTCAAAATGCCTGTCGATCGCGGTCCGGATCGCCGTCGCATCGCCGGCGCCGGCACCGCCCTTGGCGGTGCTCGCCGCATTGTCTATCGCCCGTACGACCTTCATGTAATTCAGATACAGCGGCGCCAGGCGGATGCCGGCGTAAAGCACGATCGCAAACGGCGTGAGCAGAAACAACCAGCCGATTGCGGTGACACCCTGCTGTCTGTTACGCATCGATGCTAACCCCCCAAACTGCTGCCTGCAGAGCCAAGCGTGCGCCGCGCTTCGGTCATGGAATGGCGGAGCCGATGCGGCTCCAGATGGGACCCCCGGAGCGGCGCAGATCCCAATTGAACCAGATCCGGGTCGCCCTGCCGACCAGGTTCTCCTCGGGCACATAGCCCCAGCGGCGCCCGTCGTCGCTGTTGTCCCGGTTGTCGCCCATCATCAGATATTGCCCCGGCGGCACGTCGCCGACAAACGGCTCCATGCGGCTGCTTCCGGGGGCGTCCTCGTCCCCGCAGACGTAGCCGCGCACGCCGCGGCGGTTGCACGCCGGCAGCACCGGCTGACGGTCCAGCGCCACCGGGCAGAATATGGCCTCGTGTTCATGGCTGCCGAGCCGCTCCCCGGCCAGCGCCAGGTTCACATAACAGCCGTCGGTGTACCTGTCTTTCCCGATGGTGAACTCGACCGGCTTGCCGTTGATGGTGATGCGGTTGTCCTGCACTTCGACGTGATCGCCCGGCAGGCCCACCAGGCGCTTGATGAAGTTGGTCGAAGGGTCCACGGGCCAGCGGAACACCACCACGTCGCCGCGCTGCGGCTCGCCGACGTCGAGGATCTTGCGATTGATCACCGGCAGGCGCAGCCCGTAGGCGTACTTGTTGACGATGATGAAGTCGCCGTCGAGGAGCGTGGGCATCATGGAATCGGAGGGAATCCGGAACGGCTCGAAGATGAAGGAGCGCAGCAGCAGCACCACCAGGGCGACCGGAAAGAAGCTGCGCGCGTAGTCGACCGTCCCCGGCTCGGGCACAGCGCTTGGGTCCTTGCCGGCCGCGCGCGCGGCGGCGGCGCGCCGCGGGCCCAGCAGCCACACGTCCAGCGCCCACACCAGACCCGTGAGGAGCGTGATCGCCAGCAGCACCGCGCTGAAATCCAGCCGCTCCGCCAGCAGCAGGCGCAGCACCGCACAGGCGATCAGCACCGGCAACGCGCCGTACAGCACCCGCATCAGTGGCGCGTCGCGCCCGGCCTGCGCGCCGGCGGCTATCGCCCGCCGTGGGCGCAGCAGCCAGTCATCGACGATACATACCAGCGTCACCGGCAGCGCCAGCCAGGACAGAAGAACGATCAACGGCATCAGCGTCTGTAACATGGCAACCCTTCGATCTAGTGTTTGCGGCCAACCTGCAGAACCGCCAGAAACGCTTCCTGCGGAATCTCCACATGCCCCAGCTGTTTCATGCGTTTCTTGCCTTCTTTCTGTTTCTCGAGCAGCTTGCGTTTGCGGGTCACGTCGCCGCCATAGCATTTCGCGAGCACGTTCTTGCGCAGCGCCTTGACCGTGGCGCGGGCGATGACGGCGCTGCCGATGGCCGCCTGCACCGCCACTTCGAACATCTGCCGCGGGATGAGCTCGTGCATCTTGTCCACCAGTTCGCGGCCGCGCTGGTAGGCGCTGTCGCGGTGCACAATGATCGACAGCGCATCCACCTTGTCGCCGTTGATGAGGATGTCGAGTTTCACCAGCGGCGCGGCTTCGAAGTGGCTGAACTCGTAGTCGAACGAGGCGTAGCCGCGGCTCGCCGACTTAAGGCGATCGAAGAAATCCAGCACCACTTCCCCGAGCGGCAGCTGATACTGCAGCGACACCTGAGTCCCCAGGTACTGCATCTTGTTCTGCGTGCCGCGCTTGTCGTTGCACAGTTTCAGCACCGCGCCCACGTGATCCGGCGGCACCAGGATGTTCGCCACGATGATCGGCTCGCGGATCTCGTCGACCTCGTTGACAGGGGGGAGCTTGGCCGGGTTGTCGACGTACACGACACCTGAGTCGCGGCGCGCCACCTCGTAGATCACCGTGGGTGCGCTGGACACGAGCGTAAGCTCGTACTCGCGCTCGAGACGCTCCTGCACGATGTCCATGTGCAGCAGTCCCAGAAACCCGCAGCGAAAGCCGAAGCCGAGGGCCCCTGACACCTCCGGCTCGTAGTGCAGGGCCGAGTCGTTGAGGCGCAGTTTGCCGAGCGCGTCACGGAATTTCTCGTAATCCTCCGAGTTGATCGGGAACAGCCCGGCGAACACCCGCGGCTTGATCTGCTTGAATCCGGGCAGCGGCGCTGCCGCCGGCCGGTTCTCCAGCGTGATGGTGTCGCCGACGGGGGCGCCGTCGATCTCCTTGATGCCCGCGACCACGAAGCCCACGTCGCCGGCGGGGAGCTCGCGCTCCACCACCGGCTTGGGCGTGCGCGCGAAGGCGGAAAATTCGTCCACCATGCGGCCGATGTCGCTGACCTGGCGGATGATGGTTTCGGTGCACTGCTCGAACACCTCGCGGTCCTCGGTCAGCGTCTTGCCGTACTTGCGTCGCAGCCGCTCGGCGGAAAGCTGGATCGGGGTAAG
>Ga0209733_1000195_pt1 | contig 9972 bp, 10 predicted proteins | sample BlaSpr_A8_OM2_M1_FD_187976 | JGI IMG/M metagenome (GOLD analysis project Ga0209733, IMG submission 187976) | Forest soil microbial communities from Thunder Bay, Ontario, Canada - Black Spruce, Ontario site 2_A8_OM2_M1 (SPAdes) (version 2) | ecosystem: Environmental > Terrestrial > Soil > Boreal...
GTCAAACCTTCGGGTAGGTCGCTAGAGCCGCGCAGCGATGCGCGGCCCAGAGGAATGGCCGTCCCGCGTGGAGCAATCCTGCGGACAGAATTCGGCTTATAGGTCCGGCTGCCACATGTCATTTGTTTTGTGATACAGAGTTCGAGAAACTCTCTCTCCTCCCAACCGCTGAAAATGATCAAGAATGTAATCGCCTCATGATCATGATATTTCTACGACCAAAAAGACTACGGAAACTCGGAGCAGGAGGGTGTGGCCAGTTCTACAGGGATTTCTGTATGGGAATACCTTTCCCTATCACTAAAATAAGGCGTTCGTTCTTAATAGGACTTTCGTTCTTTCGCCAAGCTCAAAATTCCAAGCAGTATGCGGCATACCTGAAGCCGTGTCCGAGGACTAATAGTGCAACAACACAAGATTCTGGAGCTGCGGTCGCCTGAGAGCAAGACGAACAAACAGGTCGACAGTCGCCTCAAGCAAAGCGATGAAATTTTCCGCCTGCTGGTGGAGAGCGTCAAGGACTACGCGATTTTTCTGCTCGACCCCACGGGCATAGTGGCGACCTGGAACCAGGGCGCTGAAAGGATCAAGGGATACAAAGCACGCGAAATCATCGGAGAGCACTTCCGGCGATTTTATCCACGAGAAGCTCAGGAAAGCCGATGGCCCGAACGCGAGCTCGAAATCGCCGCAAAAGAGGGTCGCTTTGCCGATGAGGGCTTGCGTGTACGGAAGGACGGCTCGACCTTCTGGGCCAATGTCGTCATCACCGCCCTTCGTGACGAACGAGGAGATTTACAGGGATTTTCCAAAGTCACGCGTGATCTGACCGAACGGCGCGCCTTGGAAGAACGGAGCCGCCAGCTCAACAAGGAACTGCGGGCGCGGGTGGCAGAGCTCACGGAATCGCAGCGTCTGGTCGAGTCGCGCACCTTCGAGTTACAGAAACTTTCGGCGGAGTTGTTGCGTGTGCAGGACGAAGAGCGGCGACGGATGGCGCGTACCCTCCACGATGACCTGGGTCAGGAACTCACCGCTCTCAAGATCGAACTCGATTTGCTGAATAGTTCCGCAGGGGCCACGACTCGAGATCTCGCTCAAGCTGTCGAACTTGCAAAGAGCGCTTTGAACAAAGTCCGCAATATGTCTTATCTGCTGCACCCGCCGTTGCTCGATGAATCGGGGCTGCTCCCCGCACTGCATTGGTACGTCGAAGGGCTCAAGACGCGGAGTCCGCTGAAGATCTCGTTTGACTACAAGCCGGTGGTGTTCCCGCGTCTGCCCCGCGAGCTCGAAATCGCCATCTTTCGGGTGATCCAGGAGTCCCTTACCAATATCTACCGGCACTCCGGTAGCGAGGACGCGCGAATCGAAATCCTTCAGGAAACAGACCGGGTGAAGGTCCGAATTCGCGATTTTGGCAAGGGTGTCCCGGAGAGGGCCGGCATGGGGCTAAACTCAGGCGTAGGCATCAGTGGAATGAGGGAACGCGTAAAGCAACTCCACGGCGATCTGACTGTTTCCAGAGCAGAACCGGGAACTCTCGTCGAGGCGTCCATCCCTATCTTGGACGTGGGTTAACCGTAGGGCTTTTCTTGGGCTCGTTTGGGATCTTCTTTGAAGGGTCGCGGCCGAGCACCCGGGAACCCGCAAGCCTTGGATCGCGAAGAAACAACGCGAAGAACACCAAGAAAAGCAACCGTCTTGCTTTGCGACCTCTGCGCTTCTCTTTGCGATCTTCGCGGTCAAAGGCTTTTGCGAGGATCACATTGAACTGCGCACGGCTTGGCCGGGGATTGTAACAGGCGAAGCCCTCAACCTGCGATTGCCGATCCCACCGAAGCGGGTCAATCCATGGGATTCTGATAGAATCAGCTTGTTTGCTGCTTTGAATCGATCGTAGGAGAAACCAAGGATGTCAGCACCCAGCCGCCGGCCCGAGATTCGCCGGCGCCGTACCCGCCAAGAAAAAATTAGCCAGTTGCGCAAGCGCCTGGCCGCTGCCAAAACCGATGCCGATCGCGCGCGCATTCTCGCCAAACTGCACAAACTGGCGATTCTGTCGCCAGGACAGCCACTGGTGAAATAAGCTTTCAGTCGGCTGCCGGCTGTTGAGCCGGCGGGATTCGGCCTTGGTTGGCGATCTGCCCGTAGGTGTCTAGAATCCGTCGCACCGATGTCTCCCAAGAAAATTTTGCCGCCTGCTGGTAGCCGCGTTCCTTCATGCGTTTGCGCAAAGATTGGTCCATAAGTACGCGATGCAGCGCGCGCATGATCTCAAACACGTTCTCGGGATTGACCAGCACCGCCGCGTTCCCCACCACCTCGGGCAGAGACGAGACGTTGGAAGTCACCACCGGAGTTCCGTGCACCATCGCTTCTAGCGGAGGCAAACCAAAGCCTTCGTACAACGACGGAAAGACGAACACCTTCGCTTCGTCATAGAAAATCCGCAGCACTTCGATGGGGATGAATCCCAGAAAGCGCACATCATTCTGCACCCCGCTGCGCACCACGGTTCGCCGCAGATCGGGGTTGCCGGAAAGATCGTCTCCGATAATGATCAGCTTGAGATCAGGGTACGCCTGATCTCGTTCCAATTCTGTTTTCAGCGCAGAGAAGGCCTCGATCATGCGCACGACATTCTTGTGCGGACTGACTCTCCCGGCATAGAGGAGGAACGGATACGTCACCTGGTAGCGGCGGGCGATGAGATCGCGATCGGCCGCAGTGGCATGTCCGCGCAGGAAGCGTTCATCAATCGCGTTGTAGACTACCTCGATTCGCTCCGGCGGAATGTCGAACAGCTTCTCGATTTCATTGCGAGTGAAATTCGATACCGCAAAAATTCGTGCCGCCCCGGCCAGCACTCGTTTCGTCGTATGAAAATAGAGCGAGCGCCAGAATCCACTTTGCTCGCGGGCCCGCGACATGTGCTCGAGCATGTCGTGGACCGTCATCACATAGGGACAGGGCAACGCCCGCGGCAAGGAAAAAAGATTGGGGATATGGACGAGGTCGCAATCCAATCCCTTCAGTGCGTTGCGGAACTCACGATACCCCTGAATGGAACGCTCAGCGGCAAGCAAGGGAATCGTTTGGAAGTTTGGCGGCAAAGGGCCGATTTCCTCGACCTTGGTTGGAGACCCGATCAGAAAATACTCGTTCTCATGGTCGAGCCGGCCGAGCGTGCGAACCACATTACGGATATAGGTTCCCACGCCAAACTCGGTCATCCGCCGTATGTCGATGGCGATTCTCACCGCTGGCATTTAACCATAGTGGGCGCTCTTCGGCTAGGCTCCGCGCAGGCGAAGGTACACACTGAAATTATGCCCTCACCTCAGCCTGGGCTTTAGCGCGGCGTTCGGCATAGAGAGGGAACGCTTCGCATAGGTCGAGCACCTGTTTACGAATTTTGCTGAGTAGTGCCGCATCGGTCCGGTGGAGCAGCGCTTCGGCGATCCAGCGGCCGATCTGGCTCATCTCCGGTTCCTTCATGCCGCGAGTGGTCAAAGCCGGTGTTCCGACGCGGATGCCGCTCGGCTTCATTGGCGGGTTGGTATCGAACGGGATCGCATTCTTATTCACTGTGATGCCAGCCTCGCCCAGCGCCTTTTCCGCTTCGCTGCCCAACATACCCTTCGAGAAGACGTCGACCAGCATCAGGTGGGTGTCGGTGCCGCCGGAAATGATGCGGAAGCCTTCGTCGGCCAGCGATTGCGCCAGCACTTTGGCATTGGCTACAACTTGGCGTGCGTAGTCGCGGAACTCGGGCTGCATCGCCTCCTGGAAGCACACCGCCTTGGCCGCCATGATGTGGACCAGCGGGCCGCCTTGCATTCCCGGAAACACGACCTTGTCGATGGCCTGCGCGAATTCGGCCTTGGAAAGAATCATCCCGGAGCGGGGCCCACGCAGAGTCTTGTGCGTGGTGGAAGTTACGATGTGCGCATGCGGCACCGGCGAAGGATGCGCGCCGCCCGCCACCAGTCCGGCAAAGTGCGCCATGTCGACCAGATACAGCGCGCCCACTTTGTCGGCAATCTGACGCATGCGGGCGAAATCGATGATGCGAGGATAGGCGCTGCCGCCACCGATGATCAGCTTCGGGCGCTCCTGTTCGGCGATCTTTTCCAGCGCGTCGTAATCGATCGTTTCCGTTTCTTTGGTGACGCCGTAGGGGACAATCTTGTATGTCTTGCCGGAAAAGTTCAGGTGATGGCCGTGCGTAAGATGCCCGCCATGCGCCAGGTTTAGCCCCAGAATCGTATCGCCCGGCTGCAAGACGGCTGCGTAGGCTTCCATGTTGGCCTGCGATCCGGCGTGCGGCTGAACGTTCGCGTGCTCCGCGCCGAACAATTGCTTCGCGCGATCCCGCGCCAGATTTTCGACGACATCCGCGAACTCGCAGCCCCCGTAATAGCGCTTGCCCGGATATCCCTCGGCATACTTGTTGGTGAACACCGAGCCCGCGGCTTCGAGCACCGCTTCGCTGACGAAGTTTTCCGAGGCTATCAGCTCCAGGCCCTCGTGCTGTCGCCGCGTTTCGTTGTCGATCGCAGCAGCAATCTGGGGATCGCTTTCGTAGAGAGAACGATACATTTTTGCGGTAGTAGAGTTTTTCATGTCGTTTTCCTGACTTCGTATACGTCGGGCCGGTGCAACTCCATGTATCGCTCCGGCGACTTTACCGGCGTAAAGCCAACCTGTGAATAAAGCCCGTGCGCATCGCGGGTGGTAAGAATCCAACGCCGCAAATTCTGCAGCGCGGGATGCTGCGTAATGCACTCCATCAGCCATTTGCCCAACCCGCGGCCGCGGTATGTATCGAGCACAAACACGTCGCCGATATACGCAATCGTTGCGAAATCGCTGATCACACGGGCACAACCCACTTGCGCGCCGCTACAATCATAAATGCCAAAGCACAGTGAGTGCTCAATCGATCGCGCCACAACTTCCCGCGGAATCCCCTTCGCCCAATAACAGTTCGTCAGGAACCCGTGGATCACGTCGAGGTCAAGGCGGGCTCGATCCGTGCTGATAGAGAACTCGCCCCGTCGCGACTCCATCACCGTATCGGGATTGACAGCTGGCGCAGACTGCATTGTTGCATTCTAAACGGCAGACTGAACCACGAAGGGCACGAAGCCGCACGAAGGAAATCAGAGGCTTTCCTTAGTGGACCTTGGCGTCCTTCGTGGTTGACGCCTTTCAAAACGCTGTCCGCAGGAAAGAAGCCAGATGCCAGCCGTCCATATATTTGTAGGGCGTTTCCCCGGTCGTGTAATGGCCGCACGGCAGCACAGCGACCTTGTGTTCCAACCCGTGCCGCTCAAACTCCTCGACGACCTGGTGCGAGAGCTCCGGCAAAAACGTCAGATCGTACTTCGCATACACGATGAGCGACTTCCGGGGCCAACGTGAAAATTGCCGAAAGTAAGACATTGGACTCACAGCGAGCCAGGCTTGCCGCAGGCGATCGAGGTCGATCTGTTGCTCGATTCCCTGCCGGATGTGCCGTGTTGACTGCCCATGCCAAACCACGTCGGCCACATAAGTAGAAGCGTGATTGAAGGCTGCCACGCGAATTCGCGGGTCGTGCGCCACCGCGATGAAGGCGTAGCAGGAACCGAGGCTCGTGCCCACAATGCCCAGCTGGTTGTATCCCTGTTGCTCAAGCCAGTCGAAACAGCTCCGAATGTCGGTCACTCCCTGGCGCACGGCATCGAGTGTGCGCCCAATATTGGCGGAGACGGCGTAGTCGGCACGGCTGGTTTCGGCCGGCATGCGAATATCGTGGTACGGCATGGTCAGCCGCAGCACGGCGATTCCCATCAGATTCAACACGCGGCACAGACTGACATAGGCGATCGCGTCGGCATTCCAGTGCGGCAGCAGAACAATGGCGCGACGTCCCCGCGCCGGGAACCAGCGGGCGTTCACCAGATTGTTTTCGGGATATGGCGTCGTAACAGGCGAAGTGAATCGCAGGAATTCCCCGAACGTTCCTTTTACCTTGGCCTCCAGCTTGGGGTCGAGCACGGCGCGCGTGGAGAAAACCTTGACCTCGCGCTTCTCCAGGCGGAAGTCGGTGGGCCGTGTGTAGGAATAGAATTCATCGCTCGCCGCGACGATGCGGCGGTTGTAATCGAGGATGAATTTTTCAGGATTGTCCGGAGCATGGCCGGGCCGGTAACCGTTGCGGCAAGGCCAGTCCCGCGTCCATTCCACGCCCCATTCCAGCGGGCGCACCACGCGGTTGTCGTCCACCGAGGTAAGCCGCTGTTCCCAGTCGTACATCCATTGTGCGTAGCGCGAAGGCATGGTCAATTCTCTAGTGTAACAAGCGGAAACGAATCGGCTTACGCGGGAACCATTCAACGGTTGCAATGAGTGGTTGGCACTCCCCGTTTAATCCTTAAACGGGATCGCTTCAGAAAGATGCTCAGGCCGTGTGGACATCCGTCACCGAGAAAGGGTCGGCAAACAGGATATTGACGAAAAGGGGATGAGTTTCGGATCTGGTTTTAATGTAACTACGTTTGGAGTTACAATGACTTTTGAATGGGATCCAGCTAAGAATTTGTCCAATATCCAGAAACACGGTTTCGATTTCTCCGATGCGGAAGAGTTGTTCCGCGGTCTGCTTGTCGTAGATCCCGATATGCGGCAGGATTATGGCGAAAGACGCTGGACTGGGATTGGGATGATTCGCGGTCGCCCGGCGCATGTGGTCTTCACGGAGCGGCCACCGGAGAACATTCGCATCATTTCACTAAGAAAGGCAACTCGACGTGAACAAAAACAATACGAAGAAGCGATCCAAGACAGATTGGAAGCGGATTGACGCTCTTAAGGATTCTGACATAGATTTTTCTGACGCACCAGAACTGGGCCCTGATTTCTTCGCACGAGCCATCATCTGGCCTGGACCGAAGAAGCAGATTACATTGCGCATCGACCCCGACGTGCTGACCTTTTTCCGCAAGCACGGACGCGGCTATCAGAGCACCATCAACGCGGTTCTGCGCAAGTATATGGAAGCGCGAAAAGAAGAGACGTCAGCCGTCAGACCTCGGACCTCAGCCAACCAGCACATCAGCGGCCGATAACAGACACACAGAGTTCGAGTCTGAGGGCTGACGCCGGTGGTCAGGAGTAGTACCGAGTACCGAGAGAACACGCGCTCTTGGGGTCTAACGGGCAAAAAGCTTTTAACCGCTGAGATCGCTGAGTTCACGCGAAGGACGCCGAGAAAGACAAAGAAATGCAAAGAAGGTAGCGCGAAATCGTGGTTCCTCGGTACTGGGTACTCGCGACTCGGTACTCACGCCGACGCCGCAGTTTAGCTGCTATACCTTCTCGGCACTCGCTTCGAAATATTACAGAGGATTTCGTACGGCGTGCTGTTCGCCAGTTCAGCGTGTTCCAGCGCGTCTACGCTCAGGCCTTCGCCCGCACCCAGCAGAATGACTTCATCTCCCACGGCAACGCCCGGGATTCCGGTAACGTCCACCAGAGTCAGATCCATCGAGATCCGCCCGACAATCGGCGCGTAGTGCTCGCGCACGATCACGCGGCCGCGATTGGAGAGTTGGCGATTGTACCCGTCGGCATAACCCACCGGCAGCACAGCCACGTGTGTGGGAGCCTTAGTCACATACGTGGCGCCGTAGCCCAACGCCTGATTCGCTCCGAAATCGCGCAATGACAGGATGCGCGTCTTCCACGTGAGGATCGGCTTCACTGGCAAACGCAGCGTACCTCCACTCACCTCGCGGCCTGCCCGCTGAAAGGGCAGGTAATAACCGTAGAGTGCGACTCCCGGACGAACCATGGTGTTCCAGGTTTCGCGCCGCGAAATCACCGCGGCGGTATTCGCCATGTGCACAAAGACTGGTTCCATTCCTGCTTCACGCACCATGCGACGGGCGGAGTCAAAGCTGCGTTCCTGCTCGGCAACCGACGGCGCGTCCATGATTTCGGAGGCCGCGAGATGGGTCGAAAGTCCCTCGAGCACAAGATGCTTGGCGGCTTTCAATCCGGCAAGTGCGGCGGGAAGTTGAGCGACACCGACCCCAAGGCGGCCCATACCAGTGTCGACCTTCAAATGCACCGGCTGCGCTACGCCCAGCGCGGCCGCCGCCTTATCCAGCGACTCAATCTGCCAAGGTTCCCAGACGGTGGGAGTGAGACGCAGCCGCACAATCTCGCTTTCCTCGCCTCGCCAGAAGCCAGTCATCAAAAGAATATTCGCGCGAACGCCAGCCTCGCGCAGCGGGATTGCCTCATCCAGCGAGGTGACGCCGAGCCACTTCGCGCCTTCAGCCTCAAGCGCGCGCGAGCACTCGACCGCGCCGTGACCGTAAGCGTCGGCCTTCACCACGGCGCACACGGTCACCTTCGCTCCCACGTGCTTGTGCAGCGTGCGAAAGTTCTGGCGCAACGTCGTCAAGGAAACTTCCGCCCAGGTCGGACGCGTTGCCACGCGGCTCAGGATTTCTGCTGTGCTCGCCACCCTCGCGATTATAGCGGGAGCAGCCCGCGCACCCACGTTACGCTGGGGCTACTCCTGCGTGCAGGAGGAGAGTCGTGTAGCGCTGGCACACCCTGCCGGCTGTCCGCGAGGGCGCCCTGCCCTCGCAGCCCACAGCGGCGCCCCTTGCCCGGCTAGTTCCCCGACAAAGAGAAACTTACCGTAATCTGAGTCTCCACCTCGATCGGCTCCGCGTTGAGGATGTAGGGACGATATCGCCATTGACGGACCGCCTCGACTGCCGCCGCCACCAACATGGGATGCCCCGACAAAACCCGCAGGTTCTCCATCGTGCCCGCATTGCTGATAAGCGCAGACAGAACAACCGAGCCTTGAACGCGTGCGCTTCGGGCGAGCGGAGGATAGACCGGCTGCACGCGGCGAATCAAGCTTCCCTCCAGCATGCGCGAAGTACGGAATGTGCGGGCGCTGGGGGCAGGTGCAGGAGATGGTAGTGGAGCGGGATGACTCGCGGGATCACCGAACGATCTCCAGACTCCATCCCTTGAACCATCGCTCGTTCCGCCGGGAACTCCCGGAGTACTAAAACTGATCTGCGGTGGCGCAACCACTTCCTCGATTTGCGCAACGTGATTCGGAACTTCCGGCGGCGCGACGAGCACGTTGTCGGCAAGATTACTTTGAACGATCGTGGTGGCGTTCTGGTGACGACTGGGCGGGGCCGCCGGTGGCGGCGCTCCCAATGACACCGGCGTGGGAAGAACCCGGACTGAGGGCAGGCCGACAGTCTTCAGCAGCGGCAACAGCAACAGAAGACCAATGACAACCGCTTGCAGTCCGAACGACGTCAACGTGGTCCAGTTCCGGCGAGTACGTTGGCCCCAGGATGTTTCCAGCATGCTTTCGGCAAACATAGTGTCCTCCAGCGCAAAATTGTTTGCTGGTATGGACACCGCGAACGCTGCCGCAGACGATGCCGACGCAAAGAAAAAAGGCCGCGTTTTCACGCGGCCTGCTGGAACTTTCGGGACACGCCAGGTGTCCTGCGAATGAACTATTTCGGCGGCTCAGTCGGCTTGGGCTCTGTCGACTTAGGCGTCGTGGGCTTGGGAGTTGTCGCGCCTGTTCCGGGCTTTGGAGTGGCCGGCTTTGCGGCTCCCGTCGTCGGTGGTGCGGGCACGCCGGACTGCACGTTGTAGGCGTCGACCACAGCCTTGGTAATGTCGACTGTCTGGCCCCACCACAGCACATTGCTCTGCGGCCACGGCTTCGAAGTGTCCACGATGATGCCGAAGCCATTATCCTCAGAATACTTCACGATCATCGGCGCCATCTTCTGCAGAACCCGGCTCGCGATTTCCTGCTGCTGGTTGCCGAACTCCTCTTGAGCATCCTGCACGGAGCGATCGAAAAGCTTTTGCTTACTCTCGATTTGCTTCTTCAGGGTGGCGAGCGCATCTTCATTCAGC